>Ga0114129_10009292_pt1 | contig 14020 bp, 15 predicted proteins | sample RhiMetdeltSRZDD1_FD_80071 | JGI IMG/M metagenome (GOLD analysis project Ga0114129, IMG submission 80071) | Populus rhizosphere microbial communities from Tennessee, USA - Rhizosphere MetaG P. deltoides SRZDD1 (version 2) (version 2) | ecosystem: Host-associated > Plants > Roots > Rhizosphere >... | reverse complement strand
TAGGACTCCCCACGTGATCATGATGCGGGCGATCCAGACCCGGGCCCCGATCCGGACCAGAATGAGGTTGCTGGGCACCTCGAAGAGCACGTAACCCAGGAAAAAGATGCCGGCGCCGAAGCCGTAGACGGCTGGGCTGAAGCCAAGGTCCCGATTCATCTCGAGGGCCGCGAAGCCGACGTTCACGCGGTCCAGGAAGCAGACGATATAGAGAAGGAAGAGAAACGGCAGGAGCCGCCGGGTCACCTTGGCGACGGTGACCTGTTCGAGCGTGGGGGCGGGGCGCGGTGCCAGCGACTCCGGCAGAGTCACGGACATGTCGGGGCCTGGCGGGTTGACGTCTCAACATACCAGTGGTGATCAGGTCCGGAAGAGAGGCTGCGAGCTCGCGCCGTGAATCAATACGTACGTGGACTCAAATCGAAGTCCTTCTCGGCATCGGGTGGTGGGAGTTCATCGGGCTTTGAGGCCAACTTGCTGGCGAACTCGTTGAGCTATGGTGGCGGGAGGTGGATGATCCTACCAGGAGGCTCTTTATGGTCTTCGAACTGCTCGCCGTCCTCTGTGCGGGACTATTCGCCGGAGCAGCCATCTACATCACTTTCGTCGAGCATCCGGCTCGGCTCTCATGCGGGACCGCTCTCGCCGCGACCGAGTTCGGGGCGAGCTATCGACGCGCCACGGTGATGCAGGCGCCGCTCGCCTTACTCGGTCTTGTCACCGCAGTAATCGCCTTCTTCCAGGGCGGTGGGCGTTTGGTGCTTTTCGGTGGCTTGGCTCTTGGGGCGGTTGTCCCGTTCACGTTGATTGTCATCTTGCCGACGAACAACCGCCTCCTGGATCCCACGCTCGTGCGCGACTCGCCGGAGGCGGCGGCGCTGTTGCGCCGCTGGGGACGACTTCACGCCGTCCGCAGCGGCGCGAGCGCGCTAGCCTTCGGGGTATTGGCGGCTCACCTCGCAGCCTGATTAAGCGGCCGCATTTCCGCGCGCGTGAGGTGGAGCGCTCGCCCTGGCGCGAGCGCTATTTCTGCGGCACCCCCAGAGCTCCTGCCCTGGCGCGAGCGCCAAACACCGGCGCGACCGCATAGATTCCGCCCCGATGACCTCCCCCTCGGCCGATCTGTCGAAACTCCGGATCAACCGCGACGTCCCGCCGCCGCCCCTCCGTCGCGCACTGCTCCGAAACCTGCTGTTCGGCCTCGTTACCCTCGTCCTGATCGGGGGCGGGATCCTCTTCCTCCGCCGCGGGCGCACTGTCCCGGTCCAGGTGGTGGTCGCCGCCCCGATCTCCGCCGGAGGCGGGCCGGGCACCGGGGTCACCACTGTGACCGCAAACGGCTACGTCGTCGCGCGAACCCGTGCCTCCGTCTCCGCCAAGCTGCCCGGGAGGATCGCTGAGCTACGCGTGAGCGAAGGTTCCTTTGTGAAGGAAGGTGAGGTGATCGCCCGGCTGGACAATGCCGACTACCAGGCCCAGGTCGCCCAGGCCGAAGCGACGCTCGCTACCGCTCGCGCCGACCTGGTGGAGGCGCGAGCCCAGCACGACATCCTTGTGCGGGAGGCGGATCGTCTGCGCCGCACCCGGGCCAATGAACCCGGTCTTGTCGCGGAGCAGGAGTTCGAGGCAGCCGAGAGCAAGGTCGTTCAAGCCGCGGCGCGGGTACGGGCAACCGAGTCTCGCATCGCGGCCGCCGAGGCCGCCCGCCGCTTCGCCCGCGCCAACCTCGACAACACCGTGATCCTGGCGCCATTCACCGGCACGGTATTGAGGAAGGAAGCCGAGCTGGGCGAGGTGGTGGCGCCGTCAGTGGGTGGAGGGCTGACCCGCGGGGCGGTGGTGACCATGGCCGACCTCGCGACGCTCGAGGTCGAGGTGGACGTGAACGAGGCCTACATCGGCCGGGTCCGGGATCGGCAGCCCGCCAGGATCACCCTCGATGCTTATCCCGACACTTCCTTCCGGGGCCAGGTGAGGCAGGTGGTGCCCACGGCCGACCGGCAGAGGGCGACCGTTCAAGTCAAGGTGAGCATCCTGGATCGTGATGCTCGGATTCTGCCCGAGATGGGTGCGCGTGTGGATCTGCTGGATACCGCTCGGGTCGCGACTGGCTCGGCCGGGCCGCCCCGCTTCCGGCTTCCGGCCGCGGCAGTGCGGGAACAAAACGGCCAGAGCGTCGTATGGTTGGTTCGCGATGGCCGGCTGGAGTCACGCCCCGTCGAGGCGGGTCCGGTGAGCGGTGGATTCCGCGAGGTCCGGTCGGGGCTTACCGGCGGAGAGCAGGTGCTCGTGGGCGGCGTCGATGCTCCGAGCGCCGGGATGCGGGTCAAACCGCAGGAGTGAGAGAACATGGCACTGGTCGAGTTCCGTGACGTGCACAAGACCTTTCAGCGCGACTCAGAGCGTATCGAGGTCTTCGCCGGTCTCACGCTGGATGTTGCCCAGGGCTCGTTCACAGCGCTCATGGGGCCATCCGGTTCGGGCAAATCGACGTTGCTCAACTTGCTCGCCGGGCTGGACCGCCCCACCAGCGGGACCATCCGCGTCGCCGGAGCAGAGGTGAGCGCGATGACGCCGGGGCAGTTGGCAGCCTGGCGGGCCCAGTACATCGGGTTCGTCTTCCAGCATTTGAACCTGCTGCCGGTCCTGACCGCCTATCAAAACGTCGAGCTGCCGCTCCTCCTCACCCGGCTCTCCAAGCGGGATCGCGACGAGCGGGTCAAGCTCGCGCTCGGCGTGGTGGGGCTGGGTGATCGACTGAGGCACTACCCCCGCCAGCTCTCCGGCGGTCAGGAGCAGCGGGTGGCCATCGCCCGGGCCATCGTCGCCGATCCGACCGTCGTGCTGCTGGACGAGCCTACCGGCCAACTCGACGCCAAGAGCTCGCAGGACGTGCTCGATCTGCTGGAGCGGTTGAACGACGAGTTCAGGAAGACAATCGTGATGGTGACCCACGACGCCCATGCGGCGGAGCGGGCCAAGACCGTGCTCCATCTGGAGAAGGGCCTCCTGATCGAGCGCGAGGCCGTGACTGCATGAAGTTTCTTCCTTTAGTACTGGCCAATCTGGGCCGGCACAAACGGCGCACTTTTCTCACCATCGCGAGCGTCGCACTGGCGCTGTTCCTGTTCGCCTCGCTGCGAACGGTCGTCACCACGCTCGACCGGGGCGCGCAGTTCGGCAGCGCGCGGCGGCTGGTGGTCCTGAACGCCACCGGGCTGGTCCTGCCGCTTCCGCTGAGCTACGGAAACCGGCTCAAGGCGGTGAAGGGCGTGGCGGCCGTCACCTGGGCCAACTGGTTCGGCGGAAAGTACGGCGACAATAAGCGATTCTTCGCCCAGTTCGCGGTGGACCCCGAGTCCTACCTCGCGATGTATCCGGAGATCTCCGTGCCGGAGGACCAGAAGCAGGCCTTCCTGCGGGAGCGTTCCTCAGCCCTGGTCGGCCGGCGGCTGCTCGACGTCTTCGGCTGGCGGGTGGGACAGAACGTCACCATTCAGGGGACCATTTTCCCGGGAGACTGGATCTTCACCATCCGCGGGGTCTACACCCCGACTGACGCCGCCATCAACGACGACATGATGCTCTTCCATCACGAGTACCTGGAGGAGCGAACCGGGCGGCAGGGCCGGGTGGGATGGTACGTCATCGAGATCACTGACGCGAACAACGCCGCCCCAATAGCCAAGACCATCGACGACCAGTTCCGCAACTCGAGCACGCCGACCAAGACCGGCACCGAGCAGGCGTTCAACGCGAGCTTCGCCACCATGTGGGGAAACGTGAGCCTGCTGATGGGGACAATCGGCATGGCGGTGGTGTTCGCCATTCTGCTGGTGACCGCGAACGCCATGATGATGAGCGCGCGGGAGCGAACTGGTGAAGTAGCGGTCCTCAAGACCATCGGCTTCGCCGATCGCACGCTGTTCGGGCTGGTGATGCTCGAGGCGGGGATCATCGCCTTGACGGGCGCCCTCATCGGCCTGGGTGGTGCGAAGCTCCTCTATAAGGCGACCAACTTCAACGCGGCCGGTTTCCTCCCCGGGTTCGACGTCACCATGCAGACGCTCCTGATCGGCGCCGGCGTGGCGCTCCTGCTCATGCTCGCGAGCGGGCTGGTTCCCGCGGTTCGCGCGGCGCGGCTGCCCGTGGTGCAGGCCTTGAGGCGGGTCGAATGAAGATCCCGCTGAGCTACAACGCCCGGAGTCTGGTCCAGCGTCCGGTGTCCACCGCCTTCACAGCGGTGGGGATCGCCCTGGTCGTGGCGGTGTTCATCGGGATGCTGGCGCTGGCGAACGGATTCCGCTCCGCGCTCACCCGCACCGGGTCTACTCAGAACGTCCTGGTGCTGCGGCGCGGCGCCGACTCCGAGCTCTCCAGCGGCATCGACCGCGAGAGCGCAAATATCCTGGCCGCCGGACCCCATATCGCGACCGGGCCCGACGGCCGGCCCATGGTGAGTGCCGAGACCTACGTCGTCATTCCGTTGCCGCGGCTGGGTGAGGACACCAACACCGTGGCCAACGTTGTGGTACGTGGGGTGAGCGCCGCCGCCTGGTCCGTCCGCAACAACATCAAGGTGGATGAGGGACGGAAGCCCGAATCGGGCAGGGCCGAGATCTGCGTGGGTAAGAAGATGGCGGGGCGGTTCAATCACACCGCGGTGGGCGAGACCCTCCGGTTCGCCGGGCGGCCCTGGACCGTAGTATGCCGCTTCTCGGCCAACGGCTCCGCCTTCGAGTCGGAGATCTGGGGCGAGAACGAGCAGCTCATGCCCGTCTTCCGCCGAGAGACATTCCAGTCCCTCACCTTCCGGCTCAAGGATCCGGGCGCGTTCGAAGAGGCCAAGCGCTCGCTCGAAACCGACCAGCGCCTCACGGTGGACGTGCATCGCGAATCCGAGTTCTACGCCCAGCAGTCCCAGGTCCTGGGACGGATCCTCCAGGTTCTCGCCGTCGTCATCACCAGCATCATGGCGATCGGAGCCATCTTCGGGGCGATCAACACCATGTACGCCGCGGTGGCGTCGCGCAGCCCGGAAATCGCGGTCCTGCTGACGCTCGGTTTTCATCCCCGGAGCGTGCTGGCCAGCTTCCTCGCCGAGTCGGCACTGATCGCCATCGTCGGAGGCGTGCTCGGCGCCTTGATCGCGCTGCCCATCAATGGCATCGTCACCAGCACCACCAACTGGGCCAACTTCAGCGAGATTGCGTTCGCCTTCCGCGTGACCCCCGCTCTGCTGTTGGCTGGGCTCGTCTTCGCGGTGGTCATGGGACTGGTTGGCGGATTCTTCCCCGCGCGCCGAGCGGCCAAGCTTCCCGTGGTTCAGGCGATTCGCGGCTGAGCCTTAACCGCGAGCCTCAGCCGACTTCGCCACCGGCTGCCTCAACACCAGCGTACCAAGTCCGCCAAGCACGCCGGCTGCCAGCGTCGCCGCCGCGAGTGCGGGCGATGCGAGTCCCGCCAATCCGAGCAACGCGTCCAGCGAGGCCGCCCCAAACCCAGTAAACGCGAGCGCAACCGCACCAGCGGAGTAGAGGTAGGGGACCTCGATGCCGTTGCCGCTCGCGAAAAAGTAGTTCCCCCGGTGCACCGTGAGCATCGCCACCACCATTGGCGCGATCACGAGTGCCGCGCCGATCGGGCCCAGAAACCCGAGTGCTAGGAGTAAGCCGCCGGTGAGCTCGCTGAGACTGGCTGCCACTACGAAGGGCTTACCGGGCCGGAAGCCCAGCTGCTCGAAGTATCCCGCCGTCCCCGCCACGCCATATCCGCCGAACCAGCCGAAGAGCTTCTGAGTGCCGTGAGCCGCCATGGGCAGTCCCAGCGCCAATCGCACGATCAAGAGACCGCCGCTCACCGCGGCGACGTCCAGTGAGCCTGCCGAAGTAGCCATCATTGCCGGTACCCTCCTCTAACAAATAGCTGTTATAACACAGACATGTATGTTATCACACCTATTAACCCACAAAACCGAGTCAGGTTCCCGCCCGCACCACCTCCAGGTGCCGGAGCAGCGCCTGAATCTGCTCGGCCCCGAGCGAGCCGGTCCGCCGCCGCTCGATCGCGTTGAGCGTCGGCTGGACGTCGTCGAGCAAGCGCAGGCCCTTCGCGGTGATCCGGCTGGTGATGTGCCGCCGGTCGGTTGGATCGCGCTTCCGGGCAATCAGACCCGCCTCGGTCATCCGATCGAGGAGCCGAGGGACGTCGGGCACTTGAGTGACGAGGCGTTCGCCGATCTCACGGCCACAGAGGCCGGCGGACCCCGCCCCCCGCAGGATTCGGAGCACGTTGTACTGGGTGCTGGTGAGGCCGAACGGCTTCAGCACATCGTTAATCTCGTGTTCCAGCACCGCCGCGGTGCGGAGAATGCTCACCAGTGCCTCCTGCCCCGGTCGGGGGAACGGCTTAGTCTGCTTCAGCTCGGCCAGTAGGCTCATGGCTTGATAATAGATGTTATAACACGTATGTCAAGTACCCGGCCCCGCTCGAGCGATATGCTGGTCGGTTCGTCAGGCTCGCGTCAGCAGCGCCGCCCCCGCCATTCCGCCGGCTGCACAGATGCTGATCAATCCCCGGCGCGCTTTACGCTGCGCCATCTCATAGGCGAGGGTCGTGAGGATCCGGCCGCCCGTCGCTGCCCATGGGTGCCCCACCGCCACCGAGCTCCCGTTCACGTTCACCCGGCTCCAGTCCACGGGACCCGTCGGGCGACCCCTCCAGCCGCACTCCCAGGCCGCGACGTTCGCGAGAACCTGCGCCGCGAACGCCTCGTGTACCTCGATCAGGTCGATATCGGCGAGCTCGATGCCGGCTCGCTCGAGCAACCGAGGGACCGTGATTGCCGACGCCATCAGCAGGCCCTCCTTGGGATCAATCGCGGCGTACTCCACCGCTTCGATGAACGCGAGCGGCTCCCTCCCCTCCTCCACCGCGCGTTGCTCGCTCATGAGCAGCACTGCCGACGCGCCGTCGGTTACGGGCGACGCGTTGCCCGCCGTGATGGTCCCGGCGGGATCGAACGCCGGCTTTAGGACCGCGAGCCGCTCCATGGATGTATCGGGTCGGGGACCCGTGTCGTAGGCAACGCCCTCGACCGGCACGATCTCCCGCGCCAGCCGCTCCCGCGCGGCCACCGCGTTCCGGTGGCTGGCGAGGGCCACTTCATCCTGTCGCTTACGCGGGATGCTCCACTCCGCGCGGGTGAGCTCCATGTGCTCGCCCATGCTCAAGCCGGTGGTGGGCTCGCGGAACGTCGCCGGGTCCGCCCCGCTGAGCCACTCGACGCCCCCGGCGATTCCCGCGCTGATTCGCCCGCGCGCGATGGCGTCCGCGATGATCGTTGCCGTCCGAAGACCGGTGATGCAGTAGGAGGAAACGGTCTGCGCTTCGATCCTGGCCGGCAGGCCGCTCTCGAGCACGATCTCCCGAGCGAGGTTTGGCTTGCCGCGCTCGGGAACTACCACACCGAACGCCATCGCGTCGATCCCTGCCGGATCGACCTCGTGCCGCTCGATCAGACCGCGCACCGCGTGCTTCGCCAGTGCCAGCGGGCCGAGCGTCGCAAACGCCTGGCCGGCCTTGACGAATGGCGTGCGAGCGCCCGCTACGATGGCAACCCGTTGATCAGTCATGGCCGCGCCTGCTCCCGCCGAACGTACCTGCGGCGACTGTAAGGATTTCGTTAGAGAGGGCCGAGTCGTCCACCAGTCGGGCCAGGACCATGGCCCCCACCAGGCCCGAGAGGGTCGTGATCGCCTGCTCCCGCCGCTCGGATTTCGAACGCCGGTCCGCAACCCGTTCGAGCATGCCCAACCGCGCCGTGACGCCGTTGGTGACGGTCGCGCGGACGGCGTCGGATTGGCGCGCTACCTCGCCGCCGAGCGCGGCAAGGACGCACCCGCCGCCAGGGTTGTCGCGATGCCGCTTCGATAGATAGGACCGGGCGATCTCGGCGAGCCCGGTGTCCGGCCGGGCCTGGGCCAGACCCTTCCACGTCTCGGCCGACCTGCCCAGCGCAACCGCACAGGCCTGCGCTGCCAGGTCAGCCTTGGATGCGAAGTGCCCGTAGAACCCTCCGTGCGTTAGGCCGGCCTCCTGCATGATCCCGTCCACCCCGATGCCCTCGAAGCCCTTCTCGCGGAACAGCTTTGCCGCGACGTCCAGGATGCGCTGACGATTTTCGGTGAACTGCTCGCGGCTCACTCTCATGGGACCACTCCCGGTCTCGACCCGGAACCTTCTTTACATGACGATCGTAATATATCCAACGGGCCACGGTTCGTCGTAGTTCCCGGCGGTGAAGAGTGTCAGGTCCCGGCGGTGAGAGCTTCAGACCCCAGCGGTGAGGGGCTTCGGATGAGAAACAAGATCTCGGGAAACGGGCACGGTGGTCCAACCGCTCGCGGCGTGAATCGCGAGGTGGACCTTGAATCCGTGGTCATCGGCGCGGACGCTCCCGTTGCCGCTCCTGCTCGCACCTGGCCGCGCCGTCGCCTACGGTGGCTGGGACTCGTCGGCGCCGTCGCCGCCACCCTCTCCGGCGTGGCCTCGGCTGGCCGCTACTGGTACTCCGTGGGGCGTTACATCGAGACGACCGACGACGCCTACGTCGGCGGCAACGTGACTGCGATCGCACCGCACGTGCACGGCTTCGTCGCTCGAGTCCTGGCGAGAGACAACGAGCGGGTGCATGCCGGTCAACTGCTCGTCGAGCTGGACCCACGAGACTTCCAGGCAGCACTCGATCATGCGACGGCGGTCCTGGCGGGCCGGACCACCGAAGTGCAGGGTTTACGCGCCCGCTACAACGTGCAGCAATCCACTATCCGCCAGCACGAGGCCGAGCTCGCGGCCAAGGCGGCGCGCGCGACCTTCACGGCGCAGGACGCCGACCGCTATCACGGGCTGTTGCTGACGAAGGCGGTGTCGAAGCAGGAAGCGCAACAGTCGGCCACCTCCGATCAGGAGGCCCGATCTGCGGTGAGCTCGTCGGCTGCCGCTCTCGAGGCCGCTCGCCAGCAACTCAAGGTGCTGGACGCCCAAATCACTTCGGCGCAGGCCGCGGAAGCCGAGGCGCGCTCCGACCTCCAGACCGCGACCCTCGACCTCGGCTACACCGAGATTCTCTCGCCGATCGACGGGTACGTCAGCAACCGCGCCGCCCAAGTGGGTGCCTATGTAGAACGGGGCGCGTACTTGATCTCGGTGGTTCCCGCGACCGGACTGTGGGTCGACGCCAACTTCAAGGAAAGCCAGCTCGCCCGCATGCAGGCGGGCCAACGGGCGACCGTAACCGCCGATGTCCTCCCGGGCCATCCGTTCCAGGGTCGGGTCGTGAGCCTGGCCCGCGGCACTGGCGCCGTCTTCAGCGTCATCCCGCCAGAGAACGCGACCGGCAACTTCACGAAGATCGTGCAGCGCGTGCCCGTGCGCATCGAATTGGACTCACGGGATCCCCGCATCGAGGCGCTGAGGCCCGGACTCTCCATTACCGCTAAGGTTGACACCCGGTCAAGCCCGCACACTCCATGACCGACGCCCCCGCATCCAGGCAGCCGTCGCTGCTGCCCTTCGTGGTCATGTGCGCGGGCCTCTTCATGGCCTTGCTGGACATCCAGATCGTGGCGTCCTCGCTCCAGGAGATCGGCGGCGGGCTGTCGGCGGCGCAGGATGAAATCAGCTGGGTTCAAACCGCGTATCTGATCGCCGAGATCATCGTAATCCCGCTATCGGGATGGTTGACGCGAGTGTTCTCGACCCGGTGGCTGTTCACCATCTCTGCCGCGGGGTTCACCATCGCCAGCATGCTCTGCGGCGTTGCCTGGGATATCCAGAGCATGATTCTCTTTCGCGCCTTGCAGGGGCTGCTGGGCGCGTCGATGATCCCGACTGTTTTCACCTCATCGTTTTACTACTTCCAGGGGTCGCGGCAGGTCTACTCGGCAGCCGTGATCGGCACTATTGCATCGATCGCGCCCACGCTTGGGCCGGTGATCGGCGGCTGGATCACCGATACGCTGAACTGGCATTGGCTCTTCTATATCAACCTGGTACCGGGGCTCGCCATCACGGCGCTGGTACCGATCCTGGTCAAGATCGACAAGCCGGATTTGTCCCTGCTCAAGCAGGCCGATTACCTCGGCATCGCGCTCATGGCGGTTGGACTGGGGATGCTGGAGTACGTCCTCGAGGAAGGTACCCGCTGGAACTGGTTTGACGACGCGACCATCCGCACCTGCGCCTGGACCGCCGGCATTGCCCTCGCCCTGTTTGTTGCCCGGAGTCTCACCTACCGGAGCCCGGTGCTCGACCTCCGCGCGCTCACCAACCGCAACTTCACGCTCGGTTGCGTGCTCTCCTTCATCACGGGCATCGGGATCTTCACCACCATCTATCTGACCCCGCTGTTCCTGGGCTACCTGCGCGGATTCAGCGCCTGGCAGACCGGCACGGCAATCTTCTCGACCGGCGCCGCCTCGCTCATCGGCACGCCAGTCTACATCGCCCTCGCGCGCCGCTTCGACGGGCGCTGGCTGATGATGTTTGGGCTGGCCTGCTTCGGGGTTGCCATGTGGAGCTACAGCTTCATCACCCACGACTGGGGCGCGGGGCAGTTCCTTGTGCCGCAGCTGCTGCGCGGGTTCCCACAAGTGTTCGCGGTGGCGCCCGCTGTCATTCTCGGCCTGGGGAGCCTGCCGCCGGAGCGGCTCAAGTATGCCAGCGGCTTGTTCAACATGATGCGCAACCTGGGCGGCGCCGTCGGGATCGCGGTCAGCGCGGCGATCATCAACGACCGGACGAATCTTCATTTCCTCCATATCGCTTCTCATCTGACGCCGGCAAACGGGGCGATGCACCGGTTTGTTCACGCGGTGGAAGGACGCTATGGCGCGCTCCCGGGCAGCGAGCAGGGCGGCCACGTCGCCGCACTCGAGCAACTCTGGCACCTAGCTTATCGCGAGGCCTCCACCCTCGCCTTTGCCGATGCGTTCCACACGATCATGCTCGCTTTTGTGATCGCAACCCTGCTGGTGCCCCTCATGCGGCGAGTGGCACCTGCAGCGCCGGCCGCTGCTACTTCGGCGCACTGAGCAACCTGCTTCGCACTCGAACTTGGAGGACACAATGTCCGCGCTCTGCTCTTCGCCCCTCTGCTCCCGCACCATGTACTCGGCGCACCAGGCCTGCCAGTCCTCGTCCCGCTGGCCCGTCCCAGGAGAAACGCCCCACCACAGGAGAACGGCCCACCACGCCAACACCGCTATGGCGGTCGTGCTGCGCGGTTTCGTCCGTGTCAATTGTCTGGCAAAGTCCGACATTTGAGCGAGGAGACGGCGGCAAAGTCCAGCACTGAATCCGGCAAACCCCAGCAGCGGGTGCCACGACCTCGCGTGAATGCTCGCAAGTTGCTGGAATTCGGTGGATTAGATCGGCCCCTCTAGATCAGCAGAGTCCTCGTTCCGCCCAGCGGTCTGATGGTGATCGGCTCGGTGAAGAACGCGATCCTAGGTAAGAACGCGCGAAAAGACCAAGGTCATGAAGTAGTCGAGAGCAGAGCTGTCCTTCTCCACCTTCGTGCGCAGCATCGCCCCTTCCAATGAGTTGAGCAGGAAATCGGCAAGTACGCGGGCATCCATATCCCGCGAGATCTCACCCGCCTTCTGCCCATCCCGGATGCAGGTCTCGATCGGCCGCGACCAGGCCGCGAAGTTCGAGCTGAGTCGATCCCGAATGAGACGGCTATGATCGGCGAGCTCGTTGCTGAGATTGCCGATCAGGCAGCCTCGCTCGTAGCTCCGAGCGGCAAATTTGGTCGCCACCAACGCGAAATACCGCCGCAGCCGCTCCAGCGGCGAGAGCGACTCGTCGCTCAGCACGCCGGCCAGCGCCCTCACCTCCTCGCCGTAGCGGTCGATGACCTCGAGGGCGAGCGCTTCCTTGCTCTCGAAGTAGTTGTAGAACGAACCCTTGGGCACGCCGGCCGCATCGGTGATGTCTTGCACCGCGGAGCCATTGAACCCCTCCCGGTGGAGCGTCTCCAAGCCGCTGGCGATTAGTTGGTCACGCATGCTGGGTCTAGGCATGGAACGAATATGGCCGGTCGTCTTCACTGCGTCAAGTCCTGTCATTGAGCCGTGCAACTTATGCCGTTCTGACGTCTTGACAATTTAAGATGACCGGTCATATTAAATGCTCACGGACTGCGGCACCCTTTCCAGGTGGCTGGTAGAAGTCCGCCAGAAGAATTCGCGCGAGGTCGATTCTCGCGCTCGACTCGGAGGATAGGACAATGTCCGCGCTCTATTCCGGCCTTCCGGCTGCCACCTCGGTCCAACAATCGATCATCCTCGCGCAATTGGAATTGCTTCGCCGCCTCGATCCCGCCCGGGTAGAGGCCGCGAAAGCGGTGCTGCTGCGCGACTGACCTCCCACTATTCAACCGGAGAGGTTTCCGTGTACTCCACCACGCAGCTCCTGGGTGCGACCGTCCTCATCGTCGCGTCCACCGCTCAAGGGCAGACGCCCGAGCGTGTCCTCATGAGCCACGCCTCAGCCAGCTACAGCACCGCCGGAACGCTCAGCGATACGGAAACCCCGTGGGGCGACGTGGCCGCTGCCCTCCGCGTTACTGGTGAGCGCGCCCTGCTGATTGAGCTCGACAATCGCCCCCGCCCCGCAGAGCCCGCCACCCTGACGGACCCACCGATCGATGGGTCACGGGCCCTCACGGGTAAAGGGCCATCGGCTTTGCCAGTCGCTCCCAGGGCCGTGGAGAGGCGGTCTTCCTTCGGCGCCGAGATTCGCGGGGCTGTCGCCACCAGCGCATCCGGCGACGCAGAGTTCGGGGCGGTCCAGAATCCCGATCGCTCCCCCGGTGCCTTCGTCGTGTCGCTTGGGGTGCGCAGCGACCAGGGTGCCATCCTGTTCACCCGCACGAATGGAACTCCTCTCGGCGTCGGCCGCTATCGAATCTCAGAGGCCGCCGAGGGAGCGGACGAGATCCTGGCCCTGATCCTGACCGGCTCGGCCAGCCGTCCGACCGGCGTGTTCCGGGGCCAGTCGGGCTGGCTGATTGTGACTGAAGCGTCGGAACGCCTCCTGGCCGGCTGGTTTCAGATCGACGGAGTAGGGTTCCGGGCAGCCGAGCCGGAAAGGGACGACCGACGCGTGAGTGCCACCGGATCGTTCTCGGCCGCTGCAGCGAGCTCGTGATTCCGAGTGCGTGAGGGCGCGGCGGGCCGATCCGATCGTCTGCCTCTGTGGGCCGACCGGAGCGCGAATCTGTCGACTCACACCGACGTAGCGGCTTCTTGCACTCATTGGTTCAGGAAGTCCGCGATCGCGGGGGTGGTCATCGAGTGGAGCGCAAACCGCCGTCAGAAACATTCGCATTCTTAATTGTCTTGATACGGGGAAACAGACGATGGGGACGTCAAACATTGCAGACAAAGTCGTAGTAATCACCGGAGCCAGCAGCGGCATTGGCGAAAGCACGGCGCGCCTGCTCGCGGGGAAGGGCGCCAAAGTCGTGCTCGGAGCCAGGCGGAAGGATCGGCTCGACGCCGTCGTCAACGACATTACCGCCAAGGGCGGCAGCGCTCTCGGTTTCAAGACCGATGTGACGCAGCGCGGTGATGTGGAGGCTTTAGTTCACGGCGCGATCGACAAGCACGGCCGGATCGACGTGATCGTGAACAATGCTGGGATCATGCCGATTGCGCCTATGGCGGCGCTCAAGGTCGATGAATGGGACCGGACGATTGATCTGAACATCAAGGGCCTCTTGTACGGGGTGGCCGCGGTGCTGCCGATCATGCAAAAGCAAAAGCAGGGTCAGATCATCAACATGGCTTCGATCTTGGGCTTCAAAGTCTTCGCGCCGGGCGGCGTTGTTTACAGCGCGACGAAATTCGCCGTGCGGGCGGTGACTGAAGGACTCCGGATGGAACTACATGCCGGCAACATCCGCTGCACGATGATCTCTCCTGGCGGTGTCGCTACGGAGCTTCCAGAAAGC
>Ga0114129_10009290_pt1 | contig 14022 bp, 14 predicted proteins | sample RhiMetdeltSRZDD1_FD_80071 | JGI IMG/M metagenome (GOLD analysis project Ga0114129, IMG submission 80071) | Populus rhizosphere microbial communities from Tennessee, USA - Rhizosphere MetaG P. deltoides SRZDD1 (version 2) (version 2) | ecosystem: Host-associated > Plants > Roots > Rhizosphere >... | reverse complement strand
GAGCAGATCGCTGAGCGCTTCGGAGTCACGCGGCAACGCGTCTCGGCGCTTCTGCGAAAGGGCCTCGAACCCGCGTAGCGCCAGCGTTGCTGTCGAGCAGGCAGCAGCAGGGCAGCGCCCCTGTGTCGGCGGGGTCGGGGGGCCGTTTCGGAGCCTGACGCCCTGTATCGTCGCCGACTCAATGGGAATCTATGGCGAGCAGGTCCTACCGCGGATCGTGAACGTCGCGTGCGGGATGAAGGTCAACCGCGAGCAGCGGCAACGGGTCTGCGAGGGCCTCCATGGACAGGTCGTCGAGGTGGGCTTCGGGTCGGGACTCAACGTCCCCTTCTATCCCGACGCCGTGAGCAGGGTTGTGGCGATCGAGCCCGCGGACGTCGGCTGGAAGCTCGCCGCCAAGCGCCTCGCGAGCTCGAACGTCCCGGTCGAGCGGTCCGGACTGGATGGCCAGTCCCTCCCCCTCGCCAACGACAGCTGCGACACGGCACTGACGACCTGGACGCTGTGCACGATCCCCGATGTCGAGACCGCACTGCTCGAGCTGCGTCGTGTGCTCAAGCCAGGCGGGGCCCTGCACTTCGTCGAGCACGGGCTGGCGCCCGACGACTCCGTGCGACGTTGGCAGCACCGGCTGGAGCCGATTCAGAAACGCGTCTTCGGCGGCTGCCACCTCACCCGCCCTACGGTCGACCTACTGAAGGGTGCGGGATTCACGATCAGTGAACTCGACGTCTACTACCAGGAGGGCGCGCCGAAGGCGGTCGGCGCCAACTCGCTCGGCGTCGCGAGGGCCCCTTGACGCGGCTGAGCGAGCGGCCGCACGCCCACGGCTCAGACGCCCCCGGCAATCCGCGTCCGAGCGGCTAGCGGCCGCGCGGACGAAAGGAAGAGCCCACCCAGCGATGAGTTCGGCACGACGCGCCGGTCTTTAACTCACAGGTCGGGTACAGACGATCTACGAGCCACCTACGCTGAGGTGGCCCACGCCCAAGGAGGCACACGATGCCCGAGCACAGGACCGGAACCCGCGAGGACTGGCAGGCGGCTCGCGATGAACTTGCGAAGCTCGAGGCCGAGCACGCCAAGCTCGGCCAGAAGGTCACGGAGCAGCGGCGTCAGCTTCCCTGGGTTCCGGTGGAGAAGGAGTACGAGTTCGACACCGAGGACGGGAAGAAGACGCTCGCAGAGCTCTTCGACGGGCGCTCGCAGCTCCTCGCCTACAACATCATGTTCGGGCCCGATTACGAGCTCGGCGCCTGCCCCGGATGCTCGAACCTGGGCGATGAGCTCGACGCGACGCGCGTTCATCTCAACCACCGCGACGTGACGTTGATCTGCTTCTCTCGCGCGCCCATCGATCGGCTCATCTCCTACAAGCAGCGGATGGGCTGGCAGTTCCCGTACGTCTCGACCAATGGGACGGAGTTTCCGTTCGACTTCGGGCTCGCTCTCACGCCCGAGCAGGCGCAGCAGATCCCCGAGATCACCGAGATCCTCGGCAACCCCCCGGAATGGCTCCAGGACTGGGGGCAGCAGGTCGGAGCCAAGCTCGAGGACGGCCTCCGCGAGAACCCGAGCTTCATCGCGTTCGCGCGCGACAACGGGACCGTCTACCACACCTACACGGTGTCGGCACCCGATCCGTTCGTAGCCCCGTACAACTCGTTCCTGCTCGAACGAACCCCGAAGGCTCCGCCTGGGGAGCCCCGCGCCTGGCGCAAGGACGAGTACCCGGACTGACGCGCTAGGGGGCGTCGTGGATGTCGTCGACCCAGTGGACCTGCTCGGGGTTCGGCTCCACGTCCGGCAGGTCCAGGTTCACGACGATGGCCTCCTGACCGCTGCGCGCGACCACGCAGGAGAGCGGCTCGTCCGTGCTGGCGTTGATCTCCTGGTGCGGCACGAAGGGCGGGACGTAGATGAAGTCGCCTGGCCCGGCCTCGGCCATGAACTCGAGCCGCTCGCCCCACCGCATCCGCGCGCGGCCGCTCACGACGTAGATCACGCTCTCGAGCGCGCCGTGGTGATGCGCGCCGGTTTTGGCGTCGGGGTGGATGTCCACCGTGCCGGCCCAGAGCTTCTCGGCGCCGGCGCTCGCGGCTGTGATCGCCGCGGCCCGGTTCATGCCGGGCGTCTGCGGCGTGTTCACGTCGAGCTCGTCGGCATGCACCACGCGAACCCCGTTGAGCCGCCAATCGGATCGCTCTGACTCGGCAGCCATGGGCGAATTATGGCGCGCGTCGAGCGCAGCCGCTAGCGGCGCGACCAAGCGTCTGGCGCCTCGGTCAGGCGCTGTGCCCGGGCGGGCAGGCGGCCGGCCACCACGTCGGCCAGCGTGACCTCGTCGACGACGCTGCGCAGGCTCGCGCGCACGGCTATCCAGGTGGTCCGGAGGTGCTCGGCGGCGCCGTCGTAGGTGAGGTCCTCGGGCGCCTCGCCGCGCACGGACGCCAGCGGGCCGTCCACGGCCCGGATCACCTCGCCCACGGTGACCTTGTCGGGCGTCCGCGCGAGCCAGTAGCCGCCCTCCGCTCCGCGCTGGGAGCGAACGATGCCCGCGTGGCGAAGGTCGATCAGGATGTTCTCGAGGAACTTCAGCGGAATCCCCTGCGCCTGCGCGAGCCGCTCGCCCTTGACCGGGCCCTCGCCGGCCACCGCCAGCTCCAGCAGCGCCCGCACCGCGTAATCGCTCTTGGCCGAGACCTTCACCGGGGCCATTCTGACGATACGCTCGCGCCGTGGACGTGGATGCAATCAAGGAACGCACTCGCCAGATCTGGGGACTCGGCGACTACGGCGCCCTCTCAGAGGCGCTGCGGCCCGCCGCCGAGGCCCTGGCCGACGCCTGCGCGGTCTCGGCCGGCCAGGAGGTGCTCGACGTGGCCGCCGGCGACGGCAACTTCGCGCTTGCGTGCGCGCGCGAGGGCGCCAGCGTGGTCGCCTCGGACCTCTCACCGGGCATGGTCGAGCGCGGGCGCGCCCGCGCGCAGGCCGAGGGCTACGACATCGAGTGGGTCGAGGCCGACGCCGAGGCGCTCCCGTTCGAGGACGCCAGCTTCGACTGCGTCGGCTCCGTGTTCGGCGCCATGATCGCGCCGCGCCCGCGGGTCGTCGCCGAGGAGCTGTTCCGCGTCGTGCGGCCGGGCGGCACCGTCGGGATGACGGCCTGGACGAAGGAGGGCTTCACAGCCGAGCTGTTCGCGCTCGGCCGCAGCTACGCCCCGCCCTCCGACCAGCCGCTGTCGGACGAGTGGTCGATCGAGGAGAACGTGCGCGAGCGCTTCGATGGCCTGGCGGCCCGCTTCGAGCTCGAGCGCCGAACGATCGCGTGGGAGGCGGAGTCGCCCGAGGCGCTGGTGGCGATGCTCGGCACCTCCGCGCCGCCCTGGGTCGCGGCGAAGCAGAACCTGCCGCCGGAGCGCTGGGAGTCGCTGGTGTCCGAGGCACTTGCACTCGCCCAGCGCTGGGCCGGTGACGAGCGCCCGATCCGGCTCGAGAGCGACTACGCCCTGATCGTGGCCCGCAAGCGCGGGTGACCGCCCGCCTGCTGCTCCAGTACGACGGCTCGGACTTCGGTGGCTGGGCGCGCCAGCCGGGCGTCCGCACGGTCCAGGAGACGCTCGAGGAGGCGCTGGCGACCGTGCTCCGCCGACAGGTGACGCTCACCGTCGCGGGCCGCACCGACCGCGGCGTGCACGCGCGCGGGCAGGTGGCGAGCCACGAGCGCGACCCGGCGCCGCTCCGCAACCTGAACGCGCTGCTGCCGCCGGACCTGGCCGTGCTCGCCAGCGAGCCCGCCCCCGATGGCTTCGACGCTCGCCGCGACGCCCGCTCGCGCACCTACCGCTACCGGCTCCACACCCGCAGCGCGCCGAGCCCGTTCGAGCAGCGGCGCGCGCTCTGGTGGCCGCGCCCGCTCGACCGCGAGGCGCTCGACGCCTGCGCGGCCGCGCTCGTCGGCAGCCACGACTTCACGGCCTTCACGCCCACGGAGACCGATCACGTGCGCTTCCAGCGCGATGTCTTCCGCGCCGAGTGGGTCCAGGAGTCGGAGCACGTGCTCGCGTTCTGGATCGAGGCCGACACGTTCATGCGGCACATGGTCCGGGTGCTGGTCGGCACGATGCTGGAGGGGGTCAGTCCGGATCGCTTCGCCGAGCTGCTCGCGGGCCGCCCGCGCTCGGATGCGGGGGCGACGGCGCCGCCGCACGGGCTCTACCTGGAGAGCGTCGCCTACTCTTGAACCGCCTCAAATGAGAGTGCTGCTCACAAACGACGACGGCATCACCGCCACCGGGCTGAACGTGATGAGACGTGCCCTCCTCGAGCTCCCGGACGTGGACCTCGAGGTGATCGCGCCGGGCTCGAACCGCAGCGCAACCGGGCGCGCGGTCACGCTCCGCGACCCGATCTGGGTCGAGGAGATCGAGTTCGGCGACGGCACGACGGGCTTTGCCACCGACGGCACGCCGGTGGACTGCGTGCGCTTCGCCTCGCTCGGGCTGATCGACTCCCCGCCCGAGCTGATCGTGTCCGGGATCAACCACGGCGCGAACCTCGGCGACGACATCACCTACTCCGGGACCGTGGCCGCCGCGCTCGAGGGAATTATGCTCGGCATCCCGGCGCTCGCCGTCTCGCTCGCCGGCGGGCGCGACTTCGAGCCGCTGGCGAAGTTCGTGGCCCGGATCGTGGACGAGCTCGACGAGGTGCCCATGCCCGAGGGAACGCTGCTGAACGTGAACGGCCCCGCCGGTGACGTGAGGGGTGCGTGCGCCTGCCGGCTCGGCAAGCGCGTCTACAACGACAAGATGGAGCTCACCGAGGAGGAGGCGGGCGGCCGGCGCCGCTACCGGCTCTACGGCCAGGAGCCCGGCTACGAACACGAGGACGGCACGGACTTCGCGGCCATCGCCGAGGGCCTGATCGCGGTCACGCCGCTCCATTTCGATCTCACCGACCAGGCCGGTGTGGAGGAGCTCGCGGGCTTCGACCTCGACCGTCTTCTGCGCCCGGCCACAGAGGCCGTTGAGTAAGGCCGTCGACGCCGCGGCGCGGGCCGAGGAGCTGCGGCGTCAGCTCGAGTACCACGGCCACCGCTACTACGTCCTCGACGACCCGGAGATCTCGGACCCGGACTACGACGCGCTGCTGAACGAGCTGCGCGCGCTCGAGGAGGAGCACGAGGAGCTGCGCACGCCGGACTCGCCGACGCAGAGGGTCGGCGGCCAGCCGCTCGACAAGTTCCAGGAGGTGCCCCACCTCCAGCCGATGCTCTCGCTCGCCAACGCGCGCAACCGCGAGGAGCTGGAGGCCTGGGTCCTGCGCAGCGAGCGCTACCTGGCCCGCCAGGGGGTGGAGATGGGCGACGTTCACTTCGTGACGGAGCCGAAGATCGACGGGCTCGCCATCTCGCTCGTCTACGAGAACGGCGTGCTGGTGCGCGGCGCCACGCGCGGGAACGGTGAGGTGGGCGAGGAGGTCACGCAGAACCTGCGCACGATCGGCGCGATCCCGCTGCGCGTGGAGGGCGCGCCGCCGCTGCTCGAGGTGCGGGGCGAGATCTACATGCCGCTGTCCGCGTTCGCACGCCTAAACGAGCAGCGCGCGGCCGCGGGCGAGCCGACCTTCATGAACCCGCGCAACTCCGCCGCCGGCTCGATCCGCCAGCTCGACCCGGCGCTGGCCGCCTCGCGGCCGCTGTCGATGTGGTGCTACGGGATCGGGGAGGTGGAGGGCCTCGAGTTCGACACGCATCACGAGTGGCTCGAGTGGCTGCGCGAGCACGGCTTCCGCGTGAACCGGGACGTGGAGGTGCGCGACACGCTCGAGCAGGTGGTGGCGGCCTGCGAGGAGTGGCAGGAGCGGCGCGACCGGCTCGACTTCGAGATCGACGGCGTGGTCGTGAAGGTGGACGAGCTCGAGCTGCAGCGCCAGCTGGGAGTGGTGGGCCGCGAGCCGCGCGGAGCGATCGCCTGGAAGTTCCCGCCCACCACGGCAACGACCAAGCTGGAGCAGGTGGCCTGGAACGTGGGCCGCACGGGGCACATGGTCCCGTTCGCGGTGCTGGACCCGGTGCAGGTGTCGGGCGTGATCGTGAAGCTCGCGACGCTCCACAACGAGGAGGACCTGCTCCGCAAGGACGTGCGGCCGGGCGACGAGGTGATCGTGATGCGGGCGGGCGACGTGATCCCGCAGGTGGTGTCACCGACCGCGAAAGCGCAGCGCTCGAAGTCCCGAAACGCGCCGCCCTCGGCGCCCGAGCGCTGCCCGGCGTGTGACACGCCAACCATCAAGCCAGAGGGAAGTGTCTGGACGATCTGCCCGAATAGAGCGGGCTGTCCCGGACAGGTCTTCCAGGCGGTGAAGCATTTCGTGGGGGCGATGGACATCGACGGCCTGGGCGAGGAAAACGTTCGTCGCTTCCTGTCCGAGGGGTTGATCACGGACGCCGCTGACCTGTACTCGCTGACGACCGACGAACTCTCACAACTCGAAGGCTTCGGTGAAATCTCGGCGAACAACCTGGTTCAGTCACTCGAAGCATCGAAAGAACAGCCCTTCGAGCGAGTGCTCTATGGCCTCGGGATTCCGGGTGTGGGTTACGTCAATGCACGGAACCTCGCACGCAGCCTTCGGTCGATGGATGAGTTGATGAGGGCGGATGAAGCCAAGCTGGTCGAGGTCGAGGGCATCGGGCCGATCATGGCCCGCACAATCGAGGAGACACTCGCCGAGGACCGGACCCGGGAGCTGATCCAGCGCTTCAGGGACCACCGGCTGAAGATGGAGGAGGAGGGCCCCGCCGCGCCGGTCGAGGGGCCGCTCGTGGGCAAGACGCTCGTGCTCACGGGCACCCTGCCGAACCTCACGCGCGAGGACGCGACCCAGCGGGTGGAGGCCGCCGGGGGGAAGGTCACGGGCTCGGTCTCGAAGAAGACCGACTACGTCGTGGCGGGGGCGGATCCCGGCACGAAGCTGACGAAGGCGCAGGAGCTCGGCACCGAGATCCTCGACGAGGACGGCCTCCTGGCGCTCCTCGATTGACGCCAGCTTTGGTTTTCGGAGAGACGGCGGCGGGGATCAGTCAAGTGTGTACGTGCTCGAACTCGCCTGCTTCCGCGCGCAGCCGCAGCACGCCGCTGCTCTGACCCGCCGCGGAGGTCCGCTGACCCGGGCGCTCAGGCGTCGCTTCCCGGGCCTGCGCCGGCTCGTGCTGACGAGGATCGGCGACGGGCGCTGGCTCCACATCGGGTTCTGGGACAACCGCGAGGCCGCCGAGGCAGCCGCGAACGAGATGTTCGACCTGCCCGAGATGTCGGACTGGCTCGCCCAGGTCGACGAGTTCTCGGAAGCCGCCTAGCCGAACGCGGCGATCGCCTGGAGCATCCGGTCCTGGAGGCGGCGCGCGCCCGGGGGGTACACGCCGTTCATCAGGATCGAATAGGCGTAGTTGTCGCCGCTCCGGGCCTCGCAGTACCCCGACAGCGCGCTGACGTTGGAGAGCGTGCCGGTCTTCCCGACGCAGCGCCGGTGCGCCGGCCCTCGCCGCATGCGGTCGAAGAGCGTGCCATCGCTGCCCGCGATCGGCAGCGAGCCGACGAACGGGTCGTAGTCGTCGCTGCGGTAGATCGCGCTCAGGAGCCGCACGACGCTGCGGGGCGAGGCGCGGTTGCCGCGCGCGAGGCCCGAGCCGTCCACGAGGGTGGCGCGTGCCCCGAGCCCGCGCGCGTGCGCGGCGGCGATCCGCGCCCCCGCGGCAGTGGTGCCGACCCCGCCCGCAAGGGACGCGAGGTCCTTCAGCAGCATCTCGGCGAAGAAGTTGTCCGACGGCTTGTTGGTGAGCCGGATGAGACGCTCCGTGGGCGGCGACTCGACGGTCGCCAGCACACGGGCGTCGACGGGCGTGACGCCGGCTCGCGGCCTCAGCCGCACCGGCACACCGGTCGCCTCGAGGGCGTCGTCGAGCCGGGCCGCGGCGAATGCCGGCGGGTTCGCCTGGAAGCCGCGGCCGCCCTCGGTGAATAGCCCGCGGTTGTAGGACAGCGCGCTGAGTGGCCCGACCCACGGCGAGACGCCGTAGCCCGAGTCCGGGCCGCCGCGCAGCGAGTCGAAGGCGGACTCGTCCCCGTAGACCCGGCCGGTGACCCGCTGGATGCCGGCTGCCTCGAGCAGCGTCGCGAGGTCCTGTACCGTCGCGCCGCCGCCGTAGGAGCGCCTCGTGAAGCGGCGGCTGCCGAAGGTGGGGTCACCGCCCCCGCGTAGGTAGAGGCTCCCGCGCAGCACGCCCTCGGCGTCGACCTCGCTGTTGGTGAGCACATCGGTGAAGAGTTTCCCCTCCACCCCGAGGCGCGATAGCGCCGCCGTGGTGGTGAACAGCTTGGTGTTCGAGGCCAGGATGCGGGGCGTGCGCTGGCGCCAGCGAAAGACGGCGTGAGGCCTGTCGCCGCTCACCTCGACCACATATGCCCCGGAATACGGGCCCGCGGCCCGCATGTAGCGGGTCAGGCGCTTGACCATGGCGGGCTCGTCCTGGGCCGCCGCGGCGGCGGGCAGCAGGGCGAGCACGGCTGTCACGAGCAGGGCGAGACGGCGCATCAGAGGCGAAGAACACGCTAGCGGGGCAGCCGGTGCGCCCTTTTGCGCCCGCCGGAGCGCCCTTTTGCGCCATACTCGTGGCGGATGGGCGAGGTAGTCCGGCTACAGAAGCCGTCTCAGAAGGACCGCAAGACCGCCGGCAAGCCGAAGCGCCGCAGGCCGCGGCGCTCGCGCACCGCTCTCGTGCTGGGCGGGGGCGGCTTCACCGGCGGCGTCTACGAGATCGGTGCCCTGCGGGCGCTCGACCTGCTGGCGGTGAACCGGACCGTCAACCAGTTCGACGTGTACGTCGGCACGAGCGCCGGCTCCTTCGTGGCCTCCCTGGCCGCCAACGGCGTGACCCCCGAGGAGATGATGCGGGTGGTCAACCAGCAGGTGCCGACCCCGTTCAAGGATGTGGACCGCAGCACGCTGATGCGGCCCAACGCGCTCGAGTTCGCCCAGAGCATGGCGCTGATGCCGCTGAAGATGCTCGGGCTCGCCCGCAACTTCGTGGGGCAGATCCGCTCGACGTCGCTCATCGACCTCGCCGTGGGCGTGGCCGAGGCGCTTCCGTCCGGACTCTACGACGGCCGCGGGATCCAGGAGTACCTCGAGTCCGTGCTCGGGGACCCCGACCGGGCCAACGACTTTCGCCTGCTCGACAACGAGCTCTTCCTCACGGCAACGGATCTCGACACCTGCGAGCGAATCGTGCTCGGCGGCCCCGAGTGGGACGACGTGCCGATCTCGAAAGCCGTGGCGGCATCGACGGCGCTGCCCATGGTCTACAAGCCGGTGGAGATCAAGGGGCGCCACCTGGTGGACGGCGGCCTGCGCTCGACCACGAACGTGGACCTCGCCGTGGAGGCGGGCGCCAAGTTCGTGATCGTGGTGAACCCGCTGGTGCCGTACGTGAACGACTTCCAGAAGGTTATCCCGACAATGCTCGGCAGCCGCGTGCGCCGCGTCGCGGACATGGGCTTCCCGCAGATCGGCTACCAGGCCTTCAAGCTGCTCGCGCACCAGCGCCTGCACGAGGCCGTCGGCCACTGGAAGGAGAAGTACCCGGGCGTCGACATTATCCTGATCGAGCCCGACCCGAACGACGAGCTGATGTTCGAGACGAACATCCTCAACTTCACCCGTCGCGTGGAGATTGCGCGCCACGGCTTCGAATCGGTGACCCTGAAGCTGGCCGAGGACTACGACCAGCTGAAGGCCACCTGCGCGAAGCACGGCATCGACATCTCCGCCACGCGAGTGCGCAAGGTCGTGAAGAAGTTCGACGAGGAGCGCGAAAAGACCGCCGCCTGGCGCCGCATCCTCGAGCAGACGACCGGCGCGCTGCTGCGCCAGTCCGAGCAGGCCTAGGCGCCAAGCGCCCGGACCAGGTTGGTCAGCGTCGCGTACGGCGAGTGGACGACCTGGCACCAGGTCAGGCGCAGTACCCGAAGCCCTGCGCCCTGGAGCTCGGCGTCCCGCTGACGGTCCCGCTCGAACGCGGCACGGGTGGAATGGAACTGGAAGCCGTCAATCTCGACCACAAGACCTTGCTCCCGCCAAAGGAAATCGACCTCGTGGCCGTGCAGCGGCACGTTCACCTCGGGACCTGGTATTTCGACCTCGTGACGACAGATCTTCGGCGCAAAGCCCGCGGACGGGCGGTCTCCTGCAGCGTCTCGTAACACGAAGTAGCACCCCCGTTACTCCGGGCGCGCGGGCCGTAAGGCTCGCCGCGCGCCTGGCCCGGCGGCCGTCCCGGCCCAGCCGCATGGCGGCCGGGCCGTCCGCCGGGAGGGGCGTGCTCGGTGGCCGGGCGTGGCGTGCGGCGCGGCCTATGGGCGCAGGACGTTTTCGATTGCCCTGAGCAGGCGCTTCGAGGCCTGCTCGTTGCGGACCGCTGCGCGGATGTGGTGGTCCTCGCCCAGTGGGCCGCCGGGGGCCACGATCACGCCCTGCTTGCGAAGCGCGCCCGCGAGCTCGTCGCCGCTCAGGTCGCGGACTCGGATCCAGAGGAAGTTCGCCTGGCTGTCGGTCACGTCCGCGCCCAGTCCGCGCAGCTCCTCGGTTAGGAAGCTGCGCTCGCGTGCCACCGCGCGGCGACGGAGGTCGAGCTCGGCGTCGCCGTGGCTCAGGGCGTGCTCCACCGCGGCCTGAGTGAGCGCGTTTACGCCGAGCACGGGTGCCGCCGCGGCGAGCAGCCGTGAGTCCGCCCCCACCGCGTAGCCGGCGCGCAGGCCGGACAGCCCGTAGATCTTCGAGAAGGTCCGCACCACGAGCAGGCGCGGGAAGGCGTTGACCAATCGCAGGCACGCGTCGATGTCCTCCACGTCCTGGAAATGGACGAGCGCCTCGTCGAGCAGGACGTGCACCTGCTCGGGCAGGGCCGACAGAAGGGCGCCGAGGTCCTCAGAGCTGATGTAGACGCCGGTCGGGTCGTTCGGGTTGCAGATGACCACCGCCCGTGTGCGCTCGGTGATGGCGTCGAGTACCGGGCCGTCCTCGACCGACACCGGCGTGGCACCGGCATGCGCCGCCATCAGCGGGTAGAGCGGGTAGGAGGGCCACTGCATGAGGAGCTCGTCGCCGGGCGAGAGCAGCGCCAGGGCGGCTGACTGGAGCAACTCGGCCGCGCCGTTGCCCAGCGCGATCTGGTCGGGTGAGAGCGCGTGGCGCTCGGCGAGCAGGCGGCGCACCCCGGTGGCGTGGCGGTCCGGGTAGCGCTGCACGAAGCCGCGCGCCCTAGCGATCGCCGCGTTCACGATCTCGGAGTGGGGCAGGTCGGGCCACTCGGTGCCGGACAGGTCGATGTCGGGCACGCGCTCGAGCGCCTGCTGCTTCTCCTGGCGCCGGCGCTCGCGGCGCTCCAGGTTCAGGGCGGCCTCGTCGATGTCGTCGAACTGCCTGTAGTAGTCGCGGAAGCCCACCGCTAGCTGCTGGGCGCGAGGCTCGGCCCGGGCCCCTGGATCAGGAAGAACCAGATGGCGAACAGGACCAGCGCAACGCCCACGCTCGACGCGAAGATGCGCTCGAGCGCCCCACGCTCCTGGCGGTGCCCCGCCGCGCGGCGGACCAGCTTCCACGCGTGATCCACGCGCTTGGCAAGCGCCATCGTGAGCATCAGCGACGCCAGGCATCCGAGCATGATCGTGCCGATGCCCGCGGTCACGTAGCCGGTCTGGTAGTCGACCTGCGAGCCCACCCAGAACCAGCCGAGTGGCTGCGGTCCGAACAGGGACAGGCAGAGCAGCAGCTCGACGGCGAGCAGCGCGTACGCCAGCACGCCGTCCACTCGCCGCCGTCGCTGCGATGAGGGTTCGACCGCGCGGTAGCGCACCGGCCCCGTGCCGGGCCGCCGGCCGATGAACAGTCCGCCGGTGTCAGTGGGGTCGTTGCTGGCCAACCCGCGAGAGGCTAGCTAGCGGGGAGCGTCGTAGATCCGGTCGACCACGTCCGCGAACTTCTCGTGCACGACGTTGCGCTTCACCTTCAGCGTCGGCGTGAGCTCGCCGGTCTCCTGCGAGAGGTCGTGGTCGAGGATCTCGAAGCGCTTGATCTGCTCCACGGGGCCGACGTGCGAGTTCACCTCGTCGACCGCCTTCTGGATCTCCTCCCGGACCTTCTCGTCCTGGGACAGGGCGGCCGGGTCGGCGTTCTCGATGCCCAGCTGCTCCGCGAGCGCCGGCGCCTCCTCCGGGTCGAGCGTCAGGAGCGCGACCAGGTAGGGCCTGCGGTCGCCGATCACCACGGCCTGCGAGATCCAGCGGTTCTGCTTCAGGCCGTTCTCGAGGTTGGCCGGCGTGATGTTCTTGCCGCCCGCGGTGATGATGATGTCCTTCTTGCGGCCGGTGATGTAGAGGAAGCCGTCCTCGTCGAGGCGGCCGAGGTCGCCGGTGTGGAGCCAGCCCTCCTCCAGCGTCTCCGCCGTGGCGCTGTCGTTCTTGTAGTAGCCCTGGAAGATGTTCGGGCCCTTGATCAGCACCTCGCCGTCGTCGCCGATCTTGATCTCCACGCCCTGCTGCGCCTTGCCGACCGACCCGAAGCGGAAGTTGTTGCCCTCCGGGCGGTTCACCGTGGCGCTCGTGGAGGTCTCGGTCATGCCGTAGCCCTCCATCACCGGCACGCCGGACGCGTAGAAGAACTCGAGGATCTCGCCTGCGATCGGCGCGGCGCCGGTCACGCACTCGCGCATGTTCGTGCCGAACAGCCCGCGCACGTTCTTGAAGAGCTTCTCCTCCGCCTGGTCGAAGGCCTGCTCGAGCGCCTCGGGCACCTCCTCGCCGGCCTCGCGCATCATGCGCACCTTCACGCCCACCTCGACGGCCTTGCGGAGCTGCTCCTTGTCCTCGATGTTGGAGGTGGCGAGCGTGTAGATCTTCTCGAACATGCGCGGCACGGACGGGAAGAAGCTCGGGTTCACCTGGGTGATGTCCGCGATGATCATCTTCGGGTCGCGCGACCAGTAGGCGAGCGCCGCGCCCAGCTCGAAGGTCGCGAACTGGATCAGGATCGCGAACGCGTGCGCGAGCGGCAGGAACAGGTAGGAGGAGTCGCCCTCCCTGAGCGGCGTGTCCGCCACCACGGCATCCGTGATCGCGCGGTAGTTCGCGTGTGAGAGCAGGCAGCCCTTCGGCGGCCCGGTGGTGCCCGACGTGTAGATGTAGAGGCAGATGTCGTCGGGCGTGACGGCCTGGTAGCGGGCCTCCCACTCGGACTGGTCGCGACCGCGTCCACGCTCGCGAAGCGCCTCGAGCGTGATCGCGTCGCCCAGCTCGGCGTCGCCCGGCTCCATCACGATCACGTGCTCGAGCTCGGGGCACCTGTCCTCGATCTCGCGGATCTTGGCGAGCTGCTCCGCGTCCTCCGCGAAGATCGCCCGCGAGTCGGAGTGCTCCAGGACGTACTGGCACTCCTCGGGCGAGTTCGTCTGGTAGATCGTGACGAGCGTGCCGCCGGCGGTGAGGATGCCGAAGCACGCGTCCGTCCACTCGGGCCGCGTATGGGCGAGGATCGAGACCTTGTCGCCGGGCTTGATGCCCAGGTCAACGAGTCCGAGAGCGACCTCCTTGACCGTCTCGCCGAGCTCGTTGTACGAGTTGTCGACCCAGTCGTCGCCCACCTTGTAGCGCTGGGCGGCCTTGTCGCCGTACTTCTTGACCGCGAGCGGCAGCAGGTCGGCGATCGTCTTCGAACCGGTGCCTTGAGCGCCGGTCGCGCCGGCCGTGACTGCTTCCATGCGGCGGAGTCTAAGGGCTAGCTGCGCACCGGGCCGAGCCCGGTGCTTGCCCTACGGCTGCCTCCGGCCGCTACGCCTTGGCTAGCTCGCGCTTCTGCTGAGCGGCCTTGAGGCTCGAGAGGAACAGCGTCTTGTCGATCCGGCCCTGGAAGATCGGTACGCCCATCTCCATACACCGCGAAATGACCTCACGGCGGTGCATGCCG
>Ga0114129_10009289_pt1 | contig 14022 bp, 14 predicted proteins | sample RhiMetdeltSRZDD1_FD_80071 | JGI IMG/M metagenome (GOLD analysis project Ga0114129, IMG submission 80071) | Populus rhizosphere microbial communities from Tennessee, USA - Rhizosphere MetaG P. deltoides SRZDD1 (version 2) (version 2) | ecosystem: Host-associated > Plants > Roots > Rhizosphere >... | reverse complement strand
GTGCGTTGCTCCCGTAGATCACAGTAACGCGTGATGAAGCGTGTGAGTGATTCATGAAGCGTCAGCAAATTTCCTGTGAACTTCACACGTTCTACTACAGGCGACTGCGCGGACTCTCCCGAGAACCGCGTTGCGAACACCGCAGCGCGTGGTAATAACTCGGCCACGCGCTCGTCATGACCAAAAAGCAATAACCCCCCGACAGTGGGCACAACATCCGGGCCGCTGATTGTCGCGAGTAGTAAGTCGCGCTCCATGACTTCAGCCGTGGGATAACCCGAAGCGTTCGCCTCTTCAAACGCACCTCCTTCGAACTCGCGCATGAACGACCAGAGATGTGCCTCATCGATGTCGCTCATGGTCGCGCCGAGTGCAGGCACGCTTTCGAAGCGAAGGGGCCGAGCATCGTCCAAGAGACTGGAAAGTTCTTCCCGCGAAGCCTCCCGTTTCTCTGCACCGATGCGCAAATAGAATCTTCCATCGCGCGTGCGGTAGGGTCGACGTTTACTCTCCACGTCGAGTGCGACGATGCGCCGACCATTGTCCAGCGCTACACGATCGATATATGGAACGATAGGAGGTTGGATCTCTTCGCGGCAGATCCTCACTAGCTCTTCCTGAACGCGCTCCGGGTCATCGACGCCTTCAACGCGCAACTGATCATTGACGCCAAAGACGATCACACCGCCACCCGTGTTCGCGAGAGCGACGATCTCCTGCGCGATCTTTTCGGTGTTGGAGAGTTTGACCTTGAGTTCGAGAAAAGTATCTTCGCCACCGCGGATCAAACGCAGCAGTTCGGTTCTGGAAGTTTGCGGCGCAGGAGTGGAAAGGATGTACTCCTGAAAGGAACGCTCGGTGGTCGGCTCATGCCGTTGGTTGCTGCGGAATCTTCTGCGAGCCATTTGTGTAGTGACGGGGCTCTCGACCCGCCCGGACATCGCTTACGCGAGTCTCTGGACTATTTCAAACATTGAGGAATGAAATCATTTGTCATTGGTCATTTGACATTTTTCATTTGTCATTTGAAGCACGTCGTTGTGATCCAGATGCCTCTGCTTCCAAATGACAAATGAGAAATGTCAAATAATATATGGCAAATGATTTCCCTAACTTACCGTTCCTTACTCGGGCTCTTTCACCGCCTCAAGTATCTCAACTTCTTTTCGCTCAAGAGCTCGTCCCTGAGCGCTGATCACCAAAAAATAAAAGCCAATCAGGATCAGTGCGATGGCCGCCAGTGTAGCATATTCCAATATCAGGCTTGTGGTGACGTACCCGATGATCGTCGCAGTTAACGGTGGGACCGCAAACAAGAGCAACATGGGAATCAACAGGAGTCCGGCAACACCTGAAACGTTCAACCTCTTGCCAAATTGCATTCTCTTCGGAAAGCTGATTGAGAACCAGTTGCCGAGCACCGACGCAATGGTGGCGAAACAGATAAAACTAAGCGCCACGAAGAGGAGTACTGGCCCATCAATGTCTCTGAATATCAAAGTATTGATTGTGAGCAACACCGCCGAGAAGATCAGAGCGATTGTGACCATCGACACATTTTTACCGATGAGAATCTTCGTCCGTGAGATTGGCGATAGGATGAACGCGCGCATTCCCCCTTCCTCGAATGCAAACTGATTGCAAAAGAGCGCCGCCAGAAGAAGAAACACATAGAGCACGCCTCCCGATGCCATCAGTCCTGCGCCATAGGTTAGAAACTCCGTTGGCGCGCCATGTGCCGACGGCATCCCTCGTCCAAATCTCTTTGTGTTCACGAGCCGAATCACGATTAGGATCAGCGGCATGATGGCCAATGTTTTCAATTGAGCATTTCGCATCGCGTAACGAAACTCTTTCTCAACCACAGCCGAGAGATCTTCCGGAAGCAGTGGCAACTTCCAACCGGTATAAGCAGCGGACTCCTGAGGTGTTGCGCGGGCTTGGCGACGCGTTTTTCCCTGAAATCCCAGTGCAGCGCGCCGCGCGATCCAATAAGTGCCCATGATGAGGACGATCGTGTAGACGCTTAGCAGAAGAAAGACGCCCAAATATGCTATGGGATCGTTTGCAAAGCGCGCATCAATCAAGAACGCCGCTGCCCCGGGAGGTGTCCAGCGGAGGAACTTGAACGATTCAGCATGTCGCAGGAGCAACGGTGCCACCTGGCCGCCCAATGCACCCCCGATTCCAGCAATCGCACCAACAAGAGCGATAATTGTTTCACCGCGCGCACGCTTGCGACGCACCAGAGAACCAATTGTGGCCGTTAGCCACTTCGATAAAGCAAGCCCAAAAAGAGCGATCGGCAGCGCTGCGATAAGCATTGGCACCCACTCGCCTGATCCAAGTCCAGCTCCGATGCTCATAGCTGCAATCGCGGGAATCGCAAACACCGATTGAATGGTAGTGACTTCACTGACCATATCGACTGCAAACAGTTTTCGGAGCGTAATCGGATAAAGCAGCAGCCTCCCGGCGTCGAATTGCCTTCCGCTTCCAAGACTGAGAGGGACAGTGGCCCACATGAGATAGATGAAAGAGTAGATCGAGAAGAAGATGAATTCAGTTGAAATCGGCGCCGACGGCTTTCTGCCTCTAGTCGGCTGCTGAAACATTTCTGCGATGGACGGTTTTGTCAGCGCGTAGGCGGCTATACCCAAGCCAAGGGCAAGGAGAAGCGCAAGCATCAACGCGACCAACATACCGAGAACTGCTGCCAGCTGATTGAAAACCGCCTTTGATGATCGAAGAGAGTTGCGGAAGAGCCGCCACTTTAGCCAGATTAGTGTGAGAAGCTGTGACATCTGGTCAACCGTTATCCGTGATTCGTTGTCAGTGGTTCGTAGCCAATGGTTCGAGATTAGACGAGACCGCGTCAAATATACTCAACTAAAGAACGGGAGCGAAGCGACCGATCTCAATCGACGTCTTTGCCAACAAGTGTTCAATCGGTCGCTTCGCTCCCGTTCTTTAGTTGAAATGTATTGCGAGAGTGTCGTACTCAGGTATCTCACACCGCAAACTTCGGACTGCAATTCTCTACTGTTCCATCAAACAGTTCGGAGTTTTAGAATGAAACTTGAAGTCACGCATAGGAACTCTACCGCAAGTAATAACGGACCGCTGACACGGACAACGAACTTGATAAATCATGCTTACATTGGTCTAGGCTCAAATCTTGGTGATCGCGCCGGCTATCTGCTTCTTGCTGTCAGAGGCATGCTCGAATCCGGATTACAACCGGTGAGATTGTCGCGGATTTATGAGACTGCGCCAATAGGCAATCTCGAGCAGCCAAAATTTCTAAACATGGTCGCTGAGATAGACGGTAGTTGCCTGCCGGCTGCCGAACAGTTACTCGCTCGCCTGCTCCGTATCGAATATGCGTTGGGACGAACCCGCGAAGTACCCTTGGGTCCTCGTACCATCGACTTGGATCTGCTGCTGTACAAGAGCGCGATCATTAAAACAGAATTCCTAACTGTGCCACACCCTCGTATGCATTTACGCAGATTCGTTCTCGAGCCGCTGAAAGAATTATGCCCGAAGTTAGTTCACCCAACCTTAAAGGTAGCAATCGACAAATTATTGGAGCAGACCACCGACACATCGGACGTCCATGTCTGGAGTCCGTCGAAGTAGAACAGGAGCAGTAGGCGGGAAGCAAAAGAAATCATTGGTCAATTGTCATTTGGCCGAAAGGCTAAACGCGGTGGACGAAGAGGCTAAGCACGAAGAGGCCGCGCGCGAAGTAACGAAGCTTAACGCACTTCTCGTGGCATTTGGCTGTCGGCGCCAGCGGAATTAACCAATGATTTCTTTTGCTTCCCGCCTGCTGCTCCTGTCCTGCTCTTAATCTGTGTAATTTTTGGAAATCGGTGGATCTGCTTGGGACACTTTTGCGTTTGCCGTTATAATGGCGCCACTTGTTACGACCCCTTGGACATTCAAACCTATCCGTTCACCTGACAATCTCATTGTCCGAAGCTTATCGTGTAAAGAGAGCTGAAATATGCCGTATCTGAAGCCTGAACGTCCGGAAAAGGTTAGTGCTCCGTCTTTGCGTGCCAGTAAACAGCGAGGTGAGCGCTTGGTTTGTCTAACGGCTTACGACTATCCGACTGCACGTCTAGTCGATGAGGCCGGGATCGACATCATTCTTGTCGGCGACAGCCTTGGCAATGTTGTGCTCGGCTACGGCAATACTGTCCCGGTCACACTAGATGAGATTCTGATTCATCTAAAGGCGGTCCGTCGCGGAGTCGAGCGCGCCTTGCTTGTCGCAGATATGCCGTATGGATCTTTCCACACGGGTGACGACGACGCCGTCAGAAACGCATTGAAGCTCGTTAAGGAAGGTGAGGCGGAAGCTATCAAACTCGAAGGTGGCCATAAGCGTGTGCACCTCGTGAAACGACTCGTCGATGAAGAGATTAGCGTGATGGGTCATATAGGACTAACTCCGCAGTCGATAAACCAACTCGGCGCTTATCGTGTTCAAGGAAAAACAGCGAAGGCCGCACGACAGTTGCTCGATGATGCACGTGCGCTTGAGGACGCCGGCGCGTTCGCGATCGTGATGGAGGTTGTCCCTCGCGAAATAGCGCAGATGATAACCGAAAGCATCAGCATACCGACGATCGGGATCGGAGCGGGCGCGCACTGCGATATTCAAGTGCTGGTCCTTCACGATATGTTGGGTTTGTCGTTCGGCAAACAGGCGCGCTTCGTTCGACCGTATGCGAATCTGCGTGAGGTCATTACAGACGCGGTGTCGCGTTACGCAGACGACGTAAGAAATGGTACTTATCCTTCGCGAGCAGAGTCGTACGCTCTTCCTGCCGAAGCCGCAGAGGAATTAAACCTCGACATATCTGACAAGAATTCTCACGTCGACAAATCCTAACCCGAACCTATGGAGTTGATTAATAGACGTCAGCGCATGAGTTCAGTCGCGCGCAAAATCCGGCGCGAGCAAGACAGAACTATTGGACTGGTTCCAACGATGGGTGCACTGCACGATGGTCATCTCAGTCTGGTGCGAGAGGCGCGGCGCATGTGCGACGTGGTCGTTGTTTCAGTTTTCGTTAATCCAACCCAGTTTGGTCCCGGCGAGGACTACGAAAAATATCCACGAGACTTGACCAAAGATACTGCTTTGCTGACCGATTACAACGTCGATTACATCTTCGCGCCAACAGTTGAAGAGATATATCCAAAAGGGTTCTCGACGTATGTGACTGTCGAAGGACTCTCGGAACAGTTGGAAGGATCGTCGCGACCGGGTCACTTTCGTGGTGTTGCGACCGTCGTAACAATTTTGCTGAATACAGTTCGTCCCGACTTTGCTTTCTTCGGTCAGAAGGACGCGCAACAGGCAGTGGTTATTCGCCGGCTCGTAAAGGATCTGGCGTTCGACACGGAGATTGTAGTGCTGCCCACCGTTCGCGAAGATTCCGGCTTGGCCATTTCGTCACGTAATCTGTACCTCACGCCTGAAGAACAACAGGCGGCGACCATAATTCATCGCGCATTGGTGCAAGCGAAGAACGCCTACAAGGACGGGGAACGCAGCGCCGGTCGGTTGGCTGACCTCGTGCGTTCTACGATTGAGGATGAACCACGCGCGCGATTGGATTACGTGACGGTTGCTGATGCAGAAACTTTAGAGAAACTCGACAAACTCGATGAGCGAACTATCGTGATTGCGGTAGCCGTCTATATTGGTAAGACCAGGCTGATCGATAATACGATTCTCAACCGAGCGAAAAAGAAAGAGGCAGCGGCAGTAAAAGTTTGAGAATCGACAGCGACAAAACAACCTAGAAGGAACTGCAACTTTAGAGAACGGGAGCGAAGCGACCGTCTGAATGTCCGATTCAGACGGTCGCTTCGCTCCTGATGTTCTATAAGGTTGAGTTACTCTTAAGTGTGAGATTACCGAAAGTTTCTCTATACTGACCATAGCCTCGGACGTAATTTGACACATGAAGACGAAGAGTCACATCAGATTCAAGCTAAACGGCGAAGAGACCGAAGTCGCATTCTCCCCTCATAAGACACTCCTGGAAGTCTTGCGCGAGGATTTAAATCTTACTGGCACGAAGCACGGCTGTGAATTGGGAGAGTGTGGCACGTGTACAGTGTTGGTCGACGGCCGGTCAATTCTGTCCTGTTTGATGCTAGGACTCGAGGCGGATGGTCGAGAGGTTAAGACTATTGAAGGCATGGCGGTTGGGGCGGAGTTGCATCCGCTGCAACAAACTTTCGCAGATACAGGCGCAGCACAATGTGGTTATTGTTCGCCCGGCTTCTTGTTAGTTGCTGAAGAGCTGTTGAAGAAGAACGCGAATCCTTCGCGAGCTGAGATTCAGGTGGCGTTATCAGGAAACCTGTGTCGCTGCACCGGCTACATTAAGATTTATGAGGCTGTTGAGTTGGCAGCTGCGAAGATGCGTGGCGAAGAGATGGAACTGCCCAAGGAAGCAGTTTTTGGATTGGATTAAGTGAAAGTGAATGGACCCCAAGGGTAAAAATAATCATAAGCTCAATGTCGTCGGAAAGCCTTTCCGCAAAGTCGATGCTCGGGCGAAGTGCGTAGGCCAGACTAAGTTTGCTGACGACATCGTTCTGCCACGCATGCTTTACTGCAAGATTCTACGCAGTCATCTGCCCCACGCCCTGATTAAACGTATTGATTTAACGAAAGCGCTGGCTCTCCCCGGTGTCTTTGCAATCATCACTGGGAAAGATCTACCGATTCCGTATGGCATCCTTCCAGTAAGTCAGGACGAGCATGCACTCTGTATCGATAAGGTCCGCTTTGTTGGCGATCCAGTCGCAGCAGTAGCCGCGATTGACGAAGACGTGGCCTTCGACGCGATGAATCTAATCGAAGTCGAATATGAGCCCCTGAATACGATCTCTTCGATTGAAGAAGCGGTGATGATTGATGATCCGCGCATTCATGAGTATGGAGACGGCGGGAACGTTCATAAGAAAGTCTCGCTGGAATTCGGAAACGTCCAGGAAGGATTCGCTGAGGCAGATTTAGTGCGTGAAGACCTGTTCTTCTATGAGGGGAACACGCACTTGCCGATGGAACAGCATGCGGCAGTCGCTCATTACGATTCCGACAAAAAGATCACCCTTTGGAGTTCCACCCAAACCCCTCACTATGTGCATCGCGCTCTGGCAAAGGTGCTGGAGATGCCTGCCAGTCACATCCGTGTAATCGCTACGCCAAACGGTGGGGGCTTCGGCGGCAAGAGCGATCCGTTCAATCACGAAGTCGCCGTATGCAAGCTGGCGATGATCACTGGTCGTCCAGTAAAGGTCACTCTTACACGCGAAGAAGTCTTTTACTGCCATCGTGGACGTCATCCTGTTTTGATGAAGATCAAGACTGGTGTGAAAAAGGACGGCGCGATTACCGCAATGGCTTTCCAATCATTCCTGGATGGAGGCGCATACGGAAGCTACGGCGTTGCCAGCACGTTCTACACTGGAGCTCTGCAAACGGTTACCTACGACGTTCCGCGCTACAAATTCCAGGGCCTGCGTGCGTTCACCAACAAGCCGCCGTGTGGACCGAAGCGGGGTCACGGAACACCTCAACCGCGTTATGCGCTGGAAGTGCACTTGGACAAGATCGCGGAGCAGCTGAATCTCGATCCCGTTGAAATCCGACAACGTCACTTGGTTGCACCGAACACAGTCACAGCAAACTATCTGCGCATCGGCAGCATGGGTCTCGGCAAGTGCATCGACAAAGTTGTTGAAGGCTCCGATTGGAAGAACAAGTTCTCCGGTTGGAATGGCAGCACGCGGAAGCTGCCGTTTGGAAAAGGCATAGGCATCGCCTGCAGCTCCTATATCTGCGGTGCTGGTCTCCCTATCTACTGGAACAACATGCCACAGTCGGGAGTGCAACTCAGGCTGGATCGTCAGGGCGGTGTTTGCGTGATGTGTGGATCGATCGACATTGGTCAAGGGTCAGACTCAATACTCGCCTACATCGTTGCAGAAGTCCTGGGTATCGATCCGTTCGACATTCGCGTGGTCACAGCCGACACAGATTTGACGCCGGTTGATTTAGGCAGTTACTCAAGCCGCGTCACGTTGATGACCGGCAATGCCGCGATTCAAGCAGCCGAACGTGCTCGCGAATTATTAGCCATGGCCACCGCCGAAAAGCTTGGCGTGCCGATAGAGAATATCTCGTTCGCCGAACGTCGCGTTTTTGATGTTGAGAACCCGGAAGTCGGGCTGACATTCGCTGAGGCAGTTGTGCTGGCCGAATCGAAGTACGGAACGATCGGAACCGTTGGCTCCTACACTCCACCTCGTTCACCCGGTAATTACAAAGGTTCAGGTGTTGGTCCATCGCCGGCCTACAGCTACTCTGCAGCCGTGGCCGAGGTAGATGTCGATCCTGATACAGGCATTGTCGTGGTCGAAAGGATTTGGATCGCGCACGACATTGGTAAGTCGATTAACCCGATGTTGGTGATGGGACAGGTTGAAGGCAGCGTATATATGGGTCTCGGCGAAATTTTGATGGAGGAGATGACGTATCGCACAAATCGAAATGTCGTTCACAAGTTTCCCTCGATGTTGGAATACAAGAGTCCGACAACAATGGAGATGTGCGACGTCAAGACCTATTTGATCGAGGATCCGGATCCGAATGGGCCGTACGGTGCAAAGGAGGTCGGGCAAGGACCGCTTCTGCCCGTGCCGCCGGCAGTGGCAAATGCTGTCTATAACGCGGTCGGAGTGCGTATTGATGAGGTCCCAATCACGCCGGAAAAAGTTTTGAAGTCTTTGCGAGAGAAGGCGCGCGGCCGCGATAGTCGATACGGTCCGGATTCGATTCCATCAGTTGAGTGGCCTGAGCCGTTGCGGATTTTGACGCCCGCAGAGGGTGGCGATGGAAAAGAGTTGCCCAGGGTGGCTGTTCATTCGTGAGAGTTGTTCGACGAGTGAGGTAAGAAGATGACTGAATATGGAAGTAAAGAAACCAGAGAGTTCGAAGAGAAGGTGTTTGAGCGTTTCGACAGACTTGAAGAGCGACTCGATAGACTTATCGCTTTGCGTGACGATGAGCGACAGCATTGGGAAGAGTTTGAGCGACAAGTCAAACAGACGCGCCGATTGATTAGCAGACTTGGACAACACTGAATCATGATGCGTCTGCCCAAATTTGAATATCGCATTCCGCAAACAATCGCGGAGGCGGTGAAGATCATGGCCGATGCCGGCCCAGCGGGTCAGTTTGTCGCCGGCGGCACAGATCTCTATCCCAACATGAAGCGGCGCCAACAAATGCCGAAGACAGTGATCTCCGTGATGCGTCTCAATGAACTTAATCAAATCACCGGAGATGGCAACACGGGGTTACGGATCGGAGCTTCCATCATTCTCACCGATGTCTGCGAACACCCCATCATTAACCGTGACTATCCAGTTGTCGCCCGCGCCGCGAGCATGATCTCCACTCCGTTGCTTAGAAACATGGGCACCATCGGCGGCAATCTGTTGCTCGATACACGCTGCAACTACTACGACCAGAACTTTGAATGGCGCAAAGGCATTAACTTCTGTTTGAAGAAGGACGGCGACATCTGTTGGGTCGCGCCGGGCAGCTCGAAGTGCTGGGCGGTGCAGTCGTCTGACCTTGTGCCGGTAATGGTAGCCATTGGTGCAAAGCTGAGATTCGCTTCAACACTTGGGGAACGTGTGGTCGATGCCGCAGGTCTATACAACGACGATGGAATTGAGTATCTGCGCAAGCGGCCAGACGAGTTGCTCGTTTCAATTGAGCTTCCTCCAACTAATGGTTGGCGCGCCTCGTATCAAAAGCTTCGCCGTCGAGGTGCGTTTGATTTTCCAGTACTTGGTGTAGCGGCCTGCATTCATTACGACCAGGACCAGGTGTCCAACGCTAAAGTGGTTCTCGGTGGGATTGCACCGTCGCCAGTCGAAATTACCGAAGCAAACACGGCTCTTGTCGGTAAGCCGCTTAGTGAAGATCAGATACAGGCAGCCGCCGAAGCTGCCTACATCAAGGCCCGTCCATTGGACAACACCGATTTCGTTTATCAATGGCGCAAGCAGATGGCGCGACAGTATACGTTGCGAGCATTGAGAGATGTGGCAGCGATGCGCTGACTGGTTTTTGCTTTTTCAGTTGTGCTTCGGGCGTTCTCGAGAGTTTCTATCTAATGTTCATATGTCAAAGTCCAAAGACCCAAGACCAAAGACCATTGCTGCCGTCCTCCTGGCCGCTGGACGTTCCGAGCGCATGAGCGCTTTCAAGCCCCTTCTCCCATTTGGCAAAACAACTGTTGTCGAATCCTGTGTTGATTATTTGAAAGCAGCTGGAGTTGAAACTATCGTGGTTGTCTTGGGCCATCGGGCTAACGAAGTTCGGCAACAGTTGCGGCAGACCTCAGTAACGTTTGCACTCAATCCTGCCGCTAAAAGCGAAATGAGTGATTCCATTCGCTGCGGTGTTCAAACGCTTCCACCCGACATGGCAGCAACCTTAGTTGCTCTTGTAGACCATCCCGCAATCCCACCGGCGGTAGTGGCTACTCTCATCTCGGCATGGGAGAACGGTGCGCAATTGATAATTCCTACATACCGGGGACGTGGGGGCCACCCGGTGCTGATAGACCTGCGTTATCGTGCGGAACTGGAACAGCTCGAACCCTCCCGAGGCCTCAGGTCCTTGTTTGAAAACCACCCTGCCAGTGTCTGCCGTCTCGAGATGACATCCCCTTACATTGCCCGCGACATGGATACGTGGGATGATTACATCAGCCTGCATCAAGCCGTTTTTGGGCAGGCGCCGCCAGGGCTGAAAGAGTCCAACGAAAGTACCCTAAGGGCCATCTAAGGGGTTGCCGGACCTCGAAGTTCGGCAAAGGAGTGCCGATGCTTTTCAGTGCTCGAAAGCGGTTTTTGGCGGGTTTCTTCGGTGTTTCCCTGACTGCTCTCGCAGTAGCGCAGGGGCCGGGCAACGTTCAGTTTTCCCTCCGCTCAATTGATGGTCAGACCGTGAGTTCAGACAGCCTCCGGGGCGAAGTAGTGGTGATGGCTTTTGGCGCCTCGTGGTTACCCTTATCGAAAGCCCAATTGCAGGGAGTCAGAAAACTAGCTGACCAGTACAGCCAGAAGGGGGTCGTTGTTTATTGGGTAAGCACTGAGTCTGACGATCCTAAATCGAAGAATTTTGCCAGCGACGAACAACTAAGAGCCTTCGCCCAAAAGTACGGGCTTAAGGTGACGGTCCTACGCGATCCAGACGGGCTGGTAGGAAAGAGGATGGGCGTGGACCAACTACCATCGATCATCATTCTCGATAAGCAAGGCAACATTGCCGGCGAACCAATCGGTGGGCTCGACCCCACCGGTAACCTGGTTGCGCAGTTGGCGGATCGACTCGACAAGATCCTTCAATAGCCGGTTAATCAAAACTTCTGAAGAGGGCCGCTGTTATGGCGGTCTTCTTCTTTTTTGCCGACAGTACGCCAGCTATTTGCCAATCATTACTTCCCGATTTAACCTGTTGCGCGCATGAGCTTCAAGAACATAAATCCACCCGCGCTTGGAACGCCGCGTGGATATTCGAATGGGTTACTTACAGACGTTCCCGGCAAACTCCTTTTTGTCTCTGGTCAAGTTGGATGGAACCAAAGGCAAGAGATCACGACCGAAGATTTTGTTGAGCAGTTTGATCGGGCGCTTGCGAATCTTCTGACGGTCGTGGTTGAGGCTGGAGGCTCTCCCGGGAATGTCGCGCGCCTGGTAATCTACGTCACCAATATAAACGAATATCGGAACCACACAAGGGAAATAGGAGAGCGTTATCGCGCCAGAATGGGCAGGCATTTTCCGGCGATGGTTCTCGTAGAAGTCAAAGGCTTATTAGACGATCGAGCGAAGGTTGAAATCGAGGGTGTGGCATTGCTGAATCCATAGACCACGCATATGCAAAACAGACTCATTGCACCGTTCGCCATATTTCTCGTGATCTTGCCGTTGCTTGCGTGTTCATTACTTAGAACCGGAAGGTCCTACAAATGGCATTTAATCTTGGAGGTGGATCCTTCGGTGTCCGATCGCGAGTCGGTGGCACGCCAGACCATTGACGTGCTCAGAAGTCGTCTCAATGCGTTGGGTGTTGCACCTTTCAAAGTTGATATCGTCGATTCTCCTACGCAAGGTAGAGTTCGCTTAGACTTACCTGAGATCGCCGATCGACAACGGTTCAAGAATTTCATCGTCACACGCGGTTTGCTGCAGCTTGTCCATATCGTTAGCGCTCCGGCGCCAGCCCCTTGTCAGACCTATCAAAATGAAGAAGAAGCTAAGGCGGCAACCAAAGCAGATGCAAATCGGAAAGTCTTACCGTATCCAGATTCGAACGGGAAAGTGCGATGGGTGGTGGCTGAATTACCCGCGATTGTTGACGGTCGTGGTCTCAGAAACGCCACCGCGGTACCAAACCCGATCGGCGGCGGATACGAAATCCGCTTTACACTTAAACCTGAAGCGGCGGACAAATTTGGCGCTTGGACAGGCGCAAATATCAATCAGTACATCGGCGTAATCTTAAACGATGAAGTGAAGTCGGTCGCATACATCAAGTCACAAATCAGCGACACAGGACAAATCAGCGGCAGATTCACGAAGGAATCGGCCGAGGATCTCGCACAATTATTAAAAACAGGCCCACTGCCAGCTCGGGTTAAGATTGTCGAAGAAGGTCAGAACTGAAGCGCGACTCAAACGATGCGTAGTCCTACAACATTCAATTATGAACAAACGAATAGCGGGGTGGCGACAATCACTCTGAATCGTCCAGAACGTCTAAACGCGCTGACCTTCGACGTGTACCGTGAGTTAACGGATACGTTTGCATCCCTTCGTCAAAACGAAGACGTAAGAGTAGTAGTTATCACTGGAGCAGGAAGAGCGTTCTGCTCTGGCGGTGACGTAAAAGAGATAATTGGTGAACTGTTCTCGCGAAACATGGAGGGACTGCTTGAGTTCACAAGAATGTCATGCGAGTTGGTTCATAACATACGTGCCTTGCCAAAACCCGTTATCGCGAGCCTGAATGGAACCACAGCAGGCGCCGGTGCATGCATCGCACTGGCTTCGGATCTGCGAATCGCCACGGCAGAGGCGAGGATCGCATTCTTGTTTGTGAAGGTTGGACTTTCCGGGGCGGATATGGGGGCGGCATACTTGCTGCCGCGCGTTGTTGGTCTCGCGAAGGCAACTGAGTTGCTCTACACGGGTGATTTCATTTCCGCTACGGAAGCAGAACGCATAGGGCTGTACAACCGCGTAGTGCCGTCAACCACAGATCTTATTACGGAAACGAACAGTCTTGCTGAGCGCCTTGCACGGGGGCCGGCGTTTGCGCTTGCAAAGACGAAAGAGATGCTGAATCGCGAGCTCAACATGAATCTCCAGACAGCGCTGGAATGTGAAGCTCAGGCTCAGGCCATCTGTATGCAGCATCCAGATTATAGGGAAGCCTATGAGGCGTTTATGGAAAAACGAGAACCAAAATTTACGTAACACTTTTTTGTACTTGGTGCTTAGTGCTCAGTACTAAGCACAAAGAACCAAGTGCTAAGCGCAAATTTGCATGGATCAATTCATCAACAGCCTTCCCTTCTTCTCTCCTGAGCACCATACAGTAGCAGACGCCGTTGCCAACTTCGCCAATGCCGAGATCGGTCCGCACCCAATTGAGGAGGGCGACGTTGACGAACGTACTCGGTACTACGTTCAAGCGCTTGCCAATGCCGGCATCTTAAATTACGCCGTAGCCAGACAGTCCTTGAACGTTCGCGCACTTTGTCTGATTCGTGAAGTACTTGCGTATTACTCTGCGCTCGCCGACTTGGCGTTTGTAATGCAGGGCTTGGGCACGTACGCAATTAGCCAGGCGGCCCCGGAACACGTTCGTGATTTCTGGCTGACTCGCGCGGCTCAGGG
>Ga0114129_10009287_pt1 | contig 14022 bp, 12 predicted proteins | sample RhiMetdeltSRZDD1_FD_80071 | JGI IMG/M metagenome (GOLD analysis project Ga0114129, IMG submission 80071) | Populus rhizosphere microbial communities from Tennessee, USA - Rhizosphere MetaG P. deltoides SRZDD1 (version 2) (version 2) | ecosystem: Host-associated > Plants > Roots > Rhizosphere >... | reverse complement strand
GCACGGCCGGCACCTGGTTCCTGCTCGATTACGCCTACTACGGGAACACCATCTCCACCCCTCAGATCCTGGGCCTGATCTCACCCGGCGCCTCCACGATGACCAAGATCGCCATCCAGCTGGCGATCTTCGTCGTGGCGGCGGTGCCCGGCTATGTGCTGGCGATCGCCCGGCTGGACCGAATCGGGCACCGGCGGCTGCAACTGCTCGGGTTCGCGATGATGGGGCTCTGCTTCCTGGTCATCGCGGTGATACCGGGCATGACCACCGTGGTAGTCCCGTTCCTGTTGGTTTACGGGGTGAGCTACTTCTTCACCGAGTTCGGGCCGAACATGACCACGTTCGTCATGCCCAGCGAGATCTACCCCGTCAGCATGCGCGCGACCGGGCACGGGATCTCGGCCGGTGTGGGCAAGTTCGGCGCGTTCATCGGGGTCTTCCTGTTCCCGATCCTCGAGGACTCGCTAGGCCTGCGCGGCACGCTCCTGCTCACCGCCGGGGTGTCCGTGCTCGGCTTCGCCCTCACCCTGGTCCTGCCCGAGCCCGCCGGGCGCAGCCTGGAGGACATGCCCGCCAGCACGCGCGAGGTAGACGGTCAGCCGCTGCGGGTGGCCGATGAGCGTCAGGTCGCCGAGGGCTCCGCGCCGGCCGCCTAGAAGCAGGTCACCAGCGAGCCCGCGGTCTGTGGTAGAGACGCTGGTATGCCGGGGTCGTGGTGGTGGGATCTGCTGCTCGGGATCGCTGCCGGGCTGCTGCTGGCCTGGGCGGTGCTGATCGCGGCGCTGGTGGTCATGCGGCCGCGGGGTGGGCTGATGCGTCAGGCGCTGCGGCTGCTGCCGGATGTGCTGCGGCTGCTGCCACGCCTGGCCGCCGATCGCAGCCTGCCGCGTGGCGTGCGGGTCCGGCTGGCACTGCTGCTCGCTTACCTGGCATCCCCGATCGACCTCGTGCCCGACTTCATCCCGGTGGTTGGCTACGCCGACGATGCGATCATCGTTGCCGCCGTGCTGCGGTCGGTGGTGCGCCACGCCGGGGTGCAGGCGCTTGAGCGTCACTGGCCCGGTACCAGGGATGGGCTGGCTGCGCTGTACCGCCTCACCGGGCTGGGTCCGACGCGATCTTCCGCCGCGGGCCCAAGTGATCATCCAGATAAGATGCCCAGGTGAGCGTGTTCCCCGACGCCATGAACCCGGGGCAGAGCCGGGAGGTCGTGGTGGGCCTCGACAATGGCGGGACGGCGATCAACGCGACCGTGCTCGATTCCGGGGGGCGATTCCTGGTGGACAGCCTTGTGGAGGCACCCAGCCGGGTTGCCGAAGGTCCGGGGGTGGCCATTGAGGCGCTCGCCGAGGCGTTCGCGGGCGTGCTCGGCTTGACGGGGATCCCGCGTGATTCGGTGCAGGCGGTGGGCTTGGACACGCCGGGGCCGGCCAGCGCGGACGGGGTGATCTCGTCGCGGGGTGCGGTGAACTTCGCCGATCCTGCCTGGCGCGGCTTCGACGTTCGCGGCGCTCTGGAAGCCCGGCTGGGCCTGCCCGTGATCTACAACAATGACGCCAATGCGGCATCGCTCTACGCACATCACGTCCACTTTGGGGCGAGCGCCGCACACCGCTCGTCGGTTTCCCTGATCGTAGGCACCGGGCTCGGTGGTGGCGTGATCGAAGACGGCAGGGTGGTACGCGGCGCCGCCGGGATGGCCGGCGAGTTCGGGCACATCCAGATCCCGATGGAAGGGCTGCTGGCCGAGGGTCAGCCGACGCCCGTGTGCAATTGCGGGCTGGCCGGTGATGGCGAGAGCGTCGCTTCCCTGACCGGCATTGCGAAGAACCTGCTGCCCTACTGGCTGACCCGTTTCCCCGGCCATGAGCTGCACATGGTGGGCCCAGCGCAGCAGGCGGCGCCCCTCGTGCGGGGCTACGCCAGCGCGTGGGACCCGATGGCCCTGGAGATCTTCCGGCAGCAAGCGATCGCGCTCAGCAGGCTCTTCACCATCGCGGCGAACCTCATCGACCCGCACGCGTACTTCATCGGCGGCGGCGTAGTCGAGGCGGTGCCCAGCTTCCGCGACTGGTTCCTCGCCACGGTCCGCGAGCATACCGACCTGCGAGCCGAGCAGCTTCCCCACGTCACGTTCGCGCTCGTGCCAGATCTGGACATGGCAGGTGCCCGTGGGGCCGCCATCGCGGGCGGCGACGCGCTGGGGTGGGCACCCCCCGAGCTTCCCGATCGCTGACCAGGCCGCGTGCGCCGGGCCGACGAGGGTGATCCGGGTGCAGGTGTGCGGCGCGGGACGTGTGCTGCTGGCCCGGCCGCGCGGTGTGAGGCTGGCTTGTTGGATACTCGACGTAGCCGCGGGAAGGGGGGCTTGAGCTATGCCACCGACTTACGTCCATTTCAATGGCAGCGTCAACCTGGCCGATGCCGAATCGGTGATGCGCGAGATCGCTTCGCGGATCCCGTCCGGCCTACGGCGCGTGCCGGACGGGGAGACCGGGGACCGGGGTAACTGGATCTTCTTCCAGATGCAGAAGTTCCTGCAGTCGCCCTCGCTGGTCCCGGCGGGACCGCTCGAGGCCGCGGCGGGAGACTACGAGCAGATTCCGCAGCTGCGGCTGGCTGACGGCGTGGACCCGGCGCAGATGAGGTGGCCGGACCTGGGCTACGCCGATGCTTACCTCTGGTCGTATGCGACCTTCGCGGCGCTGCGCGGGCAGGGTGTGATTCCGGACGGCGTCCGTTTCCAGGTCCAGTACCCGACACCGCTCGCCTCGATCGGCGCCTACATCGTCCCCGAGCAGCAGCAGGCGCTGCTGGGCTCCTACGAGCGGGCGATGTTCGCTGACCTGGACCGGCTGATCGCGGCGATCCCGCACGACGAGGTGGCCGTGCAGTGGGATGTGGCGGTGGAGTTCGCCGTCCTGGAAGAGGCCTTCGCGCCCGGCAGTGCGCAGGCCTTCGATGCGATCATCGCGGGCCTGGCGCGGTGCGTCGACCAGGTGCCCGCCGACGTCCCGGTGGGGCTGCACCTGTGTTACGGGGACTACGGCCACCAGCATTTCATGCAGCCGGAGTCACTGGCGCTGCAGGTCCGGGTGATGAACGCGGTCACCCGCGCAGCCCGGCGGACGGTGAGCTTCGTCTCCTTCACTGTGCCGCAGTACCAGCGCGATGAGGCCTACTTCGCTCCGCTGGGCGAGCTGGCCGCAGACCCGGCCACCGAGCTCAATTTCGCGCTCGTGCCCTATCACCCCGCTGATCAGGCATCGGGCACCACCGCTGAGCAGGTGCGGCTCATCGATGCCGCGCTCGCGGCCAGCCCGGGCGGCAGCCGCGCCTGGGGCATCTGCACCGAATGCGGCATGGGCCGCGTGAACCGGGATGAGGTCCCGGTGCTGCTGGACCTATATCGCGAGATCATCGCCGCGGGCTAGGATTCGCGTGATGTCTGTGAGTGCTGGGGTTCTGGTTCGGCGTTAACCGCATCGGCTGACGGGGGCAGATGCTGCAGGTGTCTGATCGGACGGCGGAAGAGAGACTAAGCAAGAGCACCTGGCTGGCACTAGCTGCCATGGCGCTTGGCGTTTTCGTGATCGCCAACGACTTCACCGCGCTGAGCGTGGCGATTCCGCGCATCGAGGCACAGCTGCATACCACCGTGAGCAGGGCACAGTGGGTGATCAACGGCTATGCCCTGGTGTTCGGCGTGCTGATCGTCACCGGCGGGCGGCTGGCTGACCTGTTCGGCCGCAAGCGGGCATTCATGGTGGGGGCTTCGGTCTTTGCATTCTTCTCGCTCTTGTCCGGGCTCATGCCGACCGTCGTTCTGCTGATCATCTGCCGTGCGCTGATGGGTGTCGGCGGCGCCGTCATGTGGCCAGCCGTGCTCGGCCTGACCTACGCCATTTTGCCGCCATCAAAGAAGGCGCTGGCTGGCGGGCTGATCCTGGGCGTGGCCGGGCTCGGGAACGCGGTCGGCCCGCTGCTCGGCGGCTGGCTCACCGACGCCGCGACCTGGCGCCTGGTGTTCTTCATCAACGTGCCGATCACCGCGTTCGCGATGCTGGTGACCTGGCGCGAGGTCCCGGAGAGCGCCACGCCCACAGCCGAACGGGGGATCGACTACCGGGGCATCGCGCTCCTGTCCGCTGGGACGGTCGCCGTGCTGCTCGGGCTCGACCTGGGCACCGACGGCGGGTTCGGCCGACCGACGGTCCTCGGCCTGCTCGTGCTCGGGCTGGCGCTGCTCGCCTTGTTCTTCGTTATCGAACGCCGCCAGGGGGACACGGCACTGCTCCCGGCGGACGTTCTGCGCAACCGGGTCTTCTCCGCGGCGTGCGTGACCGTCCTGTTCATGTCGGCAATATTCTTCTCCGCGCTGCTGTACCTGCCGCAGTTCATGGAGAAGCAGCTGGGGTTCTCGGCGCTGGCATCGGGGGCCGGCCTGCTGCCGCTGATGGGCGCGTTCGCCCTCACGTCGTTCGCGGCGGGCCCGCTGTATAACCGTCTCGGCCCGAAGATCGTTGTGTCGGCCGGGGTTGCCTTCCTTGCCACCGGCATATTCCTGCTCTCTGACCTCAGCCGCAGCTCGACCTATTCGTCGCTGGTGGCTGGGATGATCGTGCTCGGCGTGGGCGTCGGGCTCTTCTATTCTTCAATCACCACTGCCGCGGTGACCGCGCTTGACCCATCGCGGTCCAGTCTTGCTGGCGGGATCGTCTACATGTGCCAGGTCGCCGGCGGGGCCATCGGCCTCGGGCTCAACACGGCGATCGTGCTGGCCGCTGCAACCCTGACCGACGGGATCAAGGTGGCATTCCGCGTGGACGCCGTCCTCGCCGTGATCGGCCTTGGCGTCTGCCTTGCATTCGTGCACGGCCCGAAGCGCTCCGCCGCCCACGCGGCGTCGCCGCTGGCTCACCACCGCGTGCGCGCCTTACCTTCGGATGGTGCGAGAGCCACAGCCGGGCCGCGCCGGTCATCTGTCCTGGCCCGCAGTCCGGCATGACGAGCCAACACCGTCTTCGGCCCTTGACGGCAATGGGCAATGGCGAGGGGGCGTGGTAGCGTCCCGGGACCGCCGGGCACTCCTGGGAGGGCACGTGAGGCTAAGGTCCGTGGCGCTGACTGTCATGCCGCTCCTCTTCGGCCTGTTGTGGGCCGCGTCCCCGGCCACGGCCGTGACCGCGGGCCATCGGCACGGTGGCGGCTGGACCACCGAACAGCGGTGGAGCCCGAGGAACGACTGGGAGCCGAACATCGCTGCGGATCCCTCGTCATCGTGGCTGTATCAGATGACCACCCGGTACGGCGGCCCGTCGGTGTGCCGTCGGCACATGGAGCACTGCATCCGGTTCCGATCGTCGCCGGACCGGGGCAAGACCTGGCACACGAGCATCGTCATGAACAGGTGGAGGTGCCCTCCGCGCCAGGCCTGCCGGAGCGCGATCTGGCAGAACGACCCGGTGCTGGCGGTCTCGGCATCGGGCGTCATCTATGCGGCGTGGATGAACAACTGGGACGTGGTGTTCATGCGGTCCGGCGATCACGGCCGGACGTGGACGGGTTTCCACGACTTCCGGCGGGCCCTGGGGGCATCGTTCACCGATAAGCCGTGGATCGCGATCTCGCCGGACGGCAAAGATGTGTACGTCGCGTTCAACCGGAGCAACTCCTACATCTCGGCCTCGCACGATTACGGGCGGAGTTGGTCCAAGCCGGTGCGGACGAACAAGGGCGGCCGCTACTGGTTCGCCGAGGGGGGCGCGGTTGCGCCGGACGGGCGCGTGTACTTCGCCGAGAGCGCCGAGCACCAGAACGCCAAGGGCACGGTGCGGCTGGCGGTGATCTCCTCCGCGGACGGTGGCGCCTCATGGACGACCACCTATGTCGCACTCAGCCAGCAACAGCCCCGCTGCCCGACCGCGGACTGCCCGAACGACTTCTACGGTGCACAGATCTCGCTCGCCGTCGACCGCGCCGGGACCATCCTCGCCGCCTACGTCGCGAACGCCAGGGCCAGGGCGCCGATGCGGCTCTACGCGATCACGTCGGGCGACGGCGTTTCCTGGAGCGCGCCCACTGACCTGGGAGCCCATGGCACCAGCGTGGGGGCCGACTTCCCGGCGGTCGCGGCCGGACCGCGGCCCGGCGACTTCCGGGTCGCCTGGGAAGACGACGGCAACGGACGCAAGGCATGGAACGTCTGGTACCGCGCGACCGTGAACCAGGGAGCCTCGTGGAGCCCGGCCGCCCGCGTCTCCAATCGCGGGTCCGGCGCGCCCTACAAGACGAAGGCAGGCTTCCGGTTCCCCTATGGCGACTACTTCGGCATGACGGTGGACAGCCACGGCGTCAGCTACCTCGCGTGGAGCGAGGGGAAGAGCTACGACGGCCCCGGCAGCACCTGGTGGGCCCGCAACCATCGGCACCAGCGGCAGGGCAGCGCTCTGGGCTAGCGCGCAGTCGGCCGACGGCTCGGTGCGGCGGGCGCGGCGGACCCCGGGCCTGCGCAGGGCTGGCCGGACCATGCGAAGGCCCCGGCAGGCTCCAATTGGGTGGAGCCGGCCCGGGCAGCCCGGCTACGGTCGGCGGGGTGGGGATCACGATCCGCCCGGTCATGTCCGGCGAGGACTATGCCGCCTGGCGGCAGGTCCTGCTGACGGTGGAGCCGGGTGAGCGGGCGCCCACGGCCGGCGAGCTGCGGGCTCAGGCCGGGCCGCAGCAGCGGTTTTTCGTGGCCGAGCTGGACGGCAGGCTGGCCGGCTCCGGCGCGGTCGGCAGGTCTGATCTGGCCGGCTCGGCCTTCGTCGCGCCACGGGTACTGCCTGCCTGCCGGCGCCAGGGTGTCGGGTCAGCGATCCTGCGGCTGCTGGCGGAGCAGGCCGCCGCGATGGGGTTCGGTGTCGCGGGCGGCATCGTCGAGGACCCAGGCTCGGCGTGCTTCGCCGAAAGATACGGCTTCCGCGAGGTGGACCGGCAGGTGCAGCAGGTCCGGGTCATTGGTGCCGAGCCGGCGCCCCAGGCGCCGGAGGGGGTCATCATCGTCGCGGTGAGCGTCCAGCCGCGGTTGTGGCGGGACGCCTACGAATCCGTGGGCGCGCAGGCGTTCCAGGACATGGCGACGATCTCCGAGCTGGAGGTCACGCTGGAGCAGTGGGAACGGGACTGGATCACCGACCCGGATGCGATGTTCGTGGCCCTGGCCGATGGTGAGGTGATCGGCTGTGCGGGCTTGCTGCCCGATCCGGACCACCCACGGCGGGCCGAGCATGCGCTGACCGCCGTGCGCCGGGACTGGCGCCGGCGCGGGGTTGCCACCGCGCTCAAGCGCAGCACACTCGCCTGGGCGGCAGGCCATGGGTTCACCGAGGTCTATACCTGGACCCAGCGCGGCAACGACGGCATGCGGGCGCTCAACGCCCGCCTCGGTTTCATCACCCGCTCCGAATGCATCACCATGCGGGCGACGCTGCCGCTCCCCGACTGACCGGCCCGCCAGGCGGCCGGCGACGCGAGCGCCGGCGCCGATGGACCCGTCCTCGTCGTTGGCCCGCCCGGCGTTAGTGCGCGCCCAGCGACCCGGGTGCGGGAGGACGGGGGAGGGGTGCGTCGTTCAGCTGCTGGTCAATGTCGACGAGAACGGCGCCGTCTTCAATCTTGCATGCGTAAACCGGGATGGGGCCGGAGGCAAACGGACCGACGGCCTCGCCGGTGGTCAGGTCGTAGCGTGACGCGTGGGCGGCGCAGACCAGGGTGTCATCGTCCTGGAGGGTGCCCTCGTGCAGGGGTTGCTGCTGGTGGGTGCAGGTGTTGTGGATCGCCCTGACGTCGTCATCATCGAGGCGGATGAGGCAGATCGGTTCGCGCAGCTCCTCAACGAGCATGGTGTCACCGACCTCTAGATCGTCGATGTTCGCGACGACTACGAACGTCATGGCTGTTTCCTTTCTTTTGCGGTTCGCCGGGGTGCCGGCTGGCCGCCGCGCACCTCGATCCAGCCGTTGCGGATCCGGGTACGCAGCACGGGTTGCGGCTGGCTGGCCGGGCCACGGGCGACGCAGCCGTCGGTGAGGGTGAAGCGGGACCCGTGCAGCGGGCAGGTCACCGTCAGGTCCGCGACGGTGCCGCGGCTCAGCAGGCCGCCCGCGTGGCTGCAGATGTTGTCGAGCGCGTACAGGTTGCCGCGGTGGCGGTACAGCATGACCTGCCGGCCTTCGGCCTCGACGGCGATCGGCGAATCGTCGGGCACGTCGGCCTCGGGAATCGCGCGCACCCACCGCCGCGGCCCGACGGCCCACGCCACCCTGTTGACCATCACACCCTTGGTGAACACGAGATGACCGCCGAGGTAGCCGGCCGCGACCGTGACCGTGAGGCCGGCCGCGCCCAGCGCGCGTGCCGTGCCGCGGTGGCCGGCCATCCGGGTCCCCAGGGAGGCACATTGCAGTCCCAGGGCCGCCGTGTTGAGAAGCCCGTGAAAAAGGCCGACCCGGCGGTCCTGTTCGTTGCTGACGGTCCAGTCACTGAGACCGGTCAGTGCGGTAGCGCCCGCGGCGACGATGCCGGCCGCGCTGAGCACGCCCGCGGCGTCGATTCCGCGCGGAGCCGCGCCGCGGTCCGCGGCGTCCAGCAGCGTGGCGCCGGTCCACAGCCCGATGGGCAGGTCGCTCAGTGCCGGGTGCAGCGGGTGACCGGCCCACCGGCCGCCATGCATCAGCTCAAGAGCAAGATTGTCCTGGTGCCGTTCGCGGAACGGCCCCAGCACGGCGGTCAGCCAGTCATTCAGGCTGCGGAGCCAGCCGAGCTGGTCGACCCAGACCAGGAGATCGCCGTGCCAGGTGACCAGCCGGGTGGCGGCGGACGGAGCATCGGCAGGCAGCTCGGCCTGCTGCGTGACTGCTGGCGGATCGTCTGCCTGGCTGCTGCCTGTTCGCATAACGCTCCTCCGTGGTGGCGCCGGCATGTGGCCCGACACCGGAGAGAATCATCAGTCCCTTGGCTCATTCTGCGCGCCGGCCGGCGCACACAATAGTCCGTTTATGATGCAGCCGACCGCGCTACGGGGCTACCACCGGCTGGGACGCAGCCAGCTCCACCATGGTGGTGGCTGCTCCCCTTCGCAGGCGTGCGCACGTACCCATCCCCAGCAGGCCGTGGGCCCGCACCCGGATGAGTGCGGTACCCGGAGCGCCGCAGCGCTGGCCACACTACCCGGCATCGCCCCTTGACCTGCCAGCTTGATGTGCTGCTATTGTGCTAGTTACCTAGATGAATTGAGGAACGGTGATCGAGTTCCACCTGGACGGCCGCTCGGGCGTCGCGCCGTATCTGCAGATCATCCAGCAGGTGCGGCAGGCGCTGCGGCTCGGCACGCTGAGCGTGGGTGACCAGCTGCCCACGGTCAAGGACGTGGTGGCGACGCTGGCGATCAACCCGAACACGGTGCTCAAGGCCTACCGGGAGCTGGAATACGAGGGGCTGGCGGCTGCCCGGCCGGGAGTCGGGACGTTCGTGACCGCGACCCTCGGCGATGGCTCGCTGGCCGCGCACGGGCCGCTTCGCCGCGACCTTGAGCGCTGGCTCGCCAAGGCCCGCCGGGCCGGCCTGGACGACGACAGCATCGAGGCGCTGTACCGGGACACCTTCCGGGCCGCCGCTAAGGAGGAAGCGCTATGACTACCGTTCTGCAATCGCGGGGACTGGGCAAGCGGTACCGGCAGCGGTGGGCGCTGACCGACTGCACGCTGAGCGTCCCCGCCGGGCATGTCGTCGGGCTGGTCGGGCCGAACGGCGCCGGGAAGACAACCCTGCTGAACCTGGCCACCGGCTTGCTGGCGCCGACTACCGGGACGATCGAGGTCCTCGGCGGCGTGCCGGCCAGCAGCCCGGCGCAGCTGGCCCGGGTCGGCTTCGTCGCTCAGGACACGCCCACCTACGCCGGGCTGTCGGTGGCCGATCACCTGCGGCTGGGCGCCCACATGAACCCAGGCTGGGACGCCGCCCTGGCCCGCGAAAGGATCGGGCGGCTAGACCTGGATCCAGCTCAGCGGGCCGGGAAGCTGTCCGGCGGCCAGCGGGCCCAGCTCGCGCTGACCCTGGCCATCGCCAAGCGGCCCAGGCTGCTGATCCTGGACGAGCCGATCGCCAGCCTGGACCCACTGGCCCGCCGCGAGTTCCTGCAAAGCCTGATGGAGTTCACCGCCGGTGGCCAGGTCAATGTGATCATGTCCTCGCATCTGGTCGCCGACCTGGAAAGGGTCGGCGACTACCTGATCGTGCTGGTCGACTCCCGGGTACGGGTGGCCGGAGAGGTCGAGGACCTGCTCGCTACCCATCACCTGCTCACCGGGCCGCGCCGCGACCCCGCCACTTGGCCGGCCGACTGGCGGGTCATCTCGGCCAGCCACACCGACCGGCAGACCACCTTGCTGGTCCGCACCTGCAGCCCCATCGACGACCCGGCCTGGGTCGTCGAGCAGATCGGCCTGGAAGACCTGGTCCTGGCCTACATGAGCCACACCCCCGACCCCGCGTCCAATGGCGCGCCCGCACTGGAGGTACAACGATGATCTGGCTGACCTGGCGCCAGTTCCGCGCCCAAGCCATCGTGGCGGCCGCCGCCCTGGCCGTGATCGCAATCGCCCTGGCCGTCACCGGCGCGCACCTGGCCCACCTGTATGACATCAGCGGGATCGCGGCCTGCCAGGCGCACAGCGACTGCGGGACGCTCACCAACAGCTTCATGAACCAGGTGAAGGCAAGCCCCACCTACAAGGCCCTATACGACGGCGGTGTGGCGATCCTGTACGCCGTACCCGCCATCATCGGGGTCTTCTGGGGCGCGCCGCTGGTCACCCGCGAGATCGAGGCAGGCACCTTCCGGCTGGCCTGGAACCAGAGCGTCACCCGGACCCGCTGGCTGGTGGTCAAGCTCGGCCTGATCGGCCTGGCTGCCATGGCCACCGCCGGGCTGCTCAGCCTCATGATCGGCTGGTGGGCCAGCCCGGTCGACCACGCCCTCGCACTCCCCCAGGGCCGCAACGGGACCAGCGGCATCAACCGCTTCGCCCCGCTGCTGTTCAGCGCCCGCGGCATCACCCCCCTCGGCTACGCCGCGTTCGCCTTCGCCCTCGGCGTCACCATCGGAGTGCTCATCCGCCGCACCGTGCCCGCCATGGCCGTCACCCTGGCCGCCTTCATCGGCGTGCTGATCACCATATCCCTGTGGATCCGGCCGCACCTGATCACGCCCTTGCACGCAATCTCGGCGCTCAATGCCGCCAACATCGAAGGCGTGACGTCCGGGACGGGGAGCGGCAGCCCGATGACCGTGACCGCAGCCGTGCACCTGCCCGGCGCCGCCTGGGTCCTGTCGAACCAGAGCATCACCGCGAGCGGCCACGTATTCACCGGCCCGGCCACGAATGCCTGCACCACAGGCTCCATCCAGCAGTGCAACGCCCACATCGGCAGTCTTCACCTTCGGCAGCTGGTGACCTACCAGCCCGCGGTCCGCTACTGGGCCTTCCAGTGGTATGAGACGGCGATTTTCCTCGCACTCGCCCTGGCCCTCGCCGGGTTCTGCGTCTGGTGGATCCGGCGCCGCCGCCTCTCCTGACGGGCCGAGCGCTCCACCGCATCCGGCACGATCACACCGTTCCGGCAGTTCGTGGGGGCAGCGGGTGACACGCGCCAGTCGTTGAGCATCATCGTGCGGGCAGAGGGCACGTGCGGCACGATGACGGCGCTGGAACCGGGTCGTACCGCGCCGCGTTATACGAAGGCCTGCCTGGCCGAACCCTTCCCGGAGGTCCCGGCGTGCCAACCGCGCTACAACACCTGCCCGCGCTGGCCGAGCAAGCCGAGCGGCTGATCCAACTCGGCGCTCATGAGATCGGCGGCCTCTCCCCCGCGCGGCTTCGCGAGGAGGTGGGCCGGGCCCGCACCGATCGTGGGCTCCTGGTCATGCACCCGGACCGTGCCCCCGCGTCGAAGCTCGCTCCCTTGCTCGAGCACGGCGGCAAGCGCGGGTTCGTCGTGGCGGACATGTCCGACGCTGATGAGTTCGCCCCGATCGAGTCCGTCGAACTGCCAGCGGGGCCCGTGTACGTCACAGTGGACCCCGACCGAGGCGATCACATGGCGAATTGGAGTCCTGACGAGGCCCTGCTAGCGATCATTGCCGCCGGACGGACGCCTCTCACGCTGGGCGAAGGCATTCATTGGCTGCTCCAGCAACCTGAGGTGCTCGAGCGGAATCACTGCTTCATGACGATCGGGTCGAGGCTGCGCAAGGCCGGCGGCATGCCCGACGCGCGGACCCCCGCGCTGTGGATCAGCAACGGCACCGGCCGGGACGGCCGTGAGAACCGCAATGCGCCGAAAGTCGGGTGGTGTTGGGCCGGCAACCGCCACACCTGGCTGGGCTTCGCTTCGGCAGCCGGTCGAACCCGGCTGCCGGGCAAGGCGGCCGGAGGCAGCGGCGCGGTCGACGAGCCCTGATCCCGTCAGAATCGGGGCCCGCCAAAGGCCCGCCCGATCAGGAAACCGAAGACCTTCTCGGTGACCAGCATCCGTTCACGCCCAGCCAAGCCAGGTCATGACCTGCTGCGCAACGATCCCGACCGGACGGTCGTTGGCCAGCACCACGTCCTCTACCCCGACGCCCTCACCGGCCGCTATCTGCCGGGCCGCTACCCGCAGCTCCGAAGGTCGCCGTGGCTCGTTGACGGACTGACCCGGCCGCCGGCCGGAAGTCATCGGTGGCGACGGTCGCTGAGGCACCCAGCAGACGACCCGCTCTCGGCATGTCGAGATCCGGAAGCGCGCTCCGACTCCTCTGTAGACGCAACGACGTGGGAGGCAAGGGACATGCCTGAACCGATGACAAACAAGGGCCGTTGGCTCGCGCTGATCATTGTCTGCCTCGGGTACCTGATGATCGTTCTCGACGTGACGATCGTGGGGGTCGCCCTGCCGTCGATCCGGGAGGATCTCGGCTTCTCGGAGAGCTCGCTTGCGTGGGTCGCGAACGCATACCTGCTCACGTTCGGCGGGTTCCTGCTCCTGGCGGGCCGGCTGGGCGACCTGTTCGGCCACCGGCGTCTGTTCCTGATCGGGATCACGCTCTTCACGCTGGCTTCACTCGGCGCCGGGCTCGCCGCCTCGCAGGCGCAGCTGGTCGGCTTTCGCGCGGTGCAGGGTCTCGCCGGCGCCATCGCTTCGGCGGCCGCGCTTTCGCTGATCGTCACCCTCTTCACCGAGCCGGTGGAGCGTGCGAAGGCGATGGGCGTCTTCGGTTTCGTCGCCGCGGGCGGCGGAACGATCGGCGTCCTGCTGGGCGGCATTCTGACGGGCGCCCTCAGCTGGCACTGGATCTTCCTCGTCAACGTCCCGATCGGCGTCACCGTCCTCGTCCTGGCGCGGCTCATGCTCCCCAGAGCCCAGGCCGCGCCCGCGTCACGACGGCTGGATGTTGCGGGTGCGATGACCGCGACCTTCTCGCTGATGCTCGCGGTCTACGCGATCGTGAACGGTAACGAGGTCGGCTGGACCTCCGCTCGGACGCTCGGGCTGCTGGCCACCGCCGGCGTGCTCCTTGGAGCGTTTCTCGCGATCGAGGCGAGAACGCGGGCACCGCTTGTGCCGCTCAGTCTCTTCCGGCTGCGAAACGTCTCGACCGCGAACGTCGCCGGTGTCCTGTGGGCAGCCGCGATGTTCGCGTGGTTCTTTCTCTCCTCCCTCTACCTCCAGCTCGTGCTCGGCTATAGCCCGCTGCAGGTCGGCCTCGCCTTCCTGCCCGCCAATCTGATCATGGCCGTGCTCTCGCTCGGCCTGTCCGCGAAGCTCGTGATGCGCTTCGGCATCAGGGCACCGCTCGCGGCCGGGCTGCTCCTGGCGGCGGCTGGGCTGGCGCTCTTCGCGCGGGCGCCGGTCGACGGCACCTTCACCGTGGACGTGCTCCCGAACATGATTCTTCTCGGCCTGGGCGCCGGTATGGCCCTCAATCCGCTGCTGCTC
>Ga0114129_10009286_pt1 | contig 14023 bp, 12 predicted proteins | sample RhiMetdeltSRZDD1_FD_80071 | JGI IMG/M metagenome (GOLD analysis project Ga0114129, IMG submission 80071) | Populus rhizosphere microbial communities from Tennessee, USA - Rhizosphere MetaG P. deltoides SRZDD1 (version 2) (version 2) | ecosystem: Host-associated > Plants > Roots > Rhizosphere >... | reverse complement strand
TGTCAGGCGTACATTCCGCGCATCCGGGTCACCGTCGCAACTCGATTGATCGCGACGATATAGGCGGCCGTGCGCATGTCGGTCTTGTAGCGCACCGAGGTGTCGAGGACGTCGTGGAAGGCCTCGACCATCTTCGCCTCGAGGCGGTGGTTGACCTCGTCTTCCTCCCAGAAGTAGCCGTGGCGATCCTGGACCCACTCGAAGTAAGACGTGGTGACGCCGCCGGCGTTGGCGAGGATGTCGGGAATCACGAACACGCCGCGCTCGTGAAGATGGCGATGGGCGTCGGGCGTCGTCGGACCGTTGGCGCCTTCGGCGACGACCTTGGCGCGGATGACGGGGGCGTTCTCCATCGTGATCTGGTTCTCGAGCGCGGCCGGCACCAGCACGTCGACGTCGAGGCCGAAGAGTTGATCGTTTTCAATCGGTTCGCCGCCGGGGAAGCCGTCAATGGTCTTGTGCTGTTTGGCGAAGTCGAGCATCTTCGCGATGTCGAGGCCGGCGGCGTTGTAGACGCCGCCTTTCCAGTCGGTGACCGCGACGATCTTCGCCCCGATCTTCGCGAGCAGATCGGCTGAGACGGATCCAACGTTGCCGAAGCCCTGGACTGCGACGGTCGCGCCGTTGATGTCGAAGCCGAGATGCTTCGCGGCCTCGCGCGTGACGATCATCACGCCCCGGCCGGTGGCCTCGCGGCGGCCGAGCGAGCCGCCCATCTCGATCGGCTTGCCGGTCACGACCGCGGTCGCGGTGTAGCCGACGTGCATGCTGAAGGTGTCCATCACCCACGCCATGATCTGATCGTTGGTGTTGACGTCGGGCGCGGGGACGTCCTTGTCGGGACCGATCGCGTCGATGATTTCGGCGATGTAGCGGCGGGTGAGCGCTTCGAGCTCTCGGCGGGACATCCGGGTCGGGTCGCAGATCACTCCGCCCTTGCCGCCGCCGAACGGCACGTGCGCGACGGCGCACTTCCATGTCATCCAGGCCGCCAGCGCGGTGACCTCGTCGAGCGTGACGTCGGGGTGATAGCGGATGCCGCCCTTGGCCGGTCCGAGCGTGATGTTGTATTGGACGCGGTAGCCGGTGAAGACTTCGATTTCGCCGTTGTCCATCTGGACGGGGCAGGAGACCGTGATCTGGCGTTTGGGGTTGGTCAGGATTTTCCAGATGCCCGGGTCGAGTCCCAGCAGTCGCGCGGCTCCATCGAACTCCTGGAGCATCGCGTTGAAGATGCTGCCGCCTGCGGCCATGTCGCTCCTCTGTGCCCGCGCGCGGCCTGCACGGCCCGCCCGGACAAACGCAAACAGGCCAAGCTAGCGGAGCGCAGCGGACAAGTCAAGAAGCGGCTAGAGGGCGGCGGAGGCACGTGCTACGTGCTACGTGCTGTGCGCCTCCCCCGGGCACGCACGAGCACGTAGCACGTAGCACGTAGCACCGTAGCACGTGGCACGTGGCGTGTTACTGCACGTTCGCGCAGACCGCGTGCACGCGCACGTTGACCGACATGAGCGCCGCGCCGGTCGCGTTCTTGAACGTCACGCGCCAGCCCGACGTGTCCTCGTCATAGGGACCGGTCATGGTCACGACCAGACGGTGCGAGTTGGTGGTGACCAGCTCGTAGCCGCCCGACAGCTGCGCCTTGCCGTCGGGGCACGCGGCGCTCAGCGAGAACGAGGCGCCGTTGCTGACGGTGAAGAGGCCGGAGTCTTCGAGCACACGCAGATACCCGCTCACGCCGTTGACGCCGGGGTCGCCCTGCGTCCCCTGCGGACCCTGCGGACCGTAGTCGCCCTGCGGTCCGGCCTTGCCTTCGGGTCCCTGCAGGCCCTGCGGCCCGGCCGGTCCCTGCGGTCCCACGGGTCCGACGGGTCCCGCCGGGCCCTGCGGTCCTGCCGGACCCGCCGCGCCCGTGTCACCCTTCAGTCCCTGCGGGCCCGCATCGCCGCGGTCACCCTTGAGGCCCTGCGCTCCCTGGGGTCCCTCCGGTCCCTGCGGCCCGGCCGGCCCCTGTGGTCCGGTCGCGCCCTGCGGACCTGCCGGCCCCGCGGGTCCCTGCGGACCGGTCGCACCCTGAGGTCCCTGCGGCCCCATCGGCCCCATCGGTCCGGGCACGCCCTGCTGACCCTGCGGTCCCGTCTTGCCCTCGCTCGCCGCCGAGGAGTTCGCGGTCACGTAGAACACGTCCCGGTCGGTCGAGGCCGTGCCCTTGACGACGGTGAAGAGAAACGTTCCGCTGAGGGCGCTGGCCGGAAACGACACGACGAGCTCCTGATCGTTCGAGCGCACCACCGTCATCTGCGTCGACTCGCAGTACACGACCGGCTTCTTCCCGCCGAAGTTCGCGCCCTTGAACGTCACCGTGTCGCTGGCACGATCGACGGCAGCGCTTGTGATGACGAGTTGTTTCGACCCACCCTGCGCGTATGCCGCGGAGGCCGAGAGCAGCAGCGCGGCGACAGCGGCGAACGTCCCTTTCCTGATCTCCATTGCAATCCCTCCGAATTGTTATCGGAGGGGAATACAAGGGCAGGGCCAGCGCGGCCATATCCACCCCGCGCACACCTGATCCTCGTTCTGTCCAAGCACTTACGGAAGTGGTGTTCCGCGGCAGCACAGGGGCGAAAACCCCCGCCAGGTGCGGCGATCTGGGACACGGGTCGACAGAGACGCAACGACGGATCTGTGAATTACATTCGCGTTCGCTGGCGACACATATAATGACGACTCATGAATAGCGTGAGGGCCGCGTCCGAGCGGCAGCGCTGGGAGACGGAGGTGCTCGAGCCGGCGCTGAAGAAGTCGCCGGAGCGCGCCGTCCCGTTCACCACCGTGTCCGGGCGCGAAATCGCCCGCCTCTATACGGAAGAGGACCTCGCCGGCCTCGACTACGCGCGCGATCTCAACGCGCCGGGCGCGTTCCCCTACACGCGCGGCATCCATCCCACCGGCTACCGCGGCAAGCTCTGGACGATGCGCCAGTTTGCCGGCTACGGCACGCCCGAGGAGACCAACGCGCGCTACAAGGCGCTGCTCGCGGCCGGCGGGACCGGCCTCAGCGTCGCCTTCGACCTGCCGACGTTGATGGGCCGCGATCCCGACCATCCGCTGTCGCTCGGCGAAGTGGGGAAGTGCGGCGTCAGCGTGGTGTCGCTCGCCGACATGGAGCGACTCTTCGACGGCATCAGCCTCGCCGACATCACGACGTCGATGACGATCAATTCGCCGGCCCCGATGATTTTCGCGATGTACCTGGTGGTCGCGGAGCAGCAGGGGGCCGACTGGACGCGGCTGTCCGGGACGATTCAGAACGACATCCTCAAGGAATTCATCGCGCAGAAGGAGTACATCTACCCGCCTCGCGAGTCGATGCGGCTCATCACCGACGTCTTCACGTTCTGCGCGAAGGAAGTGCCGCGCTGGAACACGGTGTCGGTGAGCGGGTACCACATCCGGGAGGCCGGGGCGACGGCGCTCCAGGAGCTGGCGTTCACCCTGCGCGACGGCATCGAATACGTCCAGTACGGCGTCGACGCCGGCGTCGACGTCGACGAGTTCGCGCCGCGCATCTCCTTCTTCTTCAACTCGCACAGCGATTTCTTCGAGGAGATCGCCAAGTTCCGCGCCGCGCGTCGGCTGTGGGCCGACGTGATGCGCGACCGCTTCGGCGCCCGTTCGGAGCGCTCGTGGAAGCTGCGCTTCCACACCCAGACCGCCGGCGTCTCGCTGACCGCGCAGCAGCCCTATAACAACGTGGTGCGCACCGCGCTCCAGGCGCTCGCCGCGGTGCTCGGGGGCACCAATTCGCTGCACACCAACTCGCTGGACGAGGCGCTGGCCCTGCCGACCGAGGCGGCCGCCACCCTGGCGCTCCGCACGCAGCAGATCATCGCCCACGAGAGCGGCGTCGCGAACACGGTCGACCCGCTCGGCGGGTCGTATCTGGTCGAGCGGCTGACCCTCGACATGGTGCAGGGCGCGCGCGAGTACTTCGACGTCATCGATCGGATGGGCGGCATGGTCGCCGCCGTCGAGCAGGGCTTCCCGCAGCGCGAGATCGCCGAGGCCTCCTATCGCTTCCAGCAGGCCGTCGAGCGGCGGGACAAGGTGATCGTGGGGGTCAACGACTTCGTACAGACGGACGAGCCGCCGGTCCCCATTCTCTACATCGACGAGCGCGCCTCGGACGTCCAGCTGCAGCGCCAGGCCGAGCTGCGCAGGGGGCGCGACAACGACGCGGTGGCCCGTACGCTCGACGCGCTCCGCGAGACCGCGGCCGGGACCGGCAATACGATGCCTGCGCTGCTCGACTGCGTCCGCGCCTACGCGACCGTCGGCGAAATGTGTGACGCGCTGCGCGCGGTGTGGGGAGAATACGAAGAGGTGCCGCTGATCTAGCTGTCAGATTCTCAGCTGTCAGCTGTCAGAGAAGTGCGGTGGAATTGAAGCTGGAGCCGATAGTCGGGAGCTGATCGCTGACAGCTGATGGCTGATAGCTGAACCCTATGCGCAAAATCCGAGTCGTCATTGCCAAGCCCGGGCTCGATGGGCACGACCGCGGCGCCAAGGTCATCGCGCGGGCGCTGCGCGATGCCGGCATGGAGGTCATCTACACGGGGCTGCGGCAGACCCCGGAGCAGGTCGTGGCGGCCGCGCTGCAGGAGGATGCCGATGCGATCGGGCTCTCGATTCTCTCGGGCGCGCACATGCACATCTGCCCGCGGCTGATGGAATTGCTTCGCGAAAAGGGCATGGAGGACGTGCTGGTGGTGGTCGGTGGCATCATCCCTGACGTCGACATTCCGAAACTGCGTGAGATCGGGGTCAAGGGCGTGTTCCTGCCCGGGACCCCGATGCAGGAGATCATCGACTTCATCGCGGGCAACGTCCGGCCCCGCATGGAGCACGTGTAGTCCATGGCCCACAAGCTGCTGCTGGCTGACGACAGCGTCACCATTCAACGCGTCATCGAGCTCACCTTCGCCGACGAAGACATCAGCGTGAGCGTGGTCGGCGACGGCCGGCAGGCCATCGACCGCCTCCGTTTGGAGCGTCCGGACATCGTGCTCGCCGACATCGGGATGCCGGAGCGCGACGGCTACGAGGTCGCCTCCTTCGTCAAGAACGATCCGCAGCTCGCCCATATTCCGGTGATTCTGCTCACCGGCGCCTTCGAGCCGCTTGACGAAGACCGGGCCCGTCGCGTCGGCTGCGACGGCGTGCTGGTCAAGCCGTTCGAGCCGCAGGTGGTCATCAACCGCGTGCGCGAACTGCTCTCCCGCCGGCGCCCGGTGGCGACGGTTCCGGCAGCCCCGGCGACTCCGGCAGCGCCGGCGGTCCCGCCGGCGCCGAAGGCCAGGTCCCTTGATGTCCTGGACGATCTCGACGCCGCGCTCGCGCCGCCGCCCGGTGCGGCGGTCCAGCCGAAAACGGCCGGCGACGATCCGCTCGAGGCGTATTTCGATCGCCTCGATGCCGCGTTCTCGAACATCAGCGCGCCGGCCCCACGCAGCCAGCCGGCCGAGCCTGCCGAGGATCTCTCGGGCGGGATTCAGGAGCTGCATCAGCCGCCGCCCGAGCGCGCGCCAGCCGAGGATCCGTTGACCGCATGGAATCCGGAGGTCGTCGGCGATCTCGCGCCGGGCCGCCAGCCGCATCTCGCCGGCGCGTTTGCGGCGCTGCTCGCGGCCGAACAGGGCGAGCCGGTGCCGGAGTCCGCCTTCGCGCTGGCGCCGGCACCGCTTCAACTCACCGACGACGTGATCGAGGACATCGTCGGACGGGTCATCGCCCGCATGACCGGCGACGCCGTCCGCCGTACCGTGCTCGAGACCGCCGAACGGCTCGTCCGGGAAGAGATCGACCGCATCAAGCGCGACGCCCGGACGGGCGGCGCGGGTCCGCACGCCGGCCGCTGATCCGATAGGATCGGACGTTATGCCCGACGGTCAGGACCCTTCCCGTCCGATTTCTGTACCCGACAAGCCGGCCCTGGAAGGCCTCGAAGCGAAATGGATCGCGCGCTGGGAGGAGGGCGGGGTCTATCGCTTCGATCGATCGCGGCCGCGCGCGGAGATCTTCGCGATCGACACGCCGCCGCCGACCGTCAGCGGCTCGCTCCACGTCGGACACGTGTTTTCGTACACCCACACCGACGTCATCGCGCGCTTCCAGCGGATGCGCGGGCGCGCCGTGTTCTATCCGATGGGCTGGGACGACAACGGGCTGCCCACCGAACGGCGGGTCCAGAACTATTTCGGCGTCCGCTGCGAGCCGTCGCTGCCGTACGATCCGGCGTTCGTGCCGCCAGACAAGCCCGGGAAGCAGCCGATTCCGGTGTCGCGTCCGAACTTCATCGAGCTCTGCGCGCGGTTGACGGCGGAGGACGAGAAAGCCTTCGAACACTTGTGGCGGCATCTCGGCCTGTCGGTGGACTGGTCGATGACCTACGCGACCATCGACCGGCGAGCGCAGCGCGTCTCGCAGCTGGCGTTCCTGCGCCTGCTCAACCGTGGCGTGGCCTACCAGCTCGAGGCGCCGACGTTGTGGGATATCGACTTCCGGACCGCGGTCGCGCAGGCGGAGCTCGAGGATCGCGAGCAGCCGGGCGCCTACCATCGCATCCGGTTCGCGCGCACGGATACGGAGGGGTTCGTCGAGATCGAGACCACGCGTCCGGAGCTGATTCCCGCGTGCGTCGCGCTGGTCGCCCACCCCGACGACGAACGCTACAAGCCGCTGTTCGGCCGCGAGGTCGAAACGCCGCTGTTCCGCGTGCGCGTGCCTGTGAAGCCGCATCCGCTCGCCGATCCCGAAAAGGGCTCGGGCATCGCGATGATCTGCACCTTCGGCGACGTCACCGACGTCGTCTGGTGGCGCGAGCTGTCGCTGCCGGTGCGCGCGATCATCCAGCCCAACGGCACGCTCCGTCCGGTGACGTGGGGCGATCCAGGATGGGAGTCGAGCGACGCGGCGTCGGCGCAGCGGCACTACGACGAGCTCGCGAACCTGTCCGCGTCCAAAGCGCGTGCCCGCATCGTCGAGCAGCTTCGCGAGGCGGGCGATCTGACCGCCGAGCCGCGGCCGATCACGCACGCGGTGAAGTTCTACGAAAAAGGCGATCGGCCCCTGGAGATCGTGACGAGCCGGCAGTGGTTCATCAAGACGATGGAGTTCCGCGATCGGCTGCTGCGGCGTGGAGCGGAGCTGAGCTGGCATCCGCCCTACATGCAGGCGCGTCTCGAGAACTGGATCAACGGCCTGAATTCCGACTGGTGCGTGAGCCGCCAGCGGTTCTTCGGCGTGCCGTTCCCGGTCTGGTATCGCATTCGCGACGACGGAACCATCGATCATGCGTCGCGGCTGATGCCGCGGGAGGATCAGCTGCCGATCGACCCGTCCACGGACGTTCCCGCGGGGTATCGGGCCGAGCAGCGCGACAAGCCGGGCGGGTTCAGCGGCGATCCCGACATCATGGACACCTGGGCGACGTCCTCGCTGACGCCCCAGATCGTCGGCCGCTGGGAAGAGGACGCGGACTTGTTCGCGCGGGTGTTCCCGATGGACGTGCGGCCGCAGGCGCACGACATCATCCGGACCTGGCTCTTCTCGACCGTGCTGCGGGCGGAGCTCGAGCACGACTCGCTGCCGTGGCTGAACGCGGCGATCTCCGGATGGGTGCTCGACCCCGATCGCAAGAAGATGTCGAAGTCGAAGGGCAACGTCGTGACGCCGATGGGTCTCCTCGAGGAGCACGGCGCCGACGGCGTGCGCTACTGGGCGGCGAGCGGCCGGCCCGGCACCGACACCGCGTTCGACACCGGTCAGATGAAGGTCGGCCGGCGCCTCGCGATCAAGCTGCTGAACGCGTCGAAGTTCGTGCTCGCTCGCCCCGGGCCGGTCGGTCCGGTGACGAGCACGCTGGACAAGGGACTGTTGACCAGCCTGCGAGCACTGATCGACGACACCACGCGCGCGCTGGATGGCTACGACTACGCCCGGGCGCTGCAGATCACCGAGACGTTCTTCTGGTCGCTGTGCGACAACTACCTCGAGATGGTGAAGTCGCGCCGCTACGGGGACCACGGTCCGGACGCGGCCGGTTCGGCGAACGCGACGCTGCTCTGCGCGCTGTCGGTGCTCAACCGCCTGTTCGCGCCCTATCTGCCGTTCGCCGCGGAAGAGGTCTGGTCGTGGTGGCAGCCGGGGTCCGTTCATACCGCGCGATGGCCGACGACCGCCGAGGTCGATGCGGCGTCGCCCCCCGACCCGACCGCGCAGCAGGCCCTCGACGCGGCCGTCGAGGTGCTGGGTGAGATCCGCCGGGTGAAGTCGATCGAAAAACGGCCGCTGAAAGCTCGCATCGAGAACGCCGAGGTGCGGTGGAGCGCCGAGGCGATCCGATTGCTGAAGGACGTGGAGCTGGACGTCCGGACCGCGGCGGGGGTCGATCGTTTCGAGTACGTCGAAGGCGAGGATCGCCTGTCGATGGTGTTGAGGTTCGCGCCAGACGGAGGCGGCGCTGGAGAGCCGCGCGCATGAGGAGCGTCCCCTTCGAACCGCTCGATCCCGGGTTGTATCGCGAAATCGTGCGCCGCGCGCTCGCCGAAGACCTCGGCTGGGGCGACGTCACGACCGACGCGACGGTGACGCCGTCGCTGCGCGCGCGCGGCATCATCCTGGCCAAGTCCTCCTGCGTCGTCGCCGGCGTGGACGTGGCCGCGGAGGCGTTCCGCCAGCTCGATCCGGCGGCCGTGTTCACGGTTCGCAAGCGCGACGGCGCCGTCTGCGAGCCGGGCGACGTCATCGCGGAAGTGCGAGGGTCGGCGGCCTCCATGCTGACGGCCGAGCGCACCGCGCTCAACCTGATGCAGCGCATGACCGGCATCGCGACGCTGACGCGGCGGTTCGTCGACGCAACCGGGGGGCGGATCACGATCCTCGACACGCGCAAGACGACGCCGACGCTGCGGGCGCTCGAGAAGTACTCCGTCCGCGCCGGCGGCGGCACCAACCATCGCTCCGGCCTGGACGACGGCATTCTGATCAAGGACAACCACATCAGGCTGGCCGGCGGCGTCGGCGAAGCGGTTCGCCGCATGAAGGCCGCGCACCAGGAGATGCCGATAGAGGTCGAGGCCCAGAGCCTCGAGCAGGTCGAGGAAGCCATCCAGGCCGGTGCGGACGTGATCCTGCTGGACAACCTCTCGACCGCACAGATGAAGGACGCGCTCGCGCGCATCGCCGGGCGTGCCAAGGTCGAGATCTCGGGAGGTGTGACGCTCGAACGGATTCCCGAGCTCGCCGCAACGGGCGCCGACTACGTTTCGGTCGGTGCGCTCACGCACTCGGCGCCGGCGGCGGATTTGAGCTTCGAGCTCGAACCGGATGCCTGACCCCCTGCCCGACGAATTCCGCGTCGCCCTGGCCGCCAGCGCCAGCCGCCGCGGGGCCTTCGGAGCGACGGTCGTTTTTTTCTCTGAAACGCCTTCCACCAATGACGAGGCGATGAGGCTGGCCGAGCACGGCGCATCCGAGGGAGCCACGGTGCTGGCGCTGGCGCAGACAGCGGGCCGCGGGCGCCACGGCCGCCAGTGGTTTTCGCCGCCGGGCGCCGGCCTCTATGCCTCGATCGTCTGCCGGACCCCGGCCATCCTGCCGACGCTGACGCTTGCCGGCGGCGTCGCCGTGGCGGAGGGCATCACCCGCGCCACCGGCTTGCCTGTCGCGATCAAGTGGCCCAACGACATCGTGGTGCACGACGGCAGCGCGCCCGGCCGCCGACGGAAGCTCGCCGGGATCCTCGCCGAGGGCGCGGCCGGCCCCTCGGCCATTCAGTACGTCGTCCTGGGGTGTGGCATCAACGTCCGCCCGGCTGATTACCCCGCGCCGCTCGTCGGACGCGTGACCTCGCTCGAGCACGAGCTCGGACGCAGCGTCGACGCCGGGCTGGTGCTCGCAGAAATGCTCGCCGGCCTGAACGAACAGGCGCGTGCGCTGAGCGACGGGCGCCGCGCGGACGTCCTTGATCGCTGGCGATCGCTCTCGCCCTCGGCCACGGGTACCCGGGTCGAATGGTCGGCCGACGGGACCCGGCACCAGGGCACGACCGCCGGCATCGACGACGACGGCGCGCTGCTGGTGCGATCGGCGGGCAGAGTGGAACGTATCATTGCGGGGGAGTTGGAGTGGAAGTGAGACAGGAACGGCGATGCTTCTAGCGCTCGACGTTGGTAATACCAACGTCACCATCGGCGTCTTCGACGGCGACAGGCTGGTGCACAACTGGCGGCTGGCGGCGTTGCGGGAACGCACCGCGGACGAGCTCGGCATCTTCGCGACCCGGCTGTTCGAGCAGACCAACGTCGCGGTCTCGGCCGTGGACGGTATCGCGGTCGCCTCGGTGGTCCCGCCGCTGACGCGGCCCATCGAGGAGATGTGCGAGCGGTATTTCGGACAGCGCGCGCTGCTCGTCGATGCGACGAACGCCGGAATCCCGATCACTTACTCTCCGGCTTCTGATGTGGGCGCGGATCGGATCGTCAACGCGGTCGCGGCGCGCGAGCGATACGGCAAGGGGGCGCCGGTTCCGCTGATCGTGGTGGACTTCGGCACCGGCACGACCTTCGACGTGATCTCGCGTGAAGGCACCTACATCGGCGGGGTGATCTGCCCCGGCATCGGCATCTCCGCGGAGGCGCTCTTCCAGCGTGCCGCACGGCTGCCGCGGGTCGACGTTCGTCAGCCGCCGGGGGTCGTCGGACAGAACACCGTGCACGCGATGCAGGCCGGACTCTTCTTCGGCTACGTCGAGATGGTGGACGGCCTCGTGCGGCGGATCCGGAACGAGGTCCCGAGCGGGGACCAGGCGATCGTCATCGCCACGGGAGGCCTCGCCGAAGTGCTGTCGTCGGAGACGCGCTCCATCCAGCACGTGGACCCCAACCTGACGCTCGAGGGTCTGCGGCTGATCTGGGAGAGGAACCAGCGCGCGTGACCGATCCGGCTGAGTACGCCAGGCAGGTCGAGCGGCATCTGTGTCAAAGGAATCACGGTCATCTGATTCGAGTCGTCGGTCCTGCGTTCGAGCTGGTCACGGGCTGGGCGGCGGCAGGCGTGCCGCTGAAGGTCGCGTTTCTCGGCATCGATCGCTGCTGTGAGCGGCTCCAGGCCAAGGGCCCGCGGCGCCGGCCCGTCAGGATCGAGTTCTGCGAGGCCGACGTGCTCGATGCGTTCGATGCCTGGCGCAGAGCGGTCGGCGTAGTTGCCACCGCTGACGGCGAGAGCGCCGAGGCCCCGTCACCGCGCCGGCCCGCCCTGGCCGCCCACGTCGAGCGCGTCATCGCGCGGCTCGCGAACCTGCGCGGGGCTGCCGCCCCCAGTCCGTCGTTTCAGCAGCATCTCGATGGGACGATTCGAGCGCTCGAGGAGATCGCCGGACCGGCCGTCCGCGCGCGCGGAGACGCGCGGGCCGGCATCATCGCCCGTCTCTCGTCGCTGGACGACGAGCTGATGCGCGCGGCGATCGGCGGTCTCGATCGTGAGCGGGCCGACCGGCTCCGCGCCGAAGCGGCCGAAGAGCTGGCGGCCTTCGGCAACCGGATGCCCGCGGAAGCCAGAGTCAGGGCCGTCGAGTCCGCGTTCGTGCGGCTGGTCCGGGAGGACGCGGGCCTGCCGACCATCCGGTACGAATGACCGTGGCGCTCCACGCCGGCGATCAGATCGAGCTCGCGATCGAGAAGCCGGCCGCCGGCGGACGGATGCTGGCCCGTCACGAGCGACAGGTGATCCTCGTGCAGGGCGGGATCCCTGGAGAGCGCGTGCGGGCGCGCATCGGCCGCGTCGAGCGCCAGCTGGCCTTCGCGGACACCGTCGACGTGCTCGAGGCCTCCGCGGACCGGCGTTCTCCCGGTGTGGATCCCGCCTGCGGCGGGTGCCTGTACGCGCATATCGAGTACGAGCGGCAACGCGCGCTCAAGGGTGAAGTCGTCCGCGACGCCTTCGGACGTCTTGGCCGGATCGTCGTCGCCGCGCCCGCAGTCGCCGCCTCACCTGAGCGCGGCTACCGGATGCGCGCGCGGCTGCACGTCCGCGGAGATCGCGTCGGCTTCTATCGCGAAGGCACGCACGACCTCTGTGACGCGGCCCCGACCGGGCAGCTTGCCGATCGAGCGATCGAGTCGGCGGCGCGTGCGGTCCAGTCGCTGACGGCGGCGGGCAGCGCTGTGTCGGCGGTCGAGCTGACCGAGAACATCGCCGCCAGCGAACGGGTCCTGCACGTGATTCCCGCGGAGAACGCCGACCTGACGCTCGACGCGCTGGACGCCGCTGCCGCCGCGGGTGGTCTCACGGGATGCACCGGACGATCTCGGGGCGGCGAGATGCGGACGGCGGGCATTCCAGTCGTGAGCGATCCGCTCTCGGCGCTGACCGGCGGGGCGGCGGCCCAGGGGACCCTCGAACGCCACGCGGAGTCCTTCTTTCAGGCCAATCGGTTCCTGCTCCCCAGCCTGGTCGATGCCGTGATGCGCGCCGTTCCAGCGGACGGGGCCGTGCTCGATCTCTATGCCGGAGTGGGCCTGTTCTCGGTCTGTCTCGCCGCGGCGGGCCGCAAGCGGCTGAGCGCGGTTGAAGGCGATCGAACGAGCGGGAAAGATCTTGCCCGCAACGCCGCGCCCTACGGAGCGCTCAGGGTATCGATCGACAGCGTCGAGGAGTATCTCGCCAGACACAAGCCGCGCGCGGCGACCGTCCTGGTCGATCCGCCGCGAACCGGCATGTCGCGAGAGGCGATGCGGGCGATCGTGGCAATTTGCGCCGATCGCGTGATCTACGTCTCCTGCGATCCGGCGACGATGGCCCGCGACGCCCGGCGGCTCCTGGACGGGGGATACGACCTGGCGTCGCTGCAGGCGTTCGATCTCTTTCCCAACACGCCGCACGTCGAGTCCCTGGGGGTGTTCGTCAGGCACTAGACGGGAGAAGGGAGAATTATTCGTCCATCCGGTCGCGCGCGGCGCGCACGAACGCTTCGAACAGCGGCCTGAACTCGCCGGATTGCCAGAAGTTCTCCGGATGCCACTGCACGCCGATGCAGAAGGGCACATCCGGCTTCTCGATCGCCTCGACCACACCATCTTCCGCGCGGGCGCTGACCACGAGGCCGTCGCCGGTCTTGCCCACCGATTGATGATGCCGGCTGTTCACGCGGCAGCCGCACGCGGCGTCCAGGCGATCGCCCAGCACGCTCGCCAGCCTGGTGCCCGCGACGATGCTGATGGCGTGGCAGGCGAGATCCTTGGGCTCGGTGATCGCGTGGCTCAGGTCGCTGTCGACCGAGCAAGGGATGTCCTGGACGAGCGTGCCACCCGCGGCGACGTTGAGGACCTGGGCGCCGCGGCAGATCGCCAGCAGCGGCACACCGTCCGACATCGCGCGGCGGGCGAGATCGATCTCGAACTCGTCACGCCCCGGTTCCGCATCATGGGTGAGGGGATGGCGGTCTTCGCCGTAGAACACCGGATCGACGTCGCCGCCGCCGGTCAGCAGGACCCCGTCGATCTCGGCGACCACCTTGCGCGGGCTCTCGGTCACCTCGAGCACACGCGCGCGGGCGCCGGTCTGCTCGACCGAGGTGACGTAGTCGTCGAGTTTGCTGCAGCGGGTCACGCCGATGGTCAAGGGTCGCAAGGTGGATGCTCCTACGTGCTACGTGCTACGTGCTACGTGCTACGTGCGTGCTATGTCCTAAGTCCTCCGTGCTCGTCCTATGTGCCGCAGGCGGCGCACGTAGCACGTAGCACGTCGCACGTAGCACGTGACAGGTCTCCTCACATCCGCGCTGGCACGGTGCATCCCATCAGCCCGAGCGCGCGGGCGAGCTGGTTCCGGCAGTAGGCGACCGCGGCGGCACGCCACATCCTGGCGTCGGACCGCTCCTCGTTGAGGATTGGATAGCGATGATAAAAAGCGTTGAACGACTGCGCGAGGCCGAACGCGTACTTGGCGACCACTGACAGTTCGA
>Ga0114129_10009283_pt1 | contig 14024 bp, 13 predicted proteins | sample RhiMetdeltSRZDD1_FD_80071 | JGI IMG/M metagenome (GOLD analysis project Ga0114129, IMG submission 80071) | Populus rhizosphere microbial communities from Tennessee, USA - Rhizosphere MetaG P. deltoides SRZDD1 (version 2) (version 2) | ecosystem: Host-associated > Plants > Roots > Rhizosphere >... | reverse complement strand
GCACCTCGCGCAGGAGCTCCGCGCCGATGATGTCGAACGCGCAGCTCTCGGAGGCCACGCAATAGCGGTCGCCGATCATGCCGAGCGCCAGCGGCCGCAGGCCTGCCGGGTCGCGAAAGGCCACGACGGCGTCCTTCGTCATCACGACGGTCGAGTAGGCGCCCTCGAGCCGCGGCACCACGTCCGCAAGCGCGTCCTCGATCCGCTCCGCCTCGTGCGTGGAGAGCAGCGCGGCGATGATCTCCGAGTCGGAGGTACCGCGGAACTTCACGCCCTGGGCGACTAGCTCGGAGTGCAGCTCAACGGCATTGATGAGGTTGCCGTTGTGGGCGAGCGCCACCTGGCGGCGGTCCGAGCGCCACACCGGCTGGGCATTCTCCCACGCCGACGAGCCGGTGGTGGAGTAGCGCACGTGCCCGATGGCCATCTCGCCCTGGAGCGCGCGCAGCTTCTCCTCGTCGAAGACCTGCGACACGAGCCCGAGGTCGCGCACGGTCATGATCTGGCCGGCTTGGGTGGACGCGATCCCGGCCGATTCCTGGCCGCGGTGCTGGAGCGCGAACAGCGCGAAGTAGGCGAGCCTGGCGACGTCGCGCTCCGGCGCGAAGACGCCGAAGACGCCACACTCGTCGCGAGGCCCGTCCCGGTGGTCGAGATCTCGATTCATCGGGTGGCCTGTCGAGGGTAACAACCGTTCAGGTCGATGGTCCCGGTTGGCGCAGCCGCGGGTCAAGCCATGCGACGACCAGATCGACGAGCGCGCTGAAGAACACCACCACGATCGCGAGGTAGATGGCGAGCGCCACGGTCGGGGGCAGGTCGAAGCTCGCAAGCGTATTCGCCGTGAGGCCGCCGACGCCGGGGAGGCCGAAGATCACCTCGACGTACAGCACGAAGCCCCCGAAGGCGTGCGAGAAGTCGAGGCCCCAGACGTTGACGGACGGGATCAGCGCATTCCGCAGGACGTGGCGCCGGATCACCCGCTTCTCGGAGAGCCCCTTCGCACGCGCGGTTCGGACCCAGTCCTGGTCGACCGTGTCGAGCAGCGACGCGCGCACGACCTGGGTGTACGCGCCGGCGAACGGCAGCGCGGATGCGATCCAGGGCAGGAACAGATGCTTGGCCCAGCCCCACGGGCTGTCCCTCAATCTGACGTAGCCCTCCTGCGGGAAGAGCCCCCATCTGTACGACGCGAAGGCCCAGAGCAGGGCCGCCAGAACCAGCGACGGCACCGAGTAGACCGCGGTGGCGACCGTGCTGATCAGGCGGTCCTGCCAGCGCCCTCGGTGGCGGACGCAGATCAGCGCCAGGCCGATCCCGACGCCCACGGCGATCAATCCCGCCCCGAGGACGAGCGAAATCGTGACGGGAAGCGCTTGAACGAACGTGTCGCGCAGGCTGCCGCAGCTGTAGAAGCACTCGATCTCCCCGTTCAGGATGCTCTCCATGAGGCGCACGTACTGGACCGGCAGCGGATCGTCGAGGCCGTATTTCTCCGTCGCTAGCGCCCGCGTCTCGTTCGTGCCCTTCTGCCCGCCCCCCAGCCAGTAGGCGGGGTCGACGTTCGGAACGGTCCAGAAGAGGACGAAGGCGACGATCGAGGCGACCCACGCGGTCACGAGCGCGGCCGCCAGCCTGCGTGCCGCGAAGCTGATCATCGCCCGCGGCCCAGGTCGAAGCTGACCGTGCCGCGAGGATCGAGTGCGCGCCGCACTCCCTCGGCGAAGCCGTTCAGCGACAGCACGATCAGGATCAGGGCGATGCTCGGGACGAGCAGGAGATGCGGCGACCGCACGACCTCGCTGAGACCCGCGGCGATCAGGACACCAAGCGACGGCTCCGGCGGATTGACCCCCGCTCCGAGGAAGGTGAGCGCAGCCTCGAGGACCACCGCGTTGACGAACAGCAGCGCCGAGACCACGATGATGGTCGTAGCCAGGTGTGGGAGCAGCTCCGACGCCATCAGCTTCGCCGGTCGCATTCCGGCCGCCCGTGCCGCCTCGACGAACGGCTGACCGCGAAGCGCCATCACCTGCCCGCGAAGCGGTCGCGTCATGTAGGGCACGTAGACCAGCCCGATCACCAGGAGCGGGATCAGCTTCGACCCGGATCCGATCGTGACCGGGCCGATCTGTGCGCCGCTGAAGCTGATCGCCGTGCTCAGGAGCACGCCGAGCAGCAGCGCAGGGAACGACCAGATCAGGTCGAGGAGGCGGCTGATCACTGCGTCCGTGCGGCCGCCGCGGTAGCCGGCGGCGAGCCCCAGTGGGACGGCCAGAAGCAGCGTCAGCAGCACGGCGCCACCGCCGATGATGAGCGTGGTACGCGCGCCGTAGAGCAGTCGAACCGCCAGGTCGCGCCCGTTCTCGTCCGCGCCGAGCAAATAAGACCCTTGCCAGGTCGGCCCGATCGGCACTCCCTCGAGCGACAGGACATCTGTGCGCTCGCCGTCGATCACGACCTGGTCGGTTAGGTGGTTCTCGGACGGCGTGGTGTGGGCCACCTGGTTGGCGTAGAGGGGAGCGGCGAGCACCAGGACGACGATCAGCGCGAACAGCGCCCCGAATGCCAGGGCGGCGCGATCGCGGCGCAGGCGTCGAAGGGCGAGCGACCAGGGACCCCTGGACACCGCCGTGCGGCCCCCGCTAGGTGCCGAGCGCCGCGGGGATCGCGCCCTCGTATGCGGCGCGCAGCTCGCCGACCGACACGCTCAGCGCGCCCTCGATCTCGAGTGAATCGCCGCCGACCTCCCCGATCACGATCGCCCCGTCGACCGACTCGACCGCAGCGCGCGGCCCTGCGACGACCACGCCGCCCGGGCCCTCGCCGAACAGCGCGGCGTCGCCTTCGTCGAGCGACAGCCGCGCGCCGAGTCCGCCCTCGATGCAGCACTCGGCCAGCGCGCAGGCCAGGCCGCCCTCGGAGACGTCGTGGACCGTGGGCAGCTCGCCGCCCCGCACCGCCGCGCGGACGCGAACCAGCGCGTCGGCGTGCGCCGGGAGGTCGAGAGGCGGCAGCGCCTCGCCCAGGCGCCCGCGCAGCTTCTCTAGCTCGGAGCCCTCGAGTGCGGGCTCGAACATCCCGACCAGCGCGATCGCATGCCCCTCCTCGGCGAACCCGACCCGCGGCACGGCCTCGGGCTCCGGCAGCTTCCCGACCATGCCCACGATCGGACTCGGATAGATCGGCCCGTCGCCGCCCTCGTTGTAGAGCGACACGTTCCCGCCGACCACCGGCACCCCCAGCGCCAGGCATGCGTCGCGCAGGCCCTCAACTGCCCGTGTGAGCTGCCACGCGATGTGCGGCTTCTCCGGATTGCCGAAGTTGAGGCAGTTCGTGAGGCCGAGCGGCTCGGCGCCCACGCAGGCGAGGTTGCGCGCGCATTCGAGCACGGCCTCGGCCGCGCCCGTGTACGGGTCGCACGCCACCCGCCGGCCGTTGCCGTCGATAGAGACCGCGAGCGCGCCGCTCCCGCCGTCGGCCTTGAGCATCAGCACCGCGGCGTCGGCCGACTGGGGCCGCCGGATCGTGCGCGAGCCGACGATCGGGTCGTACTGCTCGAACACGAAGCGCTTCGACGCGATGTTCGGCGAGGCGAGCAGCGCCAGCAGCGCGTCCTCGGCCGAGCCCCCGTCGTCGAGGCGCGCGGGCGGATCGGGGTAGATCTGGCCCTCGGGCTCCTCAGGCTCGAGGTCGTAGAGCGGCACGTCGTCGACCAGGGCGTGCACCGGCATGTCGCCCACCAGCTCGTCGCCGTCGAACACGCGCAGATGGCGGGTGTCCGTGACCTCGCCGATCGTGGTGGCGCGCACCTCCCAGCGGTCGCAGAGCGTGAGCACGTCGTCGAGCCGCTCCGGCTCCACCACGCACAGCATCCGCTCCTGCGACTCCGAGATCATGATCTCGAACGGCTCCATGTCCGGCTCGCGCAGCGGCACCCGCGAGACGTCGATGTCGAGCCCCACGCCGCCCTTCGACGCCATCTCCGACGAGCTGGAGGACAGCCCCGCCGCGCCCAGGTCCTGTAGCGAGGCGAGCAGCTCGCCGTCGAGCAGCTCGAGGCAGCACTCCACAAGCTTCGACTCCTCGAACGGGTCGCCGATCTGCACCGTCGGCCGCTTGGAGGCGTCGTCCTCGGACAGCTCCGCGCTCGCCAGCACGGAGGCGCCGCCGATCCCGTCGCGGCCCGTGCGCGCCCCGAGCAGCACGAGCTTGTTGCCCACGCCCGCGGCGGCGCTGCGAATCAGCCGATCGCGCCGCGCGAGGCCCACGCACATCGCGTTCACCAGGCAGTTCTGCTCGTAGGCCGGCTCGAAGTAGACCTCGCCGCCCACGGTCGGCACGCCGATCGAGTTGCCGTAGTGGCCGATGCCCTTCACGGCGCCGTCGAACAGGTAGCGCGAGCGCGCGGAGTCGAGCTCGCCGAAGCGCAGCGAGTCGAGCACTGCGATCGGCCGCGCGCCGACGGCGAAGATGTCGCGCAGGATCCCGCCGACTCCCGTGGCGGCGCCCTGGAACGGCTCGACGGCGCTCGGGTGGTTGTGCGACTCCACCTTGAACGCCGCGGCGAGGCCGTGGCCCACGTCCACGACGCCCGCGTTCTCACCCGGGCCCATGACGATGTGCGGCCCCTCGGTGGGCAGCATGCGCAGCAGCTTCTTCGAGTGCTTGTAGGCGCAGTGCTCTGACCACATCAGCGAGAACACCGCCAACTCGAGCGCGTTCGGCTCGCGGCCCAGGCGCTCGCAGATGCCCTCGTACTCGCTGTCGGTCAGGCCGAGCTCCCGGTGCGGAGCGGCGGCCAACGTCACGCGACGGGGACCATGGCGAGCGACTCGAACAGCCTCCCGCCGTCGGCGGACCCGGTGAGCGGGTCCACCGCGTGCTCGGGGTGCGGCATGAGGCCCATCACGTTGCCGGCCTCGTTGCAGACGCCGGCCACGTCGTCCATCGACCCGTTCGGGTTGTGGCCGGGCGCGTAGCGCAACACCACCTGCTCGTCCGGCAGCGTGCCGGGGGGCGCGTAGTAGCGCCCGGTCGTGTGCTTCACCGGAATCGAGAGCAGTTCGCCCTGGTCGCAGGCGCGCGTGAACGGCGTATCGGGGTTCTCCACCGCCACCTCGACCTGGCGGCAGACGAAGCGCAGGGAGTTGTTCGGCAGCAGCGCGCCCGGCAGCAGCCCGGCCTCGCAGAGCACCTGAAAGCCGTTGCAGATCCCCAGCACCGGCCCACCGGCGCGCGCGAACTCGATCACGGACTCCATCAGCGGCGAGAAGCGCGCGATGGCGCCAACGCGCAGGTAGTCGCCGTACGAGAAACCCCCGGGCACGACCACGGCGTCGATGCCGGAGAGATCGCTGTCGCCGTGCCAGAGCAGGTCGGCTTCGGCGAAGCGGCGGCATGCCATGAGAGCGTCGACCTCGTCACACGAACCGGGGAAGCGAACGACGCCGAACTTCATGCCGCCTCCCCCGTCGTGCGCGAGTGGGCGGGCTCGGCCCGCACCGGAGCGTCCCCTATCTGAACCACCTCGTAGTCCTCGATCAGGGGATTCGCCAGCAGGCGCTCGCACATCTGCGGCACCTGTGAGGCGTCCTCCACGTCAAGCTCGATCAGCCGGCCCACATGCACGTTGGCGACCCCCTCGAATCCCAGTGCGGGTAGGGCCCGTTCCACGGCCTGGCCCTGTGGATCGAGGATGCCCGCCTTCGGCCGGATCAACACACGCGCCCTCACGCCGATCGCTCGAGCCACGCCTGGAAGGGCTCGCCGGTGATGCGCTCGTACGCGTCGACGTAGAGCGCGCGCGTGCGTTCGATCACGTCGTCGGGGAGCGCGGGCGCGGGCGGCGTCTTATCCCATCCGGAGCCGGCGGCCCAGTCGCGCACGTACTGCTTGTCGAAGCTCGGCTGGCCGTGGCCGGGCTCGTACCCGTCCGCCGGCCAGAAGCGCGACGAGTCGGGGGTCATCACCTCGTCGCCGAGCACGATCGTGCCGTCACGGCGGCGGCCGAACTCGAACTTCGTGTCGGCGAGGATGATCCCGCGCTCCCGCGCGTGGGTCGCGCCCAGCTCGTAGATCGCGATCGAGAGCCGGCGCAGCTCCTCGAGCAGAGCGCGGTCGCCCACGATCTCGGCGGCGCGCTCGAAGTCGACGTTCTCGTCGTGGTCGCCCACCTCGGCCTTGGTGGCCGGCGTGAAGATCGGCTCGGGCAGCTGCTCCGACTCGCGCAGGCCCCCCGGCAGGTCGATCCCGCAGACGGCGCCGGTCGACTGGTAGTCCTTCCAGCCGGAGCCGGTGATGTAGCCGCGCACGACGCACTCGACGGGCACCATCTCGAGCCGCTCGACCAGCATCGCGCGCCCGCGGAACTCCTGGGGAACCTCGGTGAACGAGATCAGGTGGTTCGGGCAGACCTCGCCGGTGCGCTCGAGCCAGAAGGCGGTCAGCCCGGTGAGCAGCTTGCCCTTGTCCGGGATGGGCGTGGGGTGGACCACGTCGTAGGTCGAGATCCGGTCCGACGCCACGAGCAGCAGACGGTCCTCGCCCACGGCGTAGATGTCCCGCACCTTCCCGCTGGAGAGGTGATTCAGAGCGGCGACGTCGCTCACCGCCGCGACGTTACCAGTGCGGCCTGATCGACCGGCTACTGCACCCTCAGAGTTGTGCTCATTCCGAGGTTCTCGTGCGACTCGAGCGAGCACCAGAGCCGGTAGCGCCCCACGGCCAGGTGGACCGAGCGGCGCTCGTAGGTCCCGGGATCGATCTGCGAGAACGACGCGAGCGGGTGCGTGCCCTCGGGGCTGATCACGAGGTTGTGCGGATCCTCGCCGCTGTTGCGCAGCTCGATCGTGACGGTGCCGGCCCCGACGAGCGGGCGCGACAGCGTGAGCGAGAACTCGCGCGCCGCCACCGAGACGAAGCGCGGGAGCGTCGGCGCGCCGGGGGCGGGGCTCTCGGGCTGGCCGGGGGCCGGAGCCGGGGCGGGAGCGGGACCGGGGCCGACGCCGAGCAGCCGCTCGAGCGGGCGGGCGGACGGTCGCCGCTTGGCCCGGCGCACGGTCGCGCAGCGCGCGTGCGCCCGGCAGGAATGCGAGGACTGCTTTGCGTGCCTGCCCGAGTGCTTCGCCGCCGCAGCGGAGGCATGATCGCCGCCGCCCGCGAGGACGGGCGCGGCGAGCACCACCAGTGCCGCTGCGAGGCCGCGCGTCATCAGGCCACCAGCGCGGGGCGCGCGAACGACGACGCGTTCGGGATGATCGGGCCCGCGTCGACGCCGAGCCACTGCTCGAGCAGCGCGCAGTAGACGCCCCGGAAGTCGGAGCTGTTCCGCAGGTTGTCGTCCTCGTCCAGGGTCGCGAGCCCGGGGAATTCGCCGACCATCTCCCCACGCGCCTGGGAGCCGATCACGAACCCGGCGCCGGCGGCGCCGTGGTCGGTACCGGAGCCGTTCTCCTCGGGCCGGCGGCCGAACTCGCTCCACACGTGCACGAGCACCCGGTCCTGGAGCAGTCGCGCCTCGAGGTCGCGCTGGAAGGCGCGCAGGCTGTCGCCGATCTCGAGCAGGTCCGCGGGCAGGCTGCCCGCCTGGTTCGAGTGGGTGTCGTAGCCGCCGCTCTCGATCGCCACCACCTTGAGCGGCAGGCCGCCGTCGAGCATCGCCGCAAGGGCACTCAGCCGCGTCGCGAAGTCGCCGGCTGGATAGGTCACTCCGGCCGGGGTGGTGTAGCCGCCCTGGAATGGCGCAAGCTGGTCGCGCAGGCGGCCCGTGGCTGCCACCGCGCTGCGGGCCTGGCTTAGGCCGACGTCGCTGGTCGGCGGATCGCCGAGGTCACCGAACGCGTCCAGCATCTTGTCCTGCACCGTGCCCCAGACGCCGGGGGTCCAGAAGCCGTAGTTGTCGGGCTCCGCCACGGTCGCAACCGGCACGTCGCGCGCGGCCAGCACAGGCTGGAGGTCCCAGCCGAGCGCAAGTCCCTGGAGCGGGTTGTCCGCCACGCCGTGCTCGTCGAGGTAGCGGCCGAGCCAGCCCCAGCGCCCGAACGGGTTCACCTCGCCGACCTCCCAGTAGTGGCGGCTCGTGAAGTGCGACTGGTTCGCGTCGTCGTAGCCGATCGCCGGCATCACGCTGACCTTGCCCTCGCCGTAGAGCTCCGCGAGCCCGGCGAGCGACGGATGCCAGCGCAGCGAGCTGTCCTCGGCAAAGGGGATGCCCTGGCCGCCCGGCAGCGCCAGCGTCGGACGCGCCGCGGCGTACTGGGGGTGCGCGCTCGTGGGAGCGAGCATCGTGAGGGAGTCGGCGCCCCCGGACAGGAAGATCGACACCAGGACGCGCTCGGAGGACGCCTGCGCCGCAGCTGCCGCGATTCCCTCCTCGAACGCCTTCGGACCGAGGCTGGCCGCGCCGTACACCGAGAGGGCGAGCCCCGTCGCGCGCGAGACGAACGAGCGCCGCGTGAGGCCGGTGCCGGCCGGCATCGGCATGCCCGGCTCGATCGCGGGCAGGCCGCGCCCCGCCTCGGCGGCGGCGCGCCTCAGCAGCTGCGTGCGCGAGTAGTCGTTGCAGCCGCAGCTCGGCATCGTCAGCTCGTCTGGTAGTCGGGGGAGGCCAGGATCAGGTGGCGGAGCGCGTTCTGACGCAGGCCGCGGTACGTGCTGAGCTGCCAGCCACCGGCGCCGGCGAGCGCATCCGCCGCGAAGCTCGTGAGCAGAGCCACGGTCTCGGACGTGAGCGCAGGATCGCCAGCCCAGGCGCGCGCCGCGGCGACGGCCTGCTCGGGCGTCTCGGTCGTGTCGTAGCCGTCCACCGCGTCGCCGTCGAGGACGCGCCCCGACAGGGCGCGCGAGACCAGCTCGAAGCGGCCGCGTACCGTGCTCGTGTCGAGCCAGCGCGAGTCGTCCCAGCCCGACACGTCGGGCGGGTAGAAGAGCCGCTGCCCGGCGTTCTCGGAGTACCAGATCCAGTACTCGCCGTCGACCGAGCGCTGGAGTGCGCGCAGCAGCCCAGCGAGCAGCACCACGGGCGGCTTGACCATGCGCGAGCCTGCGTGCAGGTCCGGGTGCAACAGGATCGCCTCGAGCACGGGCCGCACCTGGTAGCCGCTCGACACGTAGAGCGCCTCCAGCGCCTGGCGGTCCGCCTGCGTGGGCGGCGTGGGGATGAAGTAGCTCCACAGCTTCTGGACGAAGAAGGAGGGGTGCATCGGGTGTCGCACGCACATCGCGACGCCCTGCTCCCAGGTCCACGCCCCGGTCTGCCCGAACACGGTCTTGTCGTCGGGGTCGTGGCTCGCCTCGACGTAGCGGAAGTTGTGCATTCCGAGCTCGTCGCTCCAGTCGAACTCGAACCCGGTGAGCGCACGGGCGAGCTGGCGCACGTCCTGTTCGGTGTACGCGCCTCGGTCGGCGCCGAGCGTGAACAGCTCCATCAGCTCGCGCGCGTAGTTCTCGTTGGGGCTCCAGCGCGAGTTCTGGTCGAGGTTGAGCCAGACGATCATCGCCGGGTCCTGCGTCACGTCGTGCACGAGCTGGTCGAAGGAGCCGAGCGCGTGGCGGCGGAAGAGCTCGTTCTGGTCGAGCATGAGCTGCTGCTGACCAACCGAGTCGTTCGAGGTGGCGAACCAGTCGTGCCAGACCAGCGTCATTCGCTCCACGAGCGGCTGGTCCGTGCGCACCATCCGATCGAGGAACCAGAGGTGGTCGTGGCCCCAGAAGTCGGCGGGCGCGATCGGGTTGCCGTCCTCGTCGGTCGGGTCGGCGCCCGTGAGCGTCGGCGCCCCGGACGGCCGCGTCAGCGCCGCGACCGCCGCGTGCAGCCCCATGCTTGCGAGCACCTGCGCGTGGCCCGGCGACGGGCCGAACCCGGCGCGCCAGAGCAGCCGCTCCGCCTCGCGGACGCCGAAGCCGCCGGAGTAGATCGCGATCGGGCTGTCGAGCTTGACGCCGGAGGGCGGACCCTGTGGCGGCGGCGGCGCCGGCTGGACCGGAGCGGGACGTGCGGGCCGGCGGTGCTTCTTCTTCTTCACGCAGGCGCGTACGTAGCGCCGGCGCCGTTTCGCGGCGCTCTCGGGCCGCTTGCGCGCCGTCGCACAGCGAGGATTCTTTTTGCGACGGCGCCTACGGCGCCGCGCGGCGGCGTTGGTCCTCGGGTCCACGCTGTCCCCATCGGCGAGGACGGCCGCGGACCGTAGGCCACGGTTTTGCTATTGGACGCCGAAACCGCTACGCAATGCGGTTCAGGCGACCCACGATCGTCTGCGCGTGTCGCACGAACGCGGCCGTGTCGAAGACGCCCTCGAGGTCGAGCTCGGGTGCCGCCTCGGCGAGCAGGTCGCGGAACTCGATGCCCTCGTCCCACGCACGCTGCGCGGCCTCCTGGACCGTGCGGTACGCCTCGTCGCGCGATCGCCCCGCCTCCACGAGCGCCAGCAGCGCGCGCTGCGAGAAGAGCGCGCCGTGGGTGGCGTTCAGGTTCTCGCGCATGCGCTCCTCGTGGACCGTCATCCCCTCCACCACGCGGATCGCCAGGTGCTGCGCGTAGTCGAGCAGGGTCGTGGCGTCCGGCAGCGCCACGCGCTCGACCGACGAGTGGGTGATGTCGCGCTCGTGCCAGAGCGCCACGTTCTCGAGTCCTGCCTGCGCGTAGCCGCGCAGCAGCCGCGCGATCCCGGCGATGCGCTCCGAGACGATCGGGTTGCGCTTGTGCGGCATCGCCGACGAGCCCTTCTGGGCGCCGGAGCGGAAAGGCTCCTCCACCTCCCGCACCTCCGTTCGCTGGAGATGCCGTACCTCCGTCGCAAAGCGCTCGAGCCCGGCGCCCGCCAGCGCGATCGCCTCGAGCAGCTCCGCATGGCGGTCGCGCGGCACCACCTGGGTGGAGACGTCCTCGCGCGCGAGGCCGAGCCGCCGCAGCACGGCTTCCTCGATCTCGGGACCGTTGGCCGCGTAGGTGCCCACGGCGCCCGACAGCGCACCGACCGAGACCGCCTCGGCCGCTCGCTCCAGGCGGATCAGGTTGCGATGCGCCTCGAACGCGAAGCCGGCGAGCTTCACGCCGAAGGTGGTGGGCTCCGCGTGCACGCCGTGCGTGCGCCCAACGCAGAGCGTGTCCACGTGCTCGCGCGCGCGGCGAACCAGCGCGTTGCGGTAGTCGGCGGCGCCGCCCACCAGAACCATCCCGGCCTGCGAGAGCTGGAGGCCGAGTGCGGTGTCGAGCACGTCCGACGAGGTGAGGCCGTGGTGGATCCAGCGCCCGGCGTCGCCCACCGAGCCCGCGACCACGTCCACGAAGGCCGCCACGTCGTGGTCCGTGACCTTCTCGCGCTCCTTGACCTCGTCGACGGTGAAGGTGGCGCGGTCGCGGATCGTGGCCGCGTCCTCGTCGGGGATCACGCGCTGCTCCGCCAGCGCATCGACGACCGCGAGCTCCACCTGGAGCCAGGTGTCGAACTTGCGCCGCTCGGACCAGACCGCGCCCATCTCAGGACGCGTGTAGCGCTCGATCACGGCGTCCTCACGCGCTGAGGATGCGCGCCGCGAGCACAGCGGCGTTCCTGGGGTTGTCGACCCCCACGGTGGCCACCGGCACGCCGGGCGGCATTTGGGCGATCGCGAGCAGCGCGTCGAGCCCGCCGCTTACCGAGGTCTTCGAGGTGAGCGGCACGCCGATCACCGGGAGATCCGTATGCGCGGCCACGACGCCGGGTAGCGCCGCGGCCAGACCGGCGCCCGCGATGATCACTCGCAGCCCGCGCATGCGCGCGTTCTTCGCGTAGGCGGCCACGGTGTCCGGATCGCGGTGCGCGCTCATCACACGCATCTCGTGGCGGATGCCGCGCTCGTCGAGCTCATCCGCCGCCTTCTCCATCAGGGGCATGTCGCTCTTCGAACCCATCACGATCCCGACCTGCGGCGCGTCGTCCACGTCGAGCTCGTCGAACTGATGCTCGACCTCGGTCTCGGGCACGGCCGTGAACTCCTCGGTGCCGCTCACGCCTCGACCCTATCCACTGCACGCGCCGCGATGTCCTTCCTCATCTGGCGGCCGTCGAACTCGATCGCCTCTGCCGCGGCGTAGGCGCGGTCGCGCGCCTCACCGGGCGTCGCGCCCATGCCGGTCACGTTCAGCACCCGGCCGCCCGCCGTTACGACCCGCCCCTCGCGCTGGGCCGTCCCGGCGTGGAGCACCTCCGCGCCGTCGGCGGCGTCGAGTCCCGAGATCACGTCGCCGCTCGACGACGACTCCGGGTAGCCCTTCGACGCGAGCACCACGGTCACGGCCCAGTCGCTGGACCACTCCGGCTCGACACCGGCGAGTCCGCCAGCCTTGGTGGACGCCTCGAGCAGGTCGACCAGATCGGAGCGCAGCCGCGGGAGCACCGCCTGCGTCTCGGGATCGCCGAAGCGCGCGTTGTACTCGAGCACCTTCGGCGTCCCGTCGGGCCCCATCATGAGGCCGGCATAGAGCACGCCGTGGAAGGGCGTGCCGCGGCGGCGCAGCTCGTCCACGATCGGCTGGTGGACCTCGGCCGCGATCTCCCGCGCGCGCTGCGCGTCGATCCCCGGCACCGGCGAGTAGCTGCCCATGCCGCCCGTGTTGGGTCCCTCGTCGCCGTCGAAGATGCGCTTGTAGTCCTGCGCGGGCGCGAGCGGCACGGCCCGCTCGCCGTCGCAGAGCGCGAGCAGCGACAGCTCCTCGCCCTCCAGGAACTCCTCCAACACCACCTCGGTCTCGCCGAAGCGCTTCTCGCCGAAGAAGACGTCGAGCGCGGCGCGCGCCTCGCGCTCGTCCTTCGCGATGATCACGCCCTTGCCCGCCGCGAGCACGTCGGCCTTCAGCACGGCGGGATAGGACGCGCAGGCCAGGTGCGCCGCCGCCTCCTCGCGGTCGCGGAACATCACGTACGCCGCGGTGGGAACGCCGCATTCCCGCATGAGCTCCTTCGCGTACGCCTTCGAGCCCTCGATGCGGGCGGCGGCGCGGGTGGGGCCGAACGCGGGGATGCCGGCGGCGATCAGCTCGTCCACGAGCCCGGCCACCAGCGGCGCCTCCGGGCCCACCACCACGAGGTCCACCTCGCGCTCCTGCGCGGTCGCGACCACGTCCCCGTCCGGAAGGCACTCCACCCCGTCCAGGGCAATGCCCGCGTTGCCGGGGGTGCAGAGCACCTCGGGCCGGCGCGGGCTGCGAAGAAGCGCCCGTACCAGGGCGTGCTCACGCCCGCCCGCCCCGACGACGAGGACGCGCTCGCTCAAAGTGCCGAGATGAAGTCGTCCACGGGGATCGCGGAGAGCGTCTCGTAGCGGGCAGTCCCGCGCGACCCGAGCTCCATCGAGACGCGCGCGATCGTCTTCTCGTCGGGCGCCTCGACGACGTTCACGAAGTCGTACTGGCCGAGGACGGCCCACTGGGCGGTGACCGTCACGCCGAGCTGCTCGATCTCCTTGTTGACCTCGCGGATGCGTTGAGGATTGCTCTTGAGGGTCTGCACGCCCTCAGGTGTCAGGGTGCTCAGCATCACGAACGTGGGCACGGAGGGTCCTTTCGGTGGAGTGCGTCGGCGCGGAATGTACCCTCTCCGCATGCCTCGCCCGCTCGCCGTCGCGGTAACCCTCGCGACCCTCGCGCTCCCGTCCGCCGCCCACGCCGCTTCGCTCACGACCAAACCCGCGAAGCCGTGCTACCGCTCCGGGGAGAAGGTCCACTTCCTCGGCTCCGGGTTCACGCCCTCGGGCTCTGTGAACCTCACGCGCGATGGGACGTTCATAGAGCCGATCCCGACCGATGCCACGGGCGCGTTCGACGCCAGGCTCGGCCTCAACCTCGACCAGGGCGTGCAGCAGCGAACGTACACGGCCACCGACGTCAGCAACCCGGCCGTGACCGCCTCGGCGCCGGTCACGGTCAGCGCCGTCGGCGTCGCCCTCTACCCCCGCACCGGGAGCGTCTCGCGCCGCTTCCGGATACGCGCCCGGGGATTCACCACCGGGAGCACCCTGTGGGCGCACATCGTGCACGAGGGCTC
>Ga0114129_10009281_pt1 | contig 14028 bp, 16 predicted proteins | sample RhiMetdeltSRZDD1_FD_80071 | JGI IMG/M metagenome (GOLD analysis project Ga0114129, IMG submission 80071) | Populus rhizosphere microbial communities from Tennessee, USA - Rhizosphere MetaG P. deltoides SRZDD1 (version 2) (version 2) | ecosystem: Host-associated > Plants > Roots > Rhizosphere >... | reverse complement strand
TCTCGTAGAACAAGCAATAGCCGTCCCACAGCTCCCGCCAGGCGTTCTCGTCGCCCGCGCGGGTCGGTCGCACGTCGATGCCAGACAAAATCGGGCTGCCCAGATTCGAACTGGGGACCTCTCCGACCCGAACGGAGCGCGCTACCAGACTGCGCCACAGCCCGAAGGGCCTCAGCGTAGCGAGTCGCTCAGGAGGCGACGGCCTTGTAGTAGCGCACCGCGAGCCCCGTCAGCAGCGTCTGGAAGCACTCCTGGACGGTGAGGTCGTTGTCCTCGGCGTAGGGCCCGAGGCCGCGCTCCTCGATCGCGACGCTCTGCTCGATCACCTCGTCGACGAGCTCGGGATGGCGGTCCGAGAAATACGCCCCCATCGAGTAGAGGTTGGTGTCCATGAGCGACTCGAGGAACGGGTCGCCCTTCTTCTTCGCCGCCATGGGCGGCGGAGGCTACCTACGCGACGGCTTCAGCCCGCGCGTACTCCTGCTGGAGGCGGCGGCGGGCGCGGAACAGCGCACTCTCGACGGCCGGGCGAGTCATGTCCATCTTCTGCGCGATCTCGCGGTACGAGAGCCCCTCGAGCTCGCGCAGCACCAACACGCGGTGATGGTTCCGCGACAGCCCGCCGAATGCGGTGCAGAGCTGGTCGAGCCGCTCCTTGTGGAGGAACGCGTTCTCCGGCCGCGAGTGCGGCCTGCCGATGAGCCGCAGCTGGTCGGCCGGCCGCAGCGCGTCGTCGGCGTGGATCGAGACCTCCTCCGCCCGGCTCATGCGCCGGTAGTGGTCGATCGCCGCGTTCTTCGCGATCTCGAAGATCCACGGGCGGAACGTGATCGTCGCGTCGGTCGCCCGCAGGCGGCGCAGCGCAGACAGGAAGATCTCCTGGACGAGGTCCTCGGCGCGACCGCGATCGCGCACGCGCGAGCCCACGAAGCGGGCGATCTGGGCGCTGTAGCGCCGGTAGAGCTGTTCGAAGGCGTGGTCGTTGCCACGCCGTACAGCCGCGATCAGCTGATCATCGCTGGCGGCATCGCCAGCGGACGCCATACGGCTCGTCATCCCCTGCTGCCTCCCGTCGGTTCCCCTACCAATGGAATCGGCCGCGCCGTCCTCCGCAGACGGCCCCCCGACCGACCGGCGGTACCCTAGCGTACCGCCGGTAATGTTGCAACGGTGACCCGTCGCGACGAGCTGATCGCCTTCCTCGACGATCTGCTCGAGTCGCCCGGCCGCCTGGACTACGGCCCCAACGGCCTACAGGTGCCCGGGGCGGAGGAGGTCGAGCTCGTGGTAACCGGGGTCTCGGCCCACCGCGAGCTGTTCGAGCAGGCTGCCGCTGCCGGCGCCCAGCTCGTCCTCTGCCACCACGGGATCTTCTGGGGCGAAAGCGCGGGCCCTGTGACCGAACAGCTCAAGGCGCGGCTCAAGCTCCTGTTCGACAACGACATGAGCCTCGCGGCGTACCACCTGCCGCTCGACGCCCATCCCGAGGTCGGGAACAACGCCCTGATCTGCGCGGGCCTCGGCCTCGAGCGCGAGACCGCCTTCGGCGAGGCGAAGGGCGCCCCGATCGGATGGGTCGGGACCGCCGCCGACCCGCTCTCGATCGACGAGCTGGTCCAGCGCAGCACGGCGCTCTTCGGCTCCCCGCCACTCGTCTTCGACTCCGGTCCGGCCGAGATCCGGCGCGTGGGCATCGTGTCGGGAGGCGGCAGCTCGATCCTGGATGAGGCAATCGCGCGTGGCCTCGACGCCTACGTGACCGGCGAGCCCACCGAGCACGTGATGGCCGACGCCCGCGAGGCCGGAATCCACTTTTTGGCGTGTGGCCACTACGCCAGCGAGACCTTCGGCATCCGCCGGCTCGGGGAGCTCCTGGCCGAGCGCTTCGCGGTGGAACATCGCTTTATCGACATTCCGAACCCCATTTAATGCAAATAGCGGGCAAAGAGTTGCGCCGTCCGGGGTGAGGCGTAAAACTGATTCCAGACATCCAGAGGGAGGAGAGAGAGATACATGGCGATCCATTTGACCCCTACGGAGTTGGCACGCGAGGCAGGCATGCACCGGCGTGAAGTCATCATGAAGTGCATGGAGCTCGGGGTGCCGATCTTTCAGGGGCGGATCGACAAGACGCTCTTCACGGAGTCGCTGAAGGACGCGCAGCGCCGGGCAGTACCCGCCAAGGCCTAGCCGCAAATAGACTCCAGATATGGAAGTAGGCACGGTCAGCGCCGCTGAGGCGAGCACTGGCTCACAGACGATCGCCGACATCGTCAAGCTCGCCGCGGAGCGCTCGCCCGAACGTCCCGCGCTGAAGCACAAGGTCGGCGACGAGTGGCGCGACATCAGCTACGCCGCCCTCGGCGAGGCGGTCAAGGAGATCGCCCTGGGCCTGGTCGACCTGGGCGTACAGAAGGGCGACCGGGTCTCGATCCTCAGCCACACGCGTCCGGAGTGGACCTTTGCGAACTTCGGCATCCTCGCCTCCGGCGCCGCCTCGGTCTCGATCTACCAGACGAACTCGCCGGAGGAGGTCCACTACGTAGCCGACCACTCCGAGTCGACGGCGGTCTTCGCCGAGGACGCCGAACAGCTCGAGAAGATCCGTCAGATCCGCGGCGACCTGCCGCACCTCGAGCACGTCATCGCGTTCGAGTCGGACGGCAAGGACGACCACATCTCGCTCGATGACCTACGCGAGCGCGGCCGCCAGCACGCCGACGACGAGTACGAGCAGCGGGTCGCCGACGTCACCCCGGACGACGTGTGCCTCTACATCTACACCTCGGGCACGACCGGTCCGCCGAAGGGCTGCATCCTCACCCACGGCAACTACCGCCGGGTCGTCGACATGACGCAGGAGATGGGCGTGCTCGGCTCGGACGAGCTCGTCTACCTCTTCCTCCCGCTCGCGCACGCGTTTGCCGTGCTGATCCAGTTCGGCGCGATCGACCTCGGCTCGACGATCGCCTACTGGGAGAAGGACCCGCAGAAGATCGTGCCCAACCTCATGGAGGTCAAGCCGACCTACTTCCCGTCGGTCCCGCGCATCTTCGAGAAGATCTACCAGCTGGCCACGAGCAACGCGCCCGACAAGGAGCAGCTGAAGCAGGCGGTACAGCTGGGGCTCAAGGTGCGGCTCGCGCAACAGCGGGGCGAGGAAGTGCCGGCCGAGGTGACGGAGAAGTTCGAGGAGGCCGACGAGGCGCTCTACCAGAACGTGCGCAACATCTTCGGCGGCCGCATCCGGCAGTGCGTCACCGGCGCCGCGCCGATTGCGCCCGAGATCCTCGAGTTCTTCTTCGCGTGCGGCGTGCCGGTCATGGAGGGCTACGGGATGACGGAGACGTCGACCGTCGCCACGGGCCAAACGCCCGAGGACTTCCGCTTCGGCTCGATCGGCAAGCCGCTGCCGGGCGTCGAGGTCAAGATCGCCGACGACGGCGAGATCCTGCTGCGCGGCGACAACATCTTCCAGGGCTACTACAAGAACGAGGAGGCCTCGAAGGAGGCGCTCGAGGGCGGCTGGCTGCACACCGGTGACCTCGGCCGCATCGACGAGGACGGCTTCGTCTACATCTCGGGCCGCAAGAAGGACATCATCATCACCGCCGGCGGCAAGAACGTCACCCCGGCGAACCTCGAGAACGGGATCAAGCAGAACCCGAACGTCTCGCAGTGCGTGGTGGTGGGCGACCGGCGCCCGTACCTCGTCGCGCTGGTGACGCTCGACCCTGAGGTCGCGACCGAGGAGACGCCCGAGATCCGCGAGTCGATCCAGGCGACGGTCGACGAGGTCAACTCGAAGGTCGGGCCCGTCGAGCAGATCAAGTACTTCGCGATCCTCCCCCAAGACCTGTCACAGGAGACCGGGGAGCTGACGCCCACGATGAAGGTCAAGCGCAACGTCGTGCACGAGAAGTACGCCGACGTGATCGACTCCCTCTACGAGCAGGGCCAGACGCGACAAGCGGGATAGCGATTACCCCTCCCGGGGTAACCTCTCCTTGAATGGCCAGCAACGACCCGACGGATACGGGTGGGCTGTTCGTCGGGCGAAGGCCCGGGACCGCGCCTCTCAAGTACCGCGCTCAGCCGGTTACGGCCGGTGAGGGGCGTCGCAACGCGGACAAGTTCCTGTCCGGGCTCATCCTCCTGCTCGAGACCCTGCTCTGCCTGACGCTGTGGGGCCCCCAGCCCATCGCGTGGCTGTGGGTCGGCTCGCAAGTCGATTACAAGACCGACTCGGTCGCGCTCGGGATCGTCGTGGCGTTCGCGGGCATGCTCACGACGCTCTTCGTGACGCTGTCGCTGGCGCGTCGGCTCGACTACGCCTGGAAGCTCACTCGCCGCGCGGCCGGCTACGAGCAGAAGAAGGGCGCGCTCGAGTGGATCTTCGTGATCTCACTCGCGATCGCGGGCTCCGCGTTCATGGTCTGGTTCTTGTTCATCAATGGGCCCGGCTCGTCGGTCTTCTCCGGCCAGACGGACTAGCCCGCTCCGTGGGCCTCCTCGACTACTACCGGCAGTTCGACGACATGGACCAGGAGGAGGTCAACCAGGGTCTGCGCGAGAAGCGCCGGCGCGAGAAGGAGATGGAGCTCCAGGTCGTCCCGAACCTCGACCTGTCGAGCACCGAATGGCCTGACTTCCCGAACTCCGAGGTGATGAACGCGGCGATCTTCGTCGCTCGCGGCCGCGTCAACGGCTACCCGGACCGGTTCTCGTCGGGCATCCGGGCGGTTCTCGCGGAGCGTCACGGCGTCGACCCGGAGCAGGTCGTCTTCGGGAACGGTGCGACCGACCTCCTTCAGGAGATCGCCCATCTGCTGCTCTCGCCCGGCGACGAGCTGGTCACGCACTGGCCGTCCTATCCGCTTTTCCCGCTGATGGCGGCGCGCGCCGGTGCGCGCCCCGTCGCGGTCGATGCGGCCGGGGGCGCCGCCGACCCCGAGGCGCTCCTCGCCGCGGTGAACGACCGCACACGTGTCGTGGTCGTGTGCAACCCGAACGACCCGACGGGCGACTACCTGCCGTCGCAGTCGCTGCGCTGGCTGCTCTCGGAACTCCCCGAGAACGTCCACGTGCTGCTCGACGAGGCGTACGTGCATTTCCAGGACATCGAGCCGATCGACACCTGCCTGTCGCTCGTCGGCGAATTCCCGCGCCTGTTCGTGTTCCGCACCTTTTCGAAGGTGTACGGGATGGCAGGACTGCGCGCCGGCTACGTCGTGGGGTCGACCGAGGCGTCACGCGAGCTCGAGGCGATCACGCCGCCGCTGGGCGTCAACGCTCTCACCCAGGTAGCCGTCGAGTACGCGATCTCGCACGGCGACGGGGAGGTCGACCGGCGCCGCAACCTCGTGATCGAGCAACGCAAGCGCGTGCTCGGCGCGATCCCCCGCCTACCCGTCGACGCGCGCCCTAGCCAGGCCAACTTCGTCTGGCTTGACGCCGCCGGCATGAGCGGCGCCATGCTCACCTCGCGGCTCGAGAACGAGGGAGTGATCGTCGCCCCCGGCGGCCCGCTCGGGGCCGACGACCATGTGCGCGCGTCGATTCGCGGCGCCGCCGCCACCGAGCGGCTGGTCGCGGCGCTCGAGAAGCTGGGCTAGGCGGGCAGCACCCGCTCGATCGCGCGCCGGGCGCGGTCGAAGGCGTCCCTCTCGCCGAACAGCTGATAGCGCGCGTTCGCGCCCTGAACGAGCGCGTGGACCTCGAAGACAAGCTGCGCCGGGTCCTCGACGCCCGCGTTGGCCGCCTGCTTCTCGAGCTCGTCGAACCACGTGCGCTGGCCGTCGCGCAATCTGTCGCGCACCGGCCCGGGGCGGCCGTCGAACTCCGCCGACGCGGCCGCGAAGAAGCAGCCGCCGCTGAATACCTCGCGCTCGAGGTAGCCGACCCAGCCGTCGCAGTACGCGCGCAGGCGGGGTGCACCCTCTGGCTCTCTCAGCGCGGGCCTGACGACCTCGTCGAAGAAGATCGCGCTGGCGGAGTCGACCGCCGCGAGCTGGAGCTCCTCCTTCGACCCGAAGTGCCCGAAGAGCCCGCTCTTCGACAGCCCGAGCTCGGACGAGAGGCGGCCGATCGTCAGTCCCTCGAGGCCCTCCTCGGAGGCGACCTCGACCGCGCGTTCGAGAATGGCGTCCCTTCTGCTCACGATCTGTATGCTAACGAACGTTCGTGCGGTTCGACGAAGGAGGCCCCTATGGCAGACATGACGGTCAAGCAGGTCGAGGACCTGGAGGCGATCTTCTACGGCTCGTTCAAGCGTGCCGGCGCCGGTCTGGAGGTGGGTTCCTTCGGCATGAACGTGATCGACTTCCCCCCGGACGCGGGCGAGGGCGTCTATCCCGACCACGATCACGCGGACGTGGGCGAGGAGGAGGTCTACCTGGCCTGGAAGGGCTCCGGGATCCTCACGGTCGAGGGCGAGGAGATCACGCTCGACCAGGACACGCTCGTGCGTGTCGGCCCGGCCACGAAGCGGAAGGTGCGCTCGGGACCCGACGGCCTGCGGCTGATCATCCTCGGGGGCGTGCCAGGCGAGGTGTACGAACGCCGAGAGCGCTACCGCCTCGGCGCGCCCGACCCGGCAGAGCAGCCGGCGTGATCAAGGCGACCGGAGGTCGCCAGCCCAGTCAGAAAGCGCGGGCAGGATGCCCGCAAGAGCTAACCATCCTCTGAAGCAGACTGCCGGAGCAAGGCTCCGGTGGTCTGCTCGAGGACGCGGCGCCACGCGCGCGTCTTCTCGCGCTCGCGGTCCATGTGCTTGAGCACCTTCCGGACGCGCGTGGCGGAGATCTCGATGCCGTGCTTCGCGCAGATCGCGCGCAGATCGTCGTACTCCTTGGCGAGGCGCAGCGTCACGGACTCGAACCCATGGCGGGCGATCTCGAGCCGCTTCGTGTAGTTGAGGATGTTCGTGTGGAACATCAGCTCGTCGTTGGGCTCGGGCTCGATGAGGATGATGTCCACGCCCGGGTACTTCTCCTCCCAGTTGCGCACCGCCTCGTGGAGGCGCTGGTGCGCCAGCAGCTTGAACGCCTGGTAGCCGACCTGCGGGAAGCCCATGTCGGCCACGCGGCGCACCCGGCTCCCCCACATCGTCGGGATCACCTTCTGGAAGTCGTTCACGTAGGGGACGAGCGGGTTCACGACGATGATGAACTTCGCCCCCTGCTCGACCGCGACGTCGACGTTGGTCGTGGACCGGATGCCGCCGTCGACCAGGTGGCGGCCCTTGATCTCGACCGGCTTGTAGACCATCGGCAGGGCGGTCGAAGCCGCCACCGCCTTCGAGATCGGCACGTCGTCCCAGTCCTCGCCGCCGAGCACGATCCGCTCGCACGTGTCGAGATCGGTCGCCGTCAGGAAGAGCTCGTTCTGCAGCAGGCGGAAGTCGTTTGCCCGGTCGGGATCCGACAGGACGTCCTCGACGTACTTCTGGAGGCTGCTGCCGTCGTAGAGCCCGGGCGGAAGCCCCTCGGCGAGGCCGACCGCCAGGTCCATCACCGACACCTGGCCGATGTTCTGCAGCATCGTGCGCACCACGCCCACGCTGCGTAGCGGCAGCAGCGCCAGCGCGCGGACGAAGTCGAGGTAGTTCGGGCGCAGCAGCGTGCTGAGGTCGATGTCGCGGAACGGCGTCGGCACCTGCTGGTTGACGACCCGCATCATCTCCTCGGGCGTCACGCCGTTCGCCGTAAGACTGGCGACGAACGAGCCGGCGCTCGTCCCGACGTAGATGTCGAACTGGTTGACGGTCCTGTTGACCGCCAGCAGATCGAGCGCACGCAGGGCGCCGATCTCGTAGACGCCGCCGGTGAAGCCGCCGCCGCCGAGCACGAGCGCCGTGCGCGACTGGCGCCGCCGCCGCTGCGTCGTCGTGCGCTGAGGTTGCGCCTTGCGACCGCTCTTCGCCGGTCGTTCGAGTTTTACTACCTTGGCCATCTTGGCTCGGACGACGATCTTAGTGGCGCTGGCGGCCGCGGCTTCCCTGGCGCTCGCCCCTCAGACCGCTCTGGGCGCGGAGAACTCCGCGCGTCTAGTGCGGAAGCTGAATGGCGCGATGAACCAGGCGAGCGCCGCATCGGGGGCGTACGTGTACGACCTGACCGACCGCGACGCCCTGTACGGGCGGAAGCCGAAGAAGCGGCGGATCCTCGCCTCGAACACGAAGCTGTTCACGACCGCGGCAGCGCTCAACAAGTTCGGATCAGGAGGCCGGTTCACGACCGAGGTCATGGGCGACCGGCTCCCCAACAGCAACGGGGTCGTCCGCGGGAACCTCTACTTCGTTGGCGGTGGCGATCCGAGCTTTGGCAGCAACTCTTTCGCCGAGCGCGCCTACGGAGGCGGCGGGGCGACCCTCGAGAGCCTCGCCACCGCCGTGAAGCAGGCCGGGGTGCGGCGGGTGACGGGGAACGTGCTCGGGGACGAGTCGCTGTTCGACTCGCTCCGTGGCGGGCCCGACTCGGGCTACGGCGTCTCGGAATGGGTCGGGCCGCTCAGTGCGCTCTCCTACAACCGCGGGCTCGCGCGTGAGAACGGGAGCGCCTTCCAGACACGGCCGCCCGAGTTCGCCGCGAAGAAGCTCAAGCGCGCGCTGAAGCATCGCGGCATCCAGATCGAGGGATCCGCCGGCGTCAGCCAGGCGGGCTCGGGAGCGGACGAGATCGCCGCCGAGGACTCGATCACGGTGGGCCGTCTGATCAGGCTGACCAACCAGGTCTCGGACAACTTCTTCGCAGAGATGCTCGCCAAGCATCTCGACGCCACGGCGGCGCATCCCGGCACCACGAACGGCGGCGCCGCGGCGGCCGAGCGGTTCGCGAGCCGCTTCGGGTCGCAACCTCACCTCGTTGACGGTTCGGGCCTAGCGCGCGGCAACCGTGCCGCGCCGCGTGCCGTCGTGCGGCTCCTGCGCGGTATGTACAACAACCGCGGCTTCGAGCCGTACTACGAGTCGCTCGCACGCGGACGCGAGCCGGGAACGCTCTCAGACCGGAATACGAACCGGCGTTGCCGCGCGAAGACCGGCACGATCAGCGGCGTCAGCGCGCTCTCGGGCTACTGCCGGGCGGTCTCCGGCGACCTGATCGCCTTCTCGATCCTGATGAACGGCGTCGGCTACGGCTACGACTCCGCCCGCCGGATCCAGGACGCGATGACGCAGATCATCACCAAGTACGGCTAGCCGATCAGCTTCAGCAGCTTCGGCTCGTCGATGACCTCGGTGCCGATCTCCTGTGCCTTGTTCCACTTCGACCCCCCGGGGTCGGCGCCGGCCACGAGGTAATCGGTCTTCTTCGATACGGAGCCGGTCACCTTGCCGCCGGCCGCCTCGATCCGCTCCGTCGCCTCTTCGCGCGACATGCCCGGCAGGGTGCCGGTGATGACGAAGGTCTTGCCGGCGAGCGGACCGACCGTCCCGGGCGCGGGGCCCTTCTCCTCGAACTTGAGGCCCTGCGCCCGCAGCCGCTCGATGATCTTCCGCGTGCGCTCCTCAGCCAGCGTCGCCGCCAGCTGCTCGGCGAGGATCGGCCCGATGCCCTCCGTCTCGGCGATCTGCTCGGGGTCGGCGTCAAGTAGTGCGTCGATCGTGCGGAAGTGAGCGGTCAGCTTGCGGGCGTTGACTCCGCCGATCCCGGCGATGCCGAGCGCCGAGAGGACGCGGTAGAACGGCTGCTTCTTCGACGCCTCGATCGCCTGAATCAGGTTGTTCGCCGAGATCTCGCCGAAGCCCTCGAGCTCGACCAGCCGGTCCGCGGTCAGCTCGTAGATGTCGGCGACGTTCTCGATCACGCCCTCCTCGAGGAAATCGCGCGCTCGCTCCTCGCCGAACCCGTCGATGTCCATCGCCATGACGAAATGCTTGACGGCCTGAAAGACCTGGCCGGGGCACGACTCGCGGTTGGGGCAGATCGTCCACACGCCGCCGTCGGGCTTCACCGTCGGCGTGCCGCACGCGGGGCACTTCTTCGGCGGCCGCGGCGTGCGCGAGCGCTTCTTGTTGCGCTGCGCCTTCGGCGTCGGTGAGACCACTTGCGGGATCACGTCGCCGGCGCGCATCACGATCACCTCGTCGCCGTCGCGCACGTCCTTCCGCTTCAGGTCCTCCTCGTTGTGGAGCGTCGCAAGCTTCACCGTCACGCCCGACACCTGCACCGGCTCGAGGTTTGCGAACGGGACCATGTGGCCGGTGCGGCCGACGTTCCACATCACCTTGCGGAGGGTCGTCGTGGCCGTCATCGGCGCGAACTTCCACGCGATCGCGCCGCGCGGCTCGCGTCCGACCACGCCGAGCCGCCTCTGGAGCGCGAGGTCGTTCACCTTCACCACGACGCCGTCCGTCTCGTAGTCGAGCTTCTCGCGCCGCTCCTCCCAGCCGCGGCAGGTGGCGACCACCGCGTCGATGTCGTCGTGGAGCTCGATCTCCGGGTTGACCTTGAAGCCGTGGTCCCTCAGCCACATGAGCGACTCGTAGTGCTCGCGGAAGTCGATCCCGCGATTGGCGCCAACGCTGTAGCACCACATCGCGAGTGGCCGCGAGCGCGCGATCTCGGGGTCGAGCTGGCGGATCGAGCCGGCAGCGGCGTTGCGAGGGTTCGCGAAGGTCGACTCTCCGGCCGCCGCGCGCTGCTCGTTCAACTCGGCGAACGTCGAGCGGGCCATATAGAGCTCACCCCGGACCTCGAGCAGCGGCGGAGCGTCATCGACGCGCAAGGGGACGGTCTTCACCTGGCGGACGTTCTGGGTGACGTCTTCGCCGATCTCACCGTCGCCCCGCGTCGCGCCACGCACCAGGACGCCGTCCTCGTACACCAGTGAGATTGCGAGCCCGTCGATCTTCGGCTCGGTCACGTACTGGATCCGCGCGTCCTCGACGCCCTCCTTCTGGAGGCGCCTGTCGGTCCGCGTGACCCACGCCTGCAGCTCCTCCTCGTTGCGGGCGTTCGCGAGCGACAGCATCGGCTCCAGGTGCTCGACCTGCTCGAACTTCTCGAGCGGCTTGCCGCCGACACGCTGCGTGGGCGAGTCGGGCGTGCGCAGTTCGGGGTTCTCATCCTCGAGCCCGCGCAGCTCGTTCAGAAGCGTGTCGTACTCGTCGTCGCCGATCTCGGGGTCGTCGAGGACGTAGTAGCGATGGCCGTGGTACTCGAGGACGCGCCGCAGCTCGGCGGCGCGATCGGCCGCGGCGCTCAAACCTCTTTGGCCGCCGGCTGCAGCAGCCGGTCGAGGTCGAAGTCGCCGAGCTCCTCTATCCCCGGATGGTGGGTGAGGTCGAAGTGCAGCGGGGTGACGGATATGTAGCCGTCTGCGATGGCGGCGAAGTCAGAGCCGTCCTCGTGGTGGTAGCTGGGGTCGTCGCCGTAGATCCGGTACAGCCGGCGGTTGCCCTCCTCCTCGGCGAGGTGGAGCTCGTCGCGGTAGATGCGCTTTCCGAGCTTGCAGACCTTCGCGCCCTTGGCATCGCCATGCGGGCAGTTGATGTTCAGCAACGTGCCCGCCGGGATCGGCACGTCGTCCAGCTCGTCGACGACGCGCGCGACGAACGCCGCCGCCTGCTCGAAGTCGAACCGGTCGCCGAGCCGGAAGTCCATCTCCCCCTTGCGCGACTGCTGCGACACCGCGATCGCCGGGATCCCGAGGACCACGCCTTCGAGCGCGGCCGCGACGGTGCCCGAGTACGTGATGTCGTCGCCGAGGTTGGCCCCGTGGTTGATGCCCGAGATGATCAGCTCCGGCTGAAACTCGACGAGGCCGAGGGCCGCGAAGCGCACGCAGTCCACGGGCGTGCCGTCCGTCGCAAAGCCGGTCGAGCCGTCGTCGAACTCGATCTCCTCGACCCACAGCGGCCTACGCGTCGTGATGCTGCGAGCGGTGGCGCTGCGATTCGAGTCGGGTGCGATCACGGCTAGCTCGATATCCGCGATTTCACGCAGCGCGCGGCGCATGTGGTTCAGGCCTGTCGCCTGGATGCCATCGTCGTTTGTCAGCAGGACCTTCACTCGTACCTCACACGTACAAGGTAGAGACCGTGTGGTGGCGCGGTCTCCCCCGCCGCGGTGCGCGGTCGGCCCGTGAAGAGCTCCTTGAAGTCCTCCACGCTACGCCGCCCCTGACCCACCTCGAGCATCGTGCCGACGAGGATCCGGACCTGGTTGCGCATGAAGCTCGGTGCCTCGATCCGGAACTCGAGCAGGTCGGGCCCCGCCTCGACCCACTCGGCCGAGCGGATGTTGCGCTCGAAGAGGACGTGCTCTGTCTGAGTGGGCGTGAACGCCGTGAGGTCGTGCTTACCGGGGAGGAACGCGGCGCAGTCGTGGAGAGCATCGAGGTCGAGCGGGTGGGGCCAGTGCAGCGCCCGGCCGCGCTCGAACGGCGACATCGTGTCGCGGGTGTAGAGCCGGTAGGCGTAGGCGCGGGCGGCGGCGTCGCGGCGCGCGTCGAAGCCGTCGGGCGCCTCCTCGCTCGCGAGCACCCGGATGTCCGGCGGGAGGTTGCCGTTCCACGCGCCGAGCGGAAGCGGCTCGCCGGGATGGCTCGCCACCTGCCCCGTCGCGTGCACCCCGGCATCCGTCCGGCCCGCGACGGTGAGCTGTACGGGCTCGCCGCGAACGGTCTCGAGCACCTTCTCCATCTCGCCCTGGATCGTGCTGCGCCCGTCCTGGCGCGCCCAGCCCGCGAACCGAGAGCCGTCGTACTCGATGAGCAGCTTGGCCGTCAGCCGCGTTTACGGGCGACGATCAGCAGATATTCGCTCCGGATTCGCACCGAGCCGTCGTCCGCCTCGTTGAACTCGTCGATCAGCTCTCGGAACTGGCGCATCGCCTCGTCGTAGCGTTCCGGGCCAAGCGCCTGCTTCATCGCGACCTGCGGGCCGTTCTTCTCCATCTGCGCAAGCATCGCTTCCACTGACTCGAAGTCGATGTCGGCATTGCGGTGCTCCATGTCGAGCGTCCCGGCGAGCCCATCGAAACGCCGTTGGACGATCTCCTCGCTGCCCCAGTCGACGGGCGCAGGCACGCCCTCCGGCCGCGGGGCGAAGTCGTTGAAGAGCCGGAACATCCGGCCGGAGAAGCCCTCGGGCGCCCAGTTCGCCATCCCCACGGTGTTCCCCGGCCGCGTGACACGGAAGAGCTCGTGCGCCACACGCTCCGGCCGCGGCGCGAACATCGCCGCGAAGACCGACGCGGTGCAGTCGAATCGATCGCCCTCGAACGGAAGCTCCTCCGCGTCGGCCTCGACCCATTCGATCTCGACTCCCTCGGCGGCGGCACGCTCCTTGCCGCGCTCCATCAGCTTGGGCGTCAGATCCGAGGCCACGACGCGCGCTCCCTCGGCGGCCGCCAGCAGGGCGAAGTTGCCCGTGCCGGCGCCGACGTCGAGCACCTCCTGGCCAGCAGAGACGGCACACGCGTCCAAGACGGCCTGGCTCGCCGGCAGCGTCAGCCGCTCGATCGGGGTGTAATCACCGAGGCTCCAGAGAGCTCTGGTCCGCTCCTTGAGGTCCGCGTAGTCCAGGTCAGCCATACGCGCGATGCTACCCGCGCGGGAGCTAGATCAGCTCTAGAAAGACCATCTCGGTCGCGTCCGACTGGCGCGGGCCGAGCTTCAGGATGCGCGTGTAGCCGCCCTGGCGGTCGGCATAGCGCGGACCGATCTCCTCGAACAGCTTGTAGACCACGAACTTGTCCTGGCCGAGCTTCGCCATCGCCTGGCGACGCGCGTGCTGGTCACCGCGCTTGGCGAGCGTGATCAGCTTGTCGATCTCGGGCTTCACGGCCTTCGCCTTCGCCTCGGTCGTCTTGATCCGCTCATGGTCGATCACCTCACGGGCGAGGTTCATGAACAGCGCCTTGCGATGCGAGGCGCTCCGCGAGAGCTTTCTGCGGTCCTGCCGGTGGCGCATGGGGCCGGGAGACTACCCCGGACGCAGGGACATGCCCCGCGCCTCGAGGGTCTCGATCACCTCTTCGATCGACTTGCGGCCGAAGTTCGGGATCGCGTTCAGCTCCGACT
>Ga0114129_10009279_pt1 | contig 14029 bp, 11 predicted proteins | sample RhiMetdeltSRZDD1_FD_80071 | JGI IMG/M metagenome (GOLD analysis project Ga0114129, IMG submission 80071) | Populus rhizosphere microbial communities from Tennessee, USA - Rhizosphere MetaG P. deltoides SRZDD1 (version 2) (version 2) | ecosystem: Host-associated > Plants > Roots > Rhizosphere >... | reverse complement strand
GGTTCGCCCTTTTTTTATTGGAAGCCGATCGAAACTCATTCACTGAACAAAGAGGGCCAAAGGCAGAAGTTGGTTATTCAAGGGCCAAAGGCAGAAGTTGGTTATTCAAGGGCCAAAGGCAGAAGTTGGTTATTCAAGGGCCAAAGGCAGAAGTTGGTTTCTCAAGCAATCACAAGCAGGCGTAACCAGCGGCTCAGGGAACTGAGGCGCCTCCACCAGCGCAAGCACCGGCGCGAGCAGGGCTTGTTCGTGGCGGAGGGCGAGGACCTGGTGGCCGAAGCGCTGCGGCACGGGGTCGCGCCCAGGACGGTCTTCTCTGTCCACGGCGCCGGGCTTCCGTTCCCGCTCCCGGACGGCGTCGAGCACGTGGAGGCATCGGCGGAGGCGCTCTCGGCGGTGAGCGGCCTCGGCTCTGGCTCGCGCGTGATCGGCGTGTTCGAGCTGCCGGACGCGCCGGAGCTCGCGCCCGCCGGCGCGAGCGCGGTCTACCTGCACGACGTGGCCGATCCCGGCAACGTCGGCACCGTGCTGAGGGCGGCGCACGCGTTTGGAGCGCATGCGGTCATCCTGAGCGAGCGGACGGCCGACCCCTTCGGTCCTAAGGCGGTCCGGGCCAGCATGGGAGCCCTGTTCGCCGTTCGGGTCGCTCGTGCCCCTCTCCAGGAGGCGCGGCGGGAGCTTGGCCTGGACGCGGTCGCGCTAGTGCCCGGTTCGGGCACGCCCCTGCGGGCTCTGGACCTCGCCCAGCCGCGGATGTTCGTGCTCGGCGCCGAGCGCACCGGGCTGCCGGCAGACGTCACCGACGCATGTGACGAGGTCGCCCACGTGCCGCTCGCGCCCGGCGGCCCGGACTCCCTGAACGTCGCGATGACGGCCACGCTCTGTCTCTACGAAAGCGCCGCTCATAGACTGCGCTCGGATGGCTGAGTCCCCTGGCATCGAACCCGGGCAGGCGCTCGAGCGCCTCGACCGCCTCGCGGCCGAGGCCGAGGACGCGGTGCTGGAGGCGATCTCCCCCGATGAGGTTGAGGGAGTGCGGGTCCGTTACCTGGGCCGCAAGGCCGAGCTCACGCAGATCCTCAGGTCGCTGCCCGGCCTGCCCGCGGACGAGCGCGCCGCGGTGGGCAAGCGCGGCAACGAGGTGCGGCGCAGGCTCGAGGAACTGATCTCCGAGCGCTCCGACTCGGTCGGCAGCCGGGCCCTGGAGGAACGCCTGCGCACGGAGCGAATCGACGTCACGCTTCCCGGCGATCCACTCGATCCCGGGCACCTGCACCTGCTCAGTCAGACCCGCCGGGAGATCGAGGACTTCTTCGTCGGCATGGGCTATGGCGTCGTCGAAGGGCCCGAGGTCGAGACCGACTATTACAACTTCACCGCGCTCAACATCCCGCCCGGCCATCCCGCCAGGCGCGATCACGACACGTTCTACTTCTCGAGCGAGCTGCTGCTGCGCACGCACACCTCGCCGATGCAGATCCGCGCGATGGAGGCGCAAGGGCCGCCGATCTACATCGTGGTGCCGGGGGTCGTATACCGCCGCGACTCGGATGCCACGCACACCCCGATGTTCACGCAGGTCGAGGGGCTTGCCGTCGACGAGCACATCACGCTCGCCGACCTCCAGGGCACGCTGCTCGAGTTCGCGCGTGCCACCTTCGGCCGCCGCGAGCGCGTCCGCCTGCGCGCGGGGTACTTCCCCTTCACGGAGCCGAGCGTCGAGGTGGACGTGTCGTGCTTTGCCTGCGACGGGACCGGCCGCGACGCCGATGGTTCGCTGTGCTCGCTCTGCAAGGGCTCGGCATGGATCGAGATCATGGGGGCCGGCATGGTCGACCCGAACGTGTTCGGGTTCGTGCGGGACAACGGCTACGACCCCGAGCGTGTGCAGGGTTTCGCGTTCGGCATGGGCGTCGAGCGGATCGCGATGCTGAAGCACGGCGTCCCCGACTTGCGGATCTTCTTCGAGAACGACCTGCGCTTCGTGGAGCAATTTTGAAAGTCCCGGTGACCTGGCTGAAGTCGTACTGCAACCCCGCTCTGGAGACCGAGGAGATCGGCGAGCGGCTGTCACTGAGCGGAACCGAGCTGGAGCGGATCGTGCGCGTCGGCGTGCCCGCGCGCGACGGCAACTCCGGGTTCTTCCGGATCGGCAAGGTGATGAGCGCGGACCCGCATCCGGACGCCGATCGGCTCCGGGTGTGCGCGGTGCAGCTGGCGGGCTCGGACATGCGCACGATCGTGTGCGGCGCGCCGAACGTGGCACCCGGCGAGACCGTGCTGGTGGCGCTGCCGGGCGCGGTGCTGCCCGACGGCACCAAGCTCGGCCGGGCGAAGCTGCGCGGAGTGGAGTCGGACGGCATGATCCTGTCGGAGACCGAGGTCCAGCTCGGCACCGACAGCGAGGGCATCATGGTGCTTCCCGATTCGCTCGAGGTCGGGGAGGAGGCGGGCCGCTACGTCACGCTGGGCGACGACGTGCTCGAGTTCGAGGTGAGCCCGAACCGCCCGGACAACATGAGCGTCTACGGGATCGCGCGCGAGCTCCATGCACTCACCGGTGCGCCACTGGCTCCCGACCCGGCCGCCGAGGATGCGCCCGCCGAAGGAGCGGGCCGCGCCGCGGAGATGCTTCCCGTGACCGTGACGGCCCCTGAGCTCTGCCCGCGCTTCTCGGTGCGCTTGTTCACGGACGTGAAGGTCGGCCCGTCCCCGCTGTGGCTGAAGGCCCGGCTGACGGCGATCGGGCAGCGGCCGATCAACAACGTCGTCGACATCACCAACTACGTGATGCTGGCGGTCGGCCAGCCGATGCACGCGTACGACCTCGACCGCGTCAACGGCCCGGCGATCGACGTCCGCAGAGCGCGCGACGGGGAGCGGATCGTGACGCTCGACGGCGAGGAGCGGGTGCTGGACGGGGACGCAGTGGTGATCTGCGACGCCTCCGGCCCGACGGGCATCGGAGGCATCATGGGCGGCGCCGCGAGCGAGGTGTCCGAGGGCACCACGCGCGTCGCGATGGAGGCGGCCACGTGGAACGGGCCGAACATCCTGCGCACGTCGACGAAGCTCGGGCTGCGCACCGAGGCGAGCTCGCGGTTCGAGCGGCAGCTGCATCCCGAGCTCGCGCTCGCGGCGCAGCGGCTCGCTGCGCGGTTGATGGTCGAGCTGTGTGGCGCGCGGATGGTGCCCGGCACGATCGACGTCGCGGAGCCTGTCCCAGCGCCGCGGCGAATCGTGCTGCGCTCGCGGCGTGTTGAGGGACTGCTTGGCGAGCGCATCGAGCCCGAAGACGCTGCCGCGCTGTTGGAGCGGCTCGGCTTCGGGGCCAGGGAGGCGGACGGGGACCTGGACGTGGCGGTGCCGTACTTCCGCGACGGCGACGTGCAGCGCGAGGCCGACCTGATCGAGGAGGTCGCTCGCATTCACGGTCTCGACCGGCTTCCCAGCACGCTGCCGGCGCGTGAGCGCGCGGTCGGCGGACTCACGCGCGCGCAGAAGCTCCGCCGCACCGCCGCCGACCTGCTCCGCGGCCGCGGACTCAGCGAAGTCATCACCTTCAGCTTCGTGGCCCCGGCCGTGACGGCCAAGCTGCACCTGCCGCCGGACGACGCGCGCACGCGCGCTCTGATGATCACGAACCCCCTCAGCGAGGAGCTGTCCGCGATGCGCACGACCCTCCTGCCCGGTTTGCTGAGCACCGCGCAGCGTAACGTCGCCCGCGACCAGTCATCGTTGGCGCTGTTCGAGATGGGACGGGTGTTCCTGTCCAACGGCCCGGACGTGCAGCCGGAGGAGCGGCTGCACCTCGGTGTGCTGGTGGCCGGTGAGCTCACGCCAAAGACCTGGCGGTCGGACCCGAAGCCAGCCGACTTCTACGTCGTCAAGGGGTTGCTGGCCGGCCTGCTCGACGCGCTCGGCGTCCAGTGGCGTCTGGTGGACGGCGGCCCATCGTTCCTGCACCCGGGCCGCGCGGCAGAGGTGCTGATCGATGCGAACGACGCCGGTTATCTGGGTTCCGTGCATCCGGAGGTGGCGCGCGACTTCGGCCTCGAGGAGCTCGAGCAGCCGCCCGCGGTCTTCGAGATCGATCTCGGCCACACCCTCGCGGCCGCGGAGCGCACGGAGCGACGGTTCGTGGATCTGATCAGCTATCCGCCGGTCCTCCAGGACATCGCGGTGATCGTGGACGAGGCCGTGGAGGCACAGACCGTGCTCGACGCGGTGCGGTCCGCAGGCGCGCCGGAGCTGCGATCGGTGCGCATCTTCGATCTGTATCACGGCGAACAGGTCGGACAGGGAAAGAAGTCTCTCGCGCTGCGCCTCGAGTTCCAGTCGCCGGAACGGACCCTCACGGACAAGGACGTGGCGGAGATCCGCGCCAGGATCGAGACTGCGCTCGCGCAGGAAGTGGGGGGCACGCTCCGTGCCTGAGACGCGCACCGGGCCGGTCCCAGCGCGCCAGGCGCTCGACGGCGAGCCGGCGGCGCGGGCCTGCGTCGTGGGCGCCTCCGGTTACGCGGGCGCGCTGGCCGCGGCGATCGCCTGGCACCATCCCCGGCTCGCGCTCGAGGCGGTGACGGCGCGCACCGAGGTGGGGCGCCGGCTGGACGACCTCTACCCGCGTCATCGCGTGCCCCTGGAGCTGGAGCCGTTCGATCCCGAGCGCCTCGCGGAGCGCGCCGACGTCGCGCTCGTGTCCTATCCGCACGGCGCGGCGGCCGAGGCGGTCGCCCAGCTGCGCGAGCGTGGCCTGCGGGTGGTCGACCTGTCCGCCGACTTCCGGCTGCACGACCCGGCGCTGCACGAACGCTGGTACGGGCCTCACGGCGCGCCCGCGTTGCAAGCGGAGTCCGTGTTCGGGCTCACCGAGCTCCACCGCGACGAGATCGCGCGCTCGTCGCTGGTCGCCAACCCGGGCTGCTATTCGACCGCGGCCCTGCTCGCGCTCGCTCCGCTGGCGCGCGAGGGCCTGATCGCGGACGCGGTCGTGGACGCCAAGAGCGGAGTCTCAGGCGCGGGTCGCGGAGCCACCGACACGACTCACTTCGTGTCGGTGGACGAGAACGTGACGCCCTATGGCGTGCGCGGCCATCGCCACGGACCCGAGATCGACCAGGAGCTGGCAGCGCTGGGATGCGACGTGCGCCCCACGTTCACGCCCCATCTGCTCCCGCTCGACCAGGGTTTGCTGGCGAGCTGCTACGTCACCCCGGCCCGCGCGCTCGACGCCCCGGAGCTCGGGGCCCTCTTCGACGACGCCTACGGTGACGAACCGTTCGTCGAGATCTCGGAGCGCCCGCCCGGGGTGCGGGACGTGCGCGACACGAACTTCGCTCGCGTGCATGCGCTTGTCGAGCCCGGCCGCCGGGTGGTGGTGTTCTGCGCAATCGACAATCTCTGGAAGGGCGCTGCCGGCCAGGCGATCCAGAACCTGAACGTGATGCTGGACCTCAACGAGGGTCTCGGCCTCGGCGGAGGCGCGCGATGACGACGGGCGTCGAGACCTTCTTTCGCTCCCGCTGGGTCTCCCGGCCCGACGGTGTCAGGGAGCTGGAGCCGAGCCACCTGCCCGCCGGGTTCCGCGCCGCCGCGGTTGCGACGGGCTCCAAGCCGTCCGGCCGCCTCGACGTGGGCGTGCTGGTGTGCGATCACGACGAGGCCACCTCGACAGCGCTCTTCACGACAAACGCGGTGGCGGGCGCACCGGTGCAGGTCTCACGCAGGGCGCAGCTCGACCGGCTGCGCGCGGTGGTGGTGAATGCCGGCAACGCGAACGTCGGCACCGGCGCGCGCGGGATCGAGGTGGCGGAGGCGATGACCGCAAAGGTCGCCGGGACGATCCAGGTCGAGCCGGCGCGCGTGGGGGTCGCCTCCACCGGCGTGATCGCGGTTCAGCTGGAGCGGGAGCGGATCCTGGAGGGCATCGCCGGCGCGCTCGCCGGGCTCTCGCCCGACGGGGGCGGCGACTTCTCCGAGGCGATCCTGACGAGCGACCGCGGGCCGAAGCGCGCCTGCGTCGAGGTCGGCCTGTCGGCCGGCCCGGTGGTGGTGAGCGTCCAATGCAAGGGCGCGGGCATGATCTCGCCGGCGTTCGCGACCATGCTGTGCTTCGTCGAGACGGACGCGGTGGTCGACGCCGCGACGCTCAACCGGATGGTGCGCGGCGCCACTGCGCGTTCGTTCGACCGGATCACCGTCGACGGCCAGCTCTCCACCAGCGACTCGCTGTTTGCTTTCGCGAGCGGCGCATCCGGATGCGAGGTGGCGCCGAAAGGCGGCGACGAGCGGCTGTTCGCAGCGGCGCTGGGGGCGCTGTTCCGTCAGCTTGCGGTCGAGATCGTGGCCGACGGAGAGGGCACGACCCGCGTCGCGCGGCTCGCCGTGCACGGCCCGGCCGCGAGCGTGGAACCGGTTGCGCGCGCGGTGGGTGACTCGCCGCTCGTGAAGTGCGCCCTCCACGGGGCCGATCCGAACTGGGGCCGGATCCTGCAGGCCGCCGGCCAGGCCGGTGGCGACGCGGCGCTCGACCTCTCCATCGAGGGAATCCCGGTCGTGAGGCGCGGTACCGACCTGCCACTCGGTGATGACGAGCGGCGGCAGCTGGACGAGTCGATGCGCGCGAGCGAAGTCGAGCTCGCCCTCTCGATCCCCGGCGGGGACGCAGATGCCGAGTTGTTCTTCTGCGATCTGAGCGAGGAATACGTCCGGTTCAACTCGGAGTACACGACCTGATGGCGGTCCACGAACGCCCCCAGATCGCAACGCTGCTCGAGTCGCTCCCATACATCCGGGAGTTCTTCGGCAAGACGGTGGTGATCAAGTACGGCGGTTCCGCGATGGCCGACGAAGGGCTGCGTGAGGCGTTCGCCACCGACGTTGTGCTGCTCAAGTACGTGGGCCTCAACCCGGTGATCGTGCACGGAGGCGGCCCGGAGATTACGCGGTACATGGAGCGGCTCGGCCTCGAGGTGCAGTTCGTGCAGGGCCTAAGGGTCTCCGACGAGGAGACGGTCGAGGTGGCAAAGATGGTGCTGGTCGGAAAGGTCAACAAGGAGATCGTGCTGCGCATCAACCGCCGCGGGCAGCCGGCGGTCGGGCTCTGCGGGGACGACGGCTCGCTGTTCCAGGTGACCAAGCGGCTGCTCGCAGACGAGGATGGCAACGCACGCGACCTCGGGTTCGTGGGATCGATCGAGCAGGTCGACGTGGACGTCCTGAACCACATCGCCGAGGACTACATCCCGGTGGTCGCCTCGGTCGGGGCTGACGCGGACGGCCGCTCGTACAACGTGAACGCGGACGAGGCGGCGGGCGCGGTGGCCGCCGCGCTGGGCGCGTACAAGGTGATCTTCCTGACCGACGTGGCGGGCTGGCTCGCGGATCCCGAGGACGAGACGTCCCTGGTCTCCGAGACCGACGTGGGCGCGATCCGGCGCGGCCTCGCCGAAGGACGGGTGGCCGGCGGCATGCGGCCGAAGCTCGAGGCGTGCGCCGACGCGGTCGAGCACGGGGTCCGGTTCGCGCACATCGTGGATGGGCGCCTTCCGCACTCGCTGCTGCTCGAGTTGTTCACGGATGCCGGGATCGGGACCAAGGTGAGGAGGTGAGTGAGGTGACCGCGCTCGAGGAGCGCTACGTGATGCAGACCTACAAGCGCGCCCCGGTCGAGTTCGTGCTCGGCGAGGGCGTGACGCTCTATGACCGCGACGGCGAGGCCTACCTCGACTTCCTGGCGGGCATCTCGGTGTGCAATGCCGGGCACTGCCACCCGCACGTCGTGGAGGCCGTGCGCCAGCAGGCGACGCGGCTTTTCCACGCGTCGAACCTCTTCTACACGGAGGCGGGCGTGCGGCTCGCCGAGCGACTCGCCGAGAGCTTCCAGCCCGGCGCCCGGGCGTTTCTCTGCAACTCCGGTGCGGAGGCGAACGAGGCAGCCATCAAGCTGGCTCGCAAGCACAGGCGCGGCGGCGAGATCGTGGTGCTCGAGGAGGCCTTTCACGGGCGCACGATGGGGGCACTGTCGGCCACCCCCCAGCGCGCCAAGCAGGAGCCGTTCGAGCCGCTCGTGCCCGGCTTCGTGGCGGTGCCGCGCAACGACCCCGAGGCGCTCACGACAGCGGTCGGCGAGCACACCGCGGCGGTCATGATCGAGCCGGTCCAGGGCGAGTGCGGCGTGTGGCCGATCTCGGAGGAGATGCTGCGCGCGGCACGCGAGGCGTGCGATCGCAGCGGGGCGCTGCTCGTGTTCGACGAGATCCAATGCGGCATGGGCCGCACCGGCACGCTGTGGGCATTCGAGCTCGCCGGCGTGCGGCCGGACGTGTTCACGGTCGCCAAGGCACTTGCGAGCGGGCTCCCGATCGGCGCCTGCGTGGCGGGCGGGGAGGCGGCCGAGGTGCTGAGCGCGGGGGACCACGGCACCACCTTCGGCGCCGGGCCCCTGGTCGCGACCGCTGCGCTCGCGACGCTCGACGTGCTCGACGACGACGCGCTCCATGCCCGCGTGCGGGTGCTCGGCGACCGCATGCGGGCGGGGCTCGAGCGCCTGCGCGGCGACGGGCGCCTCGCGGATGTGCGCGCGCGGGGCCTGATGATCGGCGTCGACCTGCCTCCCGAGCGCGCCGGTGACGCCCCGCGAATCGTCAGCGACGCGCTCGATGCGCGGATCGTGCTGAATGCCACGGGTCCCGAGACGGTCCGCTTCCTGCCGCCGCTGATCGTCTCCGAGGAACACGTCGACCGCGTGCTGGAGTTCATGGACGGCGTTCTGTGAGCGAGCGGGCGCCCGCGCCGGCCACGGCGTCCTACGAGGCGCGCCCCGAGGACGTCGGGCGCGTGCTGCTGCTGTACTCGGGCGGGCTCGACACGTCCGTGATGCTGAAGTGGATCCAGGACGCGTACGGGGCCGAGATCGTCGCGCTCACGGTCGATCTCGGGCAGCCGGGCGAGGACTTCGAGATCGTGCGCGACAAGGCGCTACGGCTGGGCGCCGTGGACGCGCTCGTGGTGGACGCGAAAGAGGTCTTCGCACGCGACTACGTGCTGCCTGCGATCAAGGCGAACGCACTGTACGGCGGCGGCTACCCGCTGTTCACCGCGCTCGGGCGCCCTCTGATCGCGAAGCTGGCGGTCGAGAAGGCACGCGAGACCGGCTGCGACACGATCGCCCATGGCTGCACCGGGAAGGGCAACGACCAGGTGAGAATCGAAGGCACTGTCACCACGCTCGATCCCGCGATGAAGATCATCGCGCCCGTGCGCGGGTGGCAGATGGGCCGCGAGGAGGAGATTGCCTATGCGCGCGAGCATGGCATCCCGATCAAAGGCGGCACCGAGGCGCCGCCGTACTCGGTCGACGACAACATCTGGGGGCGCTCGTCCGAGGGCGGCCCGATCGAGGACCTCGAAGAGCCCCCGCGCCGCGACGTGTTCGAGCTCGTGACGCCGCCCGAGAGCGCGCCGGACGCGCCCGAGGAGATCGAGCTCGAGTTCGAGCGGGGGTGCCCCGTGGCCCTCGACGGCGAGCGGCTCGGCCTGGTTGAGCTGATCGAGCGGGTGGCCGAGATCGCCGGCCGCAACGGCGTCGGGATCGTCGACCACATCGAGGACCGGATCGTCGGGCTGAAGGTGCGCGACATCTACGAAGTGCCGGCCGCGCAGGTGATCCTGACCGCGCACCGCGATCTCGAGAAGCTGGTGGGCACGATCCACCAGAACAACTTCAAGCCGAACCTCGACCGGCACTGGGCCTACATGGTGTACGCGGGGCTCTGGCACGAGCCCCTGATGGACGACCTGAACGCGTTCATGGACTCGGTTAACGGGTGGGTCACGGGCAAGGTGCGGATGCGGCTCTACAAGGGCAACGCGGACGTCATCACGCGGTCGTCGCCGCACGCGCTCTACGACTCCGCGCTGGCCGGGTTCGGCGAGTCGGGCGGCCTCTTCAGCCAGCAGTCGAGCCCCGGCTTCATCGAGCTCTGGTCGCTGCAGAGCCGCATGGCGCACCAGGTGCGAAAACGGGATTCAGGGAAATAAGGAGGGACGATGTTCTACCGGTTGATCGGCATGGCAGTCTGGAAGTTCGCGTCCGCCTATGTCCGGGGCAGGTACGGCCGCCAGCTGCGCGCGACCGCTGTGCTCATCGCGCTGATCGTCGGCGTGGCCGCCTACGCGGCCGCGAAGTCGCGCGAGTAGCGCCAGGCTTTCCGGCACTCCAGATCAGGGCGAGCATCTGGCCCAGCAGGTCGTCGGGGATTGCCCCGGGTCGCAGCAACCTGCCGAACGCGACGCCGTCGACGAGCGCGCCGATGCCCAAGGCGAGCGTCTCGGCCGGCAGGGCGAGTGCGGCCGGATCGGGGGCGAGCGCCTCGACGGCGTCGACCATTGCCTCGTGCACCGCGCCGAGCCTCTGCTCGAGCTTTCGGCGAAACCGGGCGTCCCGCGCGGCGAACGCCGCGAACTCCAAATAGAGCAGGCTCCACTCCCGGTCGTCTCGCAGCGACGACGCCGTGCGCTCGGTGCCCTCGGCGAGCCTGGCCTCAGCCGGTGCACGGCGACCCGCCAGGTCATGGAGGAGCTCGATACGCGACTCGATATGCGTGTCGAGTAGCGCGAGGAAGAGGTCTTCCTTGTCCGCGAAGTTGTAGTAGAGGGCACCCTTGGTGAACCCGGCCTCGGCGGCGACCTCATCCAGCGTCGCGCCGTGGTAGCCGCGGCGGGCGAAGACGCGCGTGGCGGCATCGAGAAGCTTGGTGCGGGTCTGTTCGCGCCGCTCGGCACGGGACTGCCTCAGCGGTGTTCTAACTCGCGTGCTTGCCATTGACTCCCAGCATACTCATCAGTATGGTCATACCCACGAGTATGTGAACAGGAGGGAGGGCAGCATGTCGCAGATCGTCCATGACCCGTCTCGGCGCCAGCGGTACCGGTTCCACCGCGCCGACGATGAAGCGCTTCAGGTGGAGGTCTGGGCTTCGCCGGGCGCCAATGTGCCGGCGCACGTACATCCGGCGCAGGAGGAGCGCTTCCAGGTGCTTTCGGGAACGGTGACCTTCTGGGTCGACGGCCGCCGCACGAACGCGACTGCCGGCGCCACGGTGGTCGCGCCACCCGGTTCGGTGCACGCGTTCCTCAACGACGACGGCGAGGCACACTTGATGGCCGAGGTTCGGCCGGCGCTCGACCTCCAGGAGTTCCTGGAGTCCGCGGCGGGCCTCGCTCGGGCAGGCAGGATCACGGCCCGCGGCGTCCCGAAAGGACCGCGCGCGCTGCTGCAGGTGGCCGTGCTCGCGCGTCACTTCGAGCCCTGCACCTACCTGGCGCGGCCTCCGCTACGGGTTCAGCGGGCGCTGCTGCGTCCGCTCGCTCGCGTTGCGCGCCTGTTCGGCTACCGCGCCCCAGGGGTGATCGCCGCGGCGCGGAGCGTGCCGTGAAGCTCAGGGTGTGCTGGGGGCTGCACCCGAATGCGACAGGCGGGCCCAGGTAGGCTTGGCTCATGTGGCGCAACTGGGCGGGCGACCAGCACTGCGTGCCTGCCGCGATCGAGCGGCCGGGCTCCGTCCAGGAGCTGCAGGAGATCGTCAAGCGCGCGGCCGAGCGCGGGCAGCAGGTACGCGCGGCGGCCTCCGGCCATTCGTTCACCGATACCGCGTGCACGGACGACGTGATGGTCCGCCTGGACCGCATGAATCGCGTGGTGGAAGTCGACCCGGACGCCGGGCTCGCGAAGGTGGAGGGCGGCGTTGTGATCCGGGACCTGAGCGAGGCCCTCTATGGGCATGGGCTTGCGCTCGAGAACCTCGGCGACATCGACGTCCAGACGATCTCGGGCGCGATCTCGACGGCGACGCACGGGACGGGCGAGCGCTACCGCAACATCTCGAGCCAGGTCGAGGCGCTCGAGCTCGTGACCGCGGACGGCTCGGTGGTCGAGTGCTCACGTGAGTCCGACGCCGAGCTGTGGCGCGCCGCGCGCGTGGGCGTCGGCAGCCTCGGCGTGATCGCGTCGCTGACGCTGCGCTGCGTGCCGGCGTTCACGATCCGCCGCAACGACCATCCGCTACCGCTCGACGAGGCGCTTTCCTCGCTCGACGAGCTGGCCGCGCGCAACGATCATTTCGAGTTCTACGTGTTCCCGCACACGGACGTGGCGCTGTGCCGGGAGAGCCGGCGCCTCGACACGCCGCCCGAGCCTCGCGGCCGCGTGCAGGAGTACCTGCTGGAGCGGGTGCTGGAGAACCACGCGTTCGGGGTCCTGTGCGGCCTGGGGCGCCGTTTCCCATCCAGAATCCCGGCGATCAACAGGCTCATCGCGAAGTTCGCCGGCAGCTCCGTCAAGACCGACCGCAGCTACCGGGTCTTCTCCACGATCCGCCTGGTGCGCTTTACGGAGATGGAATACGCGGTGCCGCGGGAGGCCGGGCCGGAGGCGCTGCGCCGCGTGCTCGCTGTGATCGAGCGGCGCGGATTCGCGGTCCCGTTCCCGATCGAGTTCCGCGTCGTGGCCCCCGACGACGCGTACCTCAGCACGGCCTATGGGCGCGACACCGCCTACATCGCGGTGCACATGTACCGCGGCATGGCCTGGGAGCCGTACTTCCGCGCGGTGGAGGCGATCATGGACGACTACGAGGGACGCCCGCATTGGGGCAAGCGCCATTTCCAGTCGGCCGCCACGCTTGCGCCCCGGTACCCCGAGTGGGACCGGTTCCAGGTGGAGCGGGCGCGCATCGATCCGGAGGGCGTCTTCCAGAACGATTACACGAAGCGTGTGCTCGGCCCCGTTGGCGCGCACGCAGAGGCCCCGGCATAGACAGTCGTGAGCGGCTCGCAGCTCTGGACGAGCGGCGACGCGTACGAGCCGTACGTCGGCCGCCGTCAGTGCTGGGCGTCGATCCTTCCGAGCGTTTCGTCTCGTACGCCAGGCAGCGCGTCCCGAGCGTGGGCCGTCAAGGGCTACAAGAAGCAGCGGCCCTCGCCGCGGTAGGTCGCGACCTCGTCGACGACGCGGTCTCCCTCGACCAGGTAGAGGCTGTTGAAGCGCTCGCAGAGCTCGCCGGCCTTCGTGTGGCGGAGGTACACGCGGCTGCCGACCGCGAGCGCGCGGGCCGCCTCGCCCAGCAGCGGGGTCTGCACCTCGCCGGCGCCCTCGAACCTGTCGAGCCGCAGGCCCGCCGGAAGGTGGGGCGTTGGTAGGCGGCTCGCATCCCCGGGCCCCGAGGCGAGATAGCCGCCACCGAGCGCGGTCGCGATCGTCGGAGCCGGCTTGCGCACCACCGGGAGCGCGAACATGGCAGCGGGGCGCAGCTTGAACGAGCTGTACGCGTCGAAGAGCGTGGGCGCGTAGAACCCCGATCCCGCGGCCAGCTCGGTGACCGCCGGCTCGGTGGACGTCGTGTGCAGGCTGCCCGTGCCGCCACCGTTGACGAACTCGAGCTGGGCGATCTGCGCGACGGCGGCCACGACCGCGGCCCGCCGCTCGCGGATCTCCGCCGCGGAGCGGCGCTGGAGCTGCTCGATGATCCGCCCCTGCAGGCGCTTCCCGGGAGGCCGGTCACCGAGCCCGGCGATGTGCCCCTCGTAGGCCATCATGCCGACGAGCCGCACGCCCGGCCTCCGCTCGATCTCGCGCGCGAGCGCCACGGCCTGCTCGGGCGTCCGGATCGCGGAGCGCTTGGGCCCGATCTTCATGCGCCCGCCGGCGACCCAGTAGTTGACGTCGAGCTCGATCGCGACGCGTACCGGCGCGCGAAGGTCACCGGCCGCCGACTCGATCAGATCTAGGTGGGCGGCGGAGTCAACCATCAGCGTCGGAGCGGAGTCAGGCCGCTCCGACGTGATGCGTGCGAGCTCGGCGATCGCCGTCCGGTCGGTCGTGGGGTATGCGACGAGCAGGTCGTCGAAGCCGTGCTCCGCGAGCCAGAGCGTCTCCGGCAGTGTGTACGTGAGCAGGCCGCGGAAGCGGTCGTCGCGGGCGAGGATCCGCTCGAGCAGAGCGCGGCAGCGGAGCGACTTGCTCGCC
>Ga0114129_10009277_pt1 | contig 14030 bp, 12 predicted proteins | sample RhiMetdeltSRZDD1_FD_80071 | JGI IMG/M metagenome (GOLD analysis project Ga0114129, IMG submission 80071) | Populus rhizosphere microbial communities from Tennessee, USA - Rhizosphere MetaG P. deltoides SRZDD1 (version 2) (version 2) | ecosystem: Host-associated > Plants > Roots > Rhizosphere >... | reverse complement strand
TTTGCGGATCGATATTGAGTGCGCCCGCGAGCGGCGGAATCAGCGAATTCCGATCGATGCTTTTTGTGTCTTCGCGCGAGAGCAGGATGCTGTAAATCGGACGCGAATCGACGAGCATTCTCTGCTCGCGATCGAAAATCACGCCCCGCGGCGCGGGGATAGGCAGCAGGCGAATGCGCTGGTTCTCGGCAACCTCTGCATATTTGGCGCCGTTGACGACCTGCAGCACGTATAGGCGAATCCCCAGCGCGCCGAGTAAGACCATCACCAGCGCCTGGATGATGCGCAGCCGCAGCCGCAAATTTTGTGAATCGTCAACGAACTTCATAAGACAGTGAATAGTAAATCGTAAATGGTGAATCGTGGAGAAAAAATTACCATTGGCGGCTCGTGCTCCCTCGTCGCTTGCGTCCGAAAATTCCCAATTTGCCGCGCGCCACACGCCGTCGCACTGTGAACTGCCGGCGTTGCCGTGCTTTGTCGCTTAAATAATTGTCGTGGACATAAAGGGCAATCGTGCCGACGACGGTCGTCGCGATCAGCTTGTAGGACAAAGCCTGCGCAAACGGCATCGATAGTGACTGTCCGAGAATGTGGTTCATGCCAAAGTAAACAAGATTGTCGATCAGCGCCGCCGCTGCCAGTACCGGGATTCTCAATATCGTCGTGTCCAACATGACGCGCGAGGCTACAAAATAAACGGCATAAGCGGTCACCACGTGCGAAAAGCCGAATCCGCCCAACAAGCCACGGCTCAACGCATCCGTCGCCAATCCGCCCACCGCCGCGATCAATAATGCCTGCAGTGGTTCTCGCTGCAGCGCGAGGTACACCACGAGGATCAATACCAGATCGACCGAAGCTAGCGGCTGCCACACCGCGCGCAGCGCTGATGGTAGCGCGATGGCGACGATTAGCACGGCCAGGATCTTCAGTTGGCGCATAGTCCTTAGTGGGCAGTGAGCAGTAGGCAGTGAGCGGTGACCGGGCAGCAGACAGATCGCATTGGCCGCTCGCGAATAACGATTCGCCGGGGGTAAAGCGATTCTGAATTCATAAGTGTGTTAGTCGCGGAATCTGCGACCGCAGGTTTGTACGGCTTACTGCTCACTGCACACTGCCCAATTCCGATGCTTACTGCTTACTACTTTTCTTATCCACGTTCGGGAGAGATTGATCCAACTCTGGAGTCTTCGCCGGCCGGTATTGCAGCACCACGACCTCCTTGAGTCGGTCGAGGCCCGCGCTCGGACGAATGTGAATTAACTGCGGTTGTGTCGCCGAGCCGCCGCGCAACTCAACCACCTGCCCCACGGTATAACCCGGCGGGTAGATCCCGTCCTGACCAGTCGTGTAAACCGTGTCGCCCACTTGTACCTTTTCCAAACCTGAAACGTAACGCATGTCGAGCAGCCCATTCTCGCCCATGCCTTTGATCGATCCGATCGCGTTAGTTGGTCCCAACTGTCCGACCACCGCGCCAGCGCCCGATTTTTCGTCCGTGATCAGCATCACCTGTGCGCTCAACGGCCCGGTTGAAACCACACGTCCCACAATGCCATCGGCAGTGACCACCGGCATGTTGATCTCAATGCCGGCCCATCGACCTTTGTTAATCGAGATCGAGTCGAACCACATCGAAGGATCGCGCGCGATGACCTGGGCGGTTACGTTCTTGTATTGAATTTGCGAGGTCAGTTGCAGGAGCTTCTCGAGTCGTTCAGCTTCGGCGGCCTTCTGTCGCGTATCGCGCAACTCGACCTGCATCTGCTCGACTTGTGCGTGGAGTTGCTTGTTCTCGTAGGACGCGCGTCGCAACTCGCCAAACCCGCCAAAGAAGCCGCCAATCCAATTCCCCACCGAAGACGCGCCGCGTTGAATGGGGTAAGCGACGCTTTGTGCGACCGTCCGAATCTTGCGCTGCCTGGTCGAGTCGTCGCGAGCGTCGTAAGTCATCAACGCGAAATTCAGCGCCAGCAGCCCGAAAAACCACCAGGGGGCCCGTTGTCGAATCTCTCGCTGGGTGCGAATTGCAGCCATGCTAAAAACAGATGTCAGAAATCAGATGTCAGATATCAAAATCGACGTGAGTAGGGCCGACGTCTGATATCTGACGTCTGACCTCTCGCGCCTTAGGTCGAGGATGTCAGGCTATTGTCCCATTTGACGCGCTTTAACAGATCGAAATCCGAAAGCATCTTGCCGGTGCCTAATACCACCGACGCCAGCGGATCTTCGGCCAGAGAAACCGGCAAACCGGTTTCGATGGACAGGCGCTTGTCGAGGTTCTTCAGAAGCGCGCCGCCGCCCGTCAGCACGATGCCGCGCTCCACGATGTCGGCTGAGAGTTCCGGCGGGGTGCGCTCCAAAGCGACGCGCACTGCGTTGATAATTGTCGAAACGGAATCAGCCAGTGCCTCGCGAATCTCCTCGTCAGTAATGGTTACTGTTTTCGGAATACCTTCGATCAAATTCCGCCCGCGCACTTCGTAAGAAAGTTCTTCATCAAGCGGAAACGCCGAACCCAATTCAATCTTGATCGCTTCCGCGGTGCGTTCGCCGATCAGCAGATTGTATTTGCGTTTGATGTACTGCGTGATCGCTTCGTCCATCTCGTTGCCGGCCACGCGCACCGAACGCGAATAGACGATGCCGCTCAAACTGATTACCGCGATGTCGGTCGTGCCGCCGCCAATGTCCACGACCATGTTGCCGTGCGGCTCAGTAATCGGCAGGCCGGCGCCGATGGCCGCCGCCATTGCCTCTTCAACCAGATAAACTTCGGAAGCTTTCGCGCGATACGCGGAATCTTCGACGGCGCGCCGTTCGACCTGGGTAATCTCGGATGGAATTCCGATTACCACGCGCGGGCTCACCCAGGTTTTGCCGTTGTGCGCTTTGCGAATGAAGTGCTGGAGCATCTTCTCAGTCACTTCGAAGTTCGCGATCACGCCGTCCTTCATCGGACGAATGGCGACGATGTTGCCGGGGGTGCGGCCCAACATCTCCTTCGCGTCGCGACCGACCGCTTCGACTGCGTTAGTAACTTTGTTGATTGCGACGATCGACGGCTCAGAAACCACAATGCCGCGCCCCTTGGCATAAACCAGGGTATTTGCGGTGCCGAGATCGATTGCGAGATCGCTGGAAAAAAGGCTGAAAACAGATTTGAAGGCCATCTAGAAAGACTTCCCTGAATGGAATCGGATTGCCGGAAGAGGGTGAGCGGTTGATTCAGTACCAAGCTTGAAGTCGTCGGGACTTCGCGAGCGGTTCTTCCAAAGCCGCAAACAACTCACCGAGGGCAAGGAAAAGATTACAACGATTCGCGTTGTAATGCTATCGAGAAATCAAATTTCTGCCGGGAAACTTTACTGGTAGCGCCGGTTAAGTAAATCGAAGCGCTCGTCATCATGCGTTTCGCGCCAGCTTGACGCGGTACTGGCTGCGGTTACCCTGCGGATCGAACGCCAGGACCATCACTTCGCGCGTGCCTCCGGCCGCCGTGACTTGAATCTGAAAGTTTCCGTCCGGACCGGCAAGCGCTTCTCGACCGAGAACAGAGATCGTGGTTCCGGGCGCACTCGAGCCGCGAATGATGTAGAGGTCGCCACCGAGATAGGTCGTGTTGAGCCGGGTGACGGCCACCGATCCGGCGCCGGTGCTGGCGCTGGCGACAATAAACTTTTGTGGCTCGCTCCAGTCACTGGTTTGACCGGTCCCGGCCGTCGCGCGCACGCGCCAGAAGTAAGCTCCGGGACGCAGCTCGGTCGCGCTGAACTGGGTAGAAATCAATTGATCTCGCTCAATTACCTTTCCCTCAGGAACGAAAAAGGGTGAAGTGGCCACCTCGACGCGATAAGACGCCGGCACGCCCGATTGCGGCTTCAGCCATCGCAGCGCCACGCTTGCGACGCCATTGTTGCCCACGACGATTCGTTCCAGGTCGCGCGGCTGCGCGGGCTGTGGCACTTCGAGAAGTCTTTGCGGCTTTGAGATCGTGCCCGACTGGTTGATCGTGACATATTCACCAGAGCTCAACGTGGTGTGCTCGCCGCTGCGGTTCGCACTGTCGACTGATCCTGCGTTCACGCGAATCTCTTCCGTGCCTTCGGGGTTCACGCCAAAGGTCGCTTGTGTTTGTCCTCCTACGCGATTCTGCGTCTTCGGAGTCTCGACAACGTTCCGCGCTCCTTCAGTCTGCTCCTGTGTGCGCACGAGCATCTGACCGCTATCGACGACGACGTGCACGTTTGTCTTCTTACCATCTTCGTAACTTTCGTTGTCGCGAATGATGATGGTGCTGTTCGGTCGTACCACCACCGTCGAGCCATCCGCCATCGAAATGCGTGCGCGACCATCCGTCTGCGTCTGCACGGTGTCACCGGGATAAAGTTGTGTATCGCTGCTGGCGAGAACTACTTCGCGCGTCGCCGCATGAATCACGCGCACGTCGCCTTCGAACGATTCAAAGCGCGCGCCTGCAGGCACATTAAGTTTCAGCGCGACGCGTTTGAAAGGATTGCCATACTTCCAAACGTACAGCGCCCCGCCGGCGGTGAGCAGACCCAGCGCGACCGCGAGTGCCAGCATTTGAACCGCGCGTTTTTGGACTACCCACCAGTCGAACGCGAAGTGAGTTGTTTTGGTGATCATCTACAGTCGAATCCGAGAGGTGAAGGATGGGCTGGGAAGACGGCTTCAGACAGCCTAACGCAGTTTAACACAGCGGTCAGACTGGCTTCAATCACTGTTTTAGGCCAATTTTTGGAGGTCTCGGCCCTTGATTAGCGTAGGTGGATTGGATTGGAAATGACCCAGGGTTTGCCCGTCCCAGGCGCGGGAAGCGCATCGAGATAGGCTTCGACGCGATAGACCCCCGGGGCAGAAACTGGGAATTGTGCGGTGGTGCCGGACGCTTGCGCCATTGGGGCGCCATTCTGCAAGAGGACAAACCGAGCAGGCAACGGGCTGTTCACACTCAGTCGCATCCCTGAGGTGAACGGCGCTTCGTCTCCCAGGATCTTTTCTGAGTCTGCTACGCGAAAATCGAACCCAGTGGGATCGCTGAAGATGTCGAACGAGATGTAACAATGACCAAGTGAGAGCGCTTCGAGCAACGATTCGCGATTGAGTGGCTTGTCTTTTTTGATCAGCACATGAGTTCGGACAACTCGAAAGCTACGCTCATAAGGATCCAGTTTTAGTCCGACGATCTGTTTGCCGGTTGAGTCCGTCAATCCAATGCCGACATTTGAATGCGCGTCGTTGCCGGCAACTGCGATAAGTTTTCGATTGGTTGCTGCGACCGCATCATCCCAGCGCTTCAAATTGTCAGCCGGTCGCGTGAAGAAATTCGCGAACATCAAATCCGGATAGCTGCGGTAAGACCACAGGCCGTCGAAGAAAGTTACAAATCGATTTAGCTGTTTCGTATTTGTGAACAGGTTATAGACTTCAACACCGTCAACTGAGTTCGATTGCCACCCTCGCGAGTCAGTCGGGTAGGCCGCGAACGCCAATCCATTACTTGCGTGCTGCTGATCGACAAACGCCTTCGTCGTTTGTGGCTGGTTCGCATTCGTCGGACCGGGAATGAGCAGCAGACGATCGCCATCTGCCGTCGCAACTTCACTTCCATTGACGAATAAAACGCCGGCGTGATCCCCATTCAGGGTCAGCGCCGCGGTGTCGATGTCCGCTTCCGGATGTTCGGTCATGATCACGAAGTCGAGATTGTTCGCCTTCGCGGCCGCAATTAATTCCGAAAACGTTCCCGTGCTATGACCGCCGAGCGAAGTGTGGACGTGAATGACTCCTTTGTAATCGACGTAATCCGTCCGGCCCTCATTTGTGGTCCGTTGCGACGTAAGTTGCTGAATTGTATTTCGCAGGCGTTTCAGGCGGTAGCGGCGAAAAGCGAAAGGCGCCTGAGATAGCAAAATCGCTACGAGCAGGAAAAGCAGAAACTTGCGACGCCGGGTCATTAGGCGGGGATTGAACGATCCTGTAGCTGCTGCAGTTGCTTGTTAAGCAACTCCCAGACTTGGCGCACGTGATCTTCGGTGGTGCGGATGTTGCCTATCGAGAGGCGTAGCACGACCTTGTCGTTCAGCTTCGTGTGTGAAAGAAACGCTTTGCCGGTCGCATTTACCGCATGCATGATCGCTTCGTTCAGCTCATCAACCTTCGATCCTCCGCTGGCGCGGAAACAGACTAGTGCGAACGGCACCGGCGCCATTAATTCCCAATCAGGCGACTCTTCAACCCAGGACGCAAACAACCTGGCCAGACGGATGTGTTCGCGAATGCGCGCGGCCAGCCCTTCATGACCGAAATAGCGAATGATCATCCAAAGCTTCAGCGCGCGAAAGCGGCGTCCGAGCTGCACGCCATAGTCCGATCCGCTTCGCACCTTGTCCTGTTCCGGTGTGCGCAGGTATTCCGGCACCAGCGAGAACGCGCGGCGCAACAAATCCATGTGCCGGCAATAGAGCACAGACAGATCGAATGGCGTGAACAGCCACTTGTGCGGATTCATCACCAGGGAATCTGCGCGATGACAACCGTCGAGAACGTGCTGCAGCTCCGGAACCACGGCCGCAGAGCCCGCATATGCTGCGTCTACGTGAAGCCACATCGCATGCTTCTCTGCGATCGGAATTATCTCCCGAACCGGATCGATGCTGGACGTCGAGGTCGTGCCCACGGTCGCGACTATGCAAAACGGAAGGAAACCGGCGCGCTTGTCTTCGTCAATCGCCGCGGCCAGCGCTTGCACCTCCATGCGAAACTCTTTGTCAGTCGGAATCTTGCGCAGCGCGCGCTGGCCCAGACCAAGCGTAATGATGCCTTTGTCGATAGAAGAGTGTGCCTGCTCCGACGCGTAAACGCGCAGCAGCGGGAGATCCGTTCGCCCGCTCATGCCCTGTTCGCGAATGCGCATCTCGACGCCTTCGCGCGCCGCAGCGATCGCGTGCATGCTGCTGACAGAGGCAGTGTCGTAGATGATGCCGCTCATGCCGGCATCGAGGCCTATCATCTGCCGCAGCCAATCAAGCGTAACTTCTTCCAGCTCGGTGGCCGCCGGCGAAGTGCGCCACAGCATCGATTTCACATCGAAAGCCGCGCTCAACAACTCACCCAAAATTCCCGGCGCTGAGGTTGACGTCGCGAAGTACGCGAAGAATGAAGGATGGCTCCAATGCGTGAGCGCGGGAACTATCAGACGATCGATGTCGGCCAGAATCGCTTCCATCGGCTCGCCGTATTCCGGCGGCGCCGTGGGCAGCTGTGACTTCAACTCGCCCGGTTCGATTTTTGCGAGTACCGGAAAATCATCAATATGTTCGAAGTAGTTCGCGATCCAATCGATCAGCTCATGACCGTAGCGGCGAAATTCTTCAGCCGGCATGTCGCCGAGTTTGGTTCGATCCCGAACTGGCTTTAGTTTCATAGATCTGCTGGCTTTGCGCCTTTGGTTTTTCTCCGCGCCTTTGCGAGAAATCAAAGTTTGTTGACCACTCGAGTAATCCCTTCTTTGATCAACGCGACATTGAAATTAATAAGCAAACCGAGACGTTTGTCGGCCAAACGTAAGTACGTTAGCAACTGCTTCCTGTGTACGGGAGCGATGGCCTCAATAGATTTTATTTCCACTATCACTTTTCCATCGACCACAAGATCGGCGCGAAACCCCATATTCATTCTGACGCTCTCGTAAATGACGGGTAACGCCTGCTGTCGTCGAACTGCCAATCCACGCTTTCCCAACTCATAAGCAATCGTGTTTTCGTATACCGATTCCATGAGGCCTGGGCCTAAACGTTGATGAATCTTGTAGGCAACGTCGACAATTATCGTAGCGATTTCATTTTCAGTCATGGGAGTACTCCGTGGTGTGGGAATGTTTCTCGCAAAGGCGCCAAGAAAAACGAAAGGCGCAAACGGTGGCGCGGGTCGGCTTAAAGTGAAAGCTACAGGGACGCGCATGTGTTTATCAGAATCCCAGTGGCTGCAAAGGCCGCGGTTCTGTGCCTTCGAAGAACCAGCTTGCGCCGACGCGCAGGCGGTGATGCCAGGTTGGCAGTCGCGCCGTATACATCGCAAATCGCGCCTGCCGCGCGAGTGGGCCAGCCATCACCTTGCCGGCCGACAACACCGCAGCGTGTTCGGTGCCGAGACTGAGCGCCTCGCCCAACTCCACAAAGTTTTTGGTCTTTAGCTCATCGCCGTTGAGAAATGCCCGCACGTTGCGCGCGCAAAGGTGCGCTTCCTGAAGCGCGAGTTGCGCCGTTCCGGCCAGCGTCGGCGCGACATCCGGATAGAAAGCGATATCGCCGAGCGCGAAAGCATTCTCATGGCCGCGCACCTGGAGCGTGCGATCGACAACGATCAGTCCGCGCTTGTCCTTCTCAACCTTAAGCGTCTCAATGACTGGATTGATACGTACGCCCGCGACCCAAACAACACCGGATGTCTGGATCTCGGTTTCGCGACCGTTATGTTCGAGCGTGAGCGCCGTGTTGGTCACGCGAGCCACGCGGGTCCGCGTGTGCACTTCGACACGATGTCGTTCCAACTCGCGTTCCACGTATTCTCGAATTTCGTCCCCCATTCCTGGAACAAGACGATCGGTCATCTCAATAATGATGAGGCGGGGTTCGCCACGCAGCGCGCGCCGCTTCACGGCATCGCGTAACAGGTCCGCCATTTTTGTCGAGAGTTCGACGCCGCTCGCGCCACCGCCGACCACTGCAAAAGTGAGCGCTTCACGCGTGTCCTGGGGCGCCGCATCAGGCTGTATGTGATCGAGCGCTTCGGTCATGCGTCGCCGTAGATTTTTTGCGTCCTCGATCTCCCGGAAGGGCAAGGTAAATTCTTCGGCGCCTTCGACGCCCCAATAGTTCGTTGTGGCGCCCATCGCCAGTACCAGCACGTCATAACTCAAAGGCGCAGCCTGACCTGAGACGACTACTTCCCGAGCCTCCAAATCGATCGCTTCTACCGCGCCGCGAACGATCCGAACATCGTCCAAAAGCTCTGAAAAACTGGGCGCGATGTGCCACAGATCGACTTCGCCGCTTAAGTACTCGTAGAGCATCGGCTTGAATAGGAAGTGGTCTTGGGCAGAGACCAGAGTCAGTTGCCCGGTCCCGGCCAGATCGAGGGCTGTGAACAGGCCGCCAAAGCCACCGCCGAGAATCAAGATTTTTGCGGTTTTACTCGCCATTTTTGCTAATCTGACCGACCGTCGATTGAGCGGCAGATGTTACCAGACATCCTTCACCGCGGACAGCACTCGGCCGCGCCCGCGATTGACCCGGCTGGACAGTCCCGCATCGGAATGTTACTTTCTGATTCGTAATTTGAATTCTTGCGGTTTGGCGACAGCGTCGGCTTACTGCGGTTCAGGAGGGCCATCTTTCATCAGTGGCATTAGCAAAAGAAGCGAAGGAAAAAATAGTTGGCGATTTTCGGACACACGACAGTGACACGGGTTCACCTCAGGTACAAATTGCGTTGCTCAGTCAGCGCATCAACGAACTCACCGATCATTTCAAGACACACAAGAAAGACAATCATTCGCGGCGTGGCCTGTTGAAAATGGTCCAGCACCGTCGTAGTTTGCTCGATTACCTGAAGAAAACGAACATCCAGCAGTACCACGAGGTCGTGGGACGACTGGGTCTGCGTCGTTAATTGTTGACCGAAGAAACCATTCAGAACAGAGATACTTCGATCTCTCAGTAACCAGAAAAAAGCCCGCGCCCTTCGAAGGCCTGTGACCGAGCCGAACGTGACGGCGATACGAGGAAGACAGGCGGCGCGCGTCCAAACAAAACGGAAGGCGGCATGAGCTTCACGTATAACGCTCTGCCGCCTTCGTCTTTATATGTAGCGCAAGCTGCCAGCTGGCGCAGCGATCGCAGGCTGGCAGCCTGCTTTACAAAATCGCGGCGGATGAGACGCCGCGTGACTGGCTGTTCAAGGGAACGCCAGCCATCGTCAAAAGGAGACGAAAAAATGACAGTGAAAAAGTATTTGAAAGAATCAATCAGGGTTGGTGACCGCGACCTGACCGTAGAAGTTGGTCGCGTCGCCAAACAAGCCGACGGATCGTGTGTGATCCGTTACGGAGACACCATGTTGTTGTGCGCCGCGGTCGGCGCGCAGTCACCTCGCGAAGGCATCGATTTCTTTCCGTTGACAGTCGAGTACCGCGAAGCGTTCTTCTCGGCGGGTCGCATTCCCGGTAATTACTTCCGGCGCGAAGGCCGGCCCAATGAAAAGGAAGTTCTCACGAGCAGGCTCATCGATCGACCCTGCCGGCCCCTCTTTACCGAGGGCTATCGCAATGAAACGCAAGTTGTTTGTTCAGTCATTTCAGCTGACTCGGAAAACAATCCGGATGTGATTGCAATCACCGGAGCGTCTTGCGCGTTTTACCTTTCGGACATCCCATTCGCGAACCCAATCGCCGGAGTCCGCGTCGGCCTAATCGACGGCCGTTATGTGGTCAACCCGACCTACAGCGAGATTCGCGAGTCAAAACTCAACCTAATCGTCGCGGGTACCGAGGAAGCGATCGTCATGGTCGAAGCGGGCGCGTCGGAAGTCTCGGAAGCCATCATGGTCGAAGCCCTGATGCTTGCGCATAAGGAAATCAATCGGCTCTGTCGTTGGCAGAAAGAGCTTTACAAAGCGCTGGGTATTGAAAAGCGCGCGGTCGAACCGCCTGCGTTGAATGAAGAAATGGTGGGCGAGATTGAGCGCAATTATACCGAGCGTCTGCGCGCGGCGCTGGATACTTCGGGTCAGGAAAAGCGGGCGAGCTATGCGGCCGTGGATGCGCTTAAGAAGGAAGTGATTGAGGGCTATCCGGAAGATCCGGCCGATCTGCGTCTGATGGCGAAGAAGGTTTTCGATCACCTGAAGGAAAAGATTTTCCGCGATGACATCCTGAATCATCGGCGTCGTCCCGATGGCCGCCGCTTTTCAGAGATTCGTGCGATCAATTGTGAAGTTGGTTGGCTACCGCGCACGCATGGCTCGGCCTTGTTCACGCGTGGTGAAACCCAGGCTCTCGTGACGACCACGCTCGGCACCAAGGAAGACGAGCAGTTCATGGACGACCTTGAGAAGGGCGAGATCAAACGGCGGTTCATGCTGAACTATAACTTCCCGCCCTACTCAGTTGGCGAGACTGGCCGCTTCGGCAGTCCAGGTCGCCGCGAGGTCGGACACGGCGCCCTGGCGCGGCGTGCTCTCGATGCAGTGCTGCCGGATGACACGACCTTTCCGTATACGATTCGGGTGGTGTCAGACATCACCGAATCAAACGGATCTTCGTCGATGGCTAGCGTCTGCGGAGGAGCGCTTTCGTTGATGGATGCAGGCGTTCCTTTGAAAGCATCGGTCGCCGGCGTCGCGATGGGTCTCGTGATGGAAGGCAACAAGTACGCGATTCTCACCGACATCGCTGGTGCCGAGGATCACTACGGCGACATGGACTTCAAAGTCGCGGGCACTCGCGAAGGCATCACGGCGCTTCAGATGGATATCAAGATTGCCGGTGTCAACGCGCAAATCATGGCTGAGGCGCTCGAGCAGGCCAAGAAGGGTCGCCTGTACATCCTCGGGCTGATGGAGCAGGCGTTGCCTGAGCACCGCGATGCGATTTCACCGTTTGCGCCGCGCATTATCAAGATCAAAATCAATCCAGACAAGATTCGCGACGTCATTGGACCAGGTGGCAAGGTCATTCGCGCTTTGGTTGAAGAAACCGGTGCGAAGATCGATGTCGAAGATGACGGCACCGTTTCAATTGCGACCGCCGACGGCGCCGCAGCCGAGGCCGCGGTGGCGAAAATTCGCGGGCTGACTGCGGAAGCGGAAGTCGGCGAAACCTATGTCGGCACCGTCAACCGGATCGTCGATTTCGGCGCGTTTGTCGAAATCTTTCCGGGCACTGACGGCCTGCTGCACATCTCGGAAATCGCGGACCGTCGCATTCGCGATGTCCGGGATGAACTGCGCGAAGGCCAGCAGATCATGGTCAAGTGCATCGGCAAGGAAGGCAACAAAATCAAGCTTTCCCGGAAGGCCATCCTCCGCGATGAAGCCCAGCAGGCAGAAGCAGCCGGCACTCACGAATAGCTTCCGAACCCTTTGGCGGTAGAGAGTGGGTCATTCGCTCAAAATTGAGCTTTTGACCCGCTCGCTGCCGTTCGCGGTTCCCGCATCGGTTTTCCACGCTAAATCCCTCTTGAAATTGGAACAGCCGCCACATTCGGCCTCTTTTCTATACGCGGTGAATAATCCGATGCGCCCTTGAACGTGGGCCATTTTAAGCAGGTGACGACGCCCCCCGTTGTCACCTGCTTTTCACTTTTCTGTGTCACGGTTGACGGTTTTTCCAAAGGCGTGCTAAGAATCTGATCGCATACCCCCCTCTTTACCCCTGAAAAAAACTAGACACGTTCCCCCGGAGGAGAGTCGATATGGCCGACGATAACGGAGGAGGCGGGAGCACTGGTGTAGTTGCGGTGCTCGTCATTTTTTTGGTCGTGGTAATTCTGGCAGTAGTGGCTTGGCGAGCGGGATGGTTTGGCGGCCGCAGGACGCAGGTCAACGTCAACGTGACGGTGCCTCAGCAGCAGCAACAACAACCGTCCGCCCCGCGCTCGTCGCCGTGACCCCTCAACAGTTCCCTTCATATTCGGGAGGATCTGAAAAATGGCAGATGACAACGGAGGCGGAGGCGGCAGTGCTGGAGTGGTTGCCGTGCTCGTAATCTTTCTGGTCGTGATTGGCTTGGCGATTTTGGCTTGGCGGGCCGGCTGGTTCGGTGGAAATAAGACCACGGTCAACGTTAACGTTTCGGCCCCTAGCCGTTAACGAGGAAGTCAGCGCTTCGGGCTGTCCAGTAAACGCGACGCGTCGGTGTCGTGCGTTAGTTCGTCAAGGTTCAGACGAACAGAACCGCCCGCGTCCGAATAAAGCTCAGACGCGCGCGCGCGGCGTTGGCGAAAAAGCAGGTAACCGAAGATTCCCCCAATGGCCAGGCAGGCCAGTAGCGACAGGCCCGAACTCTTGAGAACCGCCACAAGTACTCCCGCCGTGGTTTGCGTAAAATAGCGTTGCAGCCGCTCGTAAAGATGGGGATCTTCACCGAGCCACTGCACGACCTTCTGATAGTGCACCTGATCGATTAACTGGTTAGCAGAGCCTTCGTCGCGTCCATTGAACACAAAAACTGAGTAATTGCCCACACGGCGATAAGCGGTCGGCACCGGCTGCGAATTCGTCTTCAACTCCTGAATCTTCGCCGCGATCCGCTGATCATTTTCTACTGAGAATTGCGGCGTGCTGAATTCGACAATCAGGAGTTGGCCCTGTGCGTAGTTGGCCGTGACCGCTTCCGTGCCGCCTTCGAAACTCACTGAATCCAAAACCGGTTGGTTTGCCACCACCGTTTTTAGATCTTCGATCGTGACAATGTATTTGGATTGCTTCTGAACTGATTCCCAATTGGGTAGGTGCTTGATTAGCACCGGCATGTCTTCGTCGCCCGGTGTGGCTGAGTTTGGTGACGGAGCTTGCGCGGTGGCCACGCTGAACGCCATCAGGCTAAGAATCAAAGCTGCAAGGATTTGACGCACGATTAACTGTCGACGAGCCTTTCATTAGAACCCGCAATTAATGCGATGTTCCCCGAATCGGGAGAGTTGCGATTCCCCCACTGAATTTTCAGTTTAATGCCAGCGTCGGAGCTGGCGCAAAAGCAGGTCAGCGTAATGCCGCGGACTGTTAATGTTGTGGAGAATCGTTGAGCCGCCTAATTCGCTGGCGTTGTCGATCACCACGTCGCCAAAACCGAGAATCCGTTGAGGAATTGACGCAGAAACAGTTACGTCCTGGATCTTTGACAGCGGCACGTTGCGTGTTGTGCGCGCGATCAGACCGTAGTCAATTTCAACCTTCGAGTCGGTCAGCGTATAGCGAATCATGTTTCGTTTCACGTGGTA
>Ga0114129_10009276_pt1 | contig 14030 bp, 15 predicted proteins | sample RhiMetdeltSRZDD1_FD_80071 | JGI IMG/M metagenome (GOLD analysis project Ga0114129, IMG submission 80071) | Populus rhizosphere microbial communities from Tennessee, USA - Rhizosphere MetaG P. deltoides SRZDD1 (version 2) (version 2) | ecosystem: Host-associated > Plants > Roots > Rhizosphere >... | reverse complement strand
GCGAGCCCGGCCGTCTCGGCTGCTTTGTGTGTTCCGAACTTAATTCAATCATCAAGTCCGCCGCTGCTGCGTGGATTGATAAACTGCGACACATCCTTCATCACCCTGGTGTGCCACCAAATTGCGGATGCATTCCGGACTTTCGCAAGATCAGACCACCGTGGACAAATGCGAAGACTTTCTACGCTGCTCTCCGGGCTCCTGTAAAAACAGACTAATGTTGGCTGGACACTTCGCTGTCGCCTTTATCGCAAAACGTATTGAGCCAAAGATCTCCCTCGGCACATTGGTTTTCGCTGCAATGCTCGCGGATCTGCTCTGGTGTGTATTTCTTATCGCGGGCGTGGAAAGCGTTGGGGTAAAGGCTGGTATTGTGCCGGGTCCTTCCATGAGAGCACTCGATGTTCTTGAAGCGCGAGAAATCGGGTTCAGCCACAGTCTCCTGGCGGATCTTGTGTGGGCGGTAATTTTCGCGGGACTCTATTATCTCTTGCGAGGAAATCGCCGTGGAGCATGGATACTCTTAGGCGCCGTGGTCAGTCATTGGGTACTCGACGTGGCGAGCCATCCTCCCGATATGCCGCTTGCGCCGGCGATCCCCTATCGATTCGGTTTAGGGCTTTGGAATTCCGTTCCAGCAACGATATTCGTGGAGGGCCTATTCTGGTTGATCGCTCTTGCCGTGTACATGCGTGCGTCGAGGGATCAAGGCCGATTCCGTACCTATTTGCTATGGGCCGGCGTTGTTTTGATCACGGTCGCCTGGCTCGGGAATATCACCGGCCCTCCTCCTTCCGAGATTGCCTCAATCGGGTTTTCCAGTCTCACATTTTTTTCACTGAGCGTGATATGGGCGTATTGGGTAGATCGGCTTCAGCGATCGGTGTCCGACAGACAAGGCAGATCCATTCCAGTGCGTGATATTCTTCACGAATGAAAGTTTCGCCTCAGGAGAGCCTCGAGCTTCGTTACGGGTCCCAATCCAGTGTCCAGCTCATACTCGAAGTGGCGAAGGCGGTGGGCAGTCATCTGGAACTGGCGGCGGTGCTCGAATCGCTCCTGGGAGCGATTAAGCCGCTGATTCATTTTCATGCGATCGCAGTATTTGTGGTGGAAGGCGAATACGTCCGGTTGCATTCGCTCCATGTCGACGGACTGGATCGGCGACCCGGCGAACCTGTCGAAAGTATCGTTGCCCGCGCTGCTTCTTCGGCCAATGTTCCTCCAAAACCGGTGGTCAAACAGTTGACGGCTGAGCATCACATGAGCGAAGTGGCGCTCTCGCACCGCCCTTATGTTTGCACGGATCTGGAACGCCAGAAGCGATTCCGGGAAGATGAACGGCTTCTGCAGTACGGTGTTCGGAGTTATGTATCGCTGCCTTTGCTCAAGCGAGGCGAGACGCTTGGTGCCGTTGACTTCATTTCGTTTGAGAAGCGCGATTTCGAACCTGTGGAGCTGCAGCTACTGCAAGACGTCTCGGAAATTGTCTCAATTGCGGTGTCGAATGCGCTGGCGTACGAAGAAATCAAGACGCTAAAGGAACAACTGCAGGCGGAAAACCGCCTGCTGCAGGATGAAATCGTTCAGCGATCCATATTCGAAGAGATCGTCGGCTCGTCTGTTTCGTTGCAAAACGTCCTGAGAAGCATCGATCGAGTCGCCCCTACAGACTCGACGGTTCTCATAAGCGGAGAAACGGGTACCGGAAAAGAGCTTATTGCCCACGCGATCCATAAGCGCTCCCCCCGATCAGGCCGGGCACTTGTAAAAGTCAACTGCGCTGCATTGCCTGCCGAGCTCATCGCGAGTGAATTGTTCGGCCATGAAAAGGGCGCATTCACAGGCGCGTTGCAACAGCGGATCGGCCGGTTTGAGACAGCGCATGGAGGAACGATCTTCCTTGACGAAATCGGTGAACTCACTCCTGAGATGCAAATCGCATTGTTGCGCGTGCTTCAGGAAAGGGAGTTCGAGCGCGTTGGTGGAAACAGAACGATTCATACGGACGTTCGTGTCATTGCCGCGACCAACCGCAACCTTCAGCAGGCAGTATCCGCAGGACGTTTCCGCGCGGATCTTTATTACAGGCTGAACGTATTTCCGATATACGTTCCCCCACTGAAAGAACGAGTTGATGACATCCCGATTCTGGCGGACTACTTCATCTCACGTTTTGCGAGCCGTATGGGCAAGCGGATTCGCCAAATCGATCGCAGGACAGCCGAGGCGATGCAACGATATTCCTGGCCGGGAAACATTCGTGAAATGCAGAATGTAATCGAACGGGGCGTCATCCTTTGCGACAGCGAAATATTTCGTTTGGAACCCGGTACTCTTCCGGAGGAATCGATGGCTCCATCTGTCGTGAACGCGATTGACGGGCAGCGTCCGCGAGATCACCAAAAAGCGGATATCGAAGCTGTTTTAAAAGAAACCCGGGGCCGGATTGCGGGACCGGATGGTGCCGCCGCTCGTCTGGGGATCCCGGCATCGACTCTGGAGTCAAGAATTAGGGCGCTCAAGATCAATAAGCATGCGTTCCGTGGCGGCGTTTGAGATATAAAGGTGCTCGCGCCTGGATTGGTCCGATGTTTGCAAGGTTCTCGTAGGAGTTGAAGGCCGTGTTGAAAATCACCCCGTTTCGAGAAGACGCAAAGTCACTCAAGGTGCATCTTTGTGGTCAATTTACAAAAGAATATGTTCCGGAACTGGAACGGGCGATCGCAGATGAGAGTGCTCCAACGGTGGCCCTGGATCTCGCAAATGTCACCTTCGTTGATCGCGACGCGATGGTGTTCCTGTGCTCGGCAAACTCAAAGAACATCATCATCGAGAACTGTCCCTCATATGTAACACGATGGATACAGCAAGAACGGCTCTGCGGAGATTGGCGTAACAAACAACAATCCGAACCCTCCGAGTAATAGCTGCCTCGCACCGACTCTCGAAGAAATCCGCTCTGGCACGAACGTTGCATCTAACAGTAAGCAGGAGAAAGCCGATGCTTTACTGGATGATGATATACGCTTTGGTTAGTGCGACGATTTTCGCCGGCGCAGGAGTATTTCTGCTGGGAATTATGGCTTTGAGTGAGCTGAAGTCCTATGCAGGCGCGCGGTACCGAATCCACAAACGGCTGACGACGTTGTCGACTTAGCCTTTATTTCACGAAAGTTATCGCGAATTCGCGAGTGCTTCGCGATAACTCAAGTTCGATCAGTGATGGTGGTCGTCTGGAGCGGAACCGGTCGTTGGAACCAACGGCCGAGTTTGATCCTCATTCGGTTTCAGAAAACTTCCGATAATGGTGGCAGCAACCAAAAACACCGCCCCAAGCAACGCCTCTTGCATGTAGCCTCCACTTTTACACCTTCCAAAACCAATCCCGGAATCGCGCTCGGCAATCCTTGCAACGAAACGGGGCACGCAGAATCAAAAAGCTCAACAAGTCAAAGATCTCCCGTTGTGCACGGTGAACTCTCGTTGAAGAGCAATCAGGGCAAACCATCTGGGACTCCCTATCGGCTCGTTGTTCCCTTCCCAGCCTTTTCTTGAGCGCGGCCGCCGCTCAATACATTCTCGACAGCGTGATTACCTTCCTGGCACGCGTATTCGAAAATCTGGTATTGCGGATCGCGGTTCAACGGGACCGCAACCTTCCACGGTTTCGTATAGTACTTGGGATCATCGATTGTGACTTCGTAATTGATGGTGTCTCGATCCACTCGAGTGAAACGTTCGACGACGTGAAGCGCTTCGCTCTGGGGAATTCCCTTGATGCGGCCCGTTGATGCGCTCGTTGCAATCCATCCTTTGTCGTTATAGTTTGTCGTATCCACGACGAGCGTATTACCTTCCCAGTGCCCGCGCGAATCTCCATTCCATTGCTTGATGCTCGAGGGCAGATGTGGTCTCCCGTCGATCGGAATGATTCTGGCCTCATGGATCATTTCATAGAAGATCACGATCTGGCCGGGAGCCTGAATAATCTGATACGCATTGTTGTAGCCCGCAGGGAACATGCCGGCCGGCACACCACGCGTGATGCACCGATCCCAAACGCTCATGTACTCATAGGAGTCGGCACTGTGAGCGGTGTTGTAGTCTCGCTTGGCCTCGGCCTCGGGCTTCAACGGCACTCTGCCGTCGGTCGGCTCGACAACGAGTGAAGTGCGTCTCGTCTTTACAACTTTTGTTCCCGAATCAAACCAAAATTGGTTGTATGAACCTGTATCGCCCGGCGCCGGCTCGCGATCGACACGGTTATCGGCCGCGCGCGATTCCAATTCCTTCACTTCTTTTTCGGTCAGGAATTCCTTGTCTGCCTGCGCAGCAGGCCGTTCGAACGGTGTGATCGTGGCATTGGTCCAGATACCTTGCAGATCGCGTGGCTGGAACGATTGCGCTTCAGCGCACAACGTAATCGCAAGCGCAAGGGCGATAAGCGTTAACAAGCGATGCGCGGTTAGCATGCGGTTCACCTCATTTACCGACCATGTGTTCACGGTCCTTTTCATCATTTGACCATGTGTTTGAAATCTTGCTCGTTTTCGCAGACGCTTTCCATCAATTCCATATCGGGAAAGAATTCGAAGTGCACCGTGGCTTTCCATGGTTTTGTATATGCCTTAGGGTCGTCGATTGTGATTTCCATGTCCAGGTGCCCGAAGTCACGGCGATGGAACCGCTCAATCGAATGATACGCGTCGGAATGAGGATGCCCTCCATCGTCCAGCCATGACTGGTCATTGAACCCGTGAGTATCGACCACGAAGGTATCACCTTCCCATTTTCCGATGGAATAGCCGAGCCAGGTTGGCTGCATTTCGGGCGGAAAGGACCGGCCATCCGTGAAGACCTGGCGATATCGACCTTGATTCTCGTAAAGAATCAGAGTGACGTCCGGCGTTTGAACGAGCTTGAATGGCGTGGCTGGCACGAGCATCGCATCGGGCACTCCGTGCGGTAAGCAGCGGCCGGAGGGCCGATCTCTGCTGAAGTTTGCCTGCCGCTCTTTGTAGAGTGCCTCTGCCCAGGGTTGAAAAGGCACCTGCACGCCGTCCGTGGCAATGTTATCAAGGTATCTTCCGTCGGGATTCCGCCAAATTCCAGAGAGATCCGGCTTTCCATCCGGTGCTTTCGGAACGGGAGCGGTCAGGTTGGGCTTACCGTCAGGCGTGCGAGGGATCTTGGGCAGCGGAACATTCACCCATTGCGTGAGCAAGATTGCTATCGCAGCCAGTATCGAGTTCATAAAGCAAAACGTCCGTCCTCGCTGAGGACGGACGTTTTATGGCGAGTCGTGTTTGCTAATCTCGTCGAAGCTTGAAGTTGGCCTTTGTCGGACCGTAGGTCCATGTACCGGTGATCGTGCGATTGTACGAACCAATATTCTCGAGCTTGCCGTCCGCGACAAAATGGGCTGCATTTCCCTTTTCGTCTTTTCCGTCCGCTTCAATGTGGACCAACCATTTTGAAGAATCGAGCGTTGCCACTTTCAGTGGGAACGAATCAGGACCCGGATTGACGGTGCCTTTGACCTGCTTGCCATCCCAGCCCATTTCAATAGTCAGATGATGCCTGTCGTTCGCGTTGACGCCGTAATCGCCGTACCAAACGCCTGTCAACGGATGGCCCTCCTGGCCGAATCCAGAAACGGCTACTGCCAGGCCGGCCAAAAGACCGAAAAGGCAAATAACACTGGCTGCTCTCAATCGCATCTTACCTCCAGAAAATTACGGAACGATCACGCTCGTCCGATCAATCTTTTCCTCGCTGCCGACAAGGAGGACGGGAGCGAAGTTATTATCCTGGCATACGTATTCGAAAAGCTCCTGTCCTCCATTCCAGCGCATCTGGAATTTGTTTGACCACGTTGCCGTGTATGCGCCTGGATCATCGACAGTGACTTCATAGTCCAGCAGGTTGTAATCCGAGCGGGTAAATTTTTCGATGAAGTGAAGCTTTTCGGTATGCGGTGACCCGGCACGATCCATCCAGAAACCTTCATTGAAACCGATGTTGTCAACGACAAGCGTATCCCCTTCCCAATGCCCCCTCGAGTCGCCGTAGTAGCTTGGTGTGAGATCTTTGGGGTGAGGTTTGCCGTCCGTATAAATGACCCGGAACGTGTGCGGCCCGCCGATATCGAAGATGAAAATCTTCTGAAGCTCCGGCATCTCAACGATCTCCGTACCATAGGGGGTCACGAACTGCCGGGCGCCGCCTGAAGGCTTGCACCGGGTGTGTGGTTCGAATTCATTGGTGCGGCGATACTCGTAGAGCGCCTTGGCCCAAAGCTGAAACGGCGTTTGGGCATTCGAGAGACTGCCGCAACACGCGCCCCATATGCCTTTCTCGTCCGGAAGCGCTCCGAGCCGCGGATGACCATCCGGCCAGCGTGGTGGGGGCTTCGGCGGCAGCTGAGGCTGTTGGCCCCGTCCGCGCCCTTGGCCTTGGCCTTGTCCCTGGCCTTGGCCGCCGGCTTGCCCACGGGCGCCGGCCTGGCCAGCCTGACCCTGCCCTTGAGGTGCAGCTTGGGCGGGCTGCGCCTGCTGACCTTGTTGACCTTGTGGTACTTGTGCCTTCAGGAAGGATGGGGCAAGCGAAATTGTTATGAGCGCCAGAACTAACAGCAAACACACAACAACCATACGACGGCGCATGTCATGACCTCCCAATCGAAACTGTACTGGCGCTCCTGAATACAAAGGACTACGGTGTTTCGCCTTCGCTGGATGCCGCGCCGAGCTTCTTGCCGGTGCTGACCATCGTCACAGTTCTGGCGTTACCGCGCTTGCTGCCGTTCTTCGCGAGTGTGCCGTCGACTTGGACTTCGTCACCGAGCTTCATCGTCGTGCGTGTCCAACCGCGGCCTTGCAGTCCGTGCGGTGGGCCCATTTCAAATCCCCAATTCTCGACGCTGCCATCGTCCTTTTTCACGTCGAGGTAGAACCAGACATGGGGGTTGGTCCACTCAATTTTTGTAACATAACCCTTCACTGTTATGGGCTTACTCGCATCGAACTCTGCCGCAAACGAATGGTGTGCAATGGCCGGGGCGGCCCCTGCGACCACACCTAGAGCGAGAGCAAAGAAAACGACTGCGCCTTTTCTCATTGAATTCCTCCTCAGTGCTCAGCTAAACAATTTCAAGGTCGGTTGTCTTGACAATAATAAACTGGCAGTTCTTCGCCAGCAATCCACTTTAAGTCCCAGCCACTAGTCCACGTTTTCGTATACGCGCCGGGATCATCAACCGTTACTTCGTACTTCAGTGTATTGAGGTCCGTACGCGTGAACTTTTCGATCAGATGCAACTGCTCGGTGTGCGGAAGCCCACCGTTCGAGAACCAGAATTTTTCGTTGAAGCCTTTGGTATCGACAACGAACGCATCGCCTTCCCACTTACCTACAGATCGGCCATAGTAGAGTGGGTTGTCCGCATCGCCTCGTAGCTGTCCTTGCTGGGCACGTCCATCGGTATAAATGATCCGATAGTTGCGATTACCGCTCCCAATGAACACGAAGATCCTCTTGCGGTCGCGATCTTCACTGAACTGAAGGCCGTAGGGGAGCTGATATTGACGGGGACCGCCCGGCGGCATGCAATACAAATACATCGGATCGTCTCGCAGGAGATTGCGTTGCCGCAGTTCGTATAAGTCGCGGGCCCATTTTTGGAACGGCGCAACTTTGTCGGCATCCGCGATGTTCTTGAGCAGGCCGTGGGTATCCATCGCCACGGTGGTGCCGGTTTGGACCAATCCGGTCGCGGTCGGGCTTCCCCAAAATCCCGTTTGACCCGGGGGAGGACCGAGCCGAGGTTGATTGTCCGGCCATCGGGGAGTTGGGCCTGAAGGCGCATTCGCGACCGGCTTCGGCGGGGTCGCGTTATCGAATAACTTCTTGTTTGTGCTCGCCATTACGACGGAATTGGCCCAGATTTGCCGGCTACCGTTGCGTGCCACGATTCCCTGCACCGTGAGAGCATCGCCCGGTTTGACAGTATCCCGAGTCCAATTCGCCCGACCCAGATCGACAGTGCTTTCCAATTCGACGGCCCAGTTCGATACTGTATTTCCGGTTGGCACATTCATGAAAATATGGACATGCGGATTCGCCCAATCCACTTTCGTGACAGTGCCCTTGAGTGTGGTCGGCTTTTTGTCGTCGAACTTCGCGAGAATTTCGTGGTGCGCCACCAAAGGACGAGCTGCCAGAAATGCGCCAAAAGCTACGGCCATTAGACCGTAGACACGATACTTCATGATCGTTCCTCCTACTGTCGGGACTGTTTACAAGAACCAACCTGATATGTCAATACACAAGTGCAGAAGCCATGGAATACTTTTTTAGATGTCCTTATTGCGGTGAACAGATATCGATGGTGCTGGATACATCGGTGCGAAGCCAGTCATACGTCGAAGACTGCGAAGTGTGCTGCCGTCCGATTCTCGTCCGGTACGTCGTCCATAACGACAAGGTCGTTGAATTCGAGGCGAAAACCGGAAAGTAGTAGCTACAAAAAGCACAAAACGCACAAGAATGTTATAGAATGCCGCGCAACAAAACGTTCCTCAATCCAATAAGGAGGAAGCATGAAGCGCAATTTTTACGTCGGTGCGATCTTTCTGGTGCTGATTTCCGTGCTAGCCGTTGCCAGCGTCATGCTGCAAAAACAGGCTGCAGTGGAGGCCGCAGGAACGATGGCGCCTCGTTTTGAAGTCGACCCATTCTGGCCGAAGCCCCTTCCGAACCACTGGATTCTAGGCCAGACGATCGGCGTTTCCGTAGACGCTCAGGATCACGTCTGGATCATCCACCGCGCGGGTTCACTTGAACCAAACGAGGTACACGCTACGGCCAATCCCCCGATTGCACAGTGTTGCGCACCGGCACCTCCGGTCCTGCAGTTCGACCAGGAAGGCAATCTGGTCTCGAGTTTTGGTGGGCCGGGCCAAGGTTACGACTGGCCCGATTCGAACCACGGCGTGACGATCGACTACAAGGGCAATGTCTGGATTGGCGGGAACGGCGTCGGGACGCCGCCATCAGCCGCAGGCCGTGGACAGGGTGCTGCGCGTGGACAACAGGGCGCGGTCCGCACGGGTCAGGAACAAAATGAAGAACAATCCTCGGGTGTCAGCTACGCGAATGACGCGATGGTCCTGAAGTTCACGCAAGCTGGAAAATTCCTGATGCAAATTGGTAAGCCCGGACAAAGCAAAGGCAGCAACGACCTCGAAAACCTGCGCCGGCCGGCCAAGACTTTCATCGACAAAAAAGAAAACGAAGTCTATGTGGCCGATGGTTACGGAAACCATCGCGTGATCGTCTATGACGCCGATACGGGCAAATACAAGCGGCATTGGGGCGCTTACGGCAACAAACCGGATGACGCGAATTTAGGTCCTTACAATCCCGATGCGCCTCCCGCGAAACAATTCCGCAATCCTGTCCACTGCGCCGAATTGTCCGTCGACCGGTTGCTGTACGTTTGCGATCGCGCCAATGATCGCATCCAGGTGTTCAAGCCCGACGGGACATTCGTCAAGGAGACTTTCATCAACAAGAAGACGCTCGGTTCGGGATCGGTTTGGGATATCGCTTTCTCGAAGGATCCTCAGCAAAAATATATCTACCTCGCCGACGGCGAGAACGATCGCGTACACATTCTCGATCGCGAATCCTTGGAAATGCTGACGACGTTCGGGGAAGGTGGACGCCAACCGGGTATGTTCTACGGTGTCCACAGTATCGCGACGGACTCCAAAGGTAATATCTACACAACCGAAACCTATCGGGGACAGCGCTTGCAGAAATTCGTGTACAAGGGTATGGCTCCGGTCACCAAGGCAGATCAAGGCGTGGTGTGGCCTGCCAAGAAGTAATAATTGGGGACAGGTCCGTCGATCACCCAACATCTTAGTGATTGACGGACTCGTCCTCTGATTATAATGGCGGCCTATGACCCATCGATTGTTTAGCTCGAAACTGATCTTTTCTTCTCTTTTAATCATCCTCATCGCGATTGGATTAACAGCCCAAGGAAAGCTTTTACCAGGGATGCCGGCACCTCTGGATCCGAACGATATCTATGCGGCGGATCGGCCAGGGGCATTAAGCGCTGCGGTGAAGAATTTCTTGCCGCGCGTTTACGTACCGAATACAGAAAGCAACACTGTCTCGGTAATCGATCCTCAGACGTACAGAGTCGTCGATACGCTCCAGGTTGGCAGGCAGCCTCAGCACGTAACGCCGTCGTACGACATGAAGACGTTATGGGTTCTGAACGACAAGGGAAACAGTCTGACAGCCATCGATCCGACTACAGGCAAGTTGGGCATAACCGTCGTCGTCGATGATCCTTACAACATGTATTACACGCCCGACGGCAAGTACGCAATCGTGGTTGCAGAGGAGATGATGCGGCTGATGTTTCGCGATGTGCAAAGCATGCACCTGAAAGATTCCGTCTGGTTCAACTGCAAGGGGATCGATCACATGGATTTCTCCGCAGACGGGACGTACTTGATCGCGAGTTGCGAATTCGGCAACAAGCTAATAAAAGTCGATGTTGAGACGCACAAGAAGCTGGCCTCGATTGAACTCGGTCCCCATACCGGGCCACAAGACGTGAAGCTTTCTCCTGACGGAAAGGTTTTCTACGTCGCGGACATGCATGCCGACGGCGTTCATATCGTGGACGGTGACCAGGCGAAAAAAATCGGGTTCATTCCAACGGGCAAGGGCGCGCACGGGCTCTATGTCAGTCGCGATTCAAAAGTGCTTTACGTTTCGAATCGATATGAAGGAACAATTTCCGTGATCGATTTCAGAACGAGAGAAGTCGTTAAAAAGTGGGAACTACCTGGAGGCGGCAGCCCGGATATGGGAGGCGTGTCCGCCGATGGCAAAGTACTGTGGCTGTCGGGTCGTTACCACGCGGAGGTCTATGCCATAGACGCTGCTGACGGTCACTTGATCGCGAAGATTCCCGTGGGCAAGGGCCCTCATGGCCTTTGCGTCTACCCGCAGCCCGGCCGTTACTCGCTGGGACACACTGGCATTTTCAGGTAAAGAACCGAACCACAGCAGGCGCGAAGAAGAATTAATTCTTATGTGCCTTCTGTGCCTCTTCGGGCTCCTCCTTCGTCCGTCCAATTCCCATTGCTTCCTCGTATGCACGGCGAACCCTTTCAGGCTGGCCCGCCTGAAAGGGGTAACCATCGATGAGCTGCTTTCCCAGGATCGGATGTTTCAATAACTCTTCGAAGCTCAAGCCATCGACGTACGCACTCCGATACGCAATCGGCAGCCGGACACATTTATTGACTTCGGGATCGCGGATCACGGCTTTCGGATCCAGGCCCTTCGTAATGCAGTCCAGATCTTCCAGAAATCGTTTTCGCAGGATCAAAATTCCGCGATCGCTTTGTCCGAGATGTTCTTTGGTACGATCGGCAATCGTGCCCTGACCGACCCACGCGATGAAGTCCTGATTCATTACATGACTCGAAATCCACCTGCCGGTTGCCGGATCCTTGATTGGACCGCGCCACGAAGGGATCGATTGCTGCTCGTATGGCTCGCGTTCTCTAGGCACGCGCTCGAACGCCCAAGTCACGCTGAGTGTGTTCTCGTCATCCACCGGCACGCGCCATTCGAAGTGAGTTCCAGTAAACAGTGCGTTCGGCCAAAGACATACTCGCCCGATCGTCCAGAGCGGATCGGACTCCGTCATGCCTTCTCGAATCCGCCGATATACAAAGCCGTAATCAAATTCTTCGAAGTCCACCTTGAGATGCTTGGGAGAATATGGTCCGAGCCTTCCCCTCGACCGCACATCCCAATTCATGTGCATCCATTCGAAGTGGACTGGGTCGATCGAATTCTCCTGACACTGAAACCAGTTGCACGGAACTTCCGCGAAAACAATCTGACGAAAGCCGTTCTGCCAATAGAAAGGCTCCCAACTTGGCACGAGCGGCGCGGGTTGCGGACCCAGGTATGCCCATACGAGGCCGCCCTTCGTTTCGACGGGATATGACTTGATATGAATCTTCTCTTTGAATCGACCTTCCCGAGCCGCGATATCGTCATACGGCTGTTCGATACAGCGGCCGTCTTCGCCGAACAGCCACCCGTGGTAATTGCATCGCAACCCACATGTTTCTACGTAGCCATACGAGAGGTCGGCCCGGCGATGAGCGCACTGGCGATCAATGAGGCCATAAGTCCCCTGCAGATCCTTGTACAACACCAGGTCTTCGCCCAATAGCCGGACCGGCTTCACGGAGGCCGTATCAAATTCCGTGAGCGCCGCGATGGGCATCCAGTATCGCCGCAGTAGTTCACCCATCGGCGTGCCGGGCCCGACTCGCGTCAGCCTCTCATTGTCGTGCTTTGAAAGCATTACTTCCCGCCGAGCTCCGCATATAGCTGATTGATGAAACGCTCGGAAGTCATCGCTGCTTGTTCAATCTTGGAGTCGAACTCGGCTGTCGGTTTGGCGGCGATGATCTCTTGTGCAGTCTTGCCCTGCTTCACCATCTGAGCAACTTTATCGCGAACCGCCAGGATCATGTCGCGGTGAGCGGTAACAGCGACTCGATCGACCATAGCTCCGTGACCCGGAATGATCTTAGTAGTCGGACCGGCAAGTCCGATCGTCGTCCCGAGACCTTCGAGCATTCCATTCAAGGTGCCGCCGTTCGCGCGATCGATATTCGGATACCCGACGGAGCGGTAATAGTCCCCTGTCATGAGTATGTCCAAACCCGGAAAGCGAACCAACGTGTCACCGTCGGTGTGCGCGACTCGTATCGGTATCAACTGAACGTCTTCACCATTCATGTGCACCGTGATGGGCCCGTCATAGGTCACGACCGGCAAAGCTGCGGGCGGAGCGGCGGCCGCATTTCCAGCGGGTCGCGCGAGGCGGGCACGCAGTTGGTCCCGAGAAAAGATAGTGGCACCGAGCTTAGCGAAATTTTCGTTGCCGCCGGTATGATCGCCGTGCACATGCGTATTCACGATGAACTTAATCGGACTGGGCGAAATCTTTTTGACCGCCGCAACAATTTTTTCTGTCAACGGTGCAAATTGAGTATCGACTAGAAACACGCCATCGGGGCCGACCAGTGCGCCAATCGTGCCTCCCTGCCCCTCGAGCGTGTAAAACTTATCGGAAAGTTTGGTCGTCTTGATTTCGACTTTGCTGAAATCTTGCTGCTGGTTTTGAGCGAGAGCGGAAGTCGCCATCGCGACTGCTGCAAGCAAAAAGAGTCTCAATTTCATTTTTGGCCTCCCGGAAGAGCCTAAATAATATCGCGGCACGGCAAATTAGGGCCTGCTTCCCGAATATAATGTGCCCATGCCGTCATTCTCACTTATCTTCCTGCTCATGGCCGGTCCTGCTCAAAAGCCAGTCGACGGTTTTCATGCCCGACAACATAAAACGATGCCGTACCGTCTTTTTATCCCGCCGGCATACAACCCAGCCAACAGCTATCCACTCGTCGTTTGGCTCCACGGTGCAGGCAGCATCGGTAACGACAATTTGAAACAGATCTCAAGTGCGAGCCTGCGAGGCACTCACACGTGGACGACGCGGCAAGTGCAGGCGACGCATCCGGCCTTCGTGCTGGCTCCTCAGGGACGTTCATGGAGCAACGCCGAACTGGAGTTGGTTGTCGAAATCATCGATTCCTTGAAGAATGAGTTCACCATCGATGCGGCCCGGTTCTATGTGGCGGGCCAGTCCATGGGTGGCCATGGTACGTGGAGCATCATCACCATGCATCCGGATTTATTTGCCGCGGCGATCCCATTGTGTGGCTGGGGAGAGCCCGCTCGGGCAGACCGTATTGCAAAAATTCCGATTTGGGCGTTCCACGGCGATGTCGACACCAACGTTTCGGTCACTGAATCCAGAAGGATGATCGAAGCAGTCCGGAAAGCGGGTGGTAACCCACTTTATACGGAGTACAAGGGCGTGGGCCACGAGGTGTGGTTGAAAACGT
>Ga0114129_10009275_pt1 | contig 14030 bp, 16 predicted proteins | sample RhiMetdeltSRZDD1_FD_80071 | JGI IMG/M metagenome (GOLD analysis project Ga0114129, IMG submission 80071) | Populus rhizosphere microbial communities from Tennessee, USA - Rhizosphere MetaG P. deltoides SRZDD1 (version 2) (version 2) | ecosystem: Host-associated > Plants > Roots > Rhizosphere >... | reverse complement strand
GAGACGTCCTTGCCGGCGATCAGGATTCGGCCTCCGTCGAGCGGCTCGAGCCCGGCGAGCATGCGGAGCGCCGTGGACTTGCCCGATCCCGAGGGCCCGACGAGCACGAGCAGCTCACCGTCGTCGATGGAGAGGGTCAGCGTGTCAACCGCCGGCCGCGGCGTCCCCGGGTAGAGGCGCGTCGCGTCGTCGTACGTGACGGCAGCCACGGATCAGTCTCCTCTCACTTGAGTGCGCCCATCGAGAGCCCACGGATCATCCGCTTCTGGGCAGCCCAACCGGCGATGACGACGGGCAGGCACGCGATGATCGATGCCGCCGACAGTTTTGCGAGGAAGTTGCCGCGGGTCGACACGTTGGCGACCACCCATTGCGGCATCGTCGACCCGTTCGCGAAGTTCAGCTGCAGCGCGTAGAAGTATTCGTTCCACGCGAAGATCAGGCACAAGAGCGCAGTTGCGGCGATGCCCGGCGCCGCGATCGGCATGATCACCTGCCGCAGCTGGTTGAAGATGCTCGTTCCGTCGATCTCCGCTGCCTCGATCAGCTCGCGCGGAACCTCCATGAAGAAGGACCGGATCATCCAGATCGCGAGCGGCAGGTTGATCCCGATGTAGAGGAAAATCAGGACCTCGCGGGTACCGATCAGGTTCCACTTCTGCGCGTACACGTAGATCGGGAAGATCGAAGCGACGATCGGCAAAAACTTCGTCGAGATGAAGAAGAAGAGTACGTCGCGCCATTTGTGAATCGGGTGAATCGCGAGCGCGTACGCAGCCGGGAGCGCGAGCAGCAGGACTATCAGCGTCGAAACCACGACCACGACCAGCGAGTTCATGAACGCGGTCTGCAAGGACAACACGCCGGTCGTGGAGTGGCTGACATCGCTGTACCGGCCGAAGCCGAGGCCGTGGTGGAGCGTCTGTGCGGCGGCGTCCTGCTCCGTCTTGAAGCTCGTGAAGAGCGTCCACCCCACGGGGAAGATCCAGAGCAGGCCGACGACCCACGCGAGCACGCCGACGCCTACGACGGCCGCTCGCCGCTCGCCGACTCCGAGCCTCGTCCCGCGCATCATGCGCGCTCCTCGTCCTTGAAGAGGCTCGAGAGGACGCGCAGCGCGAACGTCGCGATGACGATCGCGAAGATGACGACGACGATTGCGTAGGCCGAGGCCGCTCCGTAGCGGAAGCCGCCGCCGATCGACTGCTGGTAGACGTAATACGGGACGTTTGTCGAGCCGGGGCCGCCGCCCGTCATCACGTCGATGGCGTCGAACGCCTGCACGATGTAGATCGAGCCGAGCAGGGCGCCCAGCTCGAGATACCGACGAAGGTGCGGCAGCGTGAGCTGGCGGAAGATGCCGAACGACGTCGCGCCGTCGACGTTCGCCGCTTCGATGATGTCGCTGGGCTGACTCTGCAGCCCGGCCAGGACGATCAACATCATGAACGGCGTCCACTGCCAAACAAGGACCGTGACGATCGATCCGAGCGGGTGGTCCGAAATGAACTGAACGGAATTGAAGCCAAGGAAGCCCAGCACCTTGTTCAGGACGCCGAAGAGCGACGAGAACATCTGCTGCTTCCAGATCAGCGCCGCGACCACCGGCATCAGAAGGAAGGGCGTAATCAGCAGCGTGCGGATGAGGCCCTGACCCAAGAACTTGCGGTCGAGCAGGATCGCAAAGAGCGTCCCGATCACCAGCGACAGAAGGACCGCGAGCACCGTCATCTTGACGCTCGTCCATATCGCCTGGCGGAAGAACGGGTCGCTGTAGAGCTCCCGATAGTTGTCGATGCCGACGAACTTCGTCGGCTCGGGGATCAGCGTCTGCGTCCTGTCCTTGAGGTTGGTGAGGCTGTAGTAGATCGAGACGAGGAACGGCAGCTGCGTGATCGCAACCATGTAGAGCAGCGCCGGCAGCAGGGGGAGCCGCCGACGCCACGCTGAGGAGAAGGGATCGCCAACCTGGCCCTTCTTCAGCGCGACGTCGGCGGCAGCGGCGGTCAAGGGGCGGCTACCTGATCGCCTGCGATGCGATTTGCTGGCATTGGCTCAGCGCAGTTGTGTCCTTCATCGAGCCGGCGATCACCGCGGAGAAGAACTGCGTGCAGCGGTTGCCGACGTCCTGGAACTGCGGAATGCCGACGTACTGCACGCCCGGCAGTCCAGGCCGCTTCGTCGTGCCCGGGTTGGTGATCGGCGCCGCCTTCATTGCCGAGAGCGTGGTCGCGGCGAATGCCTTTGCGGCTGCCTTGTACTGCGGGAGCCGGTAGGTTGAGAGGCGGGTGCCCGGCGGGATCGCCGCCCAGCCGCCCTTCGTGTGCGTTCCCGCGGCCTTGATGTACTGCGCACTTGTCGCCCAGGCGATGTACTTCCAGGCGCTGGCCGTGTCGGGCGCGCTCCTCGGGATCGCGAGTGCCCAGGTCCACAGCCAGCCCGACGCCTTCGTCTTGTTCACCGGGGCAAAGGCGTAGCCGTTCTTGCCCTTGACGGGACTGTCCGCCGCCTCGAGCAGCCCTGCGGCGACGGTCGCGTCGTACCACATCGCCACCTTGCCGGCCTGATACTGCGCGAGGCACTCGTTGAAGCTCGAGTTCGCCGCGTCCTTCTCGCCCGCGTCCTGAACGAGGCCCGCGTAGAAGTCGAGCGCGCTCTTGAATGCCGGCTGGTCGACCTGCGCCTTGTCGGGCTTTCCGTTCGACTTCGCCGACCACCACGTGCCGCCCCACGTGTTGAGAACGGTCGTGAACGACGCGCCGAGGTCGCCCCAGCCGGGCTTGCCGCGCAGGCAGATGCCGGCCATCGACGACGTATTGATCTTGCGCGCGATCGTCGCAACCTGCTGCCACGTGGGATGCAGTGGCATCGTGACGTTGTTCTTCGCGAGGATGTCCTTGCGGTACATCAAGAACGACGACTCGCCGTAGAACGGGGACGCATACATCTTGCCGTTCGCGGAGAGCGCGTTGCGCACCGCCGGGATCAGGTCGTTGTAGTTGTACGCCTTGTCGGCCTTCGCCATCGGCGTCAGGTTCTTGATCAGCTTGGCGACGCCGAACTGCGGCGCCTCGTACGGGCCGATCATCACGGCGTCGAATGCCTTGCCGCCGGCGCCGACGTCGCGCGTCGTCACCTGGCGCAGCTTGCCTTCGTCGAGGATCGTGTACTTCACCTTGATTCCCGTCTTGGCGGTGAAGAGCGACGGCGTCAAGCTGGCGATGTCCTGCATCTGCGGGTTGGCGACGATGGCGACGCTGATCGTCTTCTTCGTGTTCTTCGTGCTCTGGCCGGACGCGGCCGCAACGAACGTCGCCACGACGACCGCTCCTGCGACGATCAGCCCGATCGCGAGGATCCTGTGGCTGCGGACACTTCCGACCCGTTGCTTCTGCATGGTCGCTGCCTCCTCCTGTGCGGATGACGGGTCACGTGTCGAGCGCGCCTGACGGGGACGTTCGAGGTGTCCTCGCGGTGTGAACGGCCGATACCCGCCTCACGGACAAACGCGAAGATAACGTTGTCAGGGCGGTGGTGTCAAGCACGCGTTTTCCTTGTAGAATCCGGCCGTTCCTACGACCGATCTTGCTTGCACTTCGTTGTCAGACTACGAAAACGAGAAGATGCGCCGCCCAACGATGGTCGACGTCGCCGCTCTCGCCGGCGTCGCCCTGAAGACGGTCTCGCGCGTCGTCAACTCGGAGCCGGGAGTCAGTCCGGAGCTCGAGGCCAGGGTCAGACGCGCCATCGACCAGCTCAACTACAGGCGTGACGCGAACGCGGCGACGCTCCGCCGCCTGGGCCGCAAAACGCAGACCATAGGACTTGTTCTCGAGGACGTATCGAACCCGTTCTCGTCCGAGCTTCACCGCGCGGTCGAAGACGCGGCGCGCGAGCGTGGTGTCCTCGTCTTCGCCGGCAGCTGCGACGAGGATCCCGAGCGCGAGCGCGAGCTGATCGGGTCGTTCCGCGAGCGACGCGTCGATGGGATCATCGTCGTCCCTGCGAGTCACGATCACAGCTACCTCTACGAGGATCGGCGTGCCGGGACGGCGCTCGTGTTCGTCGATCGCCGGGCGAGCCACCTCAACGCCGACAGCATCGTCTCCGACAATTTCGGCGGTGCGACCCAAGCCGTCTCACACCTCGTCGCGCATGGGCATCGGCGCATCGGGTTTCTCGGCGATCTCCTCTCGATCTCGACGGCGATGGAACGGTTGCGCGGCTACACACACGCGCTCGAGCGAGCCGGGATTCGGCTCGATGACGACCTGGTTCGCACCGAACTGCGCGACCCAGACGCGGCGGCTCGGGCCATCGACGAGATGCTCGCGCTGCCCAATCCGCCGACGGCGTTCTTCACGGGGCAGAACCTGCTCACCATCGGCGGCGTACACGCGGTCCGCCGGGCGGGTCGCGAGCGCGAGCTCGCGTTGATTGGCTTCGACGACATCTCGCTAGCCGACGTGCTCGACCCGGCGATCTCCGTCGTCGCGCAGGATCCACAGGCGCTCGGCCGCGCGGCCGCCGATCAGCTCTTTCGGCGGCTGGACGGTGACAACGCGTCTGCCGTCCACATTGTCATTCCCGTCACCCTGATCCCACGCGGTTCGGGCGAGATCGCCCCGAGGTCGACGGCGTCGTGATCGTCATCGGGGGCGAGGCGCTCGTCGATTTCGTCGATGACGGCGGGAAGCCGCGCTCGGTGGCCGGCGGCGGCCCGTTCAACACGGCGGTCGCGTTTGGCCGACTCGACGTCCCGGTCGGCTTCCTCGGAACGATCTCCCGCGATGCCGACGGACAGATGCTCGCCCGACATCTGATCGACTCGGGCGTCGACACGTCGTTCGTCCGATGGTCCGATGCTCCGACCCCTCGCGCCATCGTCCACCGCCTGCGCGACGGCCGGAACGAGTACACGTTCCATCTGAGCGGCACATCGCTCGCCGACCTTCCGCAAAGCGAGTTGCCCGTTCTTCCTCGGGAGGCGTGGGCGCTACACGTCGGGACGCTCGCACTCGCGGTCGACCCTCCCGCGTCCGCGTACGAAATGCTCGTCGACCGTGAGGCCGGACGGCGACAAATCATCCTCGACCCGAACGTGCGGCCGGCGATCTTCGGTGATGTCGACGCATATCGCCGGCGGTTCGAGCGACTGGCGCGGCTCGCAGACGTCGTCAAGCTGAGCGACGACGACGCCGCCTGGATCTATCCCGGTCGTCCGGTCGAGGACGTACTGAGGATGATCCTCGACTTCGGACCGGGTGTGGTCGCCGTGACCAGAGGCGAAAACGGCGCCGTCGCCGGCTCGCAGGAGGGCTTCGTCGATGTCGCCGGCATTCCGGTCGAAGTTGTCGACACCGTCGGCGCGGGCGACAGTTTCGGCGCGGCCCTGATAGCAGCCCTCGTCGACGAAGGCGCTTTCGGACCACAGGCGACTCGCACGTCCGACCAGGCCGTGCTCGCGCGCGCCGTTTCGTACGCGGTGGCGGCTTCTGCGCTTACGTGCACGCGCACCGGCGCCGTACCGCCGTCGCGGGACGAGATCGACGCTCGGCTTCGTGCGCTTGGTGCGCCGGGCGCGACGAGCTGAACGTCAGGAGGCGCCCATGCAGGAGCGGCTACGCCCGCGGTCGAGCGTCGACCCGCCGGATCCAGGCCTCGACGCCCGGATACCCGTCGATCGGCAGCCACCGCTGGAGCACGCGGTGGAACTCGTGCTCGTCGCCCTCGTCCCAGAGCACTGCGTACTTCAGGAACGGGAACGCGATCACGTCCGCGATGCCGAAGTCGCCGAAGAGGTACTCGCGGCCGTCGAGAAGAGACTCGAAGACGGCCAGCGACGCGGTGATCCGCGGCCCGTACTTCTCGGGGTCGCGGCCGACCGCGATCAGGTTCGGCGGACGCTTCCAGAGCCCGTTGAACCAATCCACGAAGACGTCGACCTCGGCGCGGCGCGCCCGCTCGGCCGGCCACAAAGGCGGATCGGGATGCTGCTCCTCGAGCCAGCGCAGGATGGCCGGAGAGTCGTGCAAGACCAGACCGTCCTCCACCAGCACCGGCACGAGCTCCTGGCCGCTCACCGCGACGATCTCGCTCCGATCGTCGTACGGGACCTCGTGCCAGTCGACCGCCAATCCCTTGTACGCCGCCGCGAGCGCGACGCGCTCGCAGTTCGTCGAGAACGGGACGGAGTAGACCTTCACCCGACGAGCTCGACGGGCTCGAGCTCGACCGTGAGCTCGCGTCCGCCGCGAATCACGTCGAGGACGACGCGCTCGCCGATCAGGTCGCCGATCATCAGCCGCTGCACGTGGTCGACGCGCTGCACCGGCTCGCCGTTGACCGCGACGATCAAGTCCTCGGCGCGGAGACCCGCGACCGCGGCCGGGCTGCCGTCGACGACTTCTACGACCTCGACGCCACGCGGCCGTCCGAGGTCTCGTGCGAGGCGAGGCGGAAGCGGCCGCTCGCCGCCTGCGATGCCGATGTACGCGCGGCGGAACCGCCCTTCCGTCATCAGGGAGCCGACGATTCGTCGCGTCGCGGTGTTGATCGGGACAGCGAGTCCGAGCCCAATTCCCGCAACGGCGGTGTTGATCCCGACGACGCGCCCGAGTCCGTCCGCAAGCGCGCCGCCCGAGTTGCCCGGGTTCAGCGCAGCATCCGTCTGGATGACGTTGTCGACGATCCTGCCGCCGGCGGTCGGCAGCGACCGGCCGAGAAACGAGATCACTCCTGCGGTCACGGATCCCGCGAAGCCGTGCGGATTGCCGATCGCGACCACGAGCTGGCCGACGCGCAGCCGTTCGGCATCGCCGAGCTCGGCGGGCGTCAGGCCGTCGCCCTCCGCACGTAAGACTGCGAGGTCGGACATGGGGTCGGCGCCGACGACCTCCGCACCGAGCTCGCGCCCGTCGGTGAACGACGCCTGCACGCGCTGGGCACGGCCGACGACGTGCGCCGACGTGAGGATGAACCCGTCGGGCGTGATCACGACACCGCTGCCCGCGCCACGGCGAACGCGCAAGGACGCGACCGACGGCGAAAGCCGCTCCGCGACCCGCATGACCGCCTCCGAATAGGCGTCGAACGCCTCCTCGTCGGGCAGCTCCTCGGAGATGAACGTCAGGTCGTCGATCCGTCCACGCTAGCTCGCGCCACGCTCTCTGCGCCATACTCCCCGCCCATGGCCGAGGTCGAGACGAGTCGCGACGGCGCCGTCCTCACGATCACGCTCAACCGGCCGGACGTCCTCAATGCGCTGAACGGCGCGACGCATCGTGCCCTCGCGGCGGCCTTGAAGGAGGCGCGCGACGTCGACGTGCGTGCGGTCGTCCTCACCGGCGCCGGCCGCGGCTTCTGTGTCGGCCAAGACCTGCAGGAGTTCGGCGAGATGCCGGACATCTCGGACGGGCTTCGCGAGCGCTACCACCCGAACGTCCAAGCGATCCGCAGTCTCGAGAAGCCGGTGATCGCCGCAGTCAACGGGCCTGCTGCAGGGGCGGGGATGTCGCTTGCCTGCGTCTGCGACATCCGCATCGCGGGAGTGTCGGCGGCGTTCATTCCGGCGTTCGTCAACATCGGCCTCGTCCCCGACTCCGGCGGGACGTTCTTCGTCACGCGCATCCTCGGGTACGCGCGCGCATTCGAGTGGCTCTGCAGCGGCCGCCGGCTCACCGCGGCGGAGGCGCACGCGTGGGGTCTCGTCTCGGAGGTCGTCGACGACGACGCGCTGCCGGCGCGCGCCGCGGAGCTTGCGAGCAAGCTGGCGGCGCTGCCGACGCGGGCGATCGGCATGACGAAGCGACTGCTCGACCGCGCTGCGTCGTCGAGCCTGGAGGAGCAGCTCGAGCGGGAGGCGCAGCTGCAGCAGGCGGCCACGCAGAGCGAGGACTTCCGCGAAGGGGTTGCTGCCTTCCTCGCGAAACGGAAGCCGGACTTCAAAGGGAGGTAAGCCGTGGAGCAGGCCGACGTTCAGACCCATCCGATCAGGGTCGTCGTCACCGACGACCTGAAGCGCAGTCGCCTGACGGTCTTCTTCCGCTCGCTGCTCGCGATTCCTCAGTTCATCGTCCTCTGCCTGTGGGCGATCGCGGTCTGGCTGGTGACGATCGTGAATTGGTTCGCGACGCTCTTCATGGGCCGCTCCCCCGACGCGCTGCACAACTTCATCGCCGCGTTTCTCGTGTTCCAGACGCGCGTGACCGCGTACATCTACCTGCTCTCCGAGCCGTGGCCGCCGTTCGGCTCGAGCGGCGACTACCCGGTGGACCTCCGCGTCGCCGGGCCGCAGCCGCAAAACCGCTGGACCGTCTTCTTCCGCTTCATCCTCGCGATTCCGGCGGTGCTCCTCGCCTCGGTGTTCAGGACGCTCAACCAGGTGCTCGCGCTGGTCAGTTGGTTCTACGCGCTCGCGACCGGCCAGATCAGCGACGGCATCCGCAGCATCGGCGTGTACTGCCTCGGCTACGAGCAGCAGACGTACGGGTACATCCTCTTCGCGACCGACCGGTATCCGAGCCTGAGCGGCGCGCCCTCGGCGTGACGCATCCGGTTCGGTTCCGCGTCGACGACGATCTGCGTCGGTCGCGGCTCACGGTCTTCTTCCGTGGGCTGCTCGTGATCCCTCACGTCTTGTGGCTGTTCATCTGGACATACGCGATCGGGCTCGTGCTCGTGTTCCAGTGGTTCGCGACGCTCTTCGCCGGGCGGATGGAGGAGGACGTGCACGGCTTTCTCGGCCGCTACGTCCGCTACCACGTGCACGTCTACAGCTACCTCTTCCTGCTCGCGAATCCGTACCCGCGATTCCGCGGATTGCCGGGGACGTATCCCGTCGACCTCGAGCTCGATCCACCCGAGCGGCAGAACCGCTGGACGGTCTTCTTCCGGATCATTCTCGGGATTCCGGCGTACGTCTTCGCGACGGTGCTGGGAACCGTCATCTACGTGATCGCGTTCCTCGGCTGGTTCGCGTCGCTCGTCGCCGGCCGCATGCCGAAGGGCATGCGCGACCTCGGCGCTTACTGCTTGCGCTACCAGACGCAGGCGTACGCGTACCTGATGCTCCTCACGCAGCGCTACCCGTCGCTCGCCGGCGGCACCACCGGAGTGCAGGAAGCGCAGCTCGGCACGCCGTTCGAAGACGGGCTCGACGGAACGCTCAGTTAGAGCTGCGCGAGGATCTCGGCTTCCTCCGGGAAGCGTCCCTCTCGCTGCTTCGAGAAGATCAGCGCGTCGTCGACGACGACGTCGAACTGCGAGCGCTCGCCTTCCGCGATCTCGGCCTCGTGCGCCGTCTTCTCGTTGATCTCGGCCGCGAGACTCGCGGCCCGGCGGTCATAGCCCGCTCAGACCGGGCAGTAAAGGATGCGCACGTGTGCCACGCGGCCAAATGTACCGTGCGCGCATGTCCTCACTCCGTCTCGAGCCGCTGGCGGAACGTCACCTGCCGTTCATGCCTTCGCTCCTCGCCGATACCGAGGTGCTCCGGTTCACACGCATTCCCGAACCGGTTCCGGAAGGGTTCGCCGAGCGCTGGGTGGCTCGCTACGAGGCAAGCAGAGCCGAAGGGACGCGTGACGGGTTCGCCGCGGTCGACGGCGACGGCCGGCCGCTGGCGCTCGGGCTCGTCCCGACGATCGACGCGGAGGCGGCGGAGGCAGAGCTCGGCTACATCGTCTGGCCGGAAGCCCGCGGTCGAGGCGTGGCGACCGAGACGCTGCGAATGCTGACCGAGTGGGCGTTCCGCGAGCGCGGCATCGAGCGCGCGTGTCTCTACATCTCCGTCGAAAACGCTGCGTCGAAGCGCGTTGCGGAACGCTGCGGCTACGTCAGGGAGGGTGTCCTCCGCTCCCTTTACGTCAAGCCCGGCGTGCGCGAGGACGTGGAGCTGTGGTCGCGCTTGCGCACGGACGAGCCCGTCAGTCCCTCGGGCTGATCGCGGCGATGCTGCCGTCGGACGCGTCGACGCGGACCTCTCGGTCGCCGACGTCGACCATGTAGACGACCCGTCCGTCGAAGCGCTCGAGGTCGACCTGGCCGAGCGAGCCGGTCGCGGCGCGCTGTGCGGCTTCGACGGCACGCGCGAGCGAGATCCTCGTCTGCGGAAGCAGGTCCTTGCCGTCGTCCAGGGATCCCGGCTTCGCGTAGTGGTCGTCGTCCCAGATCAGGCTCTTGCCGCCGCCGAGGGCGAAGGTCGCGCCGCCGAGAACGAGCACGACGGCTGCCGTGGCGGCGAGAACGAGCAACATGAGGCGTCTGCGCATCGGTGTCTCCTCTCTCCTTTCGTGGTCGCGTCGGAACCGTACGGGCCTCTTGTGAGACGGCGATGAAAGCGGGTGCGCGCTTCTCATAGTTCTCTCATCGCGCGTCGGGGAACATTCAGCCCATGCGCATCCTCGTCGTCGAAGACGAGCTGAAGATGGCGTCCCTCATCCGCCGCGGCCTCATCGAGGAGGGCCACGCGGCCGACGTCACGCCGAAGGGTGAGGACGCAGTCTGGATGGCCGAGGCCCACCCTTACGACGTCGTCGTCCTCGACGTGATGCTCCCGGGTGTCGGCGGGTTCGAGACGTGCCGACGACTTCGCAACGCCGGCGTCTGGACGCCGGTGCTCATGCTCACGGCGCGCGACGCCGTCGACGATCGCGTCGCGGGGCTCGACGCGGGCGCGGACGACTACCTGACGAAGCCGTTCTCGTTCGCCGAGTTGCTCGCGCGGTTGCGTGCGCTGGCGCGCCGGGGCGGTGTCGAGCGTCCGGCGCAGCTCGAAATCGGCGACCTCGTGCTCGACCCGGCGACCCGCCGCGCATGGCGCGGCGGCACCGAGATCCACCTCTCCCCGAAGGAGTTCGCGCTCCTCGAAGCGTTCATGCGTCGGCCCGGGCAGGTGCTGTCGAGGCTGCAGCTGCTCGAGCACGCGTGGGACTTCGCCTACGAGAACCGCTCCAACGTCGTCGACGTCTACGTGCGGTACCTGCGCGAGAAGATCGACCGCTCGTTCGGCACCGACTCGATCGAGACCGTGCGCGGCGTCGGGTACCGATTTCGGGAGGCGGCCGCATGATCGCGCGGGTGCCGATCCGCATCCGTCTCACGCTCGTCTTCGCGCTGGCGACGGCGCTGGTTCTTTCCGGTGCGGGCTGGCTGGTCTACCACCGCGTCGCGTCCGACCTCACTCGCGCGCTCGACGAGCAGCTGCGCAGCCGGGCGCAGGACCTCTCCGCGCTCGTGCGCGACGGAGGCTCACTGCAGTCGACCTCGGGGGGCGTGGTCGAGCCGGGCGAGTCGTTCGCGGAGCTCGTAGCTCGTGACGGCCGCGTCGTCGACGCCACGCGGCCGATCGGGCGCACGCGTTTGCTGACGGACGGAGAGATGCGTACGGCACAGCGGCGCCCGGTGTTCGTGAACCGGCCGTCGGTGCCGGGGCTGGACGAGGGGGCGCGCGTGCTCGCGCTGCCGGTCGTCCGCGACGGGCGTCGCTTCGTGCTCGTCGCCGGCGCCACGCGCGAGAACCGCGCGGAGATTCTCGGGACGCTCCTTGCGGCGTTCCTGATCGGCGGCCCGATCGCGCTTGCGCTGATGTCGCTTGCCGGCTACGCGCTCGCCGGGGCGGCGCTGCGCCCGATCGAAACGATGCGCCGGCGCGCAGCGCGCATCTCGACTTCGTCGCTCGACGAGCGGCTGCCGCTGACGCCTGCGCAGGACGAGGTGAGGCGACTCGGCGAGACGCTCAACGACATGCTCGCGCGCATCGACGACGGCTTCGCGCGGGAGCAGCGGTTCGTCGCCGACGCGAGCCACGAGCTGCGGACGCCGTTGGCGCTGCTGAAGACCGAGCTCGAGCTGGCGCTGCGGCATGCGCGCACGACCGATGAGCTCGAGCTCGCAGTTCGCTCGGCGGCCGCGGAGGCGGAGCGGCTCTCGCGGATCGCCGAGGACCTGCTGCTGCTCGCGCGTGCGCGCGACGGACGTCTCGCGCTGAAGCTCGAGCCCACCGACGTCGGCGACGTTCTCCACGACGTTGCACGCCGGTTCGAGGCGCGCGCCGAAACCGAAGGCCGCGAGCTCGAGGTCGCGCCGGACGACCCGTTCGTGCTCGTTGCCGACCGCCTGCGGCTCGAGCAAGCGCTCGGCAATCTGGTGGACAACGCGTTCCAACACGGAAGCGGGCGCGTAACGCTCGCGGCAGCGCGCCGGAACGGGCAGGCGGAGTTGCACGTGCTCGACGCCGGCGCCGGCTTCCCGGAGCAATTCCTCGGCCGCGCCTTCGAGCGGTTCAGCCGCGTGGACGAGGCTCGTGCGGGCGACGGAAGCGGTCTCGGGCTCGCCATCGTCGACACGATCGCCCGCGCGCATCACGGCGAGGCCGGCGCCGCCAACCGGCCAGGCGGCGGCGCGGACCAGTGGCTCTCGTTGCCGCTTCGCGGCTAGCATCGGACCTGGTCGTCCCATCCGAGGAGGTAGTCGACGACCGTGCGGGTCTTGGCCGTACTGGTGGTGTCACTGATCGCCCTCGCAGTCGTCGAGGACTGGCCGCAGGCCGCCTCAGTGTCGCGGCGCGACGGCCGCATCACCGTGATCGTCGGAGAGAGTGGGGAGAGCATCCCGAGCCCACGGCTTTTCATGATGGATGCCGACGGCAAGAACCTGCGCGGTCGCGGCGGTTACGTCACGTACGCGTCGCTCTCTCCCGACGGGCGCCGCATCGCGTACGACTCGCTCGCGGCCCGGGATGCGCGCGTTCTCGCCGCTGATGCCGTTCGGCCGCGGGGCCGGGTTCTGGTCAAAAGCGGCGGGCATGTCGACTGGTCGCCGAACGGCCGCGCGATCGCATTCGTCCGTTACCGGAACGGTTGCTGCACGGGCGGCGACATCTGGGTCGAGAGCTTCACCAGTCGGAAGCAGCGACAGGTGGTTCGCAACGGCGACTGGCCGGACTGGTCCCCGGACGGCAAGAGGCTGGCGTTCGTCCGCTCCCGGGACAGCGATGCGTCGAGTAGTTCGGGACGTGACATCTGGGCGGTCGACCTCGCGAGCAAGAGAACGCGGCGGCTCATCCGCGGCGCAGACTCGCCGCGCTGGTCTCCCGACGGTCGTCGGATCGCGTTCACGCGATGGGACAGCTTCGATTCCTTCATCTATGTCGCGCACGCGGACGGGACCGAGCCGCGCCGGGTCGTCGCGGCCGACACTGCGGCCTGGTCGCCGGACGGCAGCGAGCTTGCGATCGCCAACTTCAACCGGATCGTCCGGATCCGTCCGGACGGGACGCACCGGCGCGTCGTGTGGGCGCCCAAGGGTGGCTGCCCCGCATGTCGCGACCTCGACTGGTCGCGCTAAGACCCGCTAGATCGTCTTGAACTGCTCGAACGGCTGGCGGCAAGCGTTGCAGTAGCGCACGCTGCGGCAGGGCGTCGGGCCGAACAAATTCTCGAGCGTCGTGTCCGTCGAGCCGCAGTAGGGACAGCGAAAGCCGTTGCGTTGCAGCTCGACGAGCTGCAGCGGCTGGGCTGTGCGCGGCGCTGGCGGTGCGAAGCCGGACGCCCGGAGCTTCTCGCGGCCGGCGGGAGTGATCTTGTCCGTCGACCACGAGTCGTCGCTGATCACTTGGACATCGGGCTCGCCGCCGAGCTCGCGTACCTTCGCCGCCATCGCGTCTCGCATCATCTCGAGCGCGGGGCAGCCGAGAAACGTGGGCGTGAACTCGATCCGCACCCGCGCATCGTCGACGCGCACGTCGCGGATCACCCCGAGATCGACGAGCGAGATGACCGGGATCTCGGGATCCGGGATCTCGGCGAGCGCGTCCCAGACCTCGGCGGCCGTCACCACGTCGCACCCGCGACCGAGCGCCGCACCATCGTCATCTCCTCCCAAAGTTCCGCAAGCTCCGGGCCGGGCTCGCGAACGTCGAGCTTCGGGCGCAGCTCCTCGAGCGCGTCCTGGAACCGCGGCTCGTCGCGCACGCGGTCCTGCCACATCTGGGCATGCATCCGGTGGTAGGCCTCCTCGCGATCGATCTT
>Ga0114129_10009274_pt1 | contig 14031 bp, 11 predicted proteins | sample RhiMetdeltSRZDD1_FD_80071 | JGI IMG/M metagenome (GOLD analysis project Ga0114129, IMG submission 80071) | Populus rhizosphere microbial communities from Tennessee, USA - Rhizosphere MetaG P. deltoides SRZDD1 (version 2) (version 2) | ecosystem: Host-associated > Plants > Roots > Rhizosphere >... | reverse complement strand
CCAGAACTCGGTCAGGTGCCGCCGCGTCTTGGACTTCTCGGCGCGGAAGGTGGGGCCGAAGCAGTAGACCTTGCCGTGCGCCGCCACGGTCGCCTCGCTGTAGAGCTGCCCGCTCTGCGTCAGGTACGCCGTGCCCTCGTCGAAGTACGGCACCCCGAAGAGCGTGCTGGTCCCCTCACAGGCGGCTGGCGTGAAAATCGGGGTGTCCACCAGGATGTAGCCCTGCTCGTCGAGGTAGTCCCGCGTCGCCTTCACCACCGTGTGGCGCACGCGTGCGATCGCGTGCTGACGCGACGAGCGCAGCCACAGGTGGCGGTGCTCCATCAGGAACGCGGTCCCGTGCTCCTTGGGCGTGATCGGAAAATCGTGGACGCTCTGCAGCACCGCGACCTCGGACACGTCGATCTCGAAGCCGCCAGGCGCACGTGCGTCGGCACGCACGCTGCCGTGGAGCTCGAGCGTCGACTCCTGGCCGGCTGCGTCGAGCGCGTCCCAGGCCTCGGCTGCTACCGCCTTCTTCGACACCACCGCCTGCGCGTAGCCCGAGCCGTCGCGCAGGATCACGAACTGCAGCTTGCCGCTCGAGCGCTTGTTGTGGATCCAGCCGCACACCCGCACCGTCTCGCCGACGTGCGCGCCGAACTCCTCGATCCTCACCGTCTGCATGCGAGGGGTCTCCGTTAGCCCAGCTCGGGCACGTGACGCACGAGCGTGCGCCAGAGCCGCTCGAGCTCGGGGTAGCGCGCTAGGTTGTGGCGCGTGTGCTCGAGGGTGCGTGGGATGTACTGCTGGTACACCGGATTCTGCCGCACGGTCGCCATGAAGCCGAAGGTACCGAGCGTCTTGAGGTTGCGTTGCACGCACATCAGGTCGTAGCGCCTGCGGAACACCTCGCGCGGCTCGTCGGGCGCCGCCTGCTGGCGCAGTCGCTCCTTGAGCTCCTCCTGGAGCTCTTCGGGTACGTCCAGGTAGGCGTCTCTGAGCAGCGAGGCGATGTCGTAGCTGGCCGGACCCATGCGAGCGTCCTGGAAGTCGATCCAGTAGAGCCGCTCCTCGTGCAGCATCAGGTTGCGGCTGTGGTAGTCGCGGTGGCACAGCACGCGCGGCCAGGACGCGATCTCCTGGCAGAGCTGGTGAAAGGCTTCCCCGAGCACGGCGCGGTCCTCGACGCTCAGGTCGGCCGCGCGATACCCCTCCAGGAAGTGCTTCTGGAAATAGTGCAGCTCCCAGGTGAGCTTCTCGATGTCGAATGCGATCCGGAAGCAGGCTGCCTTCTGCGGCTCCTGGGTCGACTTCAGCTGGAGCTGGGCGATCTCGTCGACAGCCTCGCGATAGAGCGCGTCGCGCCGGCCGTCGCCGTGCGTCGTCTTCAGCAGCTCCTGCAAGGTGAGGTCACCGAGATCCTGCTGCAGCACGATGCCCCGCGCGCCGTCGGCGTCGACGGTCGCCGGCACCGGCAGGCCGTAGGACTCGAAGAGGGCGCGCACCGTCAGGTAGCTGAGCTCCTCCGGGACGAACGGCTCCGGGTAGAGCGCGAGCACGTAGCTCTGGCCCGGGGCCTGAAGCCGGTAGTAGCGGCGCGTGGAAGCGTCGCCCGACAAGGGCACGAGCTCGGCCTCGGCGGCGAGCCGGGGCTGTCGCTCCGCGAGATACTGGCGGATCAGCTCGCCCGCCGCCTCCGCCGCGAGTGCTGTGTCCGTCGCCTCTGCCGTCACTCGATCCCCACCCATGCCATGTCGCCGTGGCGCTCGACGCCCGTAAGCTCATCCAGCCCAAGCGTGCCGAGCGGCAGCACGATCACATTCACCGCGCGCTCCCCGGCCCGCACAACGGCTCCCGTCGTCACGATCGACCGAAACACGCGGGCGTCGTCCTCGACCGCCGCACCCTCCCACACAACGCTCTGCTCGACGCGAGCGCCCTTCGCCACCCGCGACTTTGCTCCCAGCACGGACCGGCGAACGGCCGCGGCGCGTGCGACCCGCGCGCCGCTCCCGGTGAGAACCTGGCGACCGCGGCCCCGCAGCATCCGCAGCTGCGCATCGCGATAGAGCGAGGGGCGGCCGAAATCGTACCACGCACCCGCTCCGCGCACTCCCACGATAAAGGCGCCCTCCGCCAGCAGCGGCAGGTAGAGGTCGCGCACGCTGTCGGATACGCCCTGCGGCAGGCGCTCCAGCAGCCGCGGGTCGAGCACGTGGACGCCCGCGAACATCGAGACGGTCCCCCGGCTCGGCTGCGGGCGACCCGAGATCGACAGGATCCGCCCGCGCCGATCGGTCACGACCGGGGAGTAGCCGTCCGCAGCCGGCTTCTGGCGTAGTGCGAGCGTCGCAAGGGCGCCGGAGCTGCCATGACGGGCCACGAGCGAGCGCAGGTCGAAGTCGAAGAAGACGTCTCCGTTTACCAGCAGGAACGGCGCGCGGCCGAAGAATTCCCGGACCCGGCGCGGTCCCCCACCGGTCCCCAGGATCTCGCGCTCGAAAGAGTAGAGGATGCGCAGCCGCTGGCGCCGCCCGTCGCCGAGCGCCTCCACCACGCTCTCAGGCAGATGGTGCAGGTTGACCACGACGTCGCGCACGCCTGCCTTCGCCAGCCGCTCGATCGTGTGTTGAAGCAATGGCCGTCCGAGCACCGGCAGCGCCGGCTTCGCCCGTAGCAAGGTCAGCGGGCGCATCCGCAGGCCGAGACCCGCGGCGAGCACCATGGCCTTCATTGCGAGAAGACCATGTCCCCTTTGCCACCTCCGGCCCGGAACAGGCCGACGTAGGATTCGGCGACGTAGTCCGCTGCTGAAAAGCCCAGCTCGCCGGCCACCGCGCTGATCCCTTCGGGGTCGCCCTCGATCTCGAGGAAAAAGCCGATCGGCGTTTCGTCGACCTCGATCTCCTGGCCGCGATACGACCAGCTTTCGCGGTATTTCTGGTAGCGGAACACGGCCCGGTATCCGAGGTTGCGGAGGATCGCACGGACCTGCTCGGGGGCCGCAACCGCCGTCTCGCGTTCTTCGCGTGACTTCATCCCGCTTTCCGCCTCGCGCGGGCCCTTGAACGTCAGCACGCCTCCGTGGGGTGTTTGTCGCAGGCGCAGCACGGTGCCGCCTTCGCGCAGCGAGCCGCTCTGGTCGTCGAAGAGAACGTTGTCCTCGAAATGGCGTGCACGCACCAGCACGGCGCCCAGGCCCCGCAGCCGCTCGCGGGCCGATTCGGGCGACTCGAGCCGGAGCTTGATCTCGGTCTCCCGCGGCTGGGACATGTCTGCGCCTAGGCGCCCTGCCCCACCACCCGGACCTTCATTTCGATCCGCTCCTCCGGATTGTCCCGCGCGTCGCGCGGCGAGGCCACGATCTTGTCAGCCGCTTCCATGCCGCGTCGCACACGTCCGAACGCGGTGTACTGGCGGTCGAGAAAGCCGGAGTCGGCGACGCAGATGAAGAACTGCGAGCCGGCGCTGTTCGGGTCGTTGGCGCGCGCCATCGATACCACCCCGCGCTTGTGCGGCGTGTCGTTGAACTCCGCCTTGATCGTGTAGCCGGGCCCGCCGGTACCGTGGCTGCCCTTGCCGCCCTTCGGATCCTTGGTGTTGGGGCAGCCGCCCTGGATCATGAAGTCAGGAATCACGCGGTGAAACGTGGCTCCGTCATAGAAGCCCTTGCGCGCGAGGTCCAGGAAGTTCTTGACGTGGCCAGGGGCCTTGTCGTCCATGAACTCGATCTCGATCTCGCCGAACTTCGTCTCGATCACCGCAGTTTCCGCCATGCGATTCCTCCGTCCGCGACTCTACCCTAGTTCCTCGACTCCGCGACCGTCTCCAGCAGGCGGTCGAGCGCATCCTCGAAGCGGCTGTCGCCGGTGCGCAGCAGGATCCGGCGCGCGGCGTCCTTCTGCCCCGCGCGCGCGAGGCACAACGCGCGGTTGATGCGCGCCTCCGGCGGCAGCAGCCAGCCGTCGCCACGCGCCTCGAGCGCACCGAAGAGCTGCTGAGCTTCCGCGGCGCGCCCGGCACGGAAGGCCGCGACCGCGGCGTCGAACTCGGCCGGCAGCGGCTCGTCCTCGCCCGGAGCAAGACCCTCCGGAAGCAGCGGCCTTGGCTTCGGCGGCGGCGTGCGGTCGACCGGACGCCTGTTCCAGTTGGCGCGCGGGACGGTCTCCTGGACGTCGTTTCGCTGGACGGCCACCAGGGCCAGGCCCAGCGACCTGTCGAGGGGCGCCTTCAGCACGGCCTGCGTCCAGCCGCCGCGGGCCACGATCAGCAGCGAACGGGGGGCGAGCCCGAGCCTCTTCGCGAGGTCGTGCCCGAGCAGCAGCGGCCACGGGCGGCGGTACAGGTTCAGCACCTGACGTAGCGCCTGGTCCTGGTCGTCCCCCGGCGGGAGGGTCAGGATGCGCACGCCCTTCGGAACCTGACGGGCGAGCTCCTCCAGGTCGACCGAGCAGCTGCGGCAGTTGGCTTCCGCAGCGTAGACGACGTTGATCTCCGCCTCGTCGAGGCGGAACACGGGGTTCGTCGAAAGCCTGACCCCAGGTGGCAGCTCGAGCGGGCCCTCCCGCAGCTCGATCGAGGCGCCGGCGATGGCCGCCAGGCGGCCGCGGTCGATTTCGGCCTGCGCGCTCGGCAGTCCGGCGACGTCGGCTGCCCGCACGATCACTTCCGCCGCCTCGGGCATCAATCCCGGGACCCCGGAGATCGCTCGCTGCACCGTGTAGAGGGCCTCGCGCCCGCGCCCGAGCTCGTTCTGCGAGCGCGCCAGGGCGAGGCCCCGTTCCGGCGTCGGCTCGAGCTCGAAGGCGCGCCGCTGGTAGCGGCTCGCCGGCAGCGGCTGGCTCTGTCGTGCGAGCACACTGCCGACCGCCGCGTAGAGTCCGGCTCGATGGCGCCGGTACTCGTCGCGCGCCGCCTTGAACTCGTCCTCGACGACCTCGCCCTTCCTCCCGGCTCGCACGAACTCGGTCGGGACGAACTCGGCTGAGAGCGCGAGCGCACGGCGCGCCTTCTCGAGTGAGCTCGGCGCATCCTTCGCTGCCCCCGCCACCGCCTCCTGCGCCAGCTGCTCGGCCTCTTGGATCGGAGAGCGCTTGGCTGCTTTGGCCTGGCCGGCCCCCAGCGCGACCGCGAGCGTGACTGCGACAAGCATGGGCTAGGGCTTGGGTTGCGGCGAGCTCGCTCTCGCGGGGGCATCGAGTGCGACCAAGGTCATGTCGGGGGGCAGCGCTCGCGACACGTCGACATGTCCCGCGAGCGAGCTCGTGAGCTGGTCGTTCACCATCAGCTGCACGCGGCTCACTGCTGGAAAGTTGGTCACGATGGTGTTGACGATCGAATACACCGTCAGCAGCTCGGCGCGTGATCCCCCGGGCAATCCCGACGCGATTTCGCCGGAGAGGCTGACGCAAGCGATGCCACGCGCCTGTACGAACACCTCGTTGACGCGGGTGCCAGCGGGCAAGGTCGCGACGAGACCGCTTGTCGGCCCTTTTGCCAGCTCCTCGACCACCGTGCGAATCTGCTGCGCGAGGTCCTGCGAGAACGCAATGTCGCGCTCCTCGGGCAGCAGCCCGTCGCGGTCGGCCGCCTCGAAGTAGAGCCGCACGCTGATGCGACGCGCGGGATCCGCGGCCGTGGCCGGCTCGCTCACCGTCGTCGCGGGCTCGGCGGCGGCGGCCTCCTCGGGCTCGGGAGGGCCCGCAGGAGAGCGAAGCAGCGCCGACCAGCGCGGCGCCGTCAGGCCGACGGTCGCCACGAGGCCCACGAGGCCGAGGGCCGTCAGCACGTCCGCCTGCCGCTGAGTCACGGCCGACCTGGCGACGTCGGGCTGCGCCCACCGCCGAGGCGCGCTGTCCGCTCCCGCCTATAGCGTTCGATGCCGCGCGCCAGCGAAGCTGCCACCTTGGCCTGGTAGGTCTCCGAGGCCAGCAGCTTCTCCTCCTCGGGATTGGAGATGAATGCCACTTCGACCAGCACGGCCGGCATCGCCGCCCCAACCAGCACCCGGAACGGCGCCTGCTTCACCCCCCGACCCTCGCTGCCCGTGACGACCGCGAGCTCCTCCTGGATCCGCGAGGCGAGCGCCGAGGACTCCTCGAGGTGCTCGGCCTGGGCCATGTCCCACAGGATCAGGGCGAGATCGGTGCCCGCGGCGGCCTCCGGCAGCGGCTCGGCGGCGCCCTCGATGAGCGCCGTGCGCCGGGACTCGTCGTCGCTCGCCTGGTAGGAGAGAAAGTAGACCTCGCTGCCCTTCGCGCCGCGCGCCCGGCTGGCGTTGGCGTGGATCGAAACGAAGAGGTCGGCCTTGTAGTTGTTCGCGATCGCCGTGCGATCGTCGAGATCCATGTCGATGTCCTTGTCACGAGTGAGGAACACCGAAAGACCGCGGGCGTTCACGAGCTCGGCGCGTAGCCGCCGTGCCACGGAGAGTGCAATGTCCTTTTCCACGCTGCCGCCGGGGCCCCGCGCGCCCGGGTTCTCGCCGCCGTGGCCGGGATCGATCACTACCGAGCGCACTTGTGGTTCGGCCTCGCTCGGGCGCGGTGGCGCCGGCCGCGGCGCCTCGCTCGGGCGCGCCGCCGCAGCCGCCGCCGCACGCTCGCCGAGTCCGAGCGGCTGTCCGTGGAACTCGAGCACCAGCCGCACGGGGGCTGCCTGCTCGGTCGCCTTCAGCGTCTGGAAGCGCGGGCCGAGCTCGACCGCAAAGACGTTGTCGCGCCCGCCCAGGAATTGGACGGAGCTCACGATGCCGCCCGCGAGTGGGTTTGGCTGCAGCACCACGTCCACCAGGTCGCGCTGCACGGCGACCGTCACGCGCCCGCTTTCCTGCTGGACGCGGAACGCCACGCTCTCGCTCGCCTCGAACACCACCCGCACCAGCTCGCCCGAGGCGAAGGTGTTGACGGCCACTCTCGGGATCGTGACCGGGCCGATCAAGAGCACGCGCTGCGCCGCACGCCATTCGACGGGCTGTTCCAGGAGCGGCGGCAGCACCCGCGCCAGGCCCTCGACCGCGACCAGCCAGCGTCCCGCGTCGAAAAGCGCCGGCGACGGCAGGAGCTTGAGGTCGCCGTCGACCGAAGCCAGGCTCTTCTTGTGGTGCAGCACCAGCTCGTGCGAGCCGCGCTGTACGGTCAGCGCCAGGCCCTTCGGATCGCCGACGAGGCGCGCGCCCAGGCCGGACAGCACCTCGTCGATCGGTACGAGCTCGACGTCGCCGCGCAGGACCGGAGCAATCTCGCGACGCTGGGTGGCCGTGAGGACCGTCACCGGCCCGCTCGCCGCTCCGAGCGGCGCCGCGAGCGAAAGACACGCGAGCGCCCAGTGGAGCAGGCGCACGCTGGAACGAGGTCCTATGCCCTTCAACGATAGCAGTTTAAGGGCATCTGCCGGCTCCCTGCAAGGCGTTTGGAGCGTCTGGCACCTCGAGCCAATCGACGCGCGGGATAGAATCGAGAGCGGAGGCGAGAGCCGTCATGTCCAGCGAGAAGCAGCCCAACGTCACCGAGAAGGAATCGCTCCGAGTCGCAGAGGCCGCGCGCCAGACCGAATGGGAGCAGCCGAGCTTCCTGCGCGAGCTGTTCCTCGGCCGATTTCGGAAGGACCTCGTCTACCCGTTCCCACTGCCGGTCGAAGAGCGGCCGGAGTTCACGGCCTTCTACGCCCGGCTCAAGGATTTCCTGCGCGACGAAGTCGACTCCGCCCGGATCGACCAGACCGGCGAGTACCCGCCGCACGTGATCGACGGGCTGCGGCGGCTGGGGGCCTTCGGCATCAAGATCCCCAAGGAGTACGGGGGGCTCGGGCTGAACCACGTGGAGTACGGCCGTGTCATGACCTTGCTCGGCGGCCACTGCGGCAACGTCTCTTCGCTGCTTTCGGCGCACCAGTCGATCGGCGTGCCGGCGCCGCTCCTCGCTTTCGGCACGGAGGAGCTGAAGCGCCAGTACCTGCCGCGCTGCGCCAAGGGCGACATCTCCGCCTTCGCCCTCACCGAGCCCGAGGTGGGCTCCGACCCGGCGCGAATCGCGACCACGGCCGTCCGCACGCCCGACGGCACGGCCTACGTCCTGAACGGCACCAAGCTCTGGACCACGAACGGCACGCTCGCGAAGCTGTTGGTGGTGATGGCCGTCGACCCAGAGACGCGAAAGATCAGCGCCTTCGTGGTCGAGACCGACTGGCCCGGCGTCAAGATCGAGCACCGCTGCCACTTCATGGGCCTGCGCGCCCTCGCGAACGCCGTGATCCGCTTCAGCGACGTGCGCGTGCCCGCCGGCAACCTGATCGGCAAGGAAGGCAAGGGACTCAAGATCGCGCTCACGACGCTCAACGACGGCCGGCTCTCGATCCCCAACATCTCGGTCGGTACGGTGAAGACGTGCCTGGGAATCGTACGCCGCTGGGCTGGCGAGCGCGTGCAGTGGGGCAAGCCCGTCGGCCTGCACGAGGCGATCACCCACAAGATCTCGGACATCGCCGCCAAGACCTTCGCGATGGAGTCGGTCGCGAGCCTGGCGACCGAGATGTCCGAACGTGGCGGCTACGACATCCGCCTCGAGGCGGCGGCGGCCAAGGAATGGAACACAGCCCGCGCCTGGGAGATCGTGGACGACACGATGCAGATCCGCGGCGGGCGCGGTTACGAGACCGAGGCTTCGCTCGCGGCGCGCGGCGAGGAGCCGATTCCGGTCGAGCGGATCATGCGCGACTACCGGATCAACAAGATCTTCGAGGGCTCGACGGAGATCATGCACCTGTTCATGGCGCGCGAGATGGTGGATCGCCACCTGCAGCTCGCCGGCGCGCTCATCGACCCCGACAAGCCGCTCGCCGCCAAGCTAAAGGCGTTGCCGAAGCTTCTGGCCTTCTACGCCTGGTGGTATCCGACGCGCTTCCTGGGCTGGGGCTTCTGGCCGCGCTACGCCGGCTTCGGGCCGCTTGCCACCCACCTGCGCTTCGTCGAGCGCTCCTCGCGCCGGCTGGCCCGCTCCAGCTTCCACGGCATGCTGGTCTATCAGGCGAAGCTGCAAAACAAGCAGGCGTTCCTGTTCCGTCTGGTCGATATCGCCAACGAGGTCTTCGCCATGACGGCGTCGGTGAGTCGCGCGAAGACGCTCGCCGACACGGGCGCTCCCCAGGCGGCCGAAGCCGCGCGCCTCGCAGACGTTCTGTGTCGGCAGGGGCGCCGCCGCGTGCACGGCCTGTTCCGCGAGCTATGGAGCAACGACGACTATGCACGCTACCGACTCGGCGCGAGTGTCCTCAGGGGCGAGCAGACCTGGCTCGAAGCGGGCATCCTGGAGCACGGGGCGCGGCGCGGCCCAGTCGTCGAGAACAAGCAGGAGGTCCCGGTCGAGGCCTGATATAGACTCCCGCGCGAGGCCCGAAAGCGATGCCCAGTGACACCCAACCAGCGCCAACCCCCGTGCCGCGCAGCCGACAGGTCGCCTCGCGCGCCTGGCGCGGCCTGAAGCGACTCCTGCTGTTCGGCACGCTGGCAGCCGTGGGCGCGGCCGGCCTCTACTTCTGGGCCGCCACGAAGTTCACCTACTCGAGCGGCCAGCGCGCGGGCTACATCCAGAAGTTCTCCAAGAAGGGCTGGATCTGCAAGACCTGGGAGGGCGAGCTCGCGATGGCGAACATCCCGGGAGCGATGCCCGAGATTTTCGCCTTCAGCCTGCACGACGACGCCGTGGCCGCCGAGATCAACAAGTACCTCGGCACGCAGGTCACTCTGCAGTACGAGCAGCACCTGGGGCTGCCTGCGTGCTTCGGCGAAACTGCCTACTGGGTGACCGGCGCGCGCCCCATGACAGCGCCCAACGCGACGACTCCCAAGTAGGGGAGGACTCAGCTTTCGATGATCCGCCAGGGGGCGGTTCCCAGCCAGGCGACAAAATCCGCCGAGGGCATCGGGTGCGCGATGTGATAGCCCTGTGCCTGGTCGCAGCCGAAGCTCGAGAGAAGATCGAGCGTCCACTGGTCCTCGACCCCCTCGGCGACGACCGCCAGGCCCAGGTTGTGCGCGAGGTCCGCCGTCGAGCGCACGATTGCCGTATCCTCTGAGCCGTCGCCCGCCATCCCGATCACGAACGACTTGTCGATCTTGAGCTCCTGCACCGGCAGCCGGCGCAGCAAGCCGAGCGACGAGTAGCCGGTGCCGAAATCGTCGATCGACACGAAAACGCCGCGGCCCGTCAGGCTCGTGAGCACCTCGGCCGCACGGCCGGCGTCGTTCATGATCGCGCTCTCGGTGACCTCGATCTGCAGGCGGTCGCTGCGAACGTCGTGCGTCAGCAGCGCCTCCTCGACGTCGTCCACGATCCGCCCGTCCATCAGGCTGCGCGCAGAGACGTTGATCGCCACGGGCAGCCGCCGCCCCGCGCGCGCCCAGATGCACGACTCGCCAGTTGCCCGGTCGAGCACCCAGCGCGTGAGCGGGCGGATCAGCCCCGTCTGCTCCGCGAGCGGAATGAACTCGGCCGGAGACACGGCACCGCGCTTGGAGTGGGTCCAGCGCAATAGCGCCTCGGCGCCCACGATCGTACGCGTCTTGAGGTCCACCTTCGGCTGATAGTGCAGCTGCAGCTCGTTGGCCTCGAGCGCGCGGCGCAGCTCGCCGAGGAGAGCGAGCCGCGCCGGGTCGTGCGGCTCGCACTCGGGCGAATAGAGCACGCTCGATCCCCCCCCCAGCTTGCGCGCGGCCTGCACCGCCGCATCGGCGTGCCGCAGCAGCCCCTCGGCCTCGGTCGCGTGGTCCGGCGCCACCGCGATCCCGACGCTCGCCCCCACCTCGATCGGCAGCCGCTGCACCATGAACGGCTTCTCGAGCGAGGCCAGGATGCGCGCGCCGACCTGGCGCGCGAACGGCCCGTCGGCGTCGGGCAGCAGCACTCCGAACTCGTCCCCGCGCAAGCGCGCCACGCGGTCGCCGTCGCCAAGCGCGTCGCCGAGGCGCGTTGCCAGCTCTCGCACGATCAGGTCACCGTTGTGGTGGCCGAGCGTGTTGGTCACGTCCTTGAAGTGGTCGAGCGCGAGGATCAGCAACGCGAGCGGCCGCGCGGTGCGCGCCGACTCGACGAGCGCCCGGCCCAGGCGGTTGAGGAGCATCATGCGGTTCGGCAAGCCGGTGAGCTGGTCGTAAAGGCGCAGCCGCCGCAGCGACTCCTCCGCCATGCGTTGCTCGGTGACGTCGAGCACGAAGCCGCGCACGAAGCGCGCCTTGCCGGCCGCGTCGGGCAGCACGCGACCTTCGTCACGCCACCAGACGACGCGCCCGTCGCGGTCGAGAATCCGGTACTCGCTGGCGAAACGCCCGCCTGCCGCGCAGGCGTCGCGGAACTGCCGCAGCACTCGCTCACGGTCCTCCGGGTGCAGCCGCCTTACCCACATGTCCGGCTCGGCCAGCCACTCGCCCGGGCTGAAGCCGGTCATGGTTTGAAGCTGCGGGCTCACGTACGCGCGGCTGCCGGCCTCGTCGGCCCACGCCACGTAGGTGAGCGCCGGGATCTCCTCGATCAGCGCCCGATAGCTCTCGGCATCGCCCTCGAGCAGGACCGGCGGCGCGGGCGGCGTCGGGCGAACCGCAATGCGCTCGCGTTCGACCGCGGCTGCGAGCCTCACGAGGTCGCCGCGCCTGACGCAGTCGCAAGCGCCGGCGCGCAGGTAGCCGACGAAGTCGTCCTCGCGGAAGGCCTCGGAGGCGACGATCACGGGCGGGAAGCCGCGCTCCGCCGTGAGCACCAGCACTCGCTGCGGCGGCAGCGACGTCGCGTCGGCCCACGCAATCACGATCTCGGCGCCGGGAGCGAGGCGCTCGAACTCGGCCTCACCCGGAGCCAGGAACACCGCGGGCTCGTAGCCCGCCTGCTCGAGGTCGCTGGCCGTCCTGAGGGCTGCGCCGTGCGCGTCGCCGACCACCACCACCCTCAGCGGCTTGCCCATCGATGCCCCCGCTCGCCCGACCCCGGGCGTATCCGTGGCCGACCATTCATCGGTTCGGGATTATACGGCCACCCCGATCACTTAGGATATCCGGGCCACTTCAAGTGTTCGGGATATCCAGGAAATGCTCTCGCAGGCAGGTTGATCGCCTCCTAAAAGCCAGCGGCTCGACGACCCCCTCAGCTGGGGGCTTGGAACGCGCCTCCGGCGTCAAGAACTCAACCATTCCTTCCCGGAGGGAACGGGCGGCCCGTGACTTGTACCAGCACCGTCCTCGCTACCTTGTGCGTTGGATCACTAATCCCGAAGGGATCGGCGAACGACGCACGGCGCGGGAGCGACTAGTCCGGACTATCCGTCGGTGCTGGTGCCAGGTTTGGGTGCCATCAGCGGTAGCCGAACAGCACCGGGAACAGGATCACCACCAGTGCCGCCCATGCGCCGTACACGGGCAGATAGGCGATCTGCCATCGCTCCAGGTCGGCAAACGAGCCCCGGTGACGCAGGAAGCGCCCATAGAGCCACGCCGACCACGCCAGGTTGACGAGCAGGATGAGATTCTCCCCAAGAGCCGCGACGCGGTTGGGAGTGAATCCAAACCCGGAGATGCGGGCGACGATCGCCGCGAGCGCTACTCCATCGACCACGAGCGCGCTGACCACGAGCACCAGCTGCAGGCCGTCGAAGAAGTCGGGCGGTGCCTCCGGATCGCGCGCTGAGGCGGCGTAGAGCACCAGCCCGACGACCAGCACCAGCAGCAGATCGAAGCCGATCAGTACCTCACGCTCCACGTTGATCGGGCTGCCTGTCCACACCATCGTGGCCAGAAACACCAGTAGCAGGATGGTGAACAGCGGCGTGAACAGCCTGGTCAGCACCGGTGCCATGTTTTCGATGACACCTTGCTTCGCCTCTACGAGCCAGGATCCGATGATGACGGCCCCCGCAGCCCCGCATGGGATCAGCCAGCCGCCGACGAACCAGTCGGGATTCATATCGATGGCGGAGAACATCATGAACGTGAAGGCGGTGACGACTCCCCCGCCGAGCGCGATCAGCACGTAGTAGATGGCCAGCTCGCCCGAGAACCGCACGAAGTCCATGCGCCGGCCAGAGGAGAACCAGCGGCCTCCAACATACGCGACACCGACGGCCATCACCCACAACGCGATTGGCAGGTGCAGAACGGTCAGCACCTGGGTGTCGCTGCCGTCGAGCCGTTCTGGATTGTGGAAGGGGAAGACGTTGGCGAAAACGGCCGCGACCGCGAAAGACAAAGCGAGCCAAAGCCTCGTTGCAACGTCCGACCCACGCTTCCACAGGAAGTAGATCGTCAGCAATGGAAAAACAAACAGGCTTGCGTTCCGGAAGTAGAAAGGCGGTACTTCTTCATGAGGGCTGAGCCGAAGACCGAACAGCGCCGGCAGCTTGATGGCCAACGCGGCGGCGATGGCAAGGCCGAGGACGACGAGCGTCTCGGCGTAAGAGGTTTTCGCCGGCTCCTCGCCGTCGGGGGCCATGACCAACTGCTTCCACAGCCGCTCGGAATGCACGTGTGCGAACTCGCGTGACAGCGCATCGAGACTGCCCATGCGCTTGACGGCGACCAAGAAGGCTTCATCTCCTGTCAAGCCGGCTTGGGTGAGCGCCACCAGCTGCTCGCGCAGATGTCCCTCGAGCTCCTCCACGTCGGGGCCGTGAACGGCCTGCCGGCGGCTCAGGTACGCCCGCCACTGCGCGATTTGCTCCTCGAGCGGTCGGTCGGCGAAGGTCGTCATGCCGTGCACGCCTTCATCCAGATGCCCCGCAGCGTGTCGTCCACGGCCTGCCACTGCTGCCTTTGGGTCGCGAGCTGCGCCCGACCTTCTCTAGTGATCCGGTAGTACTTGCGCCTGCGGCCGTTCTCGGACGCGGACCACTTCGCCACGACATGACCTTGGCGCTCGAGGCGGTGCAGCACCGGATAGAGCATGCCGTCGGTCCACTGCAGGTGTCCGCCGGACAACTCGGCCACTCGCTTGATGATGGCGTAGCCGTAACTGTCGCCTTCGGCAAGGATGGCGAGCACGAGCGGTGTGGCGGAGGCCGCAACCAGATCCT
>Ga0114129_10009273_pt1 | contig 14032 bp, 9 predicted proteins | sample RhiMetdeltSRZDD1_FD_80071 | JGI IMG/M metagenome (GOLD analysis project Ga0114129, IMG submission 80071) | Populus rhizosphere microbial communities from Tennessee, USA - Rhizosphere MetaG P. deltoides SRZDD1 (version 2) (version 2) | ecosystem: Host-associated > Plants > Roots > Rhizosphere >... | reverse complement strand
GCGGGAACTGGACCAGGACAATTTTCAGTACCTCAAGAACATATTGCAATAGACAAAAATGATTACATCTATATTGTTGATGGCGCGAGCAATCTGAGAGTGCAGAAGTTTTTTACCAATGGAACACTGGTAGCTATAATAGGTACTAAAGGTAGCGGAGACGGTCAACTTCTTAAACCAGAACACGTATCAATAGATGACATGGGAAATCTTTACGTAGTAGATAGAGGAAACGCTAGGATTCAAGTATTTGCACCTGTGAAATAATATTTAACTAGCAACCCTTTGTCTTTATTTTTACCATGAAATTCTTGTGAAGTATTAAATTCAAAGATCAAGTTTATCTTACCTTTTTATACTCAGTATGAATGAGCTTCATTTTTATGATTTATTAATAATTTAAAAGTTGGAAATTTTTTTGAACACTTTTCGCACTTCCATTTATCTTTAGAGGCTTCTGCGTAAGTCAAATTCTTACCGTCTCTGCTTTCATACGATCCAGTTCTAACATTGTAATAAGCGCCATTAAAATTAATCCTGTATTTCTTACTTTTACTCATTATAGTACTAATAGCTTCTAATATACTTAATAGTATAATTTAAAATTAGTGGAACGTAAATAAAGCAATACCGAAGAATATCTTCAGATAAAGGTATCGTGGATTATATGGATTATATATTCTGACCCTCGACCTCACTAAAATTCATCTTTGATTAACTACAAACGTATAGCGCTACTATTAATTCTTAGATTACGAATCAATCCAAATTGTTCGTTAACTAAAACTTAATGAAAATTACTTGCTATCTGTCTGTCTAATCTATAATCTGCTTTATCCTAAGATTTAAAGCACCTTCATCATGATACAGCTCACCCACGCCTCTGAATTCGTTACCCCTTTTTAATAGCTCTCGCGGTCCATCATAATCATAATGATTCAATCTTGCATGCCATTTATCATCAACTACGACAAGGGCTCGTCCTTGAATAATTTTTTCTACTCGTATATTATATGTTTTTCCAGATATCTGTTTCAATTTATCTGCAAGTACCACAGTATTATCATCAAGCCATTCTATTCTCTTTAGTTTATCGAGTCGGTTAATTGCCTCTATTGCTATTGTATTTTCTACTCCAATTTGATCACAAATAAAATCGAAATCTAGACCCGAACTTCCTTTAGCGGCTAATAATGAATGTATACGTCTGGCTGCAGAGTCTACTTGTCGTCTGAAATGACTGGTTAACCTTTCCTCCTCTTGTGTCAGTAATGACATTTTTCTATTCCTAATTAAGCGATCAGTGTACTTGGATATTTCGGAGGTGAGAGCATTTTTTACGGGCATCTCATGGGTAGACGATAATTTCATTTCTACTTCCCTTGCTAATTTTTCATCAGCTTTTTTAATTGCTAAATCTAACAATTCTATTTCCTCTGCGGTCATGGTCTTGGGCGGTAAGACGTTCCTATTTTGTGGATGGAGTGTAGTGACTAGTGATGAAAGTGCCTGCTTCATTTTTTGATACCGTCTTTTGCTTGCTTCAAGATGGCGCTCGTCGATAGTCTCTTTGGCAGCAAGTATAATTACAGAACCAGCAGTTTTTCGGCCCGTCCTGCCCCTTCTTTGGATATATCTAATTTCACTCGGTATTGGTTCATAAAATATTACTAAATCAACTTCTGGTATATCGAGTCCCTCCTCTGCTATTGACGTTGCTACAAGAATATCTAGCTCGCCATCTCGAAACGATTCTAATATACGGGACTGTTCTTCTTGCGACATTCCAGTATCTCCTTGTCTTTTTGCTTGACCAACGAACCTTGATGCTCTTATTTTTTGTTTGGAAAGAACTTCAACTATATGCCTGGCAGTATCCCTGTATTGAGTAAAAATGAGAACGCGCGAAGTTTTTGGTGCATGGTTACTGTATATGGTCCTTTTATCGTCAACTAGATTTTCTTTTTGATATATTCCTGTGAAATCGCGCTGTTCGAATTTATTTTTAAGAAGTTCAACTATGTATTTTAATTTGGGATGTTCTGACGATAGATTGTTTACCAGTGTTCTTATTTCTTTAATTCTAGGATCGGTTAGTAGCGACTGATGAGTCCTGCCTCCTTCTGCCTCGATTCTATTAAGAAATGCCTCAAGTGAGTAAGAACCTTGACTTTCGATTAGTTCAGAGCAATACATAAGAGATAGGGCTGTCGACTGATGCCTCAATGCAAGATAAAATGGTGCTCTATTCTCCTCCATAGTAAGTTCCAAGTTATATCGAAGCTGATCTCCAACATTTATCAAATCCCGCTTGAAAATCCATTTAGGATCTTTCCTTATTAATTGTCTACGAATAAGCCACTTGATTCTTTCATCCAACATGCTTTTCAATGAAGATCGTATGTACTGATATTCTGAGGAAAGATCAAACCATTTCCAATCTACTTCTATAGGGTTAATATACGACTTTACGTCAACGTCGTCTTCACCCCTATACTCTACCTGCTCAATGAAGAGATTGTCGGAAACTTCCTGTACTCGTTGTTTCTGCGAACCAGGACTTGCCGTCAGAGCAAGTATTATTGGATATACAGATTGTTTGACATACTCCTTCGCTACGTAAGTATATGCATAATCCTTTACAGCTCTATGTGCTTCATCGAAGATCAACAAGGTAAAGTCTTTTAATGATATTCTATTTTCTTGAATGTCGTTTTTTACAACTTCTGGTGTAGCGAAAACGAGCCTAATATCCGTGTTGTTCCAAACTGCTCTCCTCTCGGTAGGGGTTATTTTTCCTGTAAGCATCGCCACCTGGTTTTCCATTATTTTCATAACAGAAAAAAATGAAACCATGTGCTGCATTACAAGCGGCCTAGTCGGGGCCAATATTAGGATGCGTTTATCCTTATGAAAGTATAAGGTATTTGCGCATACAAGTAAAGATATTACAGTCTTGCCCAGGGCTGTTGGAAGTATTACGAGTGTGTTCTTTTGAAACGCAGATTTGGATATATTATTTTGATATTCCCTGAATTCAACTGTTTTCTCTCGCAAGAGCGGGTGACTTACAAATTGATTGGACTGAGTTGCTTCTCGATACATTGCTATTTCTATATATTCAAATTATTGAGTCATTCGGACTATTCAACGTATCACATAACAAATTCACAGAGGGTAAGTAATTTTGAAAAATTATACTGCTTGAATATCATGGCTCATGGCTCATAACGAGTTTTGCGGTTTAGTTAGTCCTTCCATCCGATCGTTAATTCTCAAATCACCCGCAGGGAAATTTCTAGCCTGCTTTAAACCATTCTGGTCTATTATGCCAACTGCAAAATATGAGTCGTGAAAGAAAATACTAAGGCTTCCAAGTTCTCAATGACCTAGTCCCATGAATCTGACAGAACAAGAGAATTGAATTGGATTTGTTTACTTCATTATTATAGTCCAACACTCATGAAATCCTTAATGGGGTTCTCAGGAAACAAGTTGATCATGATCTTCTAATAGATATCAATAGAAGAAGAGACTCTTGTTTCCAAGCTTTCAAACAGGTAATAATATCAAAGTTTTGTTATTATCAGTTTTTCCGCAGCCCACTTATATTATAATCACCCTGCTAAAGGGAATAATAAATGGGCACTGGAAAAAATTTATTCATGTTATTGATTCTCTCAATAGGAATGTTAACTGCCTCAACGTTATTAACTTCAGGCTATGTTGTAGCCCCCGCATTTGCGAAGAAAAAACACTGCGACAAACAAGATAATGGATGCGATACGATCACGTCAACAAATCGTCAATATTTGTTGGGTGGAAATGAGACCTCAACCTCTGGTCAGGCCGATCTAGGACAGAATGACTCAAATAATGTAGACGAACCCACTACTTTGGATGATTCTAAAACATCTATCGACAATTCGAAATCCTCAAACACTAATTTGTCAGGAAATCCGTTTCAATAGCCTGATAAGCTATACATTTTTTGCTTTGTAAATGCAGGCAAATTCTGACCAAATAATTATTTGTTAAAAACAATTCAAATATTTTATCATAAATTCAAATTTTGTATCTGATTTTCGATGAATGGTTGTCTCCGTCAAATCTTGCGATCATATTTTAGGTTAAAATTGATAAATTATTTGTTATTAGCAAGTGTCAGCAAGTCCAGATATAGTTTAGAGAAAACATTAAGATGGAGAACAATTATGGGTATTCTCAACAACAAAGGAAATGCAGGAGGTCTTGCTATGTTGATACTTTTATCAACATCGATGATACTCTCTGCGGTCATATCGGCAACACCAACTTTTGCGGCTAAACATCACTCAAAGGACTGTCAGGGCGACAAGAATTGCAATGTTTCCAAGTCAATCCAAACAACTTCCATTGTTAGCTGTAAATCAAATGGAAAGGAATCAACCAACAGTAGTGAAAAAAGCGGCAGCACATCTTGTGAGAACCAGACAAATACTACAGGCTCACTAAACGCTACAGCCTTTAAAAAACTGACAGGTATTTTTGGATAGCAGAAGAACATATAGGACATAACAGAAGACAAAACAAGTTTAACCGAAACAACAAGGCAGTCCCAAATTTTTTGGGGCTGAAATATAACTATTCTGGCCTTTCAGGAGTAGATGACTTTTGATCTATCTACTAAAATAAGTTAGGCGCCTATAATCTAGTCGTACTTATTTCGATACTAACCATTCCAAACATTCTCGGAAAAGCTTCCATAAGTTCCAGTATAACTAAAGTTAATGAGACTATTATTTACTTCGAGTTTTTTAGTAGACGCTTGTTCCATCCTAGTTGCTTCAAAACCTTCTGGCAATTCAATTATCGCACGATGAATTTTGTGTGTTACAGGATTCCTTATAGGTTCAAGCCATGCATCAATTTCCAAATTATCTTTATTCTTTCCCACCATCAAGCGACTGCTTGTACCCTTTGATTGAAATGTAATGCGTGATCTTACAGGTTCGTTATATTCTTCTATAATGCTAGCATAGAGAGAGAATGGGCCGGCTCCGCCTGATTTTCCTGTAATTATTTTTGATAATGCATCAAACTGTCTATCGTCGGAGCGATGATCGATAAAGTATGATGCCTTTCCGTGTCCTTCATGAATCGGACCGGGCCAAGAACCGATAAATGCCATATTGAGTCCATCCAGTTTAATATTTGAGTAATTGCCCTTTATTATATGAATTCCACTTAATCCCTCGCACGTATCATGCGTTGGGTTGGCATTAAATTGACAAGGACATCCCCAATCGCAGTTACATGCATCCAAGTAATAAACATGCAACTTCCACTTAATTTTTGATGGAGGTTTGCGTAATGCTTTCATACTTACTTCAAGATGCCCCATGCATAGAAGATAATTTAAGGTTAATCCCTCGCTAAAAAATTGATAAATAAAAATTTTTCCAGACGGTTTTCAAGATATAATATTATCGCTACCTTGATGTTACCCTTTCTTGGTACAACTGCAATATCTCATCACTTTTTGTTCTTAAATTCCGTTTGTAGGATTCGAAAAAAAATACCACCTTTAATCAGAAAGGATTGTAATCACCACATATTCCTAACTAGATGCGGGTAAGAACCACAATTAGTAGAGTAAAGTATAAGAAAATAAAAATAATATATTGGTCTCAAATTGGGCGAATTTCTCATAGACGTCTACCTTCGGCATACCAGTTCCCCCTTGGATTTTCATGAAACACTACTATTACTGCCTCCCTTGTCACATCTAATATCCTACAAACATCATCAGTGATTGCTTCGGCGAGCCTGTCCTTCTCTGTCTGGGTTCTGCCAGCATAAAGTGAAATATTCACGATTGGCATAATTCATAATAGTAATAGTAGGAGAATCTAATAAGATTTAGGAAAAGTTTGGCCTTAATCTAAACAATTTGTGGCTAATAATCTATAATAGGTTACTTTTAAGCCAATTTATTGCGTTTTTAGGGCTAATATTATCTCTCAGCTGATATCCATTTGACTAATACCGAGAGCTATGGCTTTGACCTGGGGAAATATTACCAAAACATCTGTCTGTAATGATTATAGCCTCTCATAATCAACAGTTCCATTATAAGGTTTTCTAATATAGCTTTATCCTAGAAAATGAAATCATATGATTTTCATAGCGAACAAAATAAGGGCCGAAGATACAGTATTAATTTCGAAAGGCTCTTAATAGACCTAAGTCGATCTCTTTCTTAGTTATGAGGCATCAATCATTCATAACGGTTGCTTTATCTATACTAGTTACCAGTTTTGTCTTCAGTGGGATAAGCAATGTATTCTCACAACAGGGGTTGGAAAATGGCAGGGTGTTACCTCCCGCAGGTAATAATGTTACCCAAGAACATTTCGGTATTAATATGCGTGGATTTTATACTAGTATGCCCCAATCAAGGGACTTTAAAGTTAATTTTCCTGAAAATTATTATGACTCTAGTTTCAAAGCCATAGCAAATGATCATAACATTGATCACATCAGATACAGATTCTATTGGGAATCCTTCGTTAGAAACTCTAGTGCCTTCATGAAAGAAATTGAAGACGTGGCAAATATGGCAGACAAATATGGCTTGAAGGTCATATACGATAATCACCAGTTTCATACTTCTTCGTGGATGAATCCTAGTCGGGGTAATGGTTTTCCTACATATCTTTTTGCTGATACTAAACTTTATCCACAGGATAGCGGTGGAACACCCAAGTCACCTGCTGCCCAGACTTGGTGGACTAATTGGTGGAACAATGCCATAAAAGCTAATGGTACTGATGGATGGACACTTCAACTTGATTTTCTGAAAAAAATAGTACAAGCTGTAGATAAGCATCCAAGTACCCTAGGTTATGAGATATTGAGTGAACCTCAAGTCCATACAGTAGATCAGTGGGCGAAGATAGGAAAATACAACTCTTTCTTGACAGATGGACTCAGAAAGATTACAGGTAAGACCATTGTTTACAGCATGAATATTCCAATCGACTTAAAAAGTCCGATAAAAGTCAATGCTGAGAATCTGGCTAAGATGACACCCCACAATAAACAGAATGTTGTCTTTAAATTCTCACTATATGGAATTCCATCTGACGGCTATCAAGCAGATAAGCTTGGTCTCTTTGAGAATACCAGCAAACTATCCGGTGTACCACTGTATATTGGAGAGTGGAACAATGTAAAACGAGTTCAGACATTCGAAAATGGCAAATCAGTTTGGATAATAGACGAGACTATGAGTGACATAAATCAAGCCCAAGCCAACAAAATAGTCAATGAATTTAAAAGAATTGGAGTGTGGGGTGCAGCTTTTTGGGAATGGTCCTTCGTTCCAAACGACACCCCGAATTTTAATCTAGCAAATGTAACCACTGACAAAGTAACAGGAAAGGAATCCATATATCCTACGAAGTATCTTGAGATTGTGGCTAACGCTTACAAAAATGCTCTAAGTCAATCAGAGAACGAAACTATCGCTCTACCAACTACAACAGGCTAGTGATAGAGAAAAACTTTACCTCATTTAGCGTACTCTCCCTCTCCTTACTTCTTTTTCATTACTGAAACCGAGTAATACCCGAAAACTAGCTACATCTCCGAAAATAACAAAAATTATGCTGATTGCCGTCAAGACAAAATAAGGGCCTAAAATTGTGGGCCTAGTATCAAATGTTAACTTCCTGTCATCAATTGTCGAGATATACTTTTTTGAGTGATACTAGATTCTTCTTATATTATGTTAGTTCTAGTCAAAAAATATAGAACGAAAAAAAAATAGTGGCATATTTTTAAAGTATTATTACAAATTTAGCAGTGTATGGGACATACTAGGAATATTTCCTTATTAGTCTTAGGAGCTGCAATGGTTTCCCTTATTTTTGCGATCAACAGTTCCTACGCACAGAACGAAAAATATAGAGCGAAATTAGATGGTGATAATGAAATTCCGCCAGTAAATACAACATCGGAAGCTGTGATAAATTTCAAGACAAAAGGTGATGCGATGACATGGAAAATGAATGTTACTGGAATTGCAGATGCTACGGGAGCAAATATCATTAAAGGTAAAATTGGACAAAGTAAGGATGTTGTCGTTGATCTTTTGAAGGTAAGTAAGCATTCTGATAACCCAAAAGGAATGACAATGAGAGGTAACATTACTGCATCTGGTTTAACAGGCTCTCTAAGTGGCAAAACGCTAGACGACCTTAAAACAGCAATGGCAGGTAATGACACATTTGTAAATATTCATACCAAAGCACATCCTGATGGTGAGATAGCAGGAATAATTAAGGTTAAAGGTGCTGGATCTAACGCTACAACTACTACTACAGCTGAAACAAATAGCACAGGCTAGCTAATCTAGCGGAAACCCTTCTTCTTTTTTCATATTAGTAAATTTAATTCAGCCAGGTAAAATAATCTTTTAACAAGCTATCAGAGGCCAGCGAGGTCATATAGATTGCTACTTATTGATTGCTGTAGTTAATTAATGCCATTTAGCTAATTATGGCAAATTAGCCTTAAATAATATTTTTTCTAAAAATAAGGTGATAGTAATGAAAAATGAGAATGCGAATACAATTCTAATCACTGGTGCGACTGGAACTGTTGGAAGCGAGGTTGTAAAACAGCTCGCCACATCAGGAGATGTTATAAAAGCTGCCATTCACACTCACGAGGCTGAATATCTTAGACAGTTTCCACAAGTGGATATTGTGAAAATCGATTTTGCAAACCCAGTAACTATAAGTAACGCTTTGACCGGAGTTGACAAGCTATTTCTGGTTACTCCAATTACCCCCAATAGGGACAATATTAATGCTAACATAATACAAGAGGCGAAAAATAAGGGGGTTAAATACATAGTCAAATTATCTGCTGCAGGAGCTGACTCTGAATCAGAAATCAACATAGGAAAATTACACAGAAGGGAAGAAAAAATGATAGAAGATGCTGATATTGAATATAACTTTTTACGCCCGGGGGCTTTTATGCAAAACTTTGTTAGCTATTTTGGAGAAACAATTAGGAAACAAAATGCAATTTTTACCTCTGCTGGAGAGGGAAAGATTGGTTTCATTGATGCGAGAGACATAGCTTCTGTTGCTGTACAATTACTAACCAATAATGATACTAAATATAAGAATAAATCATTTGAGTTGACTGGAAAGGAAGCATTATCGTACGGTCGGGCAGCGGAAATACTATCCAAAGAGCTCGGGCGAAAAATATCACACATCGATGTATCTGAAGAAGAAGCCAGAAAAGGTATGAAAAAAGTAGGTATGAGTGATTGGCTAATTGATGATATAATGAAGTTTTATGGCATTATTAGATTAGGGTATGCCTCTCAAATAACTAATACAATTGAGGAAATCACAGGAAAAAGACCAATATTATTTTCCCAGTTTGCAAAGGATTATGCTAAAGCTCTTGAATAGATAGACTGTCAAGATGGATAGTAGTAACGTATTATCTGTCAAAGTGATGCGGATTGATGTTTGGGCGATTCTAGTTTCAATCCAATTTGTCTGGATTTTTCATATTCTCATTTTATTACAACATATTTAGAATGAAACAGGCTGGAGGGAAATTGGAAAACCCCCCACCTGAACTTATTTGTCTGAGATCGTGCGTCAAATTAAAGGTACAAAATTTAGTTTAAAGAGAATTGCTGAACTAGGTTAATCCAGGCGAGAAACCGTTTATTATTCAAAATTAACATCAATCTCATTGACTAAAATACAACGGAATGGAGAGAGAAATTGGATTACAACAACTCTCCAGCCGTTGGATATTAGGTACTATGCAGTATACAATATACAAATCAGGTTATAATTGATTGATTAACTAGGTTAAGCCTCGCTTAAAGTTGCCCGAAGGGCAAGCTATAGTCAATAGGCAATAACATCCAATGCATTTTGATGTAATGGAAGTTGTCAAAGTTTCATTATCCCTGTTGCGTCTATAATATGTATGTTCAAGCATCTATTGGTCCCTAAGTTTTAGCTAGGGATCAAGCCTGAGTTTTAATATTCCCGGGGTATGTAACTATTACTATACCTGTGTGATCTCCTAAAGTCAGGGGGCGTGCGAACGGTGTAACCAAGAGGACTCCCACAACACGCACAAAGGGCACTTTCTGTTATTATATACAGGTTACAACCAAGACAATGTTTTGCGCCCTTTACATAGGCTTTATTTCCAAACTTCAACTTTTCACACAACTTATTGCATAACATACCGAATGAATGGATTACTTGCCTTAAGAAAGAATCAAAAATTTTGTTTGGCTGTTGCATAAATAAAGATTAGCTATCGGCCTTCAGGCGGGAAACCCTGTTTATTCATTTATTTCGTCACTCACACTTAAATCAACCAAAGTCTATTTTAGAAATATGCCAAAGCTTGAATTTTATGGACAAGTCCAAGAGACCGATGGAATTTTTGTTATATTAATTCCTTCAAATCTGTCTGGGATAGCTAATGGTTTGAAGGGTAAACAACTTAGGATATCTGTTGATTTATGACAGAATACCTATTTTGTACTATTATATCGATTATATGATAATAATCTATTCTTCAGTCAAATGACGTAATGCTAGACTAGGACTACAACTATATCTAAGACTATCCTTAAAGAAAAATGAATCAAATGGGAAATAGTAAGCATAAAAGCAATGGAATGACGGAACAAGTAGCCAGAATATTGAGAGAACCTAATTTTGCTTTTTTAGGAACACTTATGAAAGATGGTAGGCCTCAAGTCACTCCAGTTTGGATAGACTTTGACAATGATAATATTCTAATAAATACTGCAGAGGGGAGAATAAAGCATAAAAATTTAACTAGAGATCCGAGGGTCTCTTTATCACTCGTAGACAAAAATAATCCATATAGCATGGTAACAATTCAAGGAACGGTAGTAGACCAGATTAAAGATGGGGCTGATGAGCATATTGATAAGCTTGCAAAAAAATATTTAAAAGCCGAGAAATACCCTGGACATTCTCCAGCTATAAAAAGAATCATAATAAAGATAAAACCAGATAGAATATTTTATCTGCCACCAAGGTATGAAGAATATCTAAACCGATAGATTCTAACCCTCACATCCATCTATATTTGCTAAATTATTTTCGAAAGTACGGCAAATAGAAATAATAAGTGTGTCTTTGTAATTAATTTGATTTCATATTGGACATTAGAGAAGACGCTATAAACCTTCATCGGATGCTTAAGGGAAAGATCGAAATTCAAAATCGGGTTTCTGTAGAAAATGCCTTCGACGAAGAAAAGGGAACACTCGGTTTAATATATACTCCGGGTGTAGCATACGTTGCAACAGAGATAAGTAAGAATAAAGAATTATTGTATGATTATACTTCAAAATGGAATAATGTTGCCATAGTTTGTGACGGAACAAGAGTCCTTGGTTTGGGAAATATTGGGCCTGAAGGAGCGCTTCCTGTAATGGAAGGAAAATCTGTTTTATTCAGGATTTTAGGTGGAATAAATGCATATCCACTTTGCATTGCTAGCAAGGATAAAGAAGAAATAATAAGATTTGTTAAAATGATTGAGCCTATTTTTGGTGCCGTAAATATTGAAGATATCGAATCACCGAAAGTTTTGGAAATTGTAGACAGATTACGCAACGATCTTCAAATTCCTGTATTCCATGATGACCAGCACGGTACAGCCGTAATTACTCTCGCCGCTCTGAAAAATGCATTAAAGATTGTTCATAAAGATATGAGCAATATACGAGTCGTAGTAGCCGGGGCTGGTTCTGCAGGATATGGTATATTTAGAATATTGGAGGAAGCAGGATGCAAAAATATTATTGTTGTGGACAGCGCTGGAGCGATATATCAGAAGAGAGCCAAAGATTTGGAGAATCAGTACAAGCAAGAAATTGCTAACAAAACCAATCCTATGAAATTGAGCGGTAGTATTGCGGATGTTCTTAAAGGAGCCGATGTCTTTATTGGTGTGTCTGGAAAAGCGAATTTAGTAGACAAAGCCATAGTAAAGAGTATGAATCATGATGCGATTGTCTTTGCGTTAAGCAACCCGGATCCGGAGATACTCCCACATGATGCCTTAGAAGCAGGAGCAAAAATCGTAGCTACAGGTCGATCAGACTTTGCAAACCAAGTGAATAACGCTCTAGTTTTTCCTGCCATGTTACGATCGTTACTAGATCTGAGAGTTAAAAACCTCAGTGAGGATATTCTAGTATCTGTCGCTTATGCTATTGCAGATATTGTTGATAGTACACATCTAAAAAATGATTACATCATACCGAAAGTGAACGATCCTCGGATAATTCCGATAGTTATAAGCACCGTAAGGAGTGCGCTAAAAAGACGCATGGAGAACATTAAATAATACTTTTAACAATGGATTAATCATCAATATACAAAAAAATTTACTCTTTACAAGGTTATAATGGCATTTATGATAGAATAAAACATTGTAGCTAAAATCGCATGTTTATATATTGAATCATCAGAGTATTAGCGAGAAGAAATGCCTGTGGGAAAACTCATAGTGTCATTAGCATTAATATTATTAATTGCTGCTAGTGGTTCCATTTTGCAGGAAAATAACGCTATTGCACAAACTGCTGCTTTTTCTACTACGCCAATAAAGCATTTAATCGTTATCTTTCAAGAAAATGTTTCTTTTGACCATTATTTTGGCACCTACCCAAATGCTTCCAATAAACTTGGTGATTCTCAGTTCATTCCCAAAGGAAACACTCCATCCATTAACGGTCTATCAGCTTCATTCTTAACAGACAATCCTAATAAGGTAAATCCATTTCTCATACCTCGTTCTAATGCATCTACTTGTGACAATGATCATTCATACACCAGACTTCAGGAAGCGTATAATGGGGGGCTCATGGATAAGTTTGTTGAGACCAATATCGTCAGCAAAAATTGTAATCCTTCAATAACTATGGGTTACTTTGATGGGAACACAGTTACTGCCATTTGGAATTATGCCCAGAATTTTGCCATTAGTGACAACTTTTTTGGGACAACATTTGGTTCTTCTACTCCTGGCGCCATTAATCTTATATCAGGACAAACACACGGTGCTGATCCTCAGAACCTGAATGCTTCTAACAAAGGACAAAATATGGTATACGTGTCCAATGGTACTTTGATATCTGATGCAAATCCACTATATGACAAATGCTTCAACCCGGCTACAAAGTCATTTCCACTAGCGTTTATGAATGGAACCAACATAGGGGATCTCTTAAACAAAAAGAATGTAACTTGGGGGTGGTTTCAAGGTGGTTTCAAACCTACAAATATGACCGCTGATGGATATCCAACATGCGGGTTTGCTCATATAAACTCTCAAGGAATACAGATATTCGACTATCTACCCCACCACGAGCCATTTCAGTACTATAAGACTACAGCAAACCCAAATCATTTACCACCGAGATCCATGGAAACCGTCGGCCATACCGATCAAGCAAATCATCAATACGATATTTCAGATTTTTGGGAAGCAGCTACCTCAGGCAATCTACCTTCAGTCAGTTTTCTTAAAGCTCCAGCCTTCCAAGATGGACATGCAGGATATTCAAGTCCATTAGAAGAACAGACATTTATTGTCGATACCATAAATCGTATCCAAAATCTTTCTGATTGGAATAACACTGCTATAATAATTGCTTACGACGATTCTGATGGTTGGTATGATCATGTAATGCCTCCCATCATTAGTCAATCTGATGATCCAAAGACCGATGCTTTGTTGGGAAGTAATTTGTGTGGAAAACCTTCTCCTGAGACGTACAAAGACCGCTGTGGACATGGGCCGCGTCTTCCAATAATAGTTGTCTCTCCGTTTTCAAAAGTAAATTATGTGGACCATCAGATAATTGATCAAACATCCATTTTGAAATTTATTGAGGACAACTGGAACTTGGGACGGATAGGCAACCAATCATTTGATGCAAAGG
>Ga0114129_10009269_pt1 | contig 14036 bp, 18 predicted proteins | sample RhiMetdeltSRZDD1_FD_80071 | JGI IMG/M metagenome (GOLD analysis project Ga0114129, IMG submission 80071) | Populus rhizosphere microbial communities from Tennessee, USA - Rhizosphere MetaG P. deltoides SRZDD1 (version 2) (version 2) | ecosystem: Host-associated > Plants > Roots > Rhizosphere >... | reverse complement strand
CTAAAGGTGACCTCTACGTCGTGAGGGGGTGTTCGGTGATCAGCAGATCCTGAACGACGCGACCACCAATGAGATGCTCCTGGATGATCCGCTCGAGGGCGGGCGGATCGCATTCGCGATACCACGCGCCTTCGGGGTAGACGACGGCAATCGGCCCGCCTTCGCAGATGCGAAGACAGTTCGCCTTGCTCCGAAGAATTCCGCCTTGCTCGGATAACCCGAGCTCCTTCAATCTCCGTTTCAGAAACTCCCACGCGGCGACGCCCCGCTCCATGTCACAACATTTGGGCTTTGTCTGCTCGGAGCACAGAAAGATGTGGCGGCGTGCGACAGGCACGCCGTTGACTGCGGCTTTTTGTCGTTGCGATTCGATCACAGATCTCTACTTCTTATCGGGAAACGACGGCGTGCTACGCGGCTGGCTCGAGTTGGGCGGTATCCAGAGTTTGATTCGACCCTCCCACAACGATTTGTTGTTCTCCTCGCACGAGTACTCGAGCAGCTCGCCGTTCGACAGGGTCATGATCCGCTCATTGGTCCACGGCTGCGTGTAAATGGCGGGATCGTCGATGGTGACGGTGTAGGCGACATGTCCGGCGTCAACGTGCTTGAAGGTCTGAACGACGTGCAACTTGTCGCTCTGCGGATGGCCGACGGTGTCGAGTCGGGTGAACCCGTTGAAGCCGATGGTATCGACCACGAGCGTATCGCCGTCCCACTTGGCGATCGAGTTGCCGAACCACGTCGAGTCAACTTCCTTGGGATGCCCGTTTCGGAAGGGCACCACGTGGAACCACGTGCTGACCTCGAAGAGGAACGCAACGTACTTGTCGTTCTGAAAGATCTGAATCGGATAGGGAGCATTCATCGACCGCGTCAGACCGTACGGCATGCACATTCCCGTGTAGTCGCCATCCCGTTCCGGGTTGTACTGCTTCATGTTCTCGAGGCCCGCTGGCGTGAAGGGAAGTTCCTTTGGCCCCTTCTGCATCGCCGGGTTCCTCTGATTCGTCGCGGTCATGTCCGGCACGTACTGGTGGTCCCAAACGCCGCTGAAATCCGGTCGTCCGTTTGGTAATCGCGATGCCGGACCCTTCGGCGGAGTCCAGTCAGGCTTTGCCGATATGCCCGTACCGCTGGTAGTCGCTTGCGCAGCTGGGGTTGCCGTCGCCGGAACCAAAACGGCGGCAAGGGTCACGACGAGGAAAATCGAGCGCAGGACAGCAAGCATCCCGGAATTATAGGTCGAGTCTGCCTTGCGATGCGCGGTCAAGCTGCCATAAGATAAGGGTTTACCCATGTTCGAATCGCTCAGCACACGGATCCAGACTGCCTTTTCCTCGTTGCGGGGCGAGGTACGGCTGACCGACGACCATATCGAGTCGGTGCTTCGGGAAATCCGGCTGGCGCTGCTCGAGGCCGACGTCAACTTCCAGGTCGTCAAGGCATTCATCGATCGCGTCCGCGATAAAGCGACCGATCAGGCCGTCCTCAAGAGCCTCACACCAGTCCAGCACGTCGTGAAGATCGTCCGCGACGAGTTGCTGTCGCTCTTCGGCGAGACGGAAGGCGGACTCAAGAAGAACGCACCGACGCCGCGCGTGGTGCTGTTGCTTGGACTCCAGGGATCGGGCAAGACGACCACGTCGGGCAAGCTGGGTCGCTGGCTCAAGCGACAGGGAAAGCATCCCGTCATGGTATCGACCGACGTACGACGGCCCGCGGCCATTCAGCAGCTCACCGTGGTCGGCGAGAAGGCCGACGTTCGTGTCTTTACGCCCGACACGATGGATCCAGTCGCTCGAGCGACGAGTGCGTTGGCCGAAGCCAAGGCCAAGGGATTCGACACAGTCATCGTCGACACCGCCGGCCGATTGCACATCGACGATGAGCTGATGGATGAACTGCAGGCGATTAAAGACGCCGTGCAGCCGTCCGACCTGCTCTACGTCGCGGATGCGATGACGGGGCAGGACGCGATTAAGAGTGCCGGCGAATTCAATCGCCGCGTCGGCGTCACTGGTGTGGTGCTGACGAAACTCGATGGCGACGCGCGCGGCGGCGCGGCGTTGTCGGTCGTCTCGGTCGTCGGCGTCCCGGTGGCGTTCATCGGCAGCGGCGAGCAGATCGAAGACCTCGAGCTCTTTCACCCCGACCGCATCGTCTCGCGCATGCTCGGGATGGGCGACGTGCTCTCGCTCATCGAGAAGGCCGAGCAGGCGCTGGATGAAGGCGAGGCCGAGAAGCTCGAGGAGAAGCTTCGGAAGAATCAGTTCACGCTCGACGACTTCAAATCACAGCTCAAAACGATCAGACGCATGGGCCCGCTCGAAAGCGTTCTCGGGATGATCCCGGGGATGGGCAGCATGAAGGAGCTGGCGGCGAACAAACCCGATGAGAAGCAGCTTGGCCGCGTGGAGGCCATCATCTCGTCGATGACCGCTGAGGAACGTCGAAACGATCAGATCATCAACGGGAGTCGGCGAAAACGGATTGCGACAGGAAGCGGCACGTCGGTCGAGGACGTGAATCGTTTGCTGAAGCAGTTCGCCGAGATGCGCAAGGTGCTGAAGATGATCGGTTCGGGTGGGGCGGCAGCGATGCGAGGGATGAAGCACATGCCCCAACTGCCACGCGGCACCAAAGGATTCGCGGCCCCCGGAGGCAAGAAACGCAAGAAGGGTGGTCCGTGGGGGCTGATCAAGACGAGATAGTGCTAACGCCCAACTCCCAAGAGACCAACTCCCAAACCCGGGGGCTGGTATTGTTGGGACCTTGGGATTGGGTTATTGGGAGTTGGGAGTTGAGATGTTAGTCATCCGAATGAGGCGTGTTGGGACGAAGAAGAAGGTGTTCTTCCGCGTGGTCGTGACCGAAGCGAGGTCGGCGCGCGAGAGCAGCTTCGTCGAGAACGTGGGCACGTACAACCCGCGCTCGAAGCCCGCGAAAGTCGAGATCAACAAGGAACGCGTGCAGCACTGGCTGAAGCAAGGGGCACAGCCGTCGAGCTCCGTCCGCACGCTGTTGGCCAAGCACCTCTCTCGTGATTTGTCGGCGCCGGCAGCACCGGTGCCCGCAGCGCAGTAATGGCCGGCGAGTCGGGGCAGACGCAAGCCGGCCCGGTGCGCGCAGTGGTCGAAGTGGTCGTTCGCGCGTTGGTCGACAATCCGGATGCGGTCAAGGTCCACGAGTCGTTTCGTCGCGGCACGACGGTCCTGGAATTGACGACGGCACCTGGTGACATGGGAAAGATCATCGGACGTCAGGGTCGTACGGCTGCCGCGCTTCGCACGCTCGTCGCGGTGACCGCGGAACGATACGGAATTCGGGCGCAGCTGGATATTCGCGATTAGGTCCCCGCCGGAACGTATGGTCGATTGGGACGAAATGGTTCTCGTGGGTCGCGTCGCGCGGCCGCACGGTCTTCGCGGTCAGGTGATCGTGAATCCCGAGACCGATTTCGTCGAGGAACGGTTCCGCGTGGGTGCGACCCTCTGGACGCGGTCGCCCGATGGTGATGAAGCGCTGACCGTGACCGCATCGCGAGTGCAGAATGGGCGACCGGTCCTCGCGTTTGCAGGGTTCTCGTCGATTGAGGATGTCGAGCGGTTGGCCGGACTGGACCTTCGCGTGCCGGAGACCGAGTTGCAGCCACTTGGGGAGGGTTCGTACTATCACCATCAGCTCGTGGGCTGCGTGGTGGACACGATTGCCGGGGAACATGTCGGGCACGTGATTGGAGTCGGGGGCGGTGCGTCAGGCAGTGTTCTCGAGGTCGAAGGGCAACAGGGCCAGGTGTTGATTCCGCTAGCGACGGAGATTTGTATCGAGATCGACGTAACCGCGAAGCGAATTCGGATCGACCCGCCCGAAGGTCTACTCGACGTGAATACGTAGGCCGCCTCAAGGCGGCCTCTACGAGAACCGTGGCGCATGACATGAACTTCGACGTCGTCACGATCTTTCCGCGGATGATCGCGGCCGGCGTCGCCGAAGGCGTCGTGGGGCGAGGGATCGATCGCGGGTTGTTACGCGTTGGCGTGCACGACCTGCGGGAGTTTACGACGGATCGCCACCGCAGCGTCGACGATGTACCGTATGGCGGCGGGCCGGGGATGGTCATGAAGCCCGAGCCGTTGATGCGCGCGGTCGCGCACATCGGCGCGACGAGTGGACTCCCGGGCGCCGTCGTATTGTTGTCGCCGCAAGGGCGGCCGTTCAGTCAGGTGGAGGCGGCACGGCTCGCAGGCCTCCGACATGTCGTGCTCCTGTGCGGCCGATATGAAGGGATGGACGAGCGGGTCCGCGAGCGCGTCGCAACCGAAGAGTTGTCGATCGGCGACTACGTGTTGAGCGGTGGTGAGCTTCCGGCGCTGGTTGTCGTTGATGCGGTGAGCCGGCTGGTGCCCGGCGTCGTCGGGGATGAGCAATCGGTTGCGGAGGAATCATTCTCACGCGGCCTGCTCGACTACCCGCACTACACGCGACCCGCTGAAGTCGCTGGACGACGAGTACCCGACGTGCTGCTGTCGGGGCACCATGCGGATGTGCGCCGGTGGCGCCGAAAAGCGGCGCTGGCGAGGACGCTCGAGCGGCGTCCCGAATTGCTGGCGGCGGCCTCGCTCGATGCAGAAGAGCGGGCGTTGCTGGAAGAGATCAAGAAGGAGACGGAGCCATGAGCGCGATAGAGCTGGTCGAGAAGTCGCAGTTGACCCAACGGCCGGACATCAAGTCTGGAGACACGGTCCGCGTGCACGTGAAAGTCCGCGAGGGCGACAAGGAACGGATCCAGATTTTCGAAGGCATCGTGATCGGCCTGCATCGCGGCGGCGTGCGCGCGTCGTTCACCGTGCGGAAGGTCTCATTCGGTCAGGGCGTCGAGCGGATTTTCCCCCTGCATTCGCCGACAATCGCGAAGGTGGACGTCATCCGATCGGCCCGGGTGCGCCGCGCGAAGCTGTACTTCCTGCGCGACCTGAAGGGCAAGGCCGCGAGGATGAAAGAAACCAGTCGCGGATAGACCAGCGATCGATCCCCCCGGGAGATCCCAATGGTCAGGGTGCGGGCGATGCGAACCCTCGAGAACGCCGTGCGGCGCTGGGGGTTCTATCGCGTGGCGGGGTGCGACGAGGTCGGGCGAGGGTGTCTCGCGGGCCCCGTCGTTGCCGGCGCCGTAATTCTCGATCCCGACTGCCACATTCCCGGCCTGGCAGACTCCAAGACCATCACGGCCGCCGAGCGCGACCGACTCCACGATGTGATCACGACGAAAGCGCTCGCGTGGTCGGTCGCGTGGGCAGAGCCAGAGGAAATCGACGCCATCAACATCCACCAGGCATCTCTTCAAGCGATGCGTCGCGCAGTCCTCGCCATCACTCCGCTTCCCGATATGGTGCTCGTCGATGCGTTCCGTATTCCGGATTTGGAGATCGCGCAGCGGGGCGTGCTCCATGGCGACCGCCGCTGTGCGGCAATCGCGGCGGCGTCGATCGTCGCCAAGGTGACGCGCGATCGCCAGATGATGGCGGCGCACAGCGAAGATCCGCGGTACGGCTACGACCGCCATAAGGGCTATGCCACGGCCGAGCATCGAGCCGCCGTCGAGCGATTCGGGTACTCGGCGCTGCATCGCCGCTCCTTCCGTCCACAGGGAAGCCTGTTTGATAGGATGGACTGATCGGTTGACACGAGTGCACCAAGGAACCAAGAAGGCGTGATGCGCCTCCTCATGACGGCGCTCTTCTTCGAAGCGGGGCTCGTCCTCCTCATCGTGCCGTGGTCGGGGTTCTGGGAGCAGAACTACTTCGTCCAGATGCTGCCGGCCCTCGACGGGATCCTCACGAACAACTTCGTACGAGGAGCAGTGTCGGGTCTCGGGCTGGTGAACGTCCTCGCGGGCCTCGCGGAAATCTGGACCTTTCTCGCGACGCGCCACGTGTCCGAGCCCTTTGCCTCGATTAGTGGATCGTCTGCACAGGAAGACTAGTTAGGTGCCCGTGCGTCCGGTCGTGTGCATGGTGACGGACCGCCGGCGTCTCGGTGGTCACGAGGACGCGCTCGTGAGACGCGTGGCCTGCGCCGCGGCCGCAGGCGTGGACCTCGTTCACATCCGTGAGAGAGACATGGACGCCCGCGCGCTGTCGCGCGTCGTGGCTCGCTGCGTGGCGACAACGGCCGGCAGTCGGACGCGAGTACTCGTGAACGACCGGCTCGATATTGCCTTGACGGCCGGCGCGCACGGTGTGCACCTTCGCGGGGATTCGATGCCAGCCGGCCGGGCGAAAGCGTTGGCGCCCGCCGGGTTCTTGATCGGCCGTTCCGTGCATACGTTGGATGTAACTGTGCGCGTGACCGCAGACGGTGGCCTCGATTACCTGCTGTTTGGCACGGTGTTCGATACGGGTTCAAAGCCTGGGCACGCGGCCGTCGGCATCCGCGAGCTCACGAGTGTCGCGGCAGCCACTCCGTTGCCGGTGCTCGCGATCGGCGGGGTGACGCTCGACACCGTAGGGCAGTTGAGTGGGACGGGAAGTGCCGGCTTTGCCGCGATCGGCCTCTTCGCAGATGTCACCGAAGAGCAATTGCCTGAGGTATTCTCGACCGCGTCGCGTGCATTTGGGGGACAGTAGCGGATGGACAGCGGTTTCACGACACCGCTCCTCGATTTGTTTCGACGAGAAGAGGTGGCTCACGACGTCAAAATGGTTGCAGCGAAGGGAGCGCTGGCGCCGCGCGCGCATGAGCAGCTCGGGCTCCTGGTGCTGCTTCAAGGCGACTCGAATCCCGAGGTCGCCAGTACCGCCGAGGCCACGCTTCAGGCCATTCCTCGTGATGCGATCGCGGCTTTTCTGGGACGCCCGGACGCGCCAACCGAGCTGCGCACATTCTTCAGCAAACGCGGTATCGAACCGGGGGCGGCAGCCGCCGGTACCGATGCGCCGGTGATTGACACGGCGCCGGATGACGGTCCGGCCGAGGATGAGGACGACGAGGGGTCGGCCGTGCAGCGGCTCGCGGGCATGAATGTGCCGCAAAAGGTGTCACGCGCCACGAAAGGGACGCGCGAAGAACGGTCGCTTCTGATTCGCGATCCCAACAAGATGATTGCGACAGCCGTCTTGAGCAGTCCCAAGCTCACGACGAGCGAGGTCGAAGCCTTCGCGCGCGCGGGGAATGTCGCGGAGGATGTCCTGCGGATCATCGCCAGGACACGCGCGTGGATGAAGAACTACAACGTCGTCGTTGCGCTCACGAAGAATCCGAAGACGCCCGTCGCGATTTCGATGAACCTCTTGCCGCGGCTGGCCGAGAGGGACCTCCGGATGCTCTCAACGGACCGAAACGTGCCTGATGTGCTGCGTGTCTCGGCCAGAAAAAAGGTGGTGCTCGACAAGTAATTGGTACTTTTCCACTTTCGTACTTTGCACTTACTTTTCCACTTTTCCACTTCTTCCACTTTTTAACTTCTTCGCCCAGTCTTTCCGCATCTGCGCCAGTCCTTCCATATAGACCGTCGCCTTCTCTCGATCTGCCTCGGTGGGCAGGCTTTTGAGAAGCTCGATCGCATGTGCGAAATCATGCTCGATGCTTTGTCGCGTCGTCTTGAAGTAGATTCGCCGGATTTCCGCGATTGCGGTAGTGGAATCAGGCGGGCCGCTCTTGAGCGATCGCATGGAGACGAATCCGGCCGGGGGCTTAGCCACGCAGCGGACCCCGATTCCGTCGGAGCCGCGCGCGGAGGTCGTCGAGCGGCCGCGTGTTGAGCACGTGTTCGGAACGGGCCCACGCGCGACGGGCCATCTGAACGCCCCAGCGAAGACGCTCGAGCGCCCGAACGGAATGCGCATCGGTCGAGACGATCAGCGACGCGCCCCGCTCGAGGGCGAGCCGTGCGTGGCTGTCTCCCAAGTCGAGCCGTTCTGGCTGGCAGTTGATCTCGAGCGCGACGCCGCGCGCGGCGGCCGCCGTGACGACCGCGTTGATGTCGACCTGAATCCCCTCTCGCTTCAGCAGCCGGCGTCCAGTTGGATGACCGAGGACGTCCACCCACGGACACTCCAACGCTCGCAGCACGCGATCGGTCATCTGCGGTTGATCCTGCGAGAAGTGTGAGTGCACGGATGCGACCACGAGATCGAGTTGCGCGAGGCAATCCTCGGCGAGGTCGAGACGGCCATCAGGGAGGATGTCGCATTCGATGCCAGCGAGCAGCGTCAGGCCGTCGAAGCGTCCATTGAGGGCGCGCACGCGAGCGGCATGCGCCAGCGCCCGATGCTCGTCGAGACCGTTGGCCATTGCCAATGCCTTGCTGTGATCGGTGATCGCGATGTACTGATGACCGAGACCATGCGCTGCGGCCGCCATGGCCTCGAGATCGTCACGGCCATCGGTCTCCGTCGTGTGCATATGGAGATCGCCGCGAAGGTCCGACACGGACACGAGCCGAGGCAATGATCCGGCCGCGGCCGCCTCGACCTCACCGTGAGACTCGCGGAGCTCCGGCTCCACGAAGGTCATCCCCAGGGCGTGATAGATGCCTTCCTCGGTCTCGCCCGCCACGCGCGCATCGCCCTCTATCTGGAAGAGTCCGTACTCGTTCAGCTTGAATCCGCGCTGAATCGCCCGATCACGCACGGCGATGTTGTGCGACTTGGATCCGGTGAAGTACTGCATCGCGGCGCCGCGGCTCTCCGGCGGCACGAGTCGCAAGTCGGCCTGGTACCCACCAGTGATCGTGATGGTTGACTTCGTGGAGCCGTGACCGAGGACGCGCTCGACGCGTGGGTACGCGATGAAAGTATCCATCAGCTGCGGCTGTCCACCGACGGCAAGGATGTCGATGTCTCCACACGTCTCGCAGCCGCGCCGGAGGCTCCCGACTGGGATGAACTCCACGCCTGGCGCCTGCGCCTGCAGATAGCTCACGAGGTCAGCAGCCGTTGCCGCGGTTTCCGTCACGAGATGTCGTCCCGCGTCTTTTGCGCGCTCCTCAATGGACTTCAGGATCTGCGCCTCCTTCTTGGCGCCCATGCCTTTGAGCGACCGCAGCTTGCCGTCACGTGCCGCCCGCGCAAGGTCGTCGAGCGTCGAGATGTTGAGAGTCGTGTGGAGCATCGCCACCGTCTTGGGGCCGACGCCTTGCAGGCGAAGGAGATCGAGGATGGTGGGTGGAAACTGCAGCAGCAGCTCCTCGTGAAAGACGCTTCTTCCAGTCTCCGCCAGCTCGCGGATTCGCGCCGCGAGATCTTTGCCGATGCCGGGGATGCCACGCAGCTGCTGGTCGCTCATGCGTGCAACGGCGTCGGGCCACGTCGCAATGGTCTCCGCCGCGGATCGGTACGCGCGAACTTTGAAGGCGTTGTCCCCCTTGATTTCGAGCAGGTCGGCGATCTGTCCCAGGACGTGCGAGACGCCCGTGTTATCCACGAGAGAGCCCGTGACGTTCGAACGTGTAGTCGAGTACACGTGCGCCGCCGTGTGTGAGGGCGTCGCGGATGGCGTCGCGAGCCTCAGGCGGACCGTAGCAGAACATGCAGCCGCCGCCGCCGGCTCCACAGACCTTGGCGGCGGTGGCGCCGGCAGCGCGCGCGCGAGCAATCAAGTCCTCGATCGCGGGCGTCGTCACGCCGGGCGCGAGCTGCTTGCGGTTCTCCCATTCGAGCGCGATCGACCTGCCGACCGCGTCCCAATCACTCTGCTCGAGCGCCTGTCGCATGGCCGCCGCCGTGTCCCGGATGCGCTCGAAGCAATCGAAGATGAATCTGTCGCCATCGATGTGCCGCTTGGTGATTTCCCAATTGTTCGTGCCGGAATTGCGCGGCTCACCCGTGTAGCAGAGCACGATCCGCCGCTGCAGCTCATTGAGGTCGACGGTGAGCGGCACACGACGGACGCCGTCGGGCTCGAGCTCGACGGCCGCAATGCCCCCGTACAACGCGGGTCGATAGTCCTGCAAGCCGGTGGGTACATTGATGGCCTGTGCCTCGATATTCATGGCGATCTGGAGCAGCCCTTCCGGGTCGTAATGCGTGCGCTTCCACTCGGCCAGCGCCGCGCACACCGCGACGTTCAGCGCCGACGATCCCGCGATCCCCGCGCCGGCGGGCGACTGTGACGAGGTCGTCAGCGTGATGCCCCGCGTCTCGAAGAAATGCACCAGCAGACACAGCAGACGGAGCTCACGACGATGCCAGAGCTCGCGCCAGTCATCGGCTTCGACCGTGACGCCCGTATCCTCCGAGTGAATGACAATCCGCTGATCGGTCCGCGACTCGAGACGAGCGCTGGCGCGGAGACTGATGGCCGCGTTGAGCGTTTGAGCGCCCGGATGAAAGAGGTAGAGAGGCCAGATATCGATCGTTCCGCCGGCGAGATCGATGCGGGTGGGTGCAGAGGTCTCGATGCGCACGGGGGAATTATAGAACTGGGCTGTTTGCCGTGTCAGAAGTCGTAATTCAAAATGCAAAATTCAAGATGCAAAAGGCCGACGCAGAAGATTCTGCTTCTGCCTGTCCTTTTTGCATTTTGCATTCTGCATTCTCCATTACACGCGTCAGCCTCTCCGCCTCCCGACCACGTCGATCAGCGCGGGGCCGATGAGGAGCGACGTCTTCTTGCGTGAGCTCGCGAGCCAGTGGCGGCGGAGGCGTCGTGCTTGCTCGCGGTCGAAGGGGCGAAAGGACGCCATGTGATTCATCACGCCGAGAAAGTAGCTGGACAGCCAGGCCCAGACGGGTGATCCAGGGTGGCCGGTCCTGATCGTCGGCGTGATGTCGACCAGGTCGAGACCGGCTTTTTCGAACAACGCGGGCAGCGCGCTCGCGATGCTGACATCGCCGCCGTTTGTCGAAAAGAACGCCGCGTCAGCTGCCATGAATGCCGGCCATTCAGCCGGCGTTGGAATCATCGACAGCGTTTCCCGACGGTAGTCCTCGATCGCCAGCAGCCCGCCTGGTTTGAGCGACGCGGCGAGCTTGCGCACATGCTGCTGGGGGTTGGGCAGAAAGAGGAAGACCCACCTCGCGAAGATCAGGTCGTACCGCCCTCGAGGCAGTGACGCGGTGTCGAGCGTCGACTCCCATCTGTCGCCACGGCCGAACCCATCCTTCGCGCACAGCGTCTCGAGCCGGGCCCGAAACACGTCCGAGGGCTCCACGAAGTCCACCGGACCGCGCACGCGCCGACGCAGCTCGACGTGAAGCGATCCTTGCCCCGGGCCGATCTCGAGGACCTTCCAACCCCGTCGAACCCCAATGCGGTCGAACAGCTCAGACGCCGTGGGATCCCACAGCGCGGCCTGAGCGCGCAGACGCGCCGCTTCAGTGGACGTGTCGCCGAGAATGTATCGATACGATCGCGTGCGCACACGGCGCCTGAGGTCGCTCATCACGTGAGGCTACAATGGTCACCGTGCCGAGCGCCATCCGCCGCGATATCGGGCAGCTGCTGATTGGCAGTCTGCCAGCCAAGACGATCACCCCTGAGATTCGCTCCCTCGCCCGCGAGTTCTCCCTGGGCGGCATCATCCTTTTCTCACGCAACATCGAAGCGCCGGAGCAGGTCGCGGAGCTCTCGCACGACATCCAGTCCCTGGGATCCGAGCTGCCGTTGTGGGTCAGCATCGATCAGGAGGGAGGCCGCGTGGCCCGTCTCAAGGCCCCGTTCACCGAATGGCCTCCGATGGCCGTACTGGGTCGTAGCAGGGACAGCGCGCTCGCGACCAGATTCGGTGCCGCGCTCGCCAAGGAGTTGCGGGCCGTCGGCATCACCCTCGACTACGCGCCCGTTCTGGACATTCACACCAATCCGAAGAATCCCGTCATCGGCGATCGCGCCCTCGCCGAAGACGCCGACAGCGTCGCGCGGCTCGGGGTCGCCATCATTCGCGGGCTGCAGGACAATGGCGTCGCCGCGTGCGGCAAGCACTTCCCGGGGCACGGCGACACGTCGGTCGATTCGCATCTCGAGCTGCCTCTCGTCGAGCACCCGCCCGATCGCATTCGACGAGTCGAGTTCGTGCCTTTCCGCGACGCCATCAAGGCGGATGTGGCGTTCATCATGACGGCTCACGTGCTGGTGCCATCACTCGACGAGGAGAAGCCGGCCACGCTGTCTCGGCGGATCGTTCAAGCGCTGCTTCGCGATGAGCTCGGATTCCAAGGCGTCATCCTCAGCGACGATCTCGAGATGAAGGCGATCGCCAAAACGTACTCCGTGCCGGACGCCGCGGTGGAAGCGGTTGCGGCCGGATGCGACGGCCTGTTGATTTGCAGCGGCGATGTGGACGCGCAGGCCGCAACGCTGGAGGCGCTGGTCCGCGCGGTGGAGCAGGACCGCATTCCCTTCAAGCGTCTGGAGGACGCCACCAAGCGACTGCGATCGGCCAAGGAGCGCTTTCTTGCCACACCGGTCTCCACTGGCCAGCGTGCGCAGCTGCGCCACGTCCTCGGCTGCGACGAACACCAGCGGATTGTCGACGAGATGGCGCGGTTCCTCTGAACAATGCGCAAGCCTCGGGCACTGAACGTTGGGGATCGGATCGCGATTGTCGCGCCGGCGAGTCCCTTTTCGCGGGAGGAATTCGATCGCGGCGTCGCGGAGCTGCGCCGACTTGGCTTTACACCAGTCTTCGATGACACCGTGTTTGCAAACGAGTCGGGCTACCTCGCCGGCTCGCCTGACATCCGTGCGGCCGCGTTTACGACGCATTGGACCGATCCCACGATCTCGGCGCTCATCGCCGTACGCGGAGGATTCGGGAGTGTCCATCTTCTTCCACTGCTCGATGCGACTGTGATCGCCGGCGCGCCCAAACTGTTCATCGGATACAGTGACAATACGTCGCTGTTGTCATGGTTGACGTGCACCTGCGGTATCACGGCGCTGCATGGTCCCATGATCGAAGGGCGGCTTGCGAGCGGCCCGGCCGCCTACGATGAGCGCTCGCTTCTTGCGCTGGCCCACAATGGGAAGGGGCTGGAGCTGATGCCCGATGGCCTGGAGGTGCTTCGGGATGGTCACGCGCGCGGCCCACTGTTTGGCGGCACGCTCGCGCAGATGGTCGCTTCGCTCGGCACGCCATTCGCCTTCGACCCACCTCAAGGATGTGTGCTGTTTCTCGAGGACGTCAACGAGCGTCCCTACAAGATCGATCGAATGCTCACGCAGCTGCGACTGAGCGGCGTACTGGGGCGCGCACGCGCGCTCATATTTGGCGAGATGCGAGGATGCGACGAGCCAGGGGGCACCTTGACGGCGCGTGCGGTCATCGCGCGTCTCACGCGTGACTTCCCGGGACCGGTTGTCTTTGGGTTTCCCTCCGGGCATACGACCGGACCATGCTGGACGCTGCCGCTTGGCGTCGACGTCCGGGTGGTCACCGGGCCGCGGCCATCGATCGTGGTTGAGGATTCTGCCGTTGAGTGATCGCAAGCGTATCCATCTCATCGGCGTGTGCGGCACGGCCATGGCGACGCTTGCCGCACTCTTGAAGAGCCGAGGTCATGACGTCAGGGGATCCGATCAGCACGTGTATCCGCCGATGAGCGACTTCCTGATCGCCGAAGGGATCACGACGATGTCCGGTTATGCGCCGGAGCACATCACGAGCGACCTCGATCTCGTCGTGGTGGGGAATGCGATCTCTCGCGGAAACCCGGAGCTCGAGACCGTCCTCGAGCGGAAGATCCGCTACTGTTCGCTCCCCGAAGCGATCCGCGATCACTTTCTCTGGGGTTCACGCTCGATCGTGTTGGCGGGCACACACGGCAAGACCACGACGACCTCTCTCACGGGATGGCTGCTCACGCACGGCACACTCGATCCGTCGATGCTCGTCGGCGGTATTGCGCTCAACTTCGGAAAAGAGGGTTCGAGCTATCGCGTGGGGGGCGGCCGCGACTTCGTGATCGAGGGTGATGAGTACGACAGCGCCTATTTCGACAAGACGGCCAAGTTTCTGAAGTACGTGCCCGAGGTCGCCGTCATCAACAACATCGAGTTCGACCATGCGGACATCTACGCGGACCTCGACGCCG
>Ga0114129_10009268_pt1 | contig 14037 bp, 14 predicted proteins | sample RhiMetdeltSRZDD1_FD_80071 | JGI IMG/M metagenome (GOLD analysis project Ga0114129, IMG submission 80071) | Populus rhizosphere microbial communities from Tennessee, USA - Rhizosphere MetaG P. deltoides SRZDD1 (version 2) (version 2) | ecosystem: Host-associated > Plants > Roots > Rhizosphere >... | reverse complement strand
GGCTACGCAAAGATTTCGACGACCGGCCGCGGCACGCCGATGTGGAAGCCCTGCGCATAGTCGATGCCGCTGCGGCGCAGGCGATCGGTCATCGCTTGATCGGTGACGAATTCCGCCACGGTTTTCTTCCCCAGGCCTCTGGCGATCCCCACGATCGCCTCGACGACGAGCTGGTCGGTGGGATTGGCGCCAAAGCCCCGAATGAAGTCGCCATCGATCTTGAAATAGTCGAAGGGAAGATGCTTCAAGTAGTAGAACGACCCGAAACCGGAGCCGAAGTCGTCCAACGCGAAGCGGCACCCGCGACTCCGCAACTCGGTCGTAAATGTCTTGGCGTGGTCGATGTTGCCGATCGCCGCCGTTTCCGTCAGCTCGAAGACCAGACGCGCGGGATCGATACGCGAGTCCGCCAGCGCTCGATCGATGACCGCGACGAGTTGTGGGTCGCCGATGGACTTCGCCGAGATATTCACATTGAGGGTCAATGAACGGCCTGCCCTGGCGTGCGTGGCAATCAGCGCGACCGCCTGTCGCACGACCCAGGCATCGATCGCGAGAATGGTCCCAAACCGCTCGGCGACGTAGAGAAAGGCGCTCGGCGGGAGCAGGAGGCCATCCTCGGTGCGCAGCCTGAGGAGCAACTCGTACTGACTGATCTCGTTGGTCGCAAGATCGAGGATCGGCTGGCAGAGCAGCTCGAGCCGATCGTGCGTGAGCGCGCATTGAATACGCTCGGCCTCCGACAGCCGCGACGACAATCGAGGCGGCTCGCCCGTCAGCGGTCGATAAGCCGCCACGCGGTCTCGCCCCGCTTCCTTTGCCTCGTACATGGCGAGATCGGCCGCTGCCAGTATCTCGATGCTCGTGCGGCCGTCGAACAGCGCGATACCGACACTTGCCGTGACCGGGATCTGGTGTTCGGCCAGCATCGCCGTTTGGCGGCGTAGCGTGTTCACGATGCCTTCAGCGACCCGCTCCGCTTGCTGACTATCCACTTGGGGCAGGATGATCCCGAACTCGTCACCGCCCAGCCGCGCCAGGACGTCTGTCTCGCGCATCCGGCCCCGGAGAGCCGCGGCGACGGTCTTCAGCAGATCGTCGCCGGCTTTGTGACCGAACTGGTCATTGACCTCTTTGAAGTGATCGAGATCGACGAGCAGTACGGCCCCGCCACCGCCATAGCGGGCCGCGGACTTGGTTTCCTGGGCCAGTGCCTGCTCGAAGCGACGGCTGTTGAATAAGGCTGTTAGGAAATCGTGATCGACGAGCTGCTCCAAACGCCCTTCCAGCTCCTTGCGCTCGGAGATGTCCTGTACTTGCGCGATGAGGTACAACGGGCGGCTTTCGTCGTCGCGGACCAGCGACACGCTCAACAGTACCCAGACCTGATGGCCCCAGGCATGTCGGTAGCGCTTCTCGATTTGATACGCCGGCAGGTGCCCGTCGAGCAGCTTCGCGATCTCAAGCGTGTCGACGTCGACATCCTGCGGATCTGACAAGTCGCGGAATGAGCGCGCGCAAACTTCCTCCGCCGTGAACCCTGTGATCCGACACAGCGCATCATTCACGCGCAGCACCCGACCAGCCAGGTCCACGAGGGCCATTCCGATCGGCGCATGCGTGAACGCGTTTTCAAAGGCGCCAAGCACAGGCACACGCTTCCCCTGGTCCCGAACTCGTCAGGGCCACCGTGGACAGTCCCATAGTCGCGTATACGGCGATGTTCAAAACTGAACAGTGGCGGCTCAAGGCCGCTAACGCCACCGCTCCCGCAGTGCCGACGTCGTGTGCCGGTTGAGGCTGTGCAATCGGAGACAGTTCGGCGTACCCGACCGAGGTAGGCTCGTAGTGACCCGCCGGACCAGCAACCCGACGCGAACGAGGCTGACATGCCGACGAATATCGATTCTGTTGCGGACATTGGACACCCCGCCCTGGCTGCGAAGGCCTTCGGGGTGACCGATCGGGGCCGCGTGCGCCCGTCCAATGAGGATCAGTTCCTCAGCGCGGAACTCACCAAAACGATGCGGATCTGGCAGACGAGCCTGCCAGAACCGAAGGCGCAGTTAGGCGTGGACCGCGGGCACCTGTTTCTCGTCGCGGACGGCATGGGCGGGCACCGCGCCGGCGAAGAGGCCAGTGCGCTTGCCGTGGTCGCAATCGAGCAGTTCACACTCAACACATTCAAGTGGTTTTTTGACTCCGACGGACCCGACGCGCAGAAGGTCCTCACGCAGTTCCAGACCGCGCTCCAGCAAGCCGACGCCCGCATCCTCGAGGAATCGACGGAGCATCCGGAGTTGCGAGGTATGGGCACCACGTTGACGATGGCATTCCATCTCGATACACAGCTGTGTGTCGTCCACGTCGGGGACAGCCGCGCCTATCTATACGGGGATGGCGAGCTCTATCAGCTCACCCACGACGATACCCTTGTGGCGGAGATGGTGAGCCGGGGAGAAATTCAACCCGAACAGGTCGCCCAGCACCGCTTCCGCCACGTCATTACCAATGTCGTCGGAGGAAACGAAACGGGGGTTCACGTTGAGGCTCACGCCCTGGACGTTCGTGCCGGCGAGCGCCTGCTGCTGTGTTCCAATGGATTGACCGAGATGGTGACCGACGAAACGATCGCGGCCGTTCTGGATAAGGAGGCGGATCCAGAGGCTGCCTGCAGGAAGCTCGTGGCGTTGGCGAACGAAGCCGGCGGCCGCGACAATATCACCGTCCTGATCGTGCGATTCGATACGGTGGATCCCGGCGGGGCGTAACCTGAGGGATCTGACTCAACATGTTGCCTGCGACGCCGATCGGAGCATCGCGAAACCGATGCCCGACAGGGTGCCTATTCTAAGAACATCGCCAGGATCAGCACGACGACGATTCGCCCCAGCCGGTGTGTCATCCAGATGCCGGCTCCGACTGCGGATCGTGTAGGTTGTCGGTCTGAGCCGAATCAGCCCTGCGTTCCGTCTTCTCTCGCACCTAGCGCGTCTGCTGCGATTCCCGTCTCGTCGTTGGGCAGGCCCTCGTCGTCCAATCCCGGCGCATTCGTCGTACCGCTTGGACGGCCATCCTCGACCGCCCCCTTGTGAACGTCATGGTCTCGGGACGTCAATGCTGCGCGTCGCGGACTTGCCACATCAGAATTCCCTTCGATTGAGGTCATGGCCTGAGGAACGTGTAGACGATGGCGGCTGCGATAGCGAGCACACTGGCCAAGACCATGAATCTCCGCCTCACGCGCTGGTCATGAACGCGCCCTCGCGCGAGCCAGGCGGCCCACCGGGTGTCGAAATCGGCATCTGGTGCGACGCCTGTCGCGCGATCCGCGGCGCTGACTGGAAGTGGAGCGAGCGGTCCATTGATCATGTGTCACCTGCCGCGCTTCTGGGCCGCCGGCCCGATAGCGGCGCCTCGGGAACGATCAAGTATCTCCCCACCAACCGATTCAGGCTGTGCAATCTGGGACAGCCCGACGTACCCGTTCGAGCTACGCTCATCGCATGAAGCCGATCGTGCCGATCCATACGACAGAGCACCGCGCGCGGATCGAGCAGATGATCGAGGAGTATCGCGAGGCGAAGCAACGGCGGCTCCTGCAGCGGGCGACCAACTTGTGGCGCAAGACCGAGGCCCACCAGCGGCTTTGTGAACCTTGACGCACTGCCAGAACGCGTCCATCGATGACTACACGCCGGGCCCTCGCGTTCATCCGCAAGCACGGTGTCGTGCTCGAGTCCGCGCACGGGCCCGTGCCGTCGCTTGCTGAGGTCACAGCGGGCGAGCCCTTTCGAGGTAGCTGGTGGTCTCATCCGATGAGTCACGAGATCTTCGCTGTGACGCGAGCGGTTCGTGACAGCGACGAGGTGCTCGTGTGTCGGCTGATCAACGGCAAGATCACGTTTGTCCATCGGCGCTTGTGGCCCGCTCTCGTTCGAGTGGCAGGTCGGCTTCCATCAGCTCGCCTCTCGCAGCTGCGAGAGGTCCACACGAATTCGGGGCGCCACGTGACCAAAGAAGTGCCGTTCCCCAATTGGGTTCCGTCCAGTGTCCGCGCAGCTGCCGGGACTCTCTCGGAGGAGGCGGCGCTCGCGGCGTTCGCCTGGATCGAATAAAGAAACACGAAATCCCCAGTGTGCCATTTCGCACAGGTCCCCGGCCGCGACGCCGCTATGCTGGACATCGCGGAGTCCGATCGAGAAGGGAGCTCTTATGACCGGCGGATGGATCCTTCTGGGGCTCGTGGTGTTCGGGGTGATCGCGGAAACGATCGGATGGCTCTACGCGCGCGCCCAGCGATCCGATCTCGGATTCGTCAGCCGTCGCTGGCTCGCCGAACAACATTTTTGACCGGCTCGCGTCCGCCGACTCCAAGGCAGCGATGGACCGCAGATGTTGACGCCTTGGCAATGGCCATCGGACGACTGACGTCGCGTCGACCGCTGACGAATGACTGCAGCGTGGCGTTGTTCGAGGTCGTCGGAGACAGCAATCTTCACCTCAATGTGACGCACCGGCTGTGATCCGCAATTATTTCGTCCGGACTGATTTCGCCTCGAAGCGAGGGGAGCCTGGCCTCGTCCGCGATGAGCCGCTGTGATCACTTTGTGATCAATTTGTTGCCGAACACCGGGTAACAGCAGGTTCCCCATGGTCCATTCCGGACACATGGGCAACAGTTCATTCCGGAGACATAGGCAACACTTTCGGGCCGAACGGATTCTCGATCGGTTCCACGGGGTGGACGACCGCGGGGTCGCGTGTCCTCACACCAGTGGAGCACGTTCGTGCGCAACCACGCCAGCGCCATACTCGCCCGCGAATTCTTCGTGACCATCAGGCGACGTTCCGCAGGCTGTACGTCTTTGTCGTCCTGAATGTCGGCACGCGTCGGATTGTGCACGGGAATGTGACGGAGCACGCGACCGCCGCATCGACCGTGCAACAGTTCCGCGCGTTCGTCCCTGGTGATCAACCGCAGCGGTTTGTCATTCACGACCGCGACAGCACGATTCGTCGCGAGTGTCTTGACTGGCTCATCGTGCTGAATGAACGGCACCTTCGTTCCGTCTTGCACGAGTGGGTGGCTTACTCCAACCAGGGTCGACCACACGCCAGCCTCGGTCCGGGCATTCCCGACGTGCCGCGCGACAGGCTCGCGCGGCCACACGGCCATCAAACCCCAACGGACCACCGCGTCGTCGCGGCGCCGATTCTGGCGGGGTTGCATCACGAGTATCGCTTGGAACGATTGGCAGCGTGAACCGTGAGCCCGATGTCGTGATTATTGCGGAGGACAGGACGGATAGGACCGGCGCCATTTTAACCCGACACTGCCTGATGATCTGGAGTAACGATATGTCGATGGCCGAATCGGCGGCTCCGGACGAGCGTCCGCTCACGATACTTGAGTCCGCGTTGCGCTACGACCGCGCCCCGCTGCTGATGCTGTTAGCGCTGCTGCCGACGGTCGCCTGGATCTGGATTGTGGTGATGGCGCGCGACATGTACGGCCCGATGACAGGCGCGAGCGCTTGGATGATGACGCCGACGTGGGACGGGCCGCACTTGCTGCTCCTCTGGGCGATGTGGTCGGTCATGATGACTGGAATGATGCTTCCTTCCGCGTCGCCTCTGCTGCTGCTGTACGGCCTCGCCGCCCGGCGATCCTCGCCGGAGACATCAGCGCGACTGGTTTACTCGATGGCGGCGGGCTATCTGACGATCTGGACTGCATTCAGTCTGGGCGCGACGGCGCTTCAGCGTGTCCTTGCAGAGTTCCTGCTCCTCTCGCCGATGATGGAAGCCACGAGTCCTGCGGTCGGCGGGGCGCTTCTCCTTGTTGCTGGCGTGTATCAGATGACGCCCCTGAAGCGCGTCTGCCTGCGCGCCTGCCAATCCCCGTTCGGGTTTCTGATGGGCCGCTGGCGGCCGGGATGGTCGGGGGCGTTCCGCCTGGGCCTCGAGCACGGCGCCTACTGCGTGGGGTGCTGCTGGGCGTTAATGCTGCTCCTGTTTGCCGGCGGCGTGATGAACCTCATCGTCATCGGCGCGCTGACCGCGTTCGTCGCATTCGAAAAGCTGATACCGTTTGGGGTCGCCGGTGCACGCATTAGTGGGGCGCTCCTTATCGCGGCCGGAATTTGGATGCTCGCCCGATGAGTGTTTTACAATCGCAACCGCTTGCATCATCGGAGGCGTTTTATGGCAGAGGTTCCGCGTTGGCACGTCGCAGGAGACTGGTTCGACACATGCAACTGCTCTATTCCGTGTCCGTGTACTTTTGCCCAGCCCCCGACGAACGACTTCTGCGAGGGAATCCTGGCGTGGAATATCCGCAAAGGGAATTACGGTGACGTCCGCCTCGACGGGTTGAGCATCATGGCGCTCGGGGCGTTCAAGGGAAACATCTGGGAAGGTCAATCAAAGGCGACCATGGCGATGTTTCTCGATGAACGGGCCGATCAGCGGCAGCGTGAAGCGCTGCAGATGATTTTCGGCGGGCGCGCCGGCGGCTGGCCCGGGCAGTTCGCCAACTTCATCGGCGAAGTGCGCGGCCTCGAGTTCGCTCGCATCGACTTCCATGTGGAGCCGGATCTCGGATCGTGGCGGGCCGAAGTTCCCGGCAAATTGACCTCGCGAGCAGAGGCGATTGGCGGACCTACCACGCCGCCGGGGAAGCGCGTACAGGTGCACAACGCGGGCGGCTACGAAACGGGGCCAGGCGGTGTGGCCACCTACGCGAAGGCGACGATCGATCGGGCCGACGCGTTTGGGTTCAAGTGGGACCGCACTGGCCGTTCGAGCAAGCACATCGGCTTTGACTGGTCAGGCCCCGACGCCTGATCGCGGGCAAGAACCGTGTAGGGTGCGAAAAGCTCGTCACGCCGCTTGGACGTACTCGTGAACGACACCGCCGAGGCGATCGCGGCGCAAAATACGGGCGCCCGGATGCCGGCACCGACGCAACCGGCCGGGGTCGTGCCTCAGGCGGTACGAGCGACAGCGCTCGATGGGGTCGATGCCCGTTGTGGTGGTCCACGAACACATCAAGGACCCGTTCAAGGTGCTGCTGGTTCAGAATCAGCACGCGGTCCCGCTGCGATCTGCGGTCACTGGGCATGCGCTGTCTCCGGGAATGTGCTGGAGAAGGGTCCCGGCGCAAGCATCGCCGCGAACTTCGCGGGATGGCGGACTGTTTGTGCACTGATCCACGCATCGGCCTGGTGCACCAGGGCTCGACCCTCGTTTCCACCGGCTAGGGCGCCGCGCTGACGTTTCGCGACCGCCCCATGCAACGGCATGTCGAGCGCTACGAATGCATCCTCAGCGGAGCGCAGCCGATACAGGGCCGCGTCTCGCTGGCCGTCCGCTCCGGCGGCCGCCGCGCCCACCAGGTCGCCCAGCGCCGCCGCCCATGGTGATTTTTCCCGCGCGAGCCGCCGGATGTCCCTCCTGGCAGCACGATGTAACGCAGCGCGTCGGTCAGGCGGGGTCGCGGGATCGATTCCGGCGCCGAGCGCACTCCGAGCCCGGAGGTACAGAAACTCGATCCGGACATTCTGAATCCGCAGCAGAAACGAGCGCCGAAGCGCCGGCCAGCTCTGCTCGAGGTGATCCCAGGCTGCGAGGAAACGCCCCTCGTACAATTGGATCTCGCCAGTTGCATACAACTCCCACGAATGTTGAGTATGGAAGCTTTGCCGCGACCACCGCGACATTCCTTCCTTCACGTCGGTGCGAGCGTGCTCCGGATCGTCGTCGGCCAGCGAAACGACATACGAGATGCGGGTGCGGATGTTGGTGGTCGCGGTGAGATCGTCGCGCTCTTCCGCTTCCTTGAGCAGAATCGGCACGCGAACGCGAAGCTCGCGCACGTCGCCCAGATAGAACATGGCCAGGAGCTGATACAAATGGGCGGTGTCGAGCTCGAATGCCATCCCGGTACACTGTTCTCTCATGATCCCTTCGGCGCGACTCAAGAGCTGACGCGTCGCGCTCCACTCTCCCTGAAAGTACGCGGCGGTGCCTTTCGCGAGCGCGAGCAGCGCGTCGGCCGAAGGCTCGTCGACGAGCGTGACAACCGCCTCGGCCTTGGCGGCCAGTCGTTCGGTGCGCGGGCGCGTTCGGGACCCGCCCAGTGAGGCGTACGGCACTTCGACCGCGAACGCGCGGGCAATGCGCAACGGATCGCCGGTGTCGAGGGCGAGCAACAGATGGCGCGCCTGGAAATCGGCTGCCCGAATCGTATCCACGACGCCCAGGCCGATGGCGACCGACCAACAGGCATCAACGCGAACCAGCTCCTCGGTTGTGATCTGCGTGTGATCGCGCTGGCGGAAACGCAGACCGCCCAGCCGGATTTGTGCACGATGGAAGAGGAACGCCAACAGCGCCTGCAGCGGCGTCCTGGCCAACTTCATGCCGATCGCATCCAGAACCGATTCGGTCACCGCCAATCCTTCGTTCACGAATCCACTGCGCAGGAGCTGATCGGCCGCCCGCCGCCTCAATTCGAGCCGCTCAGCGGCCACGGCGCCTTCCGCGGCCGTGAGATACGCGGTCGACGCCTCGTATCCGCGCCCGCTGTTGGCCAAGACGTCGCCGAGCTTCTTCTGGATGCGGCTTGCGGCGACGGCGGTGCTGCCGGCGCCAAGTTCGAGCGCCATGCGGTAGAGGCGTGCGGCCCGGTCGAAGGCGAGCGCGTCGCCGGCCTGGTCGGCGGCACGCACCGCATGGAATGCGGCGCGCCCGCGGTCGCCGGCCTCCGAGAAGTGCACGGCGAGGGTCTCCGGATCGCTCCAACCGGCTTCCTCGAGGACGGTCGCGAGACGCGCGTGGTACAACGTCAACACTGGTGCCGACAGCTGCGCGACGACCGTCTCGCGGATCCGATCGTGGTACACCTCGATCTCCTGCCCCGCATTGGTGACGCGGGTACGCGTGAGTCGCGCGGCGCGCAGCGCCGCCATGGTGCCGAGCTCGTCAGCCGCCAGATCCGCCGTGCGGCTTGCCAACGACGCGTTCAGCGGCTGCCCAAACACGGCAAGGAGCTCGAGCAGCCGCCGGGCATCCGGGCCGAGATCCGCTATCTGCTCCGCGATCACTGACTCCAGCGTCAGCTCGGCTCCTGACGCGTCTGTCGTTCGCGGCTTCGGAAGTCCCGACTTCAGTCGATCGAAGGTGTGGGCACGCCGAACCAGCGCGTCCAGAAAGAACGGACTCCCGTGAGACTCTTGGGCAATGTTCTCGGCCAGCTCGCCCGTCTCGGCGCGCGCGCCTTTCAGCAGCGCCCGCGCCAGCTGGCGCGCCTCGGTCTCGTCCAGTTCGCCCACTTCTATGTCGCGGATGTCCGCCTCCGGCGACGGCGTCGGCCGAACATGCAGGAGCTCTCGGAGGGCCGCGTTGCTGCTTTCGTCCTCCGATCGGTAGGAGAGAACCAGCAGCGTTGCCGGTGGACTGGGTGGCCGCATCAGGCCCCTGAGGAGCATGACGCTGTCCGCATCGCCCCATTGCAGGTCGTCGATAAACAGCACGATTGGCCGTCTGTCGCTCATGCGGCCGATCAGCTCACGGAAGGCCGCGAATCCTCGCCGGCGTATTTCCAGCGCATCCTTGATCTCGACACCGCGCGCAGTCGCACGAGCGACCGCGCCCACGTGGTCGAGCATCGGGAACAGCCGGGCGAGGGCAGGAATGTCTCGCGGCAGCAGCGTGGCAACGTCGGCGTCCGGCAGCTGCTTCAGGTATCGGCTGAGTCTGTCCACAATGTTGTCGAGCGCCTTGTACGGAACCGATTCCCGCTCGTAACAGCGACCGCTCAGCACGACGACGCTTTCGTCGCGGGCCTGCAGCTCGTCGAGAAACCGACGGACCAGCGCCGTCTTTCCCATCCCCGAGCGGCCGTGTACGTGGACGATCACCCCTCGTCCCGTTTTCGCCGTCTGGTACGCGTCCGTCAGCGCGTTGAGGGCACCCCCTCGCCCCACGAACGTCCGAAGCGTGACTGCAGGTGCTGGTATCGGCACCGCCGGTGCCGGGGTGGCTCCATGCGCCGCGATAAGCGCGAGTACTTCCTCGCCTGATGGGCGATCGTCGGCTCGCGGCGCGAGTAGATCCCACGTCAAGCTGCTCAACCAGAGCGGCACGCCGCGCACCAACGACGACAGTGGAGCGGCACGACGCGCTTGCTTCGCCACCAGAGTGTCAAAAGCGGACCCGGCGAACGGAAGGGCACCGGTCAGAGCCTTGTACAACATCACACCGACGCTGTACCAATCGCTCGCGTCGGTGAGCGGCCCGCCGGCCATCTGCTCGGGCGACATGTACGCCGGCGTGCCGAGCGTCGTCAGACTCTCGCCCGTCGACTCCGGCGCGAGCTCGAGCACGAGACCGAAGTCGAGAACCTTGACACGACCATCGGTCGTGACGAGGACATTCGACGGCTTGATGTCGCGATGCAGCTTGCCCGCCGAATGCAGATAGCACAGCGCGCGTGTCAACTGCGAGAGGCACGATTGAAGACGAGGCAGATCCGCCGGTGTGACGCTCCATACAGGCGTGATCGCCGCTGGTATCGCAGCGTCGTCAGTGCGCCCGCTGATGATCGCCCGCGTCGTTTCGTCGGCCATGAGCTCGTGATCGCCTGCGTGCAGCTCGCGCCGGACCGGTGTCGATACGTAGTCGACGAAGTCGGTGCCGTCGACGAGCTCCATCACCGTGAACCAGTAGCCGCGCTCGAACAACAGCTCGTAGAGCGATACCAGGTGCGGGTGGGACAGATCCGACAGCGCCCGGAATTCCTGTTTGAATAGATACAGGTCACCGATATTGGGTCGCGCCAGGAGCTTCAGCGCGACGTGCGTGTGGCGCTGTCGATCGTAGGCGCGGTACACGACACCGTAACCACCCTTTCCAAGTAGACGGTCGATCTCGAATCGATCACTCTCCGGGAACCCTTGAGGCGGGGCGGGCTCTGGCACTCATCCTCCGAAGCAGCAGAATGCCAACGACGCGCCTGCTGCCCGCACGGCCCGGGCAGAGGCGACATCTCAGGCGGCGGGCTCCTCGAACGTGTGGAAGGCTCTGTCCCAAAAGTAATCAAACACCATGAAATTGATATCGCGGTCGTGGTGGAGATCGTGCACGGCCTGGGCATGACGGAACCATGCGAACCGCGCGAGCCAGCTCCTGGTGAGGTGGAAATGAGTGTGCACGTAACTGTGCACGACGGCGACCAGCAGCAGCTCGGCCGTGGCTGGCCCCGCAAACTTGGCTGGCAGTATCCAGAACGCGGCGGCCAGCCCGATCAACCAGGGGAGCTGCGGCACGAGGCTCTCGTGGCGTCCCCAGCCATAGAGAAATCGCGGGCTGCGTGCGTGCTGGGAGTCCGGATACAACGTGTGGTGACCGCCGATGTGGAACGCCCGAAGCCGGCTGCCCGGACGATGCGGTACATAGTGACCGACCCAGATCATGAGCGTAGTGAGGTAGTAGACGGCGATTCCGGCAGCCAGCACAGTCAGGCTCTCCCCGATCGGCGATATTCGGGCCACGACAGAATCCTCCTCGACGCGGTGCCCGATTATATTCCTGCGCACCGGCGTTATGCTGAACGACGTGGGGGCGATAAGGCTGGATGAGATCTTGCGGGACCGGTTGCCCGCGTGGAACAGGATGCCGTGGATCTTCCGCCCCGCTGCGCTCGCGATGGTGCGACGGCTTACCCGCATCGACGATGTCGAAGCGTTGGTTGCTTCACAGGCAGACAAGCGTGGCGGCGCGTTCATCGACGGATTCTTCGAGGACCTCGATTTTTCCTACATCGTTTCGGACGCTGACAGGGTCCGCATCCCCTCCGAGGGTCGTGTTGTCATCGTCGCCAATCATCCGTTGGGGGCGATGGACGCGCTCGCCCTGATGCGAGCGGTGCTTGGCCTTCGGTCCGATGTACGCGTAGTGGCCAACGGACTCCTCATGCATGTAGACGGTCTGGCCGGGCATTTTCTACCGGTCGACATGTTCGCGGCGCGTCCGCGAAAGAGCCAAGTGGCGGCGTTTGGAAAGGCGCTGGAACGGGAAGAGGCGCTGCTGATGTTTCCCTCGGGCGACGTCTCACGACTGACTCCGGCGGGCCTTCGAGACCGCCCATGGCTGCGTGGCGTGGCGCACCTGGCGTACAAGCACCGCGCGCCGGTCGTTCCTGTTTTCATCGGGGGCCGAAACTCCTGGGTGTTCTACGTCTTGTCGTTTTTCAGTCGAACGGTCGAAATATGCCTCCTGCCGCGGCAGATTCTCCATCAGCGCAGGAGGGCCATCACCCTCACAATTGGCGATCCGATTCCCGCCACGATGTTTGCCCAACCGACACAGGTCGACGCGCTGCGCACGCACGTCTACGCGATGCGTCAACGAGCGGCGAACGTTACTGGGAAGGGCGTGCCGGCCTAGACCTTTCTCGAGCTCTTTGATCGCGCGCCCAGGTTCCTGAGGCGCCTCGGCGCGGCATCGGCTTCATCAGCACGTAATCGCGCCAGACGTAGACGTGAAACCAATGCGTGAGGTAGTGAAGGGTCCAGAGCGGCGCGTCAGTCCGGTAGTGCAAGAGGTACCACGGGCAGCGCGGATCCTCGTGGTGGTGCACGTGGCGGTTCAGATTGAACAGCGGAATGCAGACGCGGTACTCGTTGGCGAAGGCCGGGTCGTCGGGGTGGCTGTGGTGTTCGAGCGCGCCACGAAGCGACACCGGCCCAACCAGGTTGAACGTTGTCAGCAGCAGGATCTTGACAATGAGGTGGCTCTGTCCGATCCAGATCAAGAAACAGATCCACACGGTTGACAAAACCGCACCCAGAATGATGCGAGACCGACTCACGTAGGAATGGCGGCCTTGAAATACTTCGATCAGGTAGACGAGATGCTGCACACCTTCCAGCGCCCCGAGCCAGCCTGCAGCGCCTTTTCGATCCAACGTCGAACGCTCTGCCGAAAACGCCGGGTCGTTCTCGGTATTGAGCCAGCGGTGGTGCGCCAGATGTGTACCGCGAAACAAGTCCAACGATCCGAACATCAGCATCAGGCCGTCGAACACGCTCAGAATCCAGAGATTGTGCCGGTAACGGACAAATGGGATTCCATGGATGTACTCGTGCAGCAGCACGCCTATCCGGTGATGGATTAACGCGCACGGCACGAACGCGAGCGAGAAGGGAAGCCGCAGAAGGAGAACGAATTCCGCGCCAGTGAGAAGCACCAGGCTCCCGTGCGTCAGCACCGATGCGCTCCGGCTGAGGAGAAACCGTTGCCATCGGCGCGTGGACGCACGCACCGTCAGCTCCCACAGAGTGGTTGCAGCTTCCATGCGGTGGTGACACCGACTCCCGACGATTCGCCGTTGAATTCTAGCGAAATTTGCCCTTGCCTCGAACTTTTTGCTTGATGCGTCTCGTCGGGTTTGTGCAGGATCTGACCGGGTTCATCCGCAGGACTCTTCAAACTGGTGTGAGGCGCAATGGAGCCGCAATCAGCACTTACCGTGAAGGTTGCCACGGAGGCCTGGGAGTTCGAGCAGATTCATCACCTCAATCACCAGACCTTTGCGGAGGAGATTCCCCAGCACGCTGCAGACCCCTTGGGGAGGCTGGTCGATCGGTTCCACGACGAAAACACATACGTGATCGGGCTCGCAGGCAGGCAGCTCATGGGCATGCTCGCGATCCGCGAATGTCGTCCGTTTTCGCTCGAACAGAAGCTGCCCGATCTCGATCGATACCTTCCGGCGGGGCGCTCGATTTGCGAACTTCGCCTCCTGGCGGTCCAGAGGCGCTACCGCGCCGGCCAGCTGCTGCCGGCGCTGCTCGACTGCGTGTGGCGTCATTGCTTGCGGGATGGGTTCGACCTGGCGCTGATCTCCGCGGTAACCCGACAACTGAAGCTGTATCGCCATCTGGGCTTCGAGTCATTCGGGCCACTGGTCGGCACGCCCCCGGTGTTGTTTCAGCCGATGATGCTCACGCTGGAGCGATTCGCACCGCG
>Ga0114129_10009267_pt1 | contig 14037 bp, 15 predicted proteins | sample RhiMetdeltSRZDD1_FD_80071 | JGI IMG/M metagenome (GOLD analysis project Ga0114129, IMG submission 80071) | Populus rhizosphere microbial communities from Tennessee, USA - Rhizosphere MetaG P. deltoides SRZDD1 (version 2) (version 2) | ecosystem: Host-associated > Plants > Roots > Rhizosphere >... | reverse complement strand
GCGCCTGCGCGACTGGAAGGAAGTCTATCTTCCCTTCGCCGCCGACGATCTGCGCAAGCAGGGCGCGCGATGCCTGGACTGCGGTGTTCCGTTCTGTCACCAGGGCTGCCCGCTCGGCAACCTCATTCCGGACTGGAACGATCTCGTCTACCGGGACAAGTGGCGCGAGGCCATCGGCCGCCTGCACGCCACCAACAATTTCCCGGAGTTCACCGGCACGCTCTGCCCCGCGCCCTGCGAGGGTTCCTGCGTGCTCGGTATCAACGACGACGCGGTGACGATCAAGGCGGTCGAGCTCGCGATCATCGACCGTGCCTTCGAGGAGGGCTGGATCGTCCCCGAGCCGCCCGCGGGGCACACCGGCAAGACGGTCGCGGTGGTCGGCTCCGGGCCCGCCGGCCTTGCGGCCGCCCAGCAGCTCGCGCGGGCCGGCCACCAGGTCACGGTCTTCGAGCGCGCGGACCGGGTCGGCGGGCTGCTCCGCTACGGCATTCCGGAGTTCAAGATGGAGAAGCGCGTGCTGGACCGGCGGCTCGCTCAGATGGAGGCGGAGGGCGTGCGCTTCGTGGTCGGGGCGCACGTCGGGGTGGATCGACCCGCGGAGGCGCTGCGACGCGAGTTCGATGCTCTCGTGCTCTGCGGCGGCGCGTGCGCCCCCCGTGACCTGCCGATTCCCGGGCGGGAGCTGGACGGCGTCCACTTCGCGATGGACTATCTCACGCCGCAGAACCGGCGCTGCGAGGGCGACGCGGTACCCGACGAGGCCTTCGTCAGCGCCCAGGGCAAGCGCGTGGTCATCATCGGGGGCGGCGATACCGGGGCCGACTGTCTGGGCACCACGCATCGTCAAGGCGCCCTGGAAGTCCACCAGCTCGAGATCCTCCCGCGCCCGCCGGACACCCGCGGCGCCGACAACCCGTGGCCGCAGTGGCCGAACATCTACCGCGTCTCCTCCGCCCACGCGGAGGGTGGCGAGCGCCTCTACTCGGTGTCGACCGTTCGCTTCGTCGGCGACGAGCGCGGGCACGTGAAGGCGCTCGAGGTCGCGCGCGTGGAGCCGGTACGCGAGGGCGGCCGGCTCGTATTCCGGGAGGTTCCGCATTCGACGTTCATCCTGCCCTGCGAGCTGGTGCTGCTGGCGATGGGCTTCGTGGGCCCCGAGCGGCCCGGGCTCCTCGAGCAGCTCGGGGTCACCTTCACCGACCGGGGGAACGTCAAGCGCGACGAGAACTGGATGACGAGTGTGCCCGGCGTGTTCACCGCGGGGGACATGCAGCGGGGACAGTCGCTGATCGTATGGGCCATCGCGGAGGGCCGCAGCGCCGCGCGGGCCGTGGACCGCTACCTCATGGGGCGCTCGGACCTGCCGGCGCCCCTGCCGTGAGGCGTCACTTCCAGCGCTCGAAGTCCCAGAGCGCCTCGGTCCGCGCGACTGTCGCTCCGAGCTGCTGCAGCTCGGCCTGCAGGCTGACCGCGGTCAGGCCCTGATTCGGCACGGGCTTGTTGAGGAAGAACCAGCGCCGGCTCTCGTTGTAGGAGAAGTGGCTGGGGCCGATGGCGTCGTTCACGGTCAGCATGTCGAGGATCGCATTGCCGTTGATGGTCCGGCCGGGCGGCACCTTCTTAAGCCAGGCCACGAGCCAGACCAGCGTGCCGTCCTTGGACAGGGTCACACGGGTGGTGACCGCGAGGCCGCCGGGCGGGCGCAGGACGATCTCGTACTCGGGGCCCGACTCGTTGCGCGCCTCGCGCGGCTGATAGCCGAGGCTCGCGAGCAGGCCCTGCACGCCGGCATGGTCGAGGCGCGCGGTTCCGCGTTCGGGCTCCGCATGAGCCAAGGCCCCAAGGAGAATCCAGGCCACCGCGGCGAACGCCAGCACTGGCCCAACCACCCGCATCCGGAAGGAGACGATCATCGATGAGCCTCACGCGATCCGAGCGAGAGCGGCTGATCCAGCAGTACATCGACGGCCCCGCGCGCCTCGAGGCGGCCCTGGCCCGCGTTCCCGCCGAGGCGCGGCAATGGCGGCCGGCGCCCGGGGAATGGTCCGCCCATGAGGTGGCCTGCCACTGCGCGGACTCGGAGACCAATGGGGCCGCCCGCATCCGCTACGTGGTCTGCGAGCCCGAGCCGGTGGTCCTGAGCTACGACGAGAACGTCTGGGCGGTCGCGCTCGACTACCACGGCCATCCGGTGGACATGGCACTCGCCACCGTGCGGGCGGTCCGCGCCTATACCGCGGTGGTCCTCCGGGGCCTGCCCGAGGAGGCCTGGGCGCGCGAAGGTCGCCACACCGCGTCGGGACGCTACACCGCGCTGGACTGGCTCACCATCTATGCCGAGCATCTGGAGATCCACGCCCGGCAGATCGAGGCGAACCTGGCCGCGTGGGAGGCCGCCGGCCGGCCTACTTGAGGGGGCGGACGATCGCGTCCCAGTGGGAGAAATCCTCCTTCAGGAGGATGACGCGGTCACCGCCGCCTTCGAGGTAGTCGAGGTTGCCGCTCCAGATGTAGAAGTTGAAGCGCGCGCGCCCGCCTTCGAGCGTGACCTTGCCCCAGCGGGTGACGCCGTCCCAGGAAGCCACCAGGGTGCTGTCGGGATTGATCGTGAGGTAGAAGAGCTGGTACGACCCCCGGCCGAACACGATCTGCCCCTGCCAGCGGCCGGCGATGAGGCTGAGGTCGGTGACCTGGCGCGCGGGCGGCAGCGGCGCGCATCCTGCCGACGTCACCGCGGCCACCGCGAGCAGGGCCGCGCACAGGGCTCGACCCGCGCGCCGGGTGAAGGCCCGCCGGCTCACCGCAGCGGGCTCTGCCAGAGCACGTGGCCCACGAAGAAGGGCCCCAGGCTCTGGAGGTACTGGGAGGTCTGTGCGGTCCGGCGCATGGCCTGCACCAGGTGGGACAGCGGATGGAGCTCGGCCCCGATGAGCCCGATCACGAAGTCGTTGTCGTGGGTGTCGAGGCCGTGGCAGGCGAGCCGTACATCGTGGGCCAGGTCCGCGTCGCCGTAGGCCCGGCCCATGGTGCCGTGCTCGCGCAGGATCGCCCCCTGCTCCTGCGGGGTCAGGCGCGCGAAGGCTCCGCCCCGGCGCAGCGGATACCAGATCCCCCAGGGCCACCCCGGATTCAGCACGGTCCGCCGCGGCCGGGCGAGCAGCCAGTCCTCGAGGTCCGGCTCGAAGCCGGAGGCGTAGGTGCGGCCAAGCATGGTCAGCTCGGGGCGATGCCGGAGCGAGACGAAAGGCTCGGCCGCCAGCAGGCCGCGGAGCGTGCTCGCGAAGAAGGCCGGATCCTCGTGGAACGCGAGCAGGGCCACGCCGGCGGGATCGTTGACGTCGTGGTAGAGTACGCCCTCGATGCGGCTCCGCTCCATCGCCCCCACCAGCGGCTTGCCGTCGAGGCAGCCGGTCCACACCTGGAGCTGCATGAACAGCCGGCGCTCCGAGACCTGCTGGTTGGCGCCCTTCTCCCGCACGTCCACGCCGACCCCGTCCACGCCCTACCCTCCGCGGGTGTGCATCTCGAGGTGCGGATCGCGCTTGAGCTCTCCGATCTGCATCAGCGGGCTCCGCTCGGGAGTCGCCAGCCGGTCCTCCGCCCCGCGATCCCGGCGCCCCTGCCAGGTGGAGCGGATCAGGGCCAGCAGGTCCTCGCGCGAGGCGCCCGTCCGCAGCGGCTGGCGCAGGTCTGTCCCCCGCGCGGCGTAGAGGCAGAGATACCACATGCCGTCGGCGGTGAGGCGGCTCCGGTCGCAGGCCCGGCAGAAGGGCGCGGTGGTGGACGAGATGATCCCGAACACCCGGCCATCCGGGAGCCGGAAGCGGTCGGCGGGCGCCGAGGTCTCCTCCACGATCGGCTCGATCGGCCCGTAGCGCTCGGCGAGGCGAGTCAGCATCTCGCGACGGGACACCACGCGCTCCATGCTCCAGTGGGTGGCCCCACCCACGTCCATGTACTCGATGAAGCGCACCTCCGCGGAGACGGTCGCGCCATACTCGATCAGGTCCGCCAGCTCGTCGTCGTTGACCCCGCGCATGACCACGGTGTCGAGCTTGAGGCCGGACCAGCCCGTCTTCGCCACCGCCGCGATACCCTCGAGCACGCGGGCGTGGGTCTCGCGCCGGGTCAGGGCCTTGAACCGATCCTCGCGTAGCGTGTCGAGGCTGACCGTGACGCGATGGAGGCCCGCCGCGCGCAGCGCGGGCGCCTGCTCGGCCAGCAGGACCCCGTTCGTGGTCATGGCCAGATCCCGGATACGCGGGTTGGCCGCGAGCAGCCGCACGAGCCGGTCGAGGTCGCGGCGGAGCAGCGGCTCGCCGCCGGTGAGACGCACCTTGTCCACGCCCAGGTCGGTGAAGACGTCCACGAGCCGGTCCATCTCCTCGAAGGTCAGCACGTCGTTCCGGGGCAGCCAGACGTACTCCTCCTCGGGCATGCAGTACTGGCAGCGGAGGTTGCAGCGGTCGGTGACCGAGAGCCGCAGGTTGCGCAGCGGGCGATCGAGCGCGTCCCGGATCACGGCATCTCCACGTACACGTCACCGTCCACGACCGCGGCCGGGAAGCAGCCGATCTTGACCGCGGGGTTGTTGGCGTTGGCCCCGGTGGTCACGTCCCAGCGCCAGCCGTGCCACGGGCAGACCGCGAGCCGGCCGTCCAGATCCCCCTCGCCGATCGGTCCGCCGCGATGGGGGCAGGTATTGTCGATCGCGTGGTAGGCGCCCTCAACGTTGAAGAGCGCGAGGGTCTTCGTCCCCGCCTGCACCACGAGCCCCTGCCCGGGCGGCACCTCGGTGGCCTTGGCGACCTTGAAGGACGGCACGGCGCTACACCGCCGCCGCCGTGGCGACGGGCTCGAGCGCCCGCTCCCACTCGCGCAGGAGCCCGGCCTTCTTCACCCCCACGTCGAAGTGGTCCCACGGCATGATCTCGGTCGGCTCGCGGTGCCGTCGCGTGAAGGCCGCGGGGTCGCCGTCCCATTGGCGGAGGGCATGGCGCCAGTCGCCGTCGAGCCCCGCGGCCAGCTCCACGAAGTCGGCCACTCGCCGGTCGCCGCGGGCCAGCAGGGCCTGGAGCGCGGCCTCGCGCGGGTTCTCGTGCACCACCCGGATCGTGTCGAGCCGCCGGGCCGCCCGCTTGATGATGTCGAGCTTCTCCTCGAGGGCCCTCGAATCGTCGAAAGACGCCCACTGGAACGGTGTCCATGGCTTGGGCACGAAGGAAGATACCGACAGCGTCAGCTTGCCGAAGGAGTGGCCGTCGGGGCCCAGCGCCCGCAGCCGCTCGATCAGCCGCGCGGCCAGATCGGGGATCGCCTCGATGTCCTCGCGAGTTTCGGTGGGCAGACCGATCATGAAGTAGCACTTGAGGTTCGGGATGCCGTAGCGGCGGAGCAGGTGGCAGGCCTCGTAGAGCTGCTCGTCGGTGATGGCCTTGCGAACAACGCGGCGCAGCCGCTCGGTGCCCGCCTCCGGCGCCATGGTGAGGGTCCGGTGCCCCCCGCGCTGGAGCGACGCCACCAGCTCCTCGGTCAAGCTGTCGGCCCGGAGCGAGGAGATGGACACCTCGACCCCGGCCTCCTCGAGCATCCGCATGAGGTCGCCGATCCAGGGATAGTCGGACACGCAGGCGCCCACGAGCCCGACCCGCTTGGACTCCTTCGCGATCTTCGCCACCGACTCGCGCAGGGATTCGAGGCTGCGGTGGCGCACCGGCCGGTAGACCTGGCCTTCCAGACAGAAGCGGCAGCCCCGACCGCAGCCCTTCCCGACCTCCAGGAGCTCCATGTGCCCGTACTCGGCCTTGGGCGTCTTGAGCGAGGAACGCGTCTCGAAGCGGTTGACGTCCTTCAGCCGACGCTTGACCACCAGCGCGGGCACGTCGTCCGCGAGCGGCGTGACTGCCTCGATCAGCCCATCGACTCCGTAGTCCACCCGGTACGCATCGGGGACATAGATACCGGCCAGCGGCTTCAGCCGGTCGATGAAGCGACGGCGGCTCCCATCGTCGCCGGGATCGCTCTCCATCCAGGCCGTGACGATCTCGCCCACCACTTCCTCGCCTTCCCCGACCACCACGAAGTCCATGAAGGGGGCGATCGGCTCGGGGTTGGAGAAGGCGCACACGCCGCCCATCATCACGACCGGGTCCCCGGGGCCTCGATCGGCCGCCCGCAGCGGGAGCCCGGCCATCCGCAACATCCGGACCGCGTTGATGTAGTCGCCCTCGTAGGTCATCGAGAAGCCGACCAGGTTGAAGTCGGTCAGCGGCCGATGGGACTCCAGCGAGAAGGGCACGGTCCCGGTGCGGCCGTACTCGTCCACGTCCTCAGGGTCCGGGAAGAAAACCCGCTCGCAGACCACGTTCGAGAGCGCGTTCAGATGGCTGTAGATGGTCTGGAAGCCCAGGTTGGACATGCCGACCGCGTAGGTGTTCGGATACACCAGCGCGATGGTCACGCGCCCGCCCCAATCCTTGCGGACCACGCCCTCTTCCGAGGTCACCAGCTCCTGAGCCTTCTTCTTGAGTTTCCAGGACATACGGACGCTAAGTCTACCACGGGCGAACGAGACAGGACGCTGGTAGGGCTCGGACCACGGTTGCGCGCGACTGAACGAATGTCCGCGGCCTGGGGGAGCGCGGGGGCCATTTCTGGGCCCCCGCGTTAGATAGAGCGTAAGGACTTAAACCAATATCCGGGCGCTCGGTTAAACGGGCGCTCGGTTAAACGGGCGCTCGGAAAAGCGGACGCCAAACCAGGCAGGTCAGTTCCCGGCTACGGGTCCCACCCCCATGATCTGGATGTCGATGCTCCTCGGGCGCGGCCCATCGAGCTCGGCGAACAGGATCGATTGGAAGCGGCCCAGCGAGAGCTCGCCGCCGCTGATCCCGACCGCCACGCTCCGGCCGAGCAACGCAGCCCGCAGGTGTGAGGTCGCGTTACCTCGCTCGCAGTCGGAGAAGCGCGGATCATCGTGCTTGTAGCCCGCATTGTCGGCGACCAGACGCTCCATCATGGTCTTGAGGTCGTCGACCAGGGCGCCCTGGAACTCATTGACGAAGAGCGCGCAGGTGGTGTGGAGGGAGTTGACCAGAATAATGCCCTCCTTGATGTCGGCGCCCAGCACGATGTCCCGGATCTGCTTGGTGATGTCCAGGACCTGGGTCCGCTTCTCGCTCAACATCGTGAAGGTCTTCCGGACTACCTTCAAGGTTTCCACCTTGATTGCCTCCGTGCTTGAGTGCGCTTCGATTTCTGGTGCCGAGGGAGGGAATCGAACCCCCACGGCCCTTACGGACCAGCGAATTTTAAGTTCGCTGCGTCTCCCAGTTCCGCCACCCCGGCCCAACCCACCGCTGGACCGCCCCCAACTTATTTTGGAGGCGGCGAGCGGATTCGAACCGCTGAATAGAGGTTTTGCAGACCTCCGCCTTAGCCACTTGGCTACGCCGCCCTTGCACCGTCGTCTATCCTATATGGAGCGGGAAACGGGATTCGAACCCGCGACCCCAACCTTGGCAAGGTTGTGCTCTACCACTGAGCTATTCCCGCAAAACACCCCTGTCACAGAGCCGCGAAGAAGTGTAACAAACGCCTTGAGTAGTGTCAATTTACGGCCGGTCCGGGGGTTTCGCCCCGCAAGTATTTCGCAGCCTCCTCGGGAGGGGTCGGGTTGATGAAGAATCCGGTTCCCCATTCGAATCCTGCAACCCTGGTCAGCTTGGGGATGATCTCCAGGTGCCAGTGAAAGTGGTCGAGGGCCGGAGCGCGTAGGGGCGCGCTGTGGAGCATCAGGTTGTACGGCGGATCGTCCAGGAACTGCCCCATCCGCCCCAGCACCTGCCGGACTGCGGCACCCAGCCGGGCAAAGTCTCCCGGCGGCGTGTCCTCGTAGCGTGACCGGTGCACGGTGGGAAGGATCCAGGTCTCGAACGGAAACCGGGGCGCGAACGGGGAGAGGGCCATGAACCCCTCTTGATCCAGGATGACCCGCCCGCCCTCCTGCCGTTCCTGCCGGATGATGTCGCACCAGATGCAGCGCTTCTTGATCCGCAGATGCTGGAGTGCGCCCGCCAGCTCCTCCTCGACCATCAACGGCACCACCGGCGTGGCAATGAGCTGGGAATGCGTGTGCTCGAGCGAGGCGCCGGCCGGATCCCCGTGATTCTTGAAGACCATCACGTACTCGAGACGCGGATCCTTCGCCAGGTCCACGATCCGGTCCCGGTAGGCGCGGAACACCTCGGCCAGATGCGCCGGCGGCAGGCACTCGATGACCGTGTCGTGATCGGGCGACTCGATGACCACCTCGTGTGCGCCCACCCCGTTCATCCGGTCGTAGAGGCCTTCCGCAGCCGGCTCCAACTCGCCCTCGATGCGCAGGGCTGGGAACTTGTTGGGCACCACGCGCAGGAGCCAGCCCGGCGTATTGGGCTCGCTGCGTTCCGGACGGAGCGCCCAGACCTCCTCGGGGGTGCGATGCTCCTGCCCGCCGCAGAATACGCACGGCCCACCTTTGCGCTGGCGGGGGACTGGGGTGAAGTCGGAAGGGCGGCGCGCGCGCTCGGTCGAGATGATCACCCACCGGCCTACGACGGGGTCCCGGCGCAGTTCAGGCACGCGACACTCCCTCTTCCTCCGGCCTCGGCTCGCGCGCGAGCAGCGAGGCCAGAGACTCCGCGGCCGGCTTGCCGTCGAAGAGCACCGCCGCCACCTCCTCGCAGATCGGCATCGTCACCCCACGCTCCCGGGCCATCCGCAGCACCGAAGACACCGTGCGCACGCCTTCCGCCACCATCGGGGTGCCCGCTTCCGCCTCCGCCAGCGACCGGCCTCGCGCGATCTCACCGCCGAGCGCGCGATTACGGCTCTGCGAGCCGGTGCAGGTCAGCACCAGGTCGCCCAGCCCGGCCAGCCCCGCGAACGTTGCGGGCTGCGCTCCAGCCGCGGTCCCGAGCCGCACGATCTCGGCGAGGCCTCGCGTTATCAGGGCCGCTCGCGCGTTCTCGCCCAGCCCGAGGCCATCCACCAGCCCGGTCGCGATGGCCATCACGTTCTTCACGGCCCCCCCCAGCTCCACACCCACCACGTCGCGGTTCGTGTACAGCCGGAGCGTCGGGCCGGCGAGGCGCCGCTGGAGATCGGCCGCGATGCCCTCGTCCGATGACGCGATCACGAGCGCGGTCGGCCGGCCCTGGGCGACCTCGCGCGCAAACGACGGGCCGGAGAGCACCGCCACCGGCCGGCCGGGTAGCCGCTGCGCCAGGAGCTCCGACATGCGGAGTCCATGCCGAGGCTCGAGGCCCTTCGTCGCCGACACCAGCACCGCGTCTCGCGCGATTCGGTCGGCCACACCCGCGAGCACCTCCTCGACGAAGTGCGACGGCACCGCGACCAGCACGATATGACTCCCGGCCAGCGCCTCGCCCACCTCCGCGGTCACGGTCACGCCGTCCGGCAGATTCGCCCCCGGCAGGTAGCGCGGGTTCTCACGCCGTGCGCGCATGGACGCGGCGAGGGCCGGATCGCGCGCCCACAGGCGCACCGGCACGCCCGAGCGGCCCAGGTGCATCGCGAGCGCGGTGCCCCAGCTCCCGGCGCCGAGCACGGCCACCGGCCCGCGCCGGGCGTCGCCGGTGTCGGTCGGACGGCTCACGCGAGGCGGGCGCGCTCGCCGAGCCGCTGCTCGGTGCCGCTGATCAGGCGGGCGATGTTCTCCCGGTGACGCCACACGATCATCAGCGCCACCACCGCCGCCGCGATGACCGCGTGGCGCGGATAGCCGAGCAGCAGCGCGCCCACCGGCACGCTGAGGCACGCCACCACGGACGCCATGGACACGTAGCGAGATACGGCGGTGACCGCGATCCAGAGGACGGCCGCCGGGCCCACCGCCCATGGGATGAGCGCAAGGAAGGCGCCGAGCCCGGTGGCTACACCCTTGCCGCCGCGGAACCGGAGGAAGACGGGCCAGCAGTTGCCGGCGATCGCGGCCACCGTGCCGCCCGCCGCCGCCCAGGCCTCGGGCCCGATCGAGCGGGCGGCCCGCACCGCCAGGTAGCCCTTCACGATGTCGCCCACCAGCGTGAGCACCGCGGGCCCGGTGCCGAGCGTACGCAGGACATTGGTCGCACCGATATTGCCGCTGCCCGCTCGGCGAATGTCGGTGCCGCCCGCGACGCGGGCCACGAGAAACCCGATCGGGATCGCCCCGATCAGGTAGGCGGCGAGCAGCCCGAGAACGGTCAGGGCCATCGCTCGCGGTCCCGCACGAGGTCCTTCGGGTTGGTGTGGAGGAAGAAGCGATAGAAGTAGTCGGCGCCCGAGACCACGGTCAGGGCGAGGGCGATCCAGAGGGCCGAGCGCGCCACAAGGTGGAAGAGGGCCAGGTCCTGGGAGACCCCCTTCTCGAGGATCAGCAGGGTGAGGGCCACGTACTGGGACACCGTCTTGGCCTTGCCCAGTGACGACGCCGGCACGACCGCGCCCATGGACAGCGCGACCCCCCGCAGGCCGGTCACCGCCAGCTCACGGCCGATGATCACCACCGCCATCCACGCCGAGATCATGTCGATGTGCACGAGCGAGATCAGCGCCGCAGCCACCAGCAGCTTGTCGGCCACCGGGTCCAGCAGGGTGCCGAGCTTGGTGACCTGGTTCCACCGCCGCGCCATGCGCCCGTCGAGCCAGTCGGTCAGCGACGCGGTCACGAAGATGACGGCCGCGATGAGCACGCTGACCCGGGACGACGAGATGAGGAAGACCATGATGGGCGGCACCAGCACGATGCGGAACAGGGTCAGCGCGATCGGGAGGTTCACGCGCGCGACTCCGAGCCGACCGCCGAGGCCGAAGCCGCGCGCCGAGGGACGAAGCCGCCCGCCACGAATACCGGCACCATCAGGCTCACGTCCGTGCGGAGGCACCAGGCGAGGTCGGCGGCCCGGCCCAGCCGCTGGAGCTTGCGGCCCCAGCTCGAGTCCTCCGCGAGGCGGTCGAGCCGGGCTCCGTAGTGCCGACCCAGGCCCAGCGCGGCCTGCGCGCCCTCCGAGAGCACGGCCTCGGGAGAGGCGTCGGCCAGGCGGCCTACCAGCAGGCCCGCGCACACCGTGTCCTCCAGCGAGAACGCCCCGTTGTCACCCGCGCACAGGATCGTCACGTCACTGCCCTGCTCGAGCGCCCAGCGCGCGGCCGCGGTCACGTTCGTGAGCGCGGCGAGTCCGGCCGCCGCCGCCCGCGAGGCGGTCAACATCGCGGCGGTGCCGTTGGTCGTGGTCAGCACGACGGTGCGGCCGCCCACGCGGTCCGCGGTGAACTCGGCGGGCGAGTTGCCGAGGTGGAAGCCGGCGAGTGCCTCCCCACCCCGCTCACCGGCCAGGACGGTGTCGGTCCCGTCGCACGCGGCCATCGCCTCGGCGGCTTCCGCGTCCGGCACGGGCACGAGGCGGCGGCAGCCCGCGTCACAGGCGGCCACCGACGCGGTGGTGGCCCGCAGCACGTCCACCGCGAGCGCGACGCACCCCGCGAGGGGCGCGTCCGCGAATTCCGCCGGAGTCAGCGCCACGTGGACCCGCATCGGGAGCGCGGCCGCCTACCGCGCCCGGTCCCGGAGAGCGCGGATCCTGAGTCGGAGCGCGTTGAGATTGATGAAGCCCTCCGCATCGCGCTGGCGATACACCTGATCGGCCTCGAAGGTGACGAAGTCGGTCCGGTAGAGCGACCGCGGCGACTTGCGGCCGGCCACCGTCACGGTGCCCTTGTAGAGCTTGAGCCGGGCGACGCCGGTCACGTCGCGCTGGACGGCGTCCACGAGCCCCTGCACCGCCTCGCGCTCCGGGCTGAACCAGAAACCGTAGTAGATCATCTCCGCGTAGCGCGGCACCAGCGAGTCACGCAGGTGCAGCACCTCGCGGTCGAGCGTGATCGACTCGAGCGCGCGGTGCGCCACGTGCAGGATGGTGCCGCCCGGCGTCTCGTAGACGCCCCGCGACTTCATGCCGACGAAACGGTTCTCGACCAGGTCCACCCGTCCGATCCCGTGTTCGCCGCCGAGCCGGTTGACCGCTTCGAGCAGCGCGGCGGGCGAGAGCCGCCGCCCGTTCACCGCCACCGGATTGCCCGCCTCGTACTCGATCTCCACGTAGACCGGCACGTCGGGCGCCGACTCTGGCGAGTTCGTGAGCAGGAACATCTTAGGCGGGGGCTCGTTCCACGGGTTCTCGAGGATGCCCCCCTCGAACGAGATGTGGAAGAGGTTGCGGTCGGTGGAGTACGGCCGCTCCGCGGTCACCGGCACCGGGATGTCGTGCCGCCGGGCGAAGTCCATCAGCGCGGTGCGGGAGTCGAGGTCCCACTCCCGCCACGGCGCGATCACGGTCAGGTCGGGCCCGAGCGCCGCGTAGGTCAGCTCGAAGCGCACCTGGTCGTTGCCCTTGCCGGTGGCCCCGTGGCTCACCGCGTCCGCCCCTTCCTTCCTCGCCACCTCCACCTGCGCCTTGGCGATGAGCGGCCGGGCGATCGAGGTCCCCATCAGGTAGGAGCCCTCGTACACCGCGTTGGCCCGGAGCATCGGGAATACGAAGTCGCGGACGAACTCTTCGCGGAGATCCACGATGTGGACGGAGCAGGCGCCGGTGCGCAGGGCCTTCTCCTTCACCGGGATCAGCTCCTCGCCCTGCCCCAGGTCGGCGCAGTAGGCCACGACCTCGCAGCGATAGGTCTCGATGAGCCACCGGAGGATGACCGAGGTGTCGAGGCCCCCGGAGTACGCGAGCACGACCTTCTTGACGGATCTGCTCACGGCTGCTCCCCACCCAGCAGGGTGACGATGATGGCCTTCTGCGCGTGCAGACGGTTCTCGGCCTGGTCCAGGATCAGGCTGCGCGGCCCGTCGAGCACCGCGTTGGTGATCTCCTCGCCGCGGTGCGCGGGCAGGCAGTGCATCACGAGGACGTCGCCGGGCGCGAAGTTGAGGAGCCGGTCGTTGACCTGGTAGCGCTGGAAGGCTTCCAGGCGCTGCTCGCGGTCTTCCTCCTGGCCCATGCTGATCCAGGTGTCGGTGTAGACCACGTCGGCGTCCTCCACCGCGTCGCGCGCCTCGGTGGTGACCTGCACGCGGCCGCCTAGGACGCGACAGGCCTCCAGCACCTGCGCGTCCGGTTCGTAGCCCGGCGGGCACGCCACCACCGAGGTGGTCCCGAGCATCGAGCCCAGCAGCAGGAGCGAGTTGCACACGTTGTTGCCGTCTCCCACCCAGGCCAGGCGGAGCTTCGCCGGATCCAATCCGCGCTCGTAGAGCGTGAAGAAGTCCGCCATCGCCTGGCAGGGATGCTCGAGGTCGGACAGGCCGTTGATCACCGGGATCGACGCGTTGGCCGCGAGCTGCTCGAGCGTCCGGTGCGCGAACACGCGGGCCGCCACCACGTCCACCCAGCGCGAGAGGTTGCGCCCCACGTCGGGCACCGACTCGCGCTTGCCCATCCCGATCTCCTGGGCGGCCAGGTACACCGCGGCGCCGCCAAGCTGCACCATCGCCACCTCGAAGGTGACGCGGGTGCGCAGCGACGGCTTCTCGAAGATCAGGGCCATGGTGCGCCCGGGCAGCGGGGTCCAGCGGTCGCGCGCCTTCTGCCGGGCCTTGAGCTCGGCCATGAGGGCGAAGAGGCGGGGGAGATCCTCCCGGGCCAGATCGCGGATCGACAGGAAATGCTTCACTTCACGAAGCCGCTCAGGACCTGGTCGATGATCTCGACGCCCCGGCGCAGCGTGGCCGCGTCGGTAATCAGCGGCGGCGCAAGCCGCAGGGTATTGTCGCCCGCGCTCAGCACGAGCAGGCCGCGCTCGCGGCAGGCCCCGATGACCTCGCCCACCGGCGGCACCAGGTCCATGCCCACGAGCAGGCCCCGCCCGCGCACCGCGGTGGCCACCTTCGGATGCCGGCCCCGCACCGCCTCGAGCTGATCGCGCAGCAGGCGACCGGAGGCGGCCGCGCGCTCGGGCAAGCGCTCCTCCATCAAGGTCGTGAACACGGTC
>Ga0114129_10009265_pt1 | contig 14039 bp, 12 predicted proteins | sample RhiMetdeltSRZDD1_FD_80071 | JGI IMG/M metagenome (GOLD analysis project Ga0114129, IMG submission 80071) | Populus rhizosphere microbial communities from Tennessee, USA - Rhizosphere MetaG P. deltoides SRZDD1 (version 2) (version 2) | ecosystem: Host-associated > Plants > Roots > Rhizosphere >... | reverse complement strand
TTAGGGTTGGCATATGAGGTGCCGTTACCCGTTAAAGGAACGCCAAAATGATTTGCATACGTTGCCCCCCAGCCAACAGATACAATATTTGGTTTTCTTTTTCCCGCACCATTTGGCCCCCACGAACTGAACCCGCCAATCACGCCGCTTGTGTTTACAGCTCCAACTGCCACTACGCTGTCTCCATCGGCTGGTACAAGAATATACTTTGACTCATCTGTTGAATTTCCGGTGTTTCCAGCAGCATTCATAATGATCATTCCTTTTTTCGCAGCCATGTCGGCGGCCCTGGTAATTTGCGTACTGTTACCATCGCGTTGCGACCAGGGATGATCGTATTGTGGGTCTTCGAAACTGTAGTATCCCAGTGATGACGATACCAGATCTGCTCCCAGGCTATCCGCTCTTTCGAGCGCTTCTATCCAGTTTTGTTCTTCTATAGGTTTTTCGGATGTAACGTCTTCCGTTCTGAATAAGAGATAATTTGCTTTTGGCGCAGTTCCTATCATTACTCCGGGACGGTTCGCGGCGAGTATAGAAAAACAGTAAGCACCATGGGCATTGTCTTCGTCTACGCTACTGTCTTGCGCAACAAAGTCAAACACCTCTTTTATCTGACCATTCATAACAACGCTGTCGAATGCGATGCTGTTTCTATAGTTTAGGAAGCCAGCGTCGATCACGGCAATGGTCATTCCCTGCCCCATATATCCTCCATTATGCAGGTATTCACCTTCGTGTATATGTACCTGTTGGTAATTATTGCCGTAGTTAAACGTGTCTGCGAGTGTTCCCTGGTTGTCGAGCACTGACGATAAACCCGGCGCAATATTAGCTTCAGGTTCAATTTTGTCAAGCCTGATCCTCGATTGGGGAGCGAATGCGGTTCCGACAACATCCGCATGCTGAACAAAAGAAAATGAGCTTATCGTATCTATGGCATAGGGATCTGTCACATCAATCACTACCTGGTTAAGCCACCTGGATCTGCTTTTTACAGTTACTCCCTGAACGGTTGATATGCTATCAAGATAACTTTTGTTAATTGGAAGATCCGTTGAATCGACGCCGATATGTTGTTTGTTCCTTCTTGCAATGGCCCGGGGAGTTAAAAATGCCGAAGGCTGTGATAATGAATAACTACTTTTTTTGTATTTAAACTTTACAGTGTAGGTAAGTTGTTGTGCATGCACAAAGGTTCCGGCAAAAAGCAATAGAAATATCGCAGCATAAAATTTGAACATGCCTATCAGTTGTGATCAATTATGCTCATCTTAATTCCAAAACCTGATCTGAATCCAGGGTTGCCTGAGTTAGGTGGTTGATATTCCCACATTACTACTTCTTTGTAAACGAGGCCAACATTTTTTGCATAAGTTTCGGTCCAGTAATTTCTGTAGGCAAGACCTTCAGGAAATTCTATCGGAACATTTGATGAATCGGCTACCTGTTGCACGGTCACCGTACTGTCGAACGTATTATCGTTGATGGTTATCTGCTCGTTAACATTCATATAGGTATAGTCCCACAGGCTGATATCTTCGTCGTTACTGAACTGATAAAGTTCGAAATAAGGTGACGCAGGAAGGAAAGAGTTTCCATGCCAGCTGAATCCGTTGTTAACTGGCAGCCTCAATTTCTGGAATTTCAGATTTTCTTCCTGCACCTCAATACTTTCCCGCGAAGCTGTAACGAAGTAAGTGAGTTTCGGAAAGTAATCATTTTCGTCGGTACTATTTACGTCACGCAGGTAACGTATGATCCTGAATGTTGGTCTGCCCAGATTATCTGTGACCTCGCCATCCACCACGTCTTTTGCATCATACGACACAACGGTGTCACGTTGTCCGAAGTCGATAAACACGGTTGAATCGAGTCTGTAATGGATGTATTTGCCGGTTTGAAGCGGCATATATTCAATCAGTTGTGTTGTATTAATCGACGCGTCATTCTTATTGCAGGCGTAAAGGATGAGTGCGGTTAAGAGGGTCAGGGTATATCCCAGGAATTTTTTCATAAAATATATCCCGTAAGGGATGCGAATCTAACGGCAATCGGCCCGTTTTATTGCCTTTTAAATGCCTGAAAATAAACGGTTACAAATGAATTATACCACCACCGATCACATCGTCGCCTTCATAGAATACCGCACTTTGTCCGGGTGCAATGCTTTTGGCGTCATGATAAAATTTTACCCTTATGCCACGGTCATTGTTGTACAGGCTTGAAAGCGTACCCCCGTCTTTGTATCTTACTTTGGTGATTGCTTCCATTCCGTCTGTAATGCCATCATATTTGATCCAGTTTACTTTGCCGACATACATTTCCTGCCTGTTGAGGTCTTCTTCATCTCCTAATACGACGGTATTTGTTTCGGGTTGTATGTCTGTTACATAAACCGGCTTACCAAAAGTAATGTCAAGGCCTTTTCTCTGACCAATCGTATAGAATGGATATCCTTTGTGCGGACCCAGTATTTTGCCTGTTTTGTCAATGAAGTTTCCGCCTGATACCCTCGATTGCAGATCCGGAACCCTTCGTTTCAGGAAACCTCTGTAGTCATTATCCGGCACAAAGCATATTTCATAGCTTTCACTCTTCTTTGCGAGTTCAGGATAGCCATAATCCAGTGCCATCTGCCTGATTTCAGGCTTGTGGTATGTGCCCAGCGGCAAGATTGTTCTGCCAAGAAGATCCTGCTGGAGTCCCCAAAGTACATAGCTCTGATCTTTCAATTCATCCGCGCCGCGGCTCAGGTAATAGCGTCCGTTACTGTGCTTGCTTACTTTCGCATAATGGCCTGTAGCAATAAAATCACAACCAAGCGCGTCGGCCCTTTTGAGCAGGGCCCTCCATTTGATATGCGTATTGCACATAACGCAGGGATTGGGAGTTCTTCCTGCGAGATACTCATCTACGAAGTTGTCGATAACAAAGTCGCCAAACTCCTCCCTTATATCGAGAATGTAATGCGGAAAGCCATGCTGAACCGCAGCCATTCGCGCATCGTTGAATGAATCTATATTACAGCAGCCGGTTTCCTTTTTACTTGTTCCACTGGAGGCATAATCCCACGTTTTCATGGTAATGCCAATCACTTCATAGCCCTGGTCGTTAAGCATGAGGGCGGTGACGGTACTGTCAATACCACCACTCATTGCTACCAGCACTTTTCCATTGCGGCTCATAGCGGGCAAAGGTACTTAAGTTAAGCTTGAGGAAGGTACTTTTAACGTTTGTGTTTTCCGGAAAACGAGTGGGGATAAAACGGCCCAAAGGTGAGTAAAACACCGGCTATCTCTCTTTCAAATCAATTAATTTGCGGCTTCACATTTTAAACAAGTTGACATATGATAAAATTACAGGTCATCGGAAATCTCGGGAAAGATTGCATCACCAATACAGTGAACGGAAAGAGCGTGATAAATTTTAACGTGGCGCATACCGAAAAATTTACCAGCCAGGGTACTCAAAAAGACAAAACCATCTGGGTTGAATGTGCGTATTGGACCGATAAAACAGGCATAGCGCCGTATTTAAAGAAAGGTACGCAGGTGTATGTTGAAGGAAGTCCCGAGGTACGTACATATCCAAAAAACGATGGTACTACCGGGGTTTCATTAACCTTGCGAGTTCAGTCGGTGCAGTTGCTTGGCAGCCGGGGCGACAATAGCGGCAGCAGTTCCGACAGCAGTTACGGATCAGGCAGCTATGGTTCATCGTCAGGATCGAATGTTCAGGCAGGAAGTGAGATTTCAGAACCTGTAGACGATCTTCCGTTCTAATATGATCTGATGACTGAAGAAATATATTCCTATCACCGGCTACTATCTTTTACACAGTCAGTATTCGAGCATATCGGTTGCAGCCCTGAGCATGCTTTGTTGGCATCAAAGGGCTTGCTAAGCGCTGATCTCAGGGGAATTGATTCGCATGGCATAGCCCGCCTAAACGGGTACGTACGCTTATGGGAAGCGAAACGGGCCAATCCTTGTCCAAACATTCGGGTGATATATGAAACTCCATCAACGGCTGTCATTGACGGTGATGGAGGTTTGGGGCTTGTGGTAGCACCCTTTTCTATGGATGTTGCCATCGAAAAAGCACGGCAGGTCGGAACAGGATGGGTCAGTGTTAATAATTCAAATCATTTTGGAATTGCGGCATATCATGCCATGAAAGCTAATGAACATGACATGATCGGGATTGCCATGACAAATGCAAGTCCGCTTGTCGCGCCTACATTTTCCGTTGAAAGATTGCTTGGCACAAATCCGATCTGTGTAGCGATACCAGCAGGAGACGAACCGGCCTTTGTTGCAGACCTTGCCACAACAACAGCAGCCAACGGTAAACTTGAAATTCTGCAAAGAAGAAATCAGCGCGCACCATCAGGATGGATACAGGATAAATACGGAGCCGTTTCAACTAATCCGCACGAGCTGAAAAGCGGGGGCGCATTACTGCCATTGGGAGGCGACCGTGAACACGGGAGCCACAAGGGGTATGCGCTTGGAGCGATTGTTGACATTTTTTCTGCTGTGCTTAGCGGGGCAAACTATGGCCCGTGGGTTCCGCCCTTCCCGGCCTTCATGCCTATGCCTGAGAATATGCCCGGCAAAGGAATCGGCCACTTTTTCGGAGCTATGAGGATCGATGCGTTCAGGCCGGCCGAAGAATTCAGGCAGCATATGGACCAGTGGATACAGCGGTTCAGGTCTGCCCAGCCCGTAGAGTGGCAGGAGCAGGTGCTTATACCTGGTGATCCTGAGCGGGAAATGGAACTGGAGCGTGTCGAACGGGGCATACCCCTTCTTCATTCAGTAGTGGAGGATCTTAAATTCCTGGGCGAGAAATTCAAAATAGAATTATAAAAAGAAGTATTCACCGCTATCTTTGCCGTCCAAAAATTTTGAAATGAAGATCATGAAGTTCGGCGGCACGTCTGTGGGAAAGCCGGAAAGAATGCAACAGGTGATGGAGCTTATTACGAAAAGTGATGAGCCCGTTATCGCCGTCCTCAGCGCGCTTAGCGGAACGACAAATGCGCTGGTTTCGATCGGAGACGCAATGGCATCCGGTAACAGACAGCTTGCCAAAGAGAATATCGATAAGCTCGAGGCACATTATCATAATTTCATAAAAGATCTTCTCAAAAAAGAAAAGACACTTGCGAAAGCAACGAATATTATTTTGGAGCATTTTGAGTTCCTGAACATCATTTTGAAAATATCTTTCAGCGAAGCACTCAGCAAGGACATACTGGCACAGGGAGAATTGTTATCGACAAAGTTGTTTTCAACATTTCTTGAAGAAAATAACATCGACCATGTGCTTCTGCCGGCTCTTGAGTTCATGAGTATTGATGCCGATGATGAACCGCAGGTGCCGTCGATAAAATCGAAGCTAACTGCGCTGCTGGCACAATATAAAGGCAAGAAATTATTTGTTACGCAGGGTTATATCTGCCGTAATGCGAAAGGAGAAGTAGACAATCTGAAGAGAGGAGGAAGTGATTACAGCGCTTCTCTTATTGCAGCAGCAGTAAATGCATCGGTATGTGAAATATGGACCGACATCGACGGCATGCACAACAACGATCCAAGGATCGTAAAGAAAACAAAGCCGGTTGAACAACTTAGCTTTGAAGAGGCCGCGGAGCTCGCTTATTTCGGCGCCAAGATTTTGCATCCGGCATCAATATGGCCCGCACAGTTTTATAAGGTTCCCGTTAGGCTGCTTAACACAATGCAGCCATCCGCAGCAGGGACGCTCATCGCCGAACAGGCGGGATCAGTTGGCGTCAAAGCTGTTGCTGCAAAAGATGGCATTATTTCTATCAACATCAAAAGCAGCCGTATGCTTCTTGCATATGGATTTCTCAGGAAGATCTTTGAGGTATTTGAAAAATATAGAACCTCTATTGATATGATCACTACTTCGGAAGTGGCTGTATCAGTTACTATCGATAACAAGAATAATCTTAAGCAGATCGTAAAAGAGCTCGAGCCGTTTGGTAGCATTAGTGTTGAAAGCGATCACAGCATTATTTCTGTTGTTGGAAATGAAATTGCACAAACTCCAGGAATACTGCAAAAGCTTTTCGACTCTCTTGCCGACGTTAACGTAAGGATGGTTAGCTACGGTGGAAGCAGGCATAATGTTTCACTGCTTGTTCCTTCAGCAGACAAAACAAAAACGCTGCAGCTACTCAATAAGGGATTATTCGGGCTCGATTGATCTTATTTATCGAGCTTCTGCATCCAGGCGTGAAGTCTGTCGGGCCATGAGATATCACTGGTTTTATTCACCAACCCGAAGCCATGTCCTCCACTTTCATAAAGAAGTACTTCAGAAAATACACCTTTTGCATTCAGTGAGTCCGCGAGAAGAGTGGTGTTCCGAACGCTTACCGGATCATCCTTTGCGTGCACCAGGAATGTGGGAGGTGTTTGCGGCGTCACATTTAGTTCTGCAGAAAATCGTCTTCTCATTTCCATTGAAGCATCTTTTCCAAGAAGATTCTCAAAGGAACCATGGTGCATTGCCGAATCGACAAATGAAATTACCGGGTAGATCAGCACAACAAAATCGGGACGTAAACTTGTCTTATTTCTTTTGGAGATATATGATTTCTTAAAGTGGGTTGCTGCCGTTGAAACCAGATGGCCGCCCGCAGAAAAGCCAAGCATGCCTATTTTATTTTTTCGGATTTTCCATCTGGCAGCATTTTCCCTTACCATCTGTATTGCACGTTGCGCATCCTGGATAGGTCCTATTTCCGGCTTTATCATCCAGGCGGAGTCCGGAATGCGGTATTTTAATACAAAGGCTGCGATACCCATCTCGTTCAACTTGTTCGCAACATCAACACCTTCATGGCCCGCTGCAATAATATGGTAGCCACCTCCCGGTACAACAATGATCGCTTCACCGGTTGCTTTTGATTTCTCAGGGAGATATACTGTCAAAGTGGGCCTGCTTACATTACTTACGACAAGAATGCCATCGTTGATGGCTGAAGATTCAGTGTCGGGGACGGGTTTTGAATTTGGAATTGCGGATGGATATAAAGGAAGTATCTCCTGCGAATATGAATTCAGAGTAATGAGCGACAGAAAGATCAATTTACAATTGATGAAAGAAAGATTCATAATATTATGTTCTATTTTGACTTCGCATAATGAAGATAGGAATTGAAGCCCAAAGAATTTTCAGGAATGGCAAACATGGAATGGATGTGGTTGCCCTTGAACTGATCCGTCAGATACAGTTGCTGGATAATAAAAACGAATACCTGCTTTTCGCGAAGCAAGGGGAAGACAGGAGCTGCATACAGGATAAACAGAACTTCAGAACAGTAATCCTTAACGGTGTAACATATGCAGGTTGGGAACAGATATCGCTTCCCGCAGCCATAAAAAAAACAAGGCCTCATCTGTTACACTGTACGGCAAATACTGCACCTTATTCCTGCGCCGTGTCGATGATCGTAACGGTGCATGACGTTATTTATCTCGAGGAAGTAAATTTTGAGGGATCGGCATATCAAAACTTCGGCAACTTATACAGGAAGCTGGTAGTGCCTCGCGCGATAAAAAAAGCAAAGAAGATCATTACGGTATCAGAATATGAAAAAACGGTGATTGCCGACGTATGTAAAACAGATCCGGAGAAAATTGTGGTAATTCACAATGCCGTAAGTGAAAGATTCAACAGCAATTTCGATGCGGCACGGCTGGAAGACTTCAGAAATCGATATGGGTTACCTGAGCAATTCATTTTATTGCTCGGTAACACTGCTCCCAAAAAGAATACAGCCGGCGCATTGAAAGCGTATGCACATTACTGTTCGATGGCTAATGACCCCGTGCCTCTTGTTGTTAGTGATTTCCCGAGGTCAGCTGTTTTGAAAATACTTGCAGATCTGAAACGTAGCGACCTCGCGCAAATCATCAATACACCTGGTTATATTCCTTCGTCGGAAATGCCACTGATGTACAATTGCAGCAGGCTGTTCCTCTATCCATCGCTTCGTGAAAGTTTCGGGTTGCCGGTGCTTGAGGCGATGTCGTGCGGCGTGCCGGTGATAACATCTGATATTCCTGCCATAAGAGAAATTGCGGGCGATGCCGCGTTTTTTATTGATCCGCAAAATGCGGTTGCGATTGCGGAAAAGATTGCTTTGCTGTTGAATGACAGTAAGCGACGGAAGATACTTATTGAAAAGGGATATGAGCGGGCAAATAAATTTACCTGGAGCGATTCAGCGAAAAAATTAATTGAACTGTATCAGTCGTTTGAATAAGGCCAGGGAATATTTACACGACCAGCATTGCATCACCATAACTAAAGAACCTGTACTTGTCCTTTATAGCTTTCTTATACGCTTCCATGGCCAGATCATAACCGGCAAAAGCACAGAACATGATAAGTAAACTTGTCTTCGGCAAATGCAGGTTGGTGATCAGCGCATCCGCAACATTGAAATTATAGGGCGGATGTATGAAGATGTTTGTCCAGCCCTCAGACGGCTTAAGTAGTTTCTCAGCGGTATAAGAAGATTCAATTGCGCGCATAGTTGTTGTACCTACAGAGCAGATACGATGGTTACCCTCAATAGCCTTATTAACAATTTTGCATGCAGAATCCTCTATGCGATAGTATTCAGCATCCATCTTGTGCTTGCTGAGATCTTCAACTTCTATAGGGCGAAAAGTTCCAAGGCCCGTGTGAAGTGTAACTTCTGCGAAACGTATTCCTTTTATTTCTAATCTTTTGATCAGTTCTTTACTGAAATGCAATCCGGCGGTCGGCGCAGCCACGGCACCTTCATGCTTGGCATACACGGTCTGGTAGCGCTCCTTGTCTTCTTCGTCGGGTTTGCGTTTGATATATTTGGGAAGCGGTGTTTCACCCAGAATTTCCAGCATCTGCCGAAACTCTTCGTCTGTGCCTTCCCACAGGAAACGGATAGTGCGGCCGCGTGAAGTGGTATTATCGATCACCTCAGCCACGAGCTCGTCGTTCTCACCAAAGTATAATTTATTGCCTACGCGGATCTTTCTTGCGGGGTCTACTATCACATCCCAAAGACGGTTTGGCTTATTAAGTTCTCTCAGCAGGAACACTTCTATTTTAGCTCCTGTTTTCTCCTTTCTGCCATACATCCTTGCCGGAAACACTTTTGTATTGTTCACAACAAACACATCCTTATCGTCGAAATAATCGATCACGTCGCGGAAATGTTTGTTCTCAATCTGGCCGGTACGGCGATGCACCACCATCATTCGGGCGTCTTCTCTTTTCTTTGTAGGGTGCTGAGCAATAAGGTTTAAAGGGAGGTCAAACTTAAACTGAGATAACTTCATGTGTGACTATTTACCTGGTGTTACGGCATCAGGTGGCTATCAATAACTTATTTTCAAGCGTGCAAAGGTAAGGATTTTGGCACGGAATCCAGTAGTTTTTTTGTATAGTCCGACGCCGGATTCGTGTATACCTGCTCCGTCTGGCCGGTCTCTATTATTTTTCCATTGTTCATCACCATGATCCTGTCGCTTATGTATCTAACCACGGAAAGATCGTGCGATATGAAGATGCAAGTATAACCGAACTCCTTTTTGAGGTCGTTCAGCAATTTCAATACTTCAGCCTGAATGCTTACGTCAAGTGCCGACACCGACTCATCGCAAATTATGAATGAGGGCTCAAGAACAAGCGCGCGGGCTATCACGATACGCTGCCGCTGGCCACCGGAAAACTCATGCGGGTACCTGTTATAGTGCGAAGGCTCTAGTTTTACCTTTCTAAGTAATCCCATTACTTTTTCTTTTCTTTCACGTGCGGAAAGTTCGGGATGGTGCACTTTAAGTGGCTCTTCAATGGCAGATCCAATGGTCAGCGACGGATTAAGGGATGAATACGGATCCTGGAAAACGATCTGCATATGCTTCCTGAACTTTTTCAACTCATTGTTTCCCATCGAAAGAAGATCGCGTTCATTGAATTCAATAGTTCCCGATGTTGGTTCTAATAAACGGAGCAATGTTCTTCCGAGTGTTGTTTTACCGCATCCCGATTCACCGACAAGACCAAGCGTTTCACCGCGGTACACATCAAATGAAACTTCATCAACAGCCTTTGTGAATGTAAGGGGCTTTCCCAAAAATGACCTTCGTGCCGGGAAGCATACTGACAACTGTTCAACATGAATGAACACATCACTGTTCGCTCTTAAATTTTGACTTGTTAAATTCTTACCTCTTACAATCTTGTTTATTTCAATTAACGACCTGGTGTATGGATGTTGCGGTGCGACAAAAATGCTGTTTGTGGGCGCCTCTTCAACGATCGAGCCCCTGCACATTACAACTACCCGGTCGGCGATCTCTGCTATAACCGCAAGATCATGTGTAATAAACAACACTCCCATGCCTGTTGACGCCTGCAATTCTTTTATGAGTGCAAGTACCGTTTTCTGAACGGTCACATCAAGAGCCGTTGTGGGTTCATCGCAAATGAGCAGCGCAGGATTTCCGCTCATCGCCATGGCGATCATAACTCTTTGTTTTTGTCCGCCGCTTAACTGGTGCGGGTACCTGTTGAATATTTGTGCGGGATCCGGCAGCTTCACTTTTTCAAAAAGTTCTATTGTTCTTCGTTTCGCTTCATTTTCGCCAACTTCCTGATGCAGCCTGATGGCTTCCATCACCTGATGTCCACAAGTAAACACCGGGTTCAGTGATGTCATCGGTTCCTGGAAGATGATCGCGATTTCTTTTCCGCGGATCGACTGCAATGCTTTTTCATTAATCTTCAACAGATCTGTTTGCTCTTTGCCATCCGCCGAGAAAAGTATTTCGCCACTTTTAAAACTGGCAGTTTTAGATAGCAATCGCAGTACAGCAAGGGATGTGACAGATTTGCCGGAACCCGATTCGCCAGCGATGCCGGTGATCTCGTTCCTGTTGATAGTAAGGTTGATGTTTTTTATTGCAGTTACTTTTTCAGTTTCTGTAATAAAATCGATCTGAAGATTTTTTATTTCAAGCAGTGGATAAATGTGCAAAATTTTTAAAACCTGAGATGTCTTACCGTTAGTCCATCATTGATAAGTTGCTTCAATGAATCAATTCCTATTTTGATATGCCTTTCAACAAACTTATCAGTGATCATCTTATCACTGTCTTCAGTTTTCACACCTTCGGGAACCATCGGTTGGTCGCTCACAAGCAGGAGCGCGCCGGTGGGTATCTTATTATAAAATCCTACTGTAAATATCGTTGCGGTTTCCATATCAATAGCGTATGCCCTGATTTTCTGCAGGTATTCCTTGAACTGGTCGTCGTGTTCCCAAACCCGCCTGTTAGTAGTGTACACAACGCCGGTCCAGTAATCCACTCCGTGTTCCCTAATTGTTGTGGAAACCGCTTTTTGCAGGGCGAACGCAGGCAGGGCAGGCACTTCAGGAGGAAAATAATCGTCCGACGTTCCTTCGCCCCTTATTGCGGCGATCGGCAGTATAAGGTCGCCTAGTTTGTTTCTTTTTTTCAGGCCCCCGCATTTTCCAAGGAACAATACTGCTTTCGGAGAAATGGCAGTCAGCAGATCCATCACCGTAGCCGCAGTTGGCGAGCCCATTCCAAAATTTATCAGCGTAATGTCGCCCGCTGTGGCGCATTGCATGGGTTTGGTGATGTCCGCGATCTTAACTCCGTTCCAGTCGGCAAACAGCTGCAGGTAGTTGCTGAAATTGGTAAGCAGCAGGTATTTGCCAAAGTTTTCAAGCTTTTCACCTGTGTATCGCGGCAGCCAGTTCTTTACTATGTCTTCCCTGGTTTTCATGAGATGCCCGGTTTCATCCGTACTTTTAATAACGCAGAAAGTACAAATTTTAGCATAATGATCAAAATAGAGTACCCGGTGCATGAGTTCAGGATGAAGAAGGAGAATAACAGGGAGATGATCTTTGATGAATCGAGGAAAACATGGCTGAAACTTACGCCTGAAGAATGGGTGCGTCAGAATTTTATCCGTTATCTCGTACAAACAAAAAATTATCCATCGTCGCTTGTTGCGCGTGAGAAAAAGATAATGGTGGGGGAGATGGTGAAAAGATTTGATATTCTTGTGTTTAGTAAAGAACATCAACCGTGGATGATGGTGGAATGTAAATCTACTTCAGTGCCTCTGAGTGAAGACGTTCTGGTGCAGGCGCTTCGGTATAATATTGCGATGCCGGTACAGTACCTGGTAATCACCAACGGTACCAGTTGTATAGCATTCAGAAAAGAAAAAGCAAAGCTTCTGCCTCTGGAAGAGATTCCGGAATACGGACAATAGTCTACTACGGAAAAATTCCGAGTTCAGCATAGCTGGTAGCCACCTTATCAATCGCAACGACATACGCCGCCGTGCGCATATCGGGGATCGCACTATTTTTTTGCCAGCAATCCATTATCTCGCGCGTGGCAGAAATCATTGTTTCTTCGAGTCCGCTTCTTACAAGATCAACCTCATCCGGCCCCTGCATCACATCTATTCTTTCCCTCGCACTGATCTTCTTACCAGTAAGTGCTTCCATCTGTGACAGCAAAAGATCATTAAGGTTTTCAGTAAACTTCTTCTCCATTCTTCCGTGACGAACGTGACTCAGGTTTTTGAGCCACTCGAAATATGAAACTGTAACGCCACCGGCATTGAGATACATATCCGGAATCACCAGGATATTCTTTTTTACAAAAACTTCATCAGCTTCCGGCGTTAAAGGTCCATTTGCAGCCTCGCCGATAATTTTCGCTTTTACACGCGGCGCATTCTCTCCGTTGATCACATTCTCCAGTGCTGCAGGAATAAGTATGTCGCATTCCATTTCCAATGCTTCTGTATTCGACTTGAAATTTGTTGCACCCGAAAAGTTCAGGATCGATTTTGTTTTCTGCCTGTGCTGGAAAACTTCGTCAACGTTCAATCCGTTGGTATTATAAATAGCGCCTTCATACTCCGCGAGACCAATGATCTTTGCGCCAGCATCTTCAAAAAATTTCGCGGTGTGATAGCCAACGTTACCTAATCCCTGCACCACAATCCTTTTTCCTTCAACTCCTGTTGGAAGGCCAAGCCTGTTCATCACCTCAGTCATGCTGCACACTTCGCGAACTCCATAAAAAACACCAAGGCCCGTTGCTTCCCTTCTTCCCCTTACACCACCCTGCGTTACAGGTTTTCCGGTGACGCAACCCTGAGCATCAATTTCACCGGGTTTCATGCTGGCATATGTATCGAGTATCCATGCCATCTCCCTTTCGCCTGTACCGTAATCAGGTGCGGGAACATCAATGCCGGGGCCAATAAAATTTTTCTTAATTAGCTCGGCGGTATATCTGCGGGTGATCTTTTCAAGCTCGTAGGCTGAATATTTTCTCGGATCAATCGATATTCCACCTTTCGCACCGCCGAAGGGAACATTAACAATAGCACATTTATAGGTCATCAGCGCGGCCAGTGCCATCACTTCATCGAGGTTCACATTAGTGGCGAAGCGAATACCACCCTTGCAGGGTGATTTATGATGTGAATGCTGAACGCGGTAAGCTTTTATTACTTCTATCTTGTCACCTACTTTAACAGGGAAATGCATGCGGTAAACAGCGTTGCATTGCTTGATCTGCTCAAGAATACCGGGATCCCAATTTGTGAACGCCGCAGCCTTATCAAAACTTTTTTCAACTGCTCCGAAGAAACTGTATTCGTGCTGTGATGACATGTGTAAATTTTTTTGAGGTAAGTGAGATAAGTAAAGAAGATCTATTTTTTTTCCAGGCGCGATATTTTTCTATCGAGCCGGATGAGGTATATGAAAAGTCCAACCAGGATGGTTGATGAAACAAGCATCACAACATAAATCTTGCCTTCTGCACGTAAACCTGTTGCTTCGCGTTCGGCTTTTACTGCGAGCGAATCCTGCGCCTGAACGAACAAAGTAAGAGCCAGTGAAATGAAAGTAAAAATGATTATTCTGAACATACTAAACAGCA
>Ga0114129_10009264_pt1 | contig 14040 bp, 17 predicted proteins | sample RhiMetdeltSRZDD1_FD_80071 | JGI IMG/M metagenome (GOLD analysis project Ga0114129, IMG submission 80071) | Populus rhizosphere microbial communities from Tennessee, USA - Rhizosphere MetaG P. deltoides SRZDD1 (version 2) (version 2) | ecosystem: Host-associated > Plants > Roots > Rhizosphere >... | reverse complement strand
TTCGGCTACGGCTGGGACCTCTTCGGGACGCTCGACTTCCGCGTGAACGTCCAGCCGCTCACCGCGGACCAGATCTGGTGGGCGCAGACCGGCGCGCTCGTGTTCGGCCACGTGCTCGGGCTGATGATCGCCCACGACAAGGCGCTCGCCCTGTTCGGCTCGACGAAGGTCGCGCTGCGCACCCAGTACGCGATGCTGGGGCTGATGGTGCTCTACACGGTCGGCGGACTGTGGTTGCTCTCGCGCGGCTGATCGTCGCCCACGGCGGCACGCCTGGACTGATCGTCGAGATCTCGAGCGCGCTCGCGATCGGCGGCCTGCTGCTCTGGGCGGCGGTGAAGAGCCGCAAGAGCGACGAAGGCGACCCGTAGGCCGCCTTCGTCGAGCGGAGAGGTCCTGCTCCGTTACTTCTCCTTGGAGCTCCCCTCGATCGTCCGCTGCCCGCCTCCGACCTGGATGCGCCGCGGCTTCGGCTGCTCCGGCTTCGCCACGTGGATCTCGAGCACGCCGTTTTCGTAGTTCGCGGTGATCGCGTCCTCGGTGATGCCCTGCGGGAGCCCGATCGTCCGCGAGAAGCTGCCGAAGCGGCGTTCGAAGCGGAAGAAGCGATCGCCTTCGACCGTGTGCTCGCGACGGCGCTCCGCGCTCACGGTCAGCGCGCCGTCCTCGAGCTCGACCCCGACCTCCTCCTCGGGGATGCCGGGGAGGTCGAACGCGTAGACGAGCTCGCCCTCCGTCTCCCAGACGTCGACGGCCGGGACCCAGCTCTCGGTGGTACGTCCGTTCCCCTCGAGCAGCCCGTTCATGAAGCGGCTCATCTCGGTCTGCACCGACGCGAGCTCGCGAAGTGGCTCCCAACGCACGACTGTGGTCATGTCCAACCTCCTCTCACGAAGTTGATCTCTGCAAGAGAATAAAACCTGAGTCTCTCACGGTCAAGTCCATGGAACAGTAGGATCCTCCACGCATGGTCGCCCTGTCGGACGAGTTGAAGGGCCGCGACTTCACCCGCGTCGCCGACTGGAGCCGGGACGAGCTCCTCCGCGTCCTCGACCTCGCCGACGAGCTGAAGCGGGCGCATGCCGCGGGCGAGGACCTCCGGCTCCTCCCCGGCCGGACGCTCGGGATGATCTTCCAGAAGCCGTCGACCCGGACGCGCGTCTCGTTCGAGGCCGGGATGTACCAGCTCGGCGGCGCGGCGCTCTACCTTTCGGCTTCCGACCTCCAGCTCGGACGAGGCGAGACGATCAAGGACACGGCGCACGTGCTCTCCGGCTACCTCGACGCGGTCATGATCCGCACGTTCGCCCAGGCCGATGTCGAGGAGCTCGCCCGGAACGCCACGATCCCGGTGATCAACGGCCTGACGGACAGCTCCCACCCCTGCCAGGCGCTCGCCGACGTGATGACGATCCGTGAGCGGCTCGGCCGGCTCGAAGGCGTACGCGTGACGTACCTCGGCGACGGCAACAACGTCTGCGCCTCGCTCATGGTCGCCGCCGCGAAGCTCGGGATGCACTTCACCGCCGGCGTGCCGCCCGAGTACGAGCCGGAAGACGGGCCGCTCCACGTCGCGCGCACCGCGGCGGAGGAGACGGGCGCCGCCGTGCGCGTCGTGCACGACCCGCGCGAGGCGGCCGACGGCGCCGAGGTCCTCTACACGGACGTGTGGACGAGCATGGGCCAGGAGGAGGAGCGCGCACGAAGGCTGCGCGATCTCGACGGCTACGGCATCCGCGACGAGCTGCTCGAGCTCGCGGAGGACGACGCGATCGTCCTCCACTGCCTCCCGGCCCACTACGGCGAGGAGATCACCGAGGAGATCGCGTACGGGCCGCGGTCGGCGATCTGGGACGAGGCGGAGAACCGCCTGCACTCCCAGAAAGCGCTGCTCGCGCTCGTCGTCCGATGATCCCGCTCAGGGACAACGTCCCGACGAAGCGCTTCCCGGTCGTCACGGTCGGCCTGATCGTGGCGAACGCACTCGTCTACTTCCTCTACGAGGCGCCGAACCTCGACGGCGCCGTCAACGAGCTCGCCTTCCATCCGTGCGAGGTGAACAACTCGTGCCCCGTGGTCGGTCAGGACTGGCCGGTAACCGTCTTCACCTCGATGTTCATGCATGGGAGCATCGTCCATCTCGCGGGGAACATGCTGTTTCTCTGGATCTTCGGCAACAACGTGGAGGACGCGCTCGGCCGCGTTCGCTACTTCGTCTTCTACATCCTCGCCGGGCTCGCAGCGACGGGGCTGCAGACGGCGATCACACTTGCGACGTCGCCGAGCGGGTCGGATGTTCCCAACCTCGGCGCTTCGGGTGCCATCTCGGGCGTGCTCGGCTTCTATCTCATCCTTCTGCCGACCGCGAGGGTGCTGACGCTGTTCTTCTTCTTCTTCCTCCGGGAGATCCCGGCGATGATCTTCATCGGCATCTACTTCGCGTTCCAGCTGTGGGATGCCGGCTTCCAGTTCTTCCACCCGCCGGAAGGAGGCGGCGTCGCGGTGTTCGCCCACGTGGGCGGGTTCGTGTTCGGCGTCCTGGCGGCGTTCGTGCTCAGACCCCGCGCGCCCGTCCGGCCGGCCTATTGACGTTCGAGGAGCACGTCCGCCGGGCGCTCGACTCGCTGCCGCCTGAGATCGCCCGGCGGCTCGAGAACGTCGCGGTCGTCGTGGAGGACGAGCACGCGGAGGAGCCCGACCTCCTCGGACTGTTCGAGGGCGGCGGGGACTACATGCCCGACAAGGTGACGATCTACAGACTCCCACTGGAGGAGGAGTTCCCCGACCCCGACGACCTGGAGCGCGAGATCCGGGTCACCGTCCTCCACGAGCTCGGGCACTACTTCGGGCTCGACGAAAACAGGCTCGGCGAGCTCGGCTACGAGTGAGCGACGAGGCGCTCCTCGGGGTCGCGATCGCCGCCGGATTGGTCGGGGCTTTCGTGGTCGCCTGGTACCTGTTTCGCGGGTTCCGGTGAAGGAATGTCCAGCCTGCCTCCGACGTTCATAGAGGTATGACGCTGCAGGAGATCCACACCGAGATCGAGCGCGCCAGCGAGCGCCGCACCGAGCTCTACGGCCTGCTTTCCCAGGGGCACGACCCCGAGTTGGCAGACGAGCTCAAGGCTCTCAACACGCGTCTCGAAGAGCTCTGGAACGAACACCGCGCCTTCCGCGCCCGCCTTCGCTTCGGCGACCCCGAGGCGATCGTGAAGCGGGCGAGGCTCGAAGAGCGCCTGGAGCGCGCGGCCTAATCACGACCTGAACCGCCCCGGGCGGGGGCTACACTGACCTCGCTCGGGGCGTTAGCTCAGCTGGGAGAGCGCCGCCTTTGCAAGGCGGAGGTCGCCGGTTCGATCCCGGCACGCTCCATCGCCGTTCGAACTCCGCCTCCGCTTTCGCGGAGGCATGACGACTTCGAGCGGCTTCTGCTTTCGCCCTCCATCCGCCGTGAGCCGACGCCGGCCAAGCCGGCATCGGCGCCGGCCGGTCTGGGCGCAGGGCGGCTGTCCCGGGGCTGGACATGCCCTCTTTGGCGGTTACCAGCCGGCAGGCACCTGATCTCTACCCCGACCGCCCGGGAACGTCGCGCCTGTGGACACATCGTCACAGACCTTTCACCATCGACATGTCCCGGCGGGGCAACACCAGGGTCAGACCCAGGTGTTCCTAGCGCGGCGCCCTCCGCGGCTACGGGACGCCTCCGACCTGGGCGGCCGCTGCCGGGTCGCGGACGGTGACCCAGACGACGTCGTCGCCGACGGCGACTTCGGCGGCGCCTCTCTTGACCTTGATGGTCGCGACGACCTCCTGCGTTTCCGGATCGATCCGCGACACAGTTCCGTCCTCGTAGTTCGCGACCCAGACCGATCCCTCGCCGACCGCTACGCCGAGCGGACTGCGACCGACCCGTATCGCAGTCGTCACTCGACCGCTTGCCGGGTCGACTCTCCACAGTTTGCCGGGCGTCTCCGAGTCGGAACCGGCACGGCTCGTGACCCAGACCGCTCCTTCGCCCGCCGCGATCGCCCGAAGCCAGTCGAGCTCCGCGCCGATGCGTGTCGTCGCCTCGATCGCATTCGTGTTCGGATCCACGCGCGCGACCGAGTTCTCCCCGCTCATCATCACCCAGAGCCTGCCGCTTCCGAACGCGACGTCCTGCGGCGGGTTCGGGAACAGGATCTTCGTCACGATCTCGGCCGAGCGCGGGTCGATCCTTGACACGAGCGAAAAGCTGTGCGCCACCCAGACAGAACCGCCGCCGATCGCGACACCGCGCGGGCCCGCCTCGGCGGACGTGAAGGGGAGACCCGGGACGATCTGGCGCAGCCTCACGGTCTTCGGGACGTAGTTCGTGCGTGCGTCGACACGGGAGATCGACCCGACGGTCCTCGTTCCCACGGAATTCGTGACCCAGACGACGCCACGCTCGGCCGCGATGTCCGCCGGCTCTCCCCCGATAGCGATTGCACGTACGACTCGACGCGTGTGCGGATCGATCCGTAGCAGGACGTTGTCGTCGTAGACGCCGACCCAGATCGCGCCTCCGCCGAGGGCGATCCCCTTCGGTCTCGCGTCGAGCGGCGCTGCCGCGACAACGGCATTCGTGTCAGGGTCGATCGCGACCAGGGAGTTCTTCGGCACGTTCACGGCCGACACCGCCCTGCTGTCGCGTCCGAAATCCGCGAAGGCAAGGAGCGCTGCCGCAAGGACGACGACCAGCGCAACGACGAGCAACAGCCCCTGCAAAATGTGCCTGCGACCGCGCCGAGCGGGCGTCTTCGGGGGCGAGGCCGGTCGTGGGCGGTCGAGCACAGGGTCGTGCTGGAGAATCTGCGTCTGCAGCCGCCTGAGCTCCTCCCCGGGCGCGAGCCCGAGCTCGTCCAGGGCCGTGCGCGTGCGCGCATATGCGTCGAGCGCGTCTGTCTGCCGCCCCGCCCGGTAGAGCGCGACCATGAGGCTCGCCGTGAGCCGCTCCCGGTACCGATGCTCGGCGACGAGTGCCTCGAGTTCGGGGACGAGGTCGACGTCCTTGCCGCGCGCGAGATCGATCTCGACCCGTTCCTCCCGCGCCGCCAGCCGCAGCTCCTCGAGGCGCGCGATCTCCGCCTGGGCGAACTCTCCGAGAGGCAGACCGGCAAGCGGAGATCCCCGCCAGAGACCCAGTGCCTTGCACAGCGCGTCGGCTGCTCCGTCGTTGTCGCCCGCGGCGCGAGCCCGTCGGGCGTCGCGTACCAATTGCTGGAACCGGTTCGCGTCGAGCTGCTCGGGGACGATCGTCAGGAGGTAGCCATTCCCCTCTCGCGACAGGAAGCCGTCGCCGTTGCTCGACCCGACGAGCTTCCGCAGGCGCGACACGTAGACCTGCACTGCGTTTTCGACGGTCGCCGGTGCCTCCTCCCCCCAGACCTCGTCGATCAGGCGGTCACGGGAGACGACCTCGTTCGCGTGGAGGAGAAGGAGCGCGAGCAGCGCTCGCTGCCTTTGGCCCCCCAGCGGAAGCCGTCGCTCGTCCTCCGCGACCTCGAGCGGGCCAAGGATTCGAAACTCGATGCCCATCGCGCTCCGTTCGCCTCTGTCAACGGTAACAGGGCTTTCAGCCGATTTTCAGCGACGGCAAGTCGTGGTTCAGCACGGGTCGCATCCTCGACCAATGGTCTCCGCGCTGGCACTTGCTCTTGCGGTCGCATCGCTCGCGGCGCCGGCGCCGCGCGCGGCCCCGTACGAGCGTCCGGCCGAACTGGAGCGGGTCGCGTCGATCCTCGCCTTGCGCGAGGCAGAAGTCCGATGCCCCTCGACAGACGCCTGGGTCAGCGATCCGATCTGGGGAGGCGGTTCGCGGGCGTGGGCCTACACGAGCATGACCAAGGACTACATCGTGCTTCATCCTGTGCTCTGCGCCGGCGCGCTCGCGGTGTCCAACGCGGATGTGCCCGTATGGCAGCGTGGCGCGGGAGTGCTCGTGCTCGTGCACGAGGCGTACCACGTCCGTCGATGGGCCGGTCGCTGGGACGAGGCGAAGGTCGAATGCCGGGCGATTCGCGATCTCACGAAGGCAGTCGTCCTGCTCGGCGGATCGCGCGAGCTCGCGAACGACCTGCTGCCGTCGGCGCTGGCCGCTCACCTGCGCATGGGTGCGGTCTTCCCGGAGTACCGCTCACGGGACTGCAAGCTTCCGGTCTGGACGCCGCCCTTCTCCCCTTGAGCCGCGAGCTGCACATCTAGTAGCGAGGTTCGCCAAACCTCTTTGAGACGACCGTAACGAGGTTTCCTCAGGCGTCCTCGGTGGTACGCCACAGCGTCAATCAATGGGGTCAACCTCTGAGGGGGTCTCTCTACATGATCAAACGAAGTCTGATTGCCACGCTCGTGGCGCTCGTTGTGTCCGCGGCGGCGTTCGCCGCCACGGCGACAGCCGCGCCGAAGTCGGTGAACTACGACGTGCCGGTCACCGGAACAGCCACCCCGGCGGGCGGCACGGCAGCGCCGTTCACGGGCACGCTCACGATCGACCGCGTCGTGCGAACGGCCACCGGCCTCGCGGCCGTCGGCACGCTCACGGGGCCCGGAGTCACGAATCAGGCCGTCACCGTGCCGCTCCAGGCGACGGGTACCTGCGACATCCTGCACCTGACGCTCGGGCCGCTCGACTTGAACCTGCTCGGGCTCGTCGTGCACCTCGATCAGGTCGTGCTCGACATCACCGCCGAGCAGGGCCCGGGCAACCTGCTGGGCAATCTGCTCTGTGCGGTTGCCGGTCTGCTCGACCCGCCCACCGGCGGTGGAGGCGGGCTCGGCGGCATCCTGAACGGGATCGTCGCGCTGCTGAACCAGATTCTCGCTCGGCTCTAAAGCGCAACACTGCTGAACGAAAGAGGGCCGCGATTCGCGGCCCTCTTTTTTTTGCCCTCGCGTCAGGGTGATTAGCGCTCTGCCGCGACGGGTATCCCGTTGGCGTCCTAGCGGTCTTCTGAACGAAGTTCGAAGGAGGGGTCTCTGTGGCAACCACAGACATGTGGACGTATCGCGACACCGCCTGGTCCGGCACGAACCTCGACGGGTTCGAGGTCGAGGCAAGCGACGGCGGGATCGGCAAGGTCGACGAAGCGACCAACGAGGTCGGCGGCAGCTACATCGTCGTCGACACCGGCCCGTGGATCTTCGGCAAGAAGGTGCTGCTTCCGGCGGGCGTCATCGAGACGGTCGACCTGGACGAGCAGAAGGTCTACGTCAACCGCACGAAGGACGAGATCAAGAACAGCCCGGAGTTCGACGAGAACAGCTATCGCGAGCCGACCTACCGTGAGAACGTGGGGAGCTACTACGGCCGCGGGCCGGGCGCCGACGACCTGACATGAGCGGCTCGAATGTGGGGACGGCCCATGAGGCCGTCCCCACGCCGGCTGCTGACTCGCTCGGCCGCGCGCTCGAGATGTGCGATCGGGCGCTCGACGTCCTGGACAAGCTCCAGCGGGCCGGCACCGTCGATCCAAGGCTCCAGGACGCCGTCGCCGCTGTCCAGGCGACACGCACCGAGCTGCAGAACGTCGTGGCGTCCCCGCGAGGCACGGCAGGGCCGCCTGACTGACCCCACTCGAGCGTCCTCTGCTCACATGCTAGGAAGCCTTCGTATGGCCAAGGTGGTCGCCCTCATGTCGATGTCCCTCGACGGGTTCGTCGCCGACGCGAACGACGGGGTCGCCGAAGTGTTCGACTGGTACTTCTCGGGCGACGTCGAGGTCCCCACCGCGAGCGGGAGCTCCGGCATGACGTTCCGCGTCTCGGCGCCGAGCGCCGAGCACCTGAGGGGCTTGGTGGCCGAGGTCGGCGCCATGCTGACCGGTCGACGGACGTTCGAGGTCGCCGAGGGCTGGGACGGCCAGCACCCGTGGGACATCCCCGCGTTCGTCGTCACCCACGAGGTGCCCGACGGCTGGCCACGCCCCGGCTCGACGGTCCAGTTCGTCACCGACGGCATCGAGAGCGCCGTTGGTCGAGCGAAGTCGGCTGCGGACCCGAAGTCCGTGGGAGTCCACGGCGCAGAGACGATCCAGCAGTGCCTCAACGCCGGGCTCCTCGACGAGATCCACGTCGATCTGGCAGCCGTGTTGCTCGGCGACGGGGTGCGGCTGTTCGACCACCTGGCGGACACACCGGTCGTCCTCGGGAATCCGACGGTCGTCACAGGCGTGGGTGTCACGCATCTGCGCTATCCCGTGCACACGTCGTAGACCGCGAACGGCGGGGAGGCCCGTGGCTGCGGTTCGCCTCGGGCCTCCCTCGCCTCAGTCGTCAGACCATCGCAAGTCGCTTTCGCAAGCCTCTCAGCTTGAAGGCGACGAAGAGCTCGGTGATCCCGCGCGAGAGCGCGATGATGCCGACGTAGGCGACAAGGAAGATGGCGCTCGTCCTGAACGAGCCGGAGACCCAGAACGCCAGCAGGATCTCGACGATCCCGAGGACGAGCTGGAGCCACCACAGGTCGAACTCGTCCTTCGTCATGAAGGCGACGGTGAGGTCGAAGATCCCCTTGAACAGGAGGAAGAAGGCCACCAGCGCGGCGAGCGTCGTGAAGGCGGAGCGTGGGTTCACCAGCGCCCACACCCCGACGATGACGTAGAGAACGCCGAGGATGCCGTGCACGATCTTCCAGCCCGTGCTCGAAACGATGATCTGGAAGAACTCGTTGACCCCTGCGACCAACGCGACGATGCCGAAGAGGATCGAGATCGCATAGACGGTCGTGTAGTCCCACTGGAAGACGAGCAGTGAGAAGACGAGCCAGCCGATTCCCGTGACCAGGAACATCCACCATCTGTCGGCTGCTTCTTCGGCGAGCTCGCGTTCCGTGAAGAGTGTGTTGAACACGTTCACCACCTCCGTTCGTGACGACCCCCGGACCGATGTTCCGTGGCGAGGACGCGATCCCTACCCAGGGACGGCAGGCAGGCGCGTCGCCCGATGACCCGGCTCCACATCGGACTCATCCTCCCGAACTACGGCCCCGCGCTCAATGCCGAGGCGTTGGCGTCCGTCGCCATCGCTGCCGAGGACGCCGGGTTCGACTCCGGATGGGTGACCGACCACGTGATCGTCCCCGCCGAGCAGGCCGACGTGTACGGGACGATCGCCGAGCCGCTCGTCTCGGTCGGGTTTCTCGCTGCGCGGACGAAACGGCTCGAGCTCGGGGTCTCCGCGCTCGTCGTGCCGCAGCGGAATCCGCTCGTCGCGCTCAAGCAGCTCACGTCGCTCGACCTCCTGTCCGGCGGCCGGATCGTCACGGCCGTGACGGCAGGTTGGATCGAGCAGGAGTTCGCGATGCTCGGCGCCGACTTCGAGGACCGCGGTCGTGTGCTCGACGAGTGGCTCGACCTTGCTCGGTCGGTCTTCGACCAGATGCCGGGCCGGGTTCGCCACGAGACGGAGCACTTGTCGGTCGACGGGTGGCTCGCGCCCGCCCTCGTGCGGCCCGGCGGGCCCGAGCTGTGGGTTGCGGGCGTGTCGCGCGCAACGCTCCGCCGCGCGGCCATCACCGGTGTCTGGCACCCCGTCGCGCTCACCCGCGACGAGCTCGAGCCGATGGCGGCCGAGTTCCGCGAGCGCCGCCCCGATGGACGCGTCGTGCTCCGGATCGGGGCGCAGTTCGCCGACGAGCCGCGCGACGCGACCGACGAGCGCGGGCGCCACGCGCTCGCGGGCCCGCCCGAGTGGCTGGCAGAGCGCCTTCGCGCCTATGTCGACGCCGGCGTCGACGGCTTCGTCGTGAACCTCGAGCACCGCGAGCCGGGGCTCGAGGAGCGTGTGCGGCGCTTCGCGGAGGACGTCGCGCCGCTGCTCCGCTCTTAGTCCGCGCGCCGGTAGACCTGAACCAGCACGCCGTCCGGCCCGACCTGCCTCGCCTCCACGAGCGCCAGCTTGCGGCGATCGATTCCCTCCGGGAACGCGCGCTTGCCTCGCCCGAGGATCGTCGGGAACACCATCAGCCGCAGCTCGTCGACGAGATCGTGCTCGAGCAGCGTGCGCACGAGCGTTGCACTGCCGGCGACGAGGATCGTCCCGTTGGTCTCGTCCCGCAGCTTCGCGAGCTCGGCCGGGACGTCGTCGCTGATCACCGCCGTGTTGTTCCAGTCGGGATCCGTCAGCGTCGTCGAGACCACGACCTTCCGGTCCGCGTTCAGCTTGTCGGCGAACTCACCTTCGCGCGAAGGCCACGCGGCCGCGAAGCCCTCGTACGTCACGCGGCCGAGCAGGTGCACCTCCGCCCCCATCACCTCGTCGAGCTTGAACGCGTTCCCGTCGTCGCCGCGGTCGTACTCGAACGTCCAGCCGCCGTACTCGAAGTCCTCCGAGCCGCCCGGATCCTCGAAGACGCCGTCCACCGACACGAACTCCGTGACCACGATCCTGCCCATCGTCGACCTCCCGTCTCGAGTGCTTTCACGTGAGACCGGCACCGCGCCGCGAAGTCATCGGTCTTGGCAAGGAGCCGCGAACAGGAGATTCTCTCCACATGCGGCTGCCGACCGGGACGGTGACGTTCCTGTTCACCGACATCGAGGGATCGACCCGGTTGCTGCAGGAGCTGGGGGACGGCTACGCGGACGTCCTCGCCGAGCATCGTCGCGTCGTGCGCGAGGCGTGCGCAGCGGGTGTCGAGGTCGACACACAGGGCGACGCGTTCTTCTTCGCCTTCACGCGTGCGTCAGACGCGGCGGAAGGGGCGGCTGCGGCGCAGCGGGGCCTGAGCGGCGGACCGGTTCGAGTGCGGATGGGCCTGCACACCGGCGAGCCGATGCTGACGGACGAGGGATACGTCGGCGTCGACGTCCACCGGGCGGCGCGGGTGATGAGCGCGGGCCACGGCGGCCAGGTCGTCGTGTCGGAGGCGACCGCTCAGCTGCTCGACGGAAGCGTCGCGCTGACCGATCTGGGCGAGCACCGCCTGAAGGACCTGAGCGCCGCCGAGCGTCTCTACCAACTCGGCGACGGAACGTTCCCGCCGCTCAAGACGCTGTACCGGACGACGCTACCGATCGTGCCGAGCCCGCTCGTCGGCCGAGAGCGCGAGCTCGACGAGGCAGGTGCGCTTCTGCGCTCGCACCGCCTGGTGACGCTGACCGGGCCGGGCGGCTCGGGCAAGACGAGGCTTGCGATGCATCTCGCCGCCGACGCGTCGGAGCAGTTCCCCGACGGCGTCTTCTGGGTTCCGCTCCAGGCGGTCAGGGATCCCGCGACCGTCGAGCGCACCATCGCGACCGCGGTCGGCGCGGACGACGGGCTCGTCTCTCACGTCGGCAGCAAGCGGCTGCTGCTCCTCCTCGACAACTTCGAGCAGATCGTCGAGGCAGCGCCGACCGTCGCGGAGCTCCTCGTCGGCACGCCGAACGCGAAGATCCTCGTGACGAGCCGCGAGCCGCTGAACGTCGACTCCGAGCGGCGGTATCCGGTCGAGCCGCTCGGCAGCGACGACGCGCAGCGGCTCTTCGACGAGCGCGCCCGTGCCGTCTCGCCCGGCTTCCGCGTGACGCCGGAGGTCGCGCCGATCTGCGAGCACCTCGACTGCCTGCCGCTCGCGATCGAGCTCGCCGCTGCGCGCGTCGCGCTCCTCGATCCGGCGGACCTCCTCGCGCGCCTCGACCAGCGCCTGTCGCTCCTCGCCTCGCGCTCGCGCGACGCGCCGGAGAGGCAGCGGACGATCCGCGCGACGATCGAGTGGAGCTACGAGCTCCTCGACCCGGCCGAGCAGCAGCTCTTCCGCCGACTCGGCGTCTTCAGGGGCACGTTCACGATCGACACGGCAGAGGCCGTGTGCGACGGCGACCTCGACACCGTCGAGGCGCTCGTCGTCAAGAGCCTGCTGCGCCGCCGCTTGGGTACGCCGCGCCTGTTCATGCTGGACACGATCCGCGAGTACGCGGCCGAGCGGCTCGAGGACTCGCCAGAGGCGGAGGACGTGCACCGCAGGCACCTCGAGCACTTCCTCGGCGTCGCGTACTCGGCCAACCTGAGGGCCTCGGAGCTGGCGCCGGGCGGACAGCGGCTGGACATCGCGTTCGCAGAGCAGGACAACTTCCGCGGAGCGCTCGCCTGGGCGCTGACGCACGGCGAGATCGAGCGTGCGCTCGAGCTGGCCACGGCGCTCGAGCAGCTCTGGGTCGCGAACGACCCGAGCGAGGGCGTGCGCTGGTTCACCCGTGCCTTCGAGAGCGCCGCGGCCGAGAGCGCCAGCGCCTCCGTCCGAGCGAATGCCCTCCGCGCCTGGGGCAGCTCGGCGCACATCGGGGGCGATCCGCCGGGCGCGGAGCAGGTGTGGCTCCAGAGCCTCGCGCTCTTCGAGGAGCTCGAGGACCAGCACGGGTGCGCCGTGATCCTCCATCGCCTCGCCATCAGCGCGATGATCCGCGGCGACCTACGGCGCGCGCGTGAGCTCGTGGAATCGAGCCACGCGATCCACGCTCGGAACGACGACCGGCTGCAGGGGACGTGGGGCCACGCGCAGACAACCGGGACGCTCGGCGCGATCGACCGCGACGAGGGCGACGACGCGAGCGCGCGCGACCGGCTCCGGGAGAGCGCGGAGCTCGCGCGGGAAGTCGGGGTCGACTGGTGGCGGGGCGGCGTGCTCGCCGAGCTCGCCGCGCTGGCGCTCAGAGAGGGACGAGTCGACGACGCGGACGAGCAGGCGCGGGAGTCGCTCGCCATCGCCGACCGGCTCCGCGACCGCTCCGGGCGAGTCTTCGGCGTCGGGCTCCTGTCCTGCGTCGCAGCCGAGCGCGGCGATCTCGAGCGGGCCGGCCGCCTCTGGGGCGCGATCGAGGCCGAGCATGCGTTCGCGCCGCTCGGCGGCTGGCAGCGGCATCGCGACGCCTGTCACGCTCGCATACGCGACCTGGCGAACGAGGACTTCGCATCCGGTCTCGGTGTCGGACGCGACCTGGAGCTCGAGAACGCGGTCCGCGAAGCGCTTGTCACCCGTTAACCCGGACGTTACCGCCATGCGAGCGACCGGGTCCATCGTCGAGGCATGCGGCCCTCGATTTCCCTGCTCGCAGTCATCGTCGCCCTCCTTGCTGCGCCGCAGGCCGCTGCCTTCGAGCGGTCGAACGAGCTCGAGCGCGTCGCCTCGGTGTTCGCACTCCGCGACGCCGAGGTTCGTTGCCCTGCGACCGCCGAGTGGGTCGCCGATCCGATCTGGGGCGGTCCGAAGGAGGCGCGTGCCTGGGCCTACACGGACATGATCCACGAGCACATCGTCATGCACCCTGCGCTCTGCGCAGGAGCTGCAGCGGTGAACGACGCGACGCTTCCCCTTTGGCAGAGGGCGACGGGCGCCCTCGTGCTCGTGCACGAGGCGTACCACCTTCGGCGCTGGGGAGGGCGCTGGAACGAAGCCAGAGTCGAGTGCCGGGCGATCCGCCATTTCAGGGTCGGCGCCGAGCTGCTCGGCGCGTCGCCCGACGTCGCGAACGAGCTGCTCCCGTACGCGCTCGCGGCCCATCAGCGCATGGTCACGCTGTACCCGAACTACCGGGCTCCGAAGTGCCGGCTCCCGCTCTGGGCACTTCCGATGTCGCCGTAGAGCACGAGGTAAGGACCGCGCTCGGGCCGACGCCTACCTCCTGACACCGACGAAGGAGGAAGGATGCCCTGGGGCGACTGGATCAACGAGTTCCCGACCAGCTTTTTCCTGGTCGTGCACATCGCGGCATTCGCGCTCGGCGCGAGCTTCGCGTGGCTCGCGTTCAAGCGCGACCTGAGCGTCCTCGGAACGGCGTTCTCGCTCTTCGCCGCCGCGGAGCTCGTCTACATGACCTACCACCTCGACTGGACCGTCTTCCTGTTCGCGCACACGATCGCCGAGGTGCTCGACCTCACGGCGTTCGTCCTCGTCTTCGCCGCGGCCGTCTGGCAGACCGCCGGGGCGCGACGGCCCGCCCTGGAGTCGACTCGCTGATGCGCGCGGTCGTCCCGTTCGTCCTCGCAGCAGCGTTCGCGGTTCTCGGAGCCGGTTGCGGCTCGTCCGCGGACGCCGCGCCCGTCG
>Ga0114129_10009263_pt1 | contig 14042 bp, 14 predicted proteins | sample RhiMetdeltSRZDD1_FD_80071 | JGI IMG/M metagenome (GOLD analysis project Ga0114129, IMG submission 80071) | Populus rhizosphere microbial communities from Tennessee, USA - Rhizosphere MetaG P. deltoides SRZDD1 (version 2) (version 2) | ecosystem: Host-associated > Plants > Roots > Rhizosphere >... | reverse complement strand
GTCCTGCCTGCCTGGCCGAATGTGTACCAGTGCTTGTTCTTCCGCAGCCAGGAGCGCGTCCCGGCGGGCACCTTCACGCTCCCGGACGAGAGGATCGTGTAGGCGATGCGGCGGCCGCCCTTCGCGTAATAGACCGTGCGGGCCTCGCGGTTGCCGACATGGTCGACCCGCGAGCCCAGGTCCTTCCAGCCGGCGGCTCGCTCCAGCTCGGGGAACTGGAGCCCCCACGCCTGCGCCAACTGCGGGGCCCCGCTTGCCGGCGTGCGGCTCGCGATGGCCGCGGCCTGGGCCACCGTGGGCGTGGCCTCCTTCGAACCGGGGAGCAGGATCAGCACGAGCGCGACGGCGGCCGCGGCGGCGGCGATCCCGAACGCTGCCACACGGCGGGCCGGCGGACGTCGGGAGGCCCTGGCCGTCTCGATCGCATCGCGAACGTGGTGCGGCGCCCTCTCGTCGAGCGCCCTGACCGCCTCGAGCGCCCGTCGCTGCTCCGCCAGCAAGACCTGGAGCCTGGGCGATTCCGCCACCTTCCGCTCCACGGCCGCGTGCCGGTCGGGCGGCAGCGTGCCGTCCGCAAGCGCGGCCAGCTCGCGCAGCTCCCGAACTCTCCTCTCGTCATCCTCGGACATTTCAGCCTCTCGAAGAGGCAGGTCCACTCTATCCGCCACCCCCTCCGTTTACGGGCGGATCGGAAGCCGGCGGGCTGGCCTCCCGCCGACTCCCTGGTTCGCCCGCTACCCCTGCCCCTCCCAGTTGCCCATGACCTACTTCTTCGGCCCCCCGAAGCACGCAATGTCGTACTGGGACACCGCGTGGCTGTTTCCGTTCGCCGCTGACGGTGTGCCCGGAGTACCGGCGTAAACGGTCTTTGCGTTGGCGAATCCCCCCGAGCTGAATCCGGGCGGTGGGTTGGCTCCCGTGGCCTCGCAGGACGCGTTCGGCTGTCCCGCGAAGGACGTTCCGGCCCCCAGCGGCGTAAGCGCCGCGGCCACCACGAGTGCGATCGGCAGTCTCCTCATCGCTCTCCTTTCCCTTCCTGGATTTCGTCCGGGGAGAACTTCCCTACTGCAAGGACTCCGAAAGGGACCGGTTTCTTCTATAACCGCTTCGAGAAACCGCCCCCGAAGGAGGAGACATGCCCACCTACATCATGATCTCGACGCTCACACCCGAAGGCGTCCAGACGGTCAAGAACAACCCGAACCGGATCAAGGAAGTGAACCGCGAGCTGGAGCAGATCGGCGCCAAGGTGACCGCCCAGTGGGCGACCCTCGGCCGGTTCGACTTCGTGAACGTGGTCGAGGCGCCCGGCGAGAAAACGATGGCCAAGGTCTCGCTCGAGCTGGGGTCGCGCGGCACCGCGCACTACGAGTCTCTGCCGGCGATTCCGATCGACGAATTCATCGCCTCGATCTGAAAGAAGGGCTTAAAGGCCGGCCCGGGCGCGCGTAGCGCTCGGTGTAACGTGAAGCCTGCCATCGCCGTCGAGCCCGAAACGACCACTCAGGCAGTCTGCTACCGGCATCCAAGCCGGGAGACGGCCATCTCCTGCTCGAACTGCGAGCGGCCGATCTGCACTGACTGCATGGTCTACACGCCGGTCGGGATCAAGTGCCCCGAGTGCGCCCGCCTGCCACGCTCGGCGATCGTCCGCTTGAAGCCCGACCGGGCGGCGCGCACGATCGCCGCTGCGTTCGCGGGCGGGCTCCTGCTGGGCCTCGGGATCCTGCTGCTTCAATCGGCGGTAGGCCTCTTCTTCACGTTGATCCTGGGATACCTGATCGGCATCGCGATGAGCGAGATCGTGCTCTGGGGCAGTGGCCGCTACCGGGGTCGGAGCACGGCGCTGATTGCGGTCGGCGGGTGCATCTGGACTTACGTGGTGCCGTACGTGCTGTTCTACGGCGTGAGCATCGGCGACATCGCGCGCAGCGCGGGACTCGCCTGGGTCGTGATCGGCGCCGCGATCGCCTGCTACGTCGCGTACCAGCGAACCCAGTGAAGGTCCTCGAATAACCAACTTCTGCCTTTGGTGGAGTCCTTGCTAAGCCGGAAAGTGCTCGTTGTCGGGTCGGGTGGGCGGGAGCATGCCATTGTGCGTGCGCTCCGGCGCAGCCCGCGCGATCCGGAGGTGCTGTGCGCCCCGGGCAACGCAGGCATCGCGGCGGACGCGACCTGCTTCGATGTCGCCGCGGAGGACGTGGACGCGCTGGTCGCGCTCGCATCCGACCAGCGCGCCGACCTCACGGTCGTGGGGCCGGAGGCGCCGCTGGTGGGCGGCCTCGTGGACGCGCTCGAGGCCGAGGGCCTGAGAGCGTTCGGGCCGACCGCAGCCGCGGCCGCCCTCGAGGGCAGCAAGGCCTTCGCGAAGGAGGTCATGCAGGAGGCGGGGGTGCCGACCGCCTCGCACGTCGTGTTCGACTCCTACGAGCAGGCCGAGGCGCAGATGGACTGCGCCTCGTACCCGGCCGTGCTGAAGGCCGACGGCCTCGCGGCCGGGAAGGGGGTGATCATCGCACCCGATCCCGGCAGCTCGCGCGAAGCGCTGCGCGGCTTCTTCCTCGACGCCCGGTTCGGCGACGCCGGCCGGCGCGTCGTGCTCGAGGAGCACCTCGAGGGCGAGGAGCTGTCGCTGCTCGCGCTGTGCGACGGCGAGACGGTCGTGCCGATGGCCTCCGCACAGGACTTCAAGCGGATCGGGGAGGGCGACCAGGGCCCCAACACCGGCGGCATGGGCAGCTACTCCCCGGTGCCGGACATCGGCCAGGACGAGGCGTCGGAGCTCGTGAGCCAGATCCACGCGCCGGTGATCGACGCGCTCCGGCGGCGCGGCATCGCCTACCGGGGCGTCCTGTACGCGGGACTGATGCGGACAGCCGCGGGCCCGAAGGTGCTCGAGTTCAACTGCCGCTTCGGCGATCCCGAGACCCAGGCCGTGCTGCCGCGCCTCCGCAGCGACCTGCTCACTGCGCTCGAGGCGTGCACGGGCGCCGGCGCGCTTCGGCCGGACTCGCTCGAGTGGTCTGATGACTGGGCCGTGACGGTCGTGATGGCCTCGGCCGGATACCCCGAGTCCTCCAGCAAGGGCGACGTGATCACCGGGCTGGACGAAGTCGCCGGCGTCGAGGTGACGCACGCCGGCACCGTCCGCCGCGACGGCGAGATCGTGACCGCCGGAGGACGCGTGCTGAACGTGACCGGCCTCGGACCGACCGTCGCCGACGCGCGCGCGAAAGCCTACGACGCGATCGGCCGGATCCGGTTCGCCGGGGCACAGCACCGCCGCGACATAGCCGCACGGGTCGCGGATCGCGTGCCCGGGTAGGCTGCGGGCCGATGGAGACGATCGAGCCACGGCGCGGCGCCGCGACCGGCCAGGCGGTCGAGGAGGAAAGCCTCGAGCCGCTGCCCGAAGTCGAGGAGGCGTTCGAGGAGATCGAGGTCGATGCCCCGCGAGTCGGGATCATCATGGGCTCGGCCAGCGACAAGCCGACCATGCAGCCCGCCGGCGAGGAGCTCCGGGAGCGCGGCATCCGGTTCGAGGTGCGGGTCTTGTCCGCTCATCGGGATCCCGAGGCGGTGGCCGACTACGCCCGCAACGCGCATATGCGCGGCCTGCGCGTGATCATCGCCGCCGCCGGCATGTCGGCGGCGCTGCCGGGGGTGGTCGCGGCCAACACGGACCTGCCGGTGATCGGCGTGCCGATCAAGGCGAAGAACACCGTCGCCGACGGGCTCGACGCGCTGCTGTCCGTGGTGCAGATGCCGCCGGGCGTGCCCGTCGCGGGCGTCGCGATCAACGGCGCGAAGAACGCCGCGGTGCTCGCCGCGCGCATCCTGGGTTGCTGACGGACAGCACATGATCTCGCGCTACACCAGGTCCGAGATGGGGGGGATCTGGTCGGAGCGGCGGAAGCTCGAGACCTGGCTGGAGGTCGAGCTCGCGGTGTGCGAGGTGCTGGCCGAGCGCGGGCTGATCCCGGCCCGCGACATGGAGGCGCTGCGCGGAGCGCGCTTCGAGGTCGAGGCCGTCAAGGAGCGCGAGCGGGTCACGGATCACGACGTGGCGGCGTTCGTGGACGTGGTGTCCGGCTCGGTCGGAAAGGCCGGCCGCTGGCTCCACTACGGCCTCACGTCATCCGACGTGCTCGACACCGGGTTGGCGCTGCAGCTGCGCGACGCGGGCAAGGTGATCGTGAGCGGCGCCGGGGAACTGGTCGGCGTGCTGGTCGCGCAGGCGCGGGAGTACCGGGACACGCTCTGCATCGGGCGTACGCACGGCGTGCACGCGGAGCCGACCACGTTCGGGCTGAAGCTGGCCGGCTTCGCTTTCGAGGCCGAGCGCAACCGGCGCCGGCTCGCGGCTGCGTTCGACGAGCTCGCGGTGGGCAAGCTGTCAGGCGCGGTCGGCACCTACTCGACCCTCGACCCGACCGTCGAGGCGGCGGTCATGGACCAGGTCGGGCTCGAGCGCGAGCCGGTCTCGACGCAGGTGGTCCCCCGTGATCGCCACGCCAACCTGCTGAGCGCGATCGCGCTCGCCGGATCCTCGCTGGAGCGCCTCGCCACGGAGATCAGGCATCTCCAGCGCACGGAGGTGCGCGAGGTCGAGGAGCCGTTCAAGGAAGGGCAGAAGGGCTCCAGCGCGATGCCGCACAAGCGCAACCCGATCGTCTCGGAGCGGATCACCGGGCTGGCGCGGGTGCTGCGCGGGAACGCGCAGGCGGGACTCGAGAGCGTCGCGCTCTGGCACGAGCGCGACATCTCCCATTCCTCCGTGGAGCGGGTGGTCCTGGCCGACTCCACCACGCTGCTCGACTACATGCTCGACAAGGCCGTGATGGTCGTGGGCGGGCTGCGTGTGTATCCCGATCGCATGCGCGAGAACCTGGAGCTCACGCACGGCGCGATCTTCAGCCAGAGCGTACTGACGGCGCTGGTGGAGGCGGGCCTGCGGCGCGACGCCGCGTACCGGATCGTCCAGCGCGCCGCTCAGACCGCCTGGGACGAGCGGCGATCCTTCCGTGAGCTGCTCGAGCAGGACGCCGAGGTCACGCTCGACGCCGAGAAGCTCGACGAGCTGTTCGACTACGGGCGCTTCGTGCGAAACGTGCCGGCCATCCTCGAGCGGCTGGACGACATCTACGGCACGTAGTACGAACCGGGGAACCATCCCTGAAGCGCTACCCCGCTGAAGGAGGGATCTGTCACCCCGTCGCCGCCTGATCCGACGACCCGAGCATAGAACGGGTGATAGCCGTGTGCCGTGGTGTACATCACGCTCGGAGCTTCCACCCAATCGGACACCTTCAGCCCTGCGGCTCCGATCGGGAGTGCCGGGCCGTTTGCGCCGTCAAGGTAGGTCCAGGCCGATTTGTCGGTTGAGTACTGGACCCTCAACTCGGCGCCCGGTGCGCCCGGGTCAACCACGCGGGCCACGAACCTCGCTATCCCCGGCCCGTTCGAATACGCAGGACCGGATTCCTGTACTCCGGCATCGCCGAACATCACGGTCGGGTCCGATGGCATATCGGCCCATTGTTGTGCGCGGTCGCCGCTGCACCCATACGGATCGCCCACGAAACTCCTGTCGATCGCGGCCCACCAGGGGATGTTTGGCCCTTCCGGCCCGGTGGATCCCCAAGGGCCCGTGGTGCCGGACGCATCCCATTCCGGGGACGGCAGGGCGTTGCAAGGTGGCGCCAGCATGCACGCGGGCGCGTCCGGATTGCCGTATCTGATCTCGCAGGGGCGCTCCGGGCCGGTGGTCCCCGTGGAGCCCGTGGCACCGGTGTCGCCCTCGGACACCCCGGAGGTATGAGCAGGCGGCACCAGCGGGGTCAGGCCCCGCTTGTACGACTTGCAGATCCGCCGGTGGTGAGACCTCTTCTTGGCACGCTTCGACCTGTACATCGCGCAGTGCTTCTTGGCTGCGACGCGCGTCGCCTGCTCGAGCGGATTCTGCCTCACCCTGCTCGCGCCGCCGGTGGCGACCATGAACGTGCATGCGAACGCCGCCACCACCAGGGCCGCTGAAACCCGACGCCACGTGCTCGGCTTCATCCCCGGACGCTCCCTCCTCTAGAGGGAACACTCCTCCTTCCGAAACGATTCTATGCCGAGTGTGGGGACATCAAAAGGAGCCGGTGCCCGTTCCGGGGCGGCCGCTGTTAGCATCGGATGAGTGCCGCAGATCGCCGCCGAGCTGCCCGGCATGGCCCTCCACAGCCGGGGCAAGGTCAGGGAGATGTACGACCTCGGCGACCAGCTCTTGATGGTCGCCTCGGATCGCATCTCCGCATATGACGTCGTGCTCCCGACCGCGATTCCCGACAAGGGAAAGGTGCTCACGGGCCTGTCGGTCTTTTGGTTCGGGCGGACTGCCGACATCGTCCCGAACCACTTCGTCTCGACCGATGTGCCGGACGAGGTGCGCGGCCGCGCGCTCGTCGTCCGCAAGCTCGAGATCTTCCCGGTCGAATGCGTCGTGCGCGGCTACCTGTCCGGCTCGGGATGGAAGGAGTACCGGCGCGACGGCTCCGTGTGCGGGATCGAGCTCCCGGTCGGCCTGCGCGAGTCGGACCGCCTCCCCGAACCCGTGTTCACGCCCGCCACCAAGGCCGAGATCGGCGAGCACGACGAGAACATCGACTTCGACCGCGCCGCCGAGATCGTCGGCGACCCTGGCCTGATGGAGGAGCTTCGTCGCCTCTCCCTCGAGGTCTATGGACGCGCTGCCGAGCATGCCGAGCGCAACGGGATCGTGCTGGCGGACACCAAGTTCGAGTTCGGGCGCGATCCGGAGGGCGAGATCGTCCTCGCGGACGAGGTGCTGACACCCGACTCGTCGCGCTTCTGGCCGCGCGACACATACCAGCCCGGCGGCGCGCAGCCTTCGTTTGACAAGCAGTACGTGCGCGACTGGCTCGACCAGTCGGGCTGGGACCACTCCCCGCCCGGACCGGAGCTGCCCGGCGAAGTCGTCGAGAACACACGCGCGAAGTACGTCGAGGCGTACGAGCGGATAACCGGCGAATCCTTTGATTCCTGGCTGAAGCGCTGAAGGTCCGGGTGCTGATAAGGCCCAAGGAGGGGATCCTCGACCCGCAGGGGCAGGCCGTCGAGCGCGCGCTGCCGGCGCTCGGATACGACGACGTCGAGAACGTGCACGTGGGGCGGCTCGTGGAGCTCGAGGTCGGCGGCGACGAGCGTACGGTCACCGCCCGCGTCGAGGAGATGTGCGAGCGGTTGCTCGCGAATCCGCTGATCGAGAGCTACGAGGTGGAGACGATCGGGGTCGGCCCGTGAGCGCGCGCGTCGGCGTCGTGGTGTTCCCGGGCGCGTGCGACGAGCGGGATGCGCTGCTCGCCGTCGATCGCGTCGCCGGTCTCGAGGCGCAGTACCTGCCGCACGTCGAGCGCGACCTGAAGGGCTCCGACGCCGTCCTCCTCCCCGGCGGCTTCTCGTACGGCGACTACCTGCGCGCCGGCGCGATCGCACGCTTCGCCCCGGTGATGGAGAGGGTGATCGAGTTCGCCCGGGAGGGCGGGCCGGTACTCGGCATCTGCAACGGCTTCCAGATCCTGTGCGAGGCGCGGCTGCTGCCGGGCGCGCTGCTCGTGAACGAGCACCTCAAGTTCACGTGCCGCCAGGTGCTGGTGTCGGTCGAGGGCACGGACACCCCCTTCACGTCCGGATGCACGACCGGCGAGAGGCTGTCGATGCCCGTGAAGCACACGACGGGCCGCTGGTTCGCGCCGCCCGGCGTGCTGGAGCAGGTCGAGGCAGCGGGCCAGGTCACCTTGCGCTACGCCGACGGGACCAACCCCAATGGGTCGCTGCACGACGTCGCGGGCGTCGCCAACGAGCAGGGCAACGTGTTCGGGCTCATGCCGCACTGCGAGCACGCCACCGACGAGCTGGCGGGCTCGACCGACGGGCTGCGGCTCTTCGGCTCGCTCGCCACGCACTTGTCAGCAATTCCAGCGTGACCGTGACCGTGCCCGACGTCGCCCAGGCCGAGGCCCTGGGCCTCACCGCATCCGAGTACGAGCGCATCGTGGAGCTGCTCGGCCGCGAGCCCAACGGCCTCGAGCTGGCCGTCTTCTCGCTCTTGTGGAGCGAGCACTGCGCGTACAAGCACTCGAAGAAGCTGCTCGCGAAGCTCCCCACCGGCGGCGAGCGCGTGCTGATGGGACCGGGCGAGAACGCCGGCGCGATCGACGCCGGCGACGGCCTCGCCGTGGTGTTCAAGGTCGAGAGCCACAACCACCCGTCCGCCGTCGAGCCGTTCCAGGGCGCGGCCACCGGCGTGGGCGGGATCCTGCGCGACGTGTTCGCGATCGGCGCCCGGCCGGTGGCGGTCCTCGACTCGCTGCGCTTCGGCGACCCCGACACGCGGCGCACGCGCTACCTGCTCGACCGCGTGGTCGCCGGCATCTCGTCGTACGGCAACTCCGTCGGGGTCGCGACGGTGGGCGGCGAGATCTACTTCGAGCCCCCCTACGAGCAGAACTGCCTCGTGAACGCGATGTGCGTCGGGCTCGCCCGCGCCGACCGGATGGTGCGCTCCGCCGCGCGCGGCCCCGGCAACCTGGTCGTGCTGCTCGGCGCGCGCACCGGCCGTGACGGCATCGGGGGGGCGAGCGTGCTCGCCTCCGCCGAGCTCGACGAGAGCGACCACGCGAAGCGCCCCAGCGTCCAGATCGGAGACCCGCTGGAGGAGAACAAGCTGATCGAGTGCTGCCTCGAGCTGGTCGAGCGGGAGCTGGTGTTCGCCCTCCAGGACCTCGGCGCTGCCGGCCTTTCCTCCAGCACGAGCGAGATGGCGTCGAAGGGCGGTGTCGGGATCGACATCGACGTCGCAAAGGTGCCGCGGCGCGAGCCCGGCATGGAGCCGTTCGAGGTGATGATCTCGGAGTCCCAGGAGCGGATGTTGTGCGTGATCGATCCCGCGCGGCTGGACGATCTGCTGGCCGTCTGCCGCCGGTGGGAGACGAGCGCGACGCCGATCGGGGTGGTCACCGACAGCGACCGCCTGCGCGTGTTCGACGGCCCCGAGCTGGTGGGCGACATGCCCGTGCCTGCGCTCGTGGACGAGTGCCCGCTGTACGACCTCGAGCCTGAGGAGCCGCCGAACCGGCTCGCGATGTTCGCGGAGCAGACACCCGGCATCGAGCACGGGCTCTCGGCCACCGACTCGCTGCGCGCCGTCCTCGCGTCCGCAAACGTCGCGAGCCGCCGCTGGGCCTTCGAGCAGTACGACTTCGTGGTCGGGAGCCGGACGGTCCGGCGCCCCGAGGACGCGGATGCCGCCGTGCTGCGGCTTGCGCACGACGGCCTCGACACCGGGCGGGCGATCGCCGTGTCGATCGACGGGAGCGGCCGACGCGTTGCCGCCGATCCGTATGTCGGTGCCGCCGAGGCGGTGTGCGAGTGCGCCGCCAACCTCGCGTGCGTCGGCGCCGAGCCTCTCGGGCTCACGAACTGCCTCAACTTCGGCAACCCCGAGAAGCCGCATGTCGCGTGGCAGCTGACCCGTGCCGTCGAGGGCATGGCGGCGGCCTGCCGCGCGTTCGACGTCCCGGTCGTGGGCGGGAACGTCTCGCTGTACAACGAGGGGCCCGAGGGGCCGATCTACCCGACGCCGATCGTCGGCATGGTGGGCGAGCTGCCGGACCCGCGACGCGTCGCCGGCGCCGGCTTCGCGCGCGCCGGGGACGCCGTCGCGCTGATCGGCCCGTTTCGTCCCTCACTCGCCGCCTCGGAGATGGAGCGCCTGCGGGGTGAGCTTTCTCCTGACCTGCCCTCCTTCGACCTGGCGGCGATCGTCGAGGCGCTCGCGTTCGTGCGCGAAGCCGTCCGTGCCGGCCGCCTCTCGAGCGCCCACGACGTCTCCGACGGAGGGCTCGCCGCCTGCGTGGCGGAGAGCGCGCTGCTCGGGGGCGTCGGCGTCAGGATCGATCTCGCTCCGCTGATGGGCCGCGAGCGGATCGACGCGGAGACCGCGTTGTTCGGAGAGGGCCCAGGCGGGGTAATCGTGTCGGGCCCGCGTGAGCACCTGATGGAGATCAGCCACCGCGCCCGCGGAGTGGGTTTCCTGGCGCTCGGATCGGTAGGCGGGGACGCCATCGAGATCGCGGTGGGCACTGCTAGGATCGACCTGTCCGTCGAAGAGGCGGGCGGACTCTTCCACTCCGGGTTGCCCGCGAGGTTCTCTTGAGGTACACCGAGCACCGAGCTCCTGCCGGCGCGCAATCGCGCGTTCGACCCGCCGAACCCGAGCGCGACGGGCCGCGCGACGAGTGCGGCGTGTTCGGCGTGTACGCGCCGCAGCACGACGTGGCGCGCCTTGCGTACTTCGCGCTCTACGCGCTTCAGCACCGGGGCCAGGAATCGGCCGGCATCGCGACCTGCGAGGAAGGCCACATGACCACCCAGCGCGATCTCGGACTGGTCTCGCAGGTCTTCGACGAGCGCTCGCTGCGCGCCCTCACGGGCGACATGGCGATCGGGCACGTGCGCTACTCGACCACCGGCGGCACCGGCTGGGAGAACGCCCAGCCCGTGTACCGCCACGACCGCCGCCCGGTCGCCCTCGCCCACAACGGCAATCTGATCAACGCGGTCGAGCTCTACAACGAGCTCATCGAGCAGGGAGTGCGGTTCCGCTCCACCTCGGACTCGGAGATCATCGCGGCGCTGATCTCCTCGCATCCGGCGGAGCAGATCGAGGACGCGGTCGCGGCCGTCATGAAGCGGCTGCGGGGCGCCTACTCGACGGTCGTCATGACCGAGACTGGCGTGGTCGCGTTCCGAGACCCTGCGGGCGTGCGCCCGCTCTGCCTCGGTCGGCTCGAGGACCGCTTCGTGGTCGCATCCGAGAGCTGCGCCCTCGACATCATCGGCGCGGAGCTGATGCGCGAGGTTCAGCCGGGCGAGCTGATCTCGCTGGGCGAGGGCGGACTCGAGACCCGCATCGCGATCGAGTCGGACCGTCCCGCCGTCTGCGTCTTCGAGCACATCTACTTCTCCCGCCCGGACTCGAAGCTCGAAGGCAGCTCGCTGCAGTTGGCCCGCGGCCGGATGGGCGAGATCCTGGCGCGCGAGGCGCCGGTCGACGCCGACCTGGTGATCTCGGTCCCGGACTCGGGCAACCCCGCCGCGAAGGGGTTCGCGCGCGCCTCGGGCATCCCGCAGGACGACGGCCTGATCAAGAACCGCTACGTGGCGCGGACCTTCATCCAGCCCGGGCAGGAGCTGCGGCGGCACGGCCTCCGCATGAAGTTCAACCCGCTGCCCGACGTCGTGCGCGGAAAGCGCCTGGTGGTCGTGGACGACTCGATCGTACGCGGCAACACGATGCGCCAGATCGTGCAGATGCTGCGTGAGGCGGGCGCCAAGGAGGTCCACCTGCGGATGTCCTCTCCCCCGATCCGGCACCCGTGCCACTACGGGATCGACATGCCTACGAGCGAGGAGATGATCGCGCACGGCCGCACCATCGAGGAGGTGGCGGAGGTGGTCGCCGCCGACTCGCTCGCCTACCTGTCGCTCGAGGGCGTCTACGAGGCGATCGGATCCGGGCGCGACACCCACTGCGACGCCTGCTTCACCGGCGACTACCCGCTCGAGGGCACCGAGCGAGCAAACGGGAAACACGCTCTCGAAGAGCTTGCCGTCGTCCGCGCCTAGCAACACCTTTCGGATCGCCGTCTTGGTTTCGGGCTCTGGAACGAACCTCCAGGCCATCATCGACAACGTGCACGGCCGTGACCAGGTCGAGGTGGTGGCGGTCGCCAGCAGCAAGCCCGGCGTGAAGGCGCTCGACCGGGCGGACTCGGCAGGCATCGAGAGCGCCGTGTTCGACGCCGCCGGCTACCCGAGCCGCGTGGACCGCGACCGCGCGATGGCGGCCTGGCTGCAGAAGCGCGGCGCCGAGCTCGTCGTGCTGGCCGGCTTCATGGAGCTGCTCGACGCCGCGTTCCTCGGAGCGTTCCCCGGCCGCGTGATCAACGTCCATCCGGCGCTGCTGCCAGCCTTCCCGGGTGCCCATCCGGTCGAGGACCAGATCGCATACGGCGTGAAGGTCGGGGGAGTCACGGTGCACTTCGTGGACGACGGTGTGGACACCGGTCCGATCATCTTGCAGCAGGCGGTACCGCTTCCGTACACTCGGAGCAAGGAGGACGTCCTGACGGTCCTGCACGAGGCAGAGCACGAGCTCCTCCCCCGCGCGATCCGGCTCATCTCCCGTGGCGGGGTGCGCTTCGACGAGCTAAACCCCAGGCTCGTCCTGGTCGAAGAGGAATCCGATGGGAAACGGTAGGCCCGCGACGGCACTCAGCCCTTCGACCGATCTCGGCGAGCTCAAGGTCGAGCGCGCCCTCATCTCGGTCTTCGACAAGCGCGGGGTGGCCGACTTCGCGCGCGCGCTGAGCGAGCTCGGCGTCGAGATCATCTCCACGGGCGGCACCGCCGCCGAGATCGAGGAGGCCGGCATCGGCACGACTGCGATCGAGGAGTACACGGGCTTTCCCGAGATGCTCGACGGGCGGGTGAAGACCCTGCACCCGAGCATCTACGCCGGGCTGCTCGCGGTGCGGTCCAGCGAGGCGCATCGCCTCACGCTCGCCGAGCACGGCATCGCGCCGATCGACCTGGTGGTCGTCAACCTTTACCCCTTCGAGCGCACCGCCGCGCGCCGCGGCGTGACCGAGGAGGAGGTGATCGAGCACATCGACATCGGCGGTCCCACGCTGATCCGCGCGGCCGCCAAGAACCACGCGTTCGTCGGCGTGGTCGTGCGGCCGGAGAGCTACGACGCCGTGATCGAGGAGCTCCAGGAGACCGGCGGTCTCCTCTCGGCCCAGACCCGCGAATCGCTCGCGACAGAGGCATTTGGGGCGACGGCCCGGTACGACGCTGCGATCTCGCGCTGGTTCGCCGAGCGCGAGGAGGACTTCCCGAACCACTTCGTGGCCGCCTTCGAGAAGGTGCTGGATCTCTCCTACGGCGAGAACCCGCACCAGCGGGCCGCGTACTACGAGCAGGTCGGGATGCGCACGCACCTGCTGGCGCGCACGGTGAAGATGCACGGCAAGGAGCTCTCGTTCAACAACCTGCTCGACCTCGATTCAGGCCGGCGGTTGCTGCGCGAGTTCGAGCTCCCCGCCTGCGCGATCGTGAAGCACAACAACCCGTGCGGCGTCGGCGTGGGCGAGACGGTGCTGGACGCCTACGAGCGTGCCCTGGCATGCGACCCGCAGAGCGCCTACGGCGGCGTGGTCGTCTTCAACCGCGAGGTCGGCCGCGAGCTGGGCGCGCGGCTGAACGAGAACTTCGTCGAGCTGATCTTCGCACCCGGCTACGAGCACGAGGCGATCGAGATCATCCGCTCGAAGCCCCACGTGCGTGTGATCGAGGACTCGGAGCGCCGCAAGGGAACACCCGGCGAGCGCGACCTGCGGCGCGTCGCTGGCGGCCTCATCGTCCAGGACACCGACACCGATCTCGAGGACCGCAGCCACATGGACGTGGTCACCGAGCGCAAGCCGACCGAGGAGGAGTGGGGCGAGCTTCAGTTTGCATGGAGGGTCTGTAAGCACGTGCGCTCGAATGCGATCGTGCTCGCCAAGGGCCTCGCCACGATCGGCATCGGCGCGGGGCAGATGAGCCGCGTCGACTCCGTGCGGCTGGCGGTCGAGAAGGCGCGCGCGAACAGCCCGGGGTCACTCCAGGGCTCGGCGCTCGCCTCCGACGCCTTCTTCCCGTTCGCGGACGGCGTCGAGGCCGCGATCGAGGCCGGCGTCACCGCCGTGATCCAACCGGGCGGCTCCCGGCGGGATCCCGAGGTGATAGAGGCGTGCAATGCGGCGGGCGTTGCGATGGTGTTCACCGGCCGCCGCCACTTCCGGCACTGACGGTCAGTCGTTGAGCGAGCGGTAGCGCAGGTCGCGGATGTCAGCCTGCACGGACGGCCCCCGGCACAGCTCGGCCAGGTCGAGGGCCGCGAGCACGCCCTCGTCGTTCGACTGGATCGC
>Ga0114129_10009262_pt1 | contig 14043 bp, 9 predicted proteins | sample RhiMetdeltSRZDD1_FD_80071 | JGI IMG/M metagenome (GOLD analysis project Ga0114129, IMG submission 80071) | Populus rhizosphere microbial communities from Tennessee, USA - Rhizosphere MetaG P. deltoides SRZDD1 (version 2) (version 2) | ecosystem: Host-associated > Plants > Roots > Rhizosphere >... | reverse complement strand
GAAAGTGCAGCTTTAGCCCGGCCACGTCGATGAACCGACCCGTGGGGGGATGCTGAATTTCAGCGTTCCGGGCACGCCATCTCACCACCAGGGCAGTAGCCGCCGTGAGGGCGGCGGAGAACAACAGCCATTTGCTTGCCGCGAGAGAACCGAGTCTCTTGTCCGTCATCAATTGCATGCTCCGCTGTACGTATTAACGTTCGCGCGTGGATAGCGATCACGCAGCCGCGGGTCTTCGCAAAGCCGAGATTACGAGAAGCGAGTATTCGTACGGGTCCAGGCGCAAACCTTGTGCCGCCCACGTTCCGGTTCCACTTCTTCCCGGCCGGCATTGCGGCGCCGCTTATCGGGAACCGGCGGGCGAGACGCCGGGGGTTGAAAAAGCGCTGGGGCAGGAATCGCAAGAAGGAGGATCGCGCCGGGCGGGTTCAGTCCGGGAAGCTGGTGCGCGTGCTGGCGGATGCGCTGGAGGGATGAGGTCGCGCCGCCGACGAGCGCGCCCGGCGAGACGCTGACTCAATCCGGCGGAAGGACGTAGCTCCAGGTCTCCGTGAGGACGGCATTGCCGCTCTTGAGCTCGGCGCGGAGCTCCACCGGTTTCGCGGCGTCGACGCGGCGCACGCTCACGACCATGCGCCAGCCGCCGGTCGCCTCGTTGCGGGTGATCAACTTCTCCAGGGCTTGACCGTTGGCGTCGATCCAGAGCGACGCCTCCACGGTGGCGTTGGGCGGCATGCGGCTCAGCGTCGGGCCCTCGAAGTCGACGTGCAGCATGACGCTGTTGTCCTTAGGCTTCACGCCGCCGCGGCCGCGGCGCGTCTCGGCCACGAAGCCGATGGACGGGTGGATCTGCTGGTCCTTTTGCCAGAGGACGCGGTACCCGAAGAGCAGGAGCTCCTTCGGCCTCGGCTGGAAATCGGGAACCCAGTAGGCGACGATGTTGTCGTTGGTCTCGTCGGGAACGGGGATCTGCACGAGCTCCACGCGGCCCGGACCCCAGCGTCCCTTCACCTCGACCCACGCCGACGGTCGCAGCTCGAAGCGCGATTCCAGATCTTCGAAATCGTTGAACGAGCGCGCGCGCTGCATGAGGCCGAACCCGCGCGGGTTCGTGAGCGCGAACGACGTCACCAGCAGCCGCTTGGGGTTCACGAGCGGACGCCAGATCCACTCGTTCGCGGCGGTGAGGACGGAGAGGCCGTCGGAATCATGAACGCGCGGTCGGAAATCTTCGTGGGACGGGCGCTGGTTCGCGCCGAAGTAAAACATGCTCGTGAGGGGCGCGAGGCCGAGCTTCGCGACGTTCTTGCGCAGAAAGAGGCGCGCGTCCACGTCGAGCACGGTCGTGGCACCGGGACGGAGGACAAGGCGGTACGCGCCCGCGGCGCGGGGCGAGTCGAGCAGCGCGTAGATCGTGAGCTCCTTCGCGCGCGGCTGTGGGCGCTGGATCCAGAACTCCACGAAGCGCGGGAACTCCTCCCCTCCACTCTCCGCGGTATCGATGGCGAGGCCGCGCGCGGAGAGTCCGAAGCGTTGCCCCCGGCCGAGACCGCGGAAGTAGCTCGCGCCGAGGAACACCAGCACTTCGTCCTTCTGCGGCGGGGTGTTGACCGGGAAGTGCACGCGAAAGCCGGCGAAGCCCATGGCCTTCAGGTCCTGGGGATCGATCTTGTTCCTGCCGTAATCGAAGGCGTCGGGATCGAACGGGACGTCGCGCTCGCCCTCGGCGGTGACCTCGTGGATGGCCACCGAGTCCTCGTACAGGTAGCCCCGGGGGAAGAACTGAACCTCGAACGGCGAGCCGATGTTGCGCCAGAGCGCGCGGTCGGCCCGATAGCGGATATCGCGGTACTCGTCGTAGCTCAGCGCCTTGAGGCTCTTCGGGAGGGCGGCACTCGCCCGCTGATAGGCGGCCCCGGCGAGCTTCTCCGCGCGTTTTGTAACATCGTCGAAGCCGAAGCCCTGTGCATCCGTCGTGATGACGAAGAGCGCCGCCAGCACGGCCACCGCGCCGCACAGACGGGTGCATCCGGCGCGTACGACGGCCTTCGTGGCCACAGAGCTGCTACGGGCTCGTGCGTCGACTGAGTTTGGCAAGGGGTACTCGCTGCCACGAACAAAGTACTCATGCCCCGCAAGTAGGTCAACCGAGCGCGCCGCTACGTGTTGAGCGCTGCCCCCCGGGAGGCGATGACCTTGGCGTAGAACCGCGCGCTGTCCTTGAGCGTCCGCTTCTGGGTCTCGAAGTCCACGTGCACGATGCCGAAGCGCTTCGAATATCCGTGCGACCACTCGAAGTTGTCGAGCAGCGACCACACGAAGTAACCGCGCACGTCGGCGCCCTCGGTCATTGCCGCGTGAACGGCGGTGATGTGCTTGCGGAGGTAGTCGACGCGGAGGGGATCGGTGAGATGATCGTTCTCGACCGCGGGCGGATCGAAGAACGCGGCGCCGTTCTCGGTGACATAGGTCACGGGCGCGCCGTATCGCTGCTTGACCCAGACGAGGGTGTCGGTCAGCCCGCGCGCGAAGACTTCCCAGCCCGTCTCCGTATAGGTCGCGCGCTTCTGGGGAACGGCGGCCGCGCGCAGGAGCCAGGCGTCCCGGTCGAAGCGCGTCACGCTGCGCGTGTAGTAGTTCACGCCCAGAAAATCGATCGGCTGGGAGATCTGGGTGAGATCGTCCGCGGGCCATTCCGGCCACGCCTCGCCGAAGACCTCACCGAGCTCGTCCGGATAGCGGCCGAGGAAGAGCGGATCCAGATACTGGCGGTTCATGTAGGCATCCGCCCGCTGCGCCGCTGCCCGGTCGTCGGGACTGTCCGACGCGGGATATTTGGGCTCGAGGTTCACGACGATGCCGACACGGTGGCGTCCTTCCGCGCGGTAGACCTTCACCGCCTCCGCGTGCGAGCGCAGCAGATGGTGCGAGGCGATCGGCGCCTCGAAGCGGCTGCGATGCCCCGGCGCGAGGGCTCCGTGGAGATAGCCGCCGTCGGTGACCACCCACGGCTCGTTGAGCGTGGCCCACATCTTCACGCGGTCGTCGAGCTTCCTGAACATCACCGAGGCGTAGTCGGCGAACCACTTTGCGATCTCGGGATTGAGCCAGCCGCCGAGGTCGTCGAGGGCGGCGGGAAGATCCCAGTGATAGAGCGTGACCAGCGGCTCGATGCCGCTGGCGAGCAGCGCATCGACGAGGCGGTCATAGAACTCGAGACCGGCGGCGTTGACGGTTCCCCGACCGCGCGGCATGACCCGGCTCCACGAGATGCTGAAGCGATAGGCGTTCGTGCCGAGGCTGCGCATGAGGGCGACGTCGTCGCGGTAGCGCCGGTAGTGGTCACATGCGACGTCCCCCGTGTCTCCGTTGCATACGAGATTGGGGGTATGGCTGAAGCGGTGCCAGATGCTCGGCCCCGCGCCATCTGCGAGCGGTGAGCCTTCCACCTGATAGGCGGCGGTGGCGGTGCCCCACAGGAAGTCGCGCGGGAACTCGATCATTCCGGCGCCACGACGACCTTCGCCGGCAGCGAGTGCACGCGTACGTCCCTGCCCGGCCAGCCCAGCACGAAACCGCCGGGCGGCACGCGCGGGCCTTCGGGGATCTCCAGCACGAGCTTGTCGCCGTCCCGCTTCAGCGAATAGCTCAGCGACCCGTACGGGGTGCGCACGTCCTTCACGGTCACGCCCGATCCCGCGACCCATTCCGGCGGCACGCCGCCCGCGAGCACGAGCGCCTGGTCACCCTCGCGCTCGTAGACGAAGAGGTCGAGCACGGCGCGGATGAAATCCGAGGCCACCCAGCCGTGCGGCATGTCACCCACGAAGCGCGGCTGCCGTAGATCGCGGCCGATGACCTCGGGCCACTGATTCCACGCCAGCGGACGGCGGCCGGCGAGGAAGAACGAAAGGAGCTCGTGGGCACGCTCGCGCCACCCGAGGCGGACGAAGGTGCCCACCGTGCGTATCTCGTAGGGCGTGTAGTCCTCCCACGCGCGCAGGCCGTCGCGCCGGGCGACGAATTCACGCCAGTACCGCTCGAACGTCGCGACGACGAGCTCGCGCGGCAGGCGGTGAAGCTCACCGCCGGGCGCGATCGCGATCGTGGTCGAGGCGGGATCGAAATCCCCGAGCTCCGCCGCGCCGGGGAGATACGCGATGCCGTGCGCGGCGATCGCATGGCGAAGTGATGCCGCCAGGTCGCCCCAGAACTCGTCGCGCTGCTTCTCGAGCCGGCGGCGGGCATCCGTCTGCCCGAGCGCCGCCGCCATCGCGACCGCGCCGTGGTAGCCCTTCAGCCCCCAGAAGTCGTCCCAGTACGAGTGCATCGGCTTCGCCGAGTAGCCTTCGTGACTGATCGACGCCGGCAGCAGCCCGTAGAACGCGCGGTGGGGCGGGGTCAGGTTCGCCTCGGTTCGCTCGGATTGCCGGAGCGACTCGAGATAGCGCGCGGCGGCTTCGACGTGCGGCCACATCTCCTCGAGCAACGCGCGGTCCTGCGTGTAGCGGTACACCTCGGCGGCGAGGAAGATGAGCTCGCCCGCGCTGTCGTGCTCGGGCACGGGATCGGCCCCGCGCTCGTCGACGCAGCACGGGACCTTTCCGTTCGCGAACTGGTGGCGCGCGTACCAGCGCAGGTAGTCCGCGGCGACACCGGCGTGGCCGACGCGAAGCAACGACTCCGCGATCATGGCGCCGTCACGGATCCACGAGCGCGCATAGGACCTCGTCCCCGGGCGCAGCATCGGACCGTCGCGGGTGACGAGGACATGGGCGAGCGCGGTGCGGAGGGCGGCGATGACCGGACGGCCCGACTCGGGGACGTCGATCGAAACACGATCGAGTCGCTCGCGCCACCCCGACGCCAGGGCGGCCTGCTCGCGATCCATCCACGCTCCCGGAAGCTCCCCCGCGAGCGCGGGTGGGACGGGCGATCCCGACAGCGGCCCGACGATGCCCGCGGTGTAGCTCGCGCCTGGGGCGAGCGTCACCCGGTAGGCGAGCGCAGCGGATCCGTATCCGAAGTCGTCATTGACCTCCATCGGGCCGGGTCGCTCTAGCGCGCCGACGAGACGGGTAATCGGTCCGGCGTCGAAGCGAAAGGCACCGATACGGTCGGGCGCCGTCAACGGAAAGACCTTGCGCTCGTTGTTGACCGACAGCGCCGCGCCGTCCCAGGCGATCTCGCGGATCGGGGTGGCACCGCCGACCGTGTTCAGCGACTGTGACGGGGGGTTCACCTGGAACGGCCGCACCGCGAGCACGAGCTGGAGCGACCGCGTCTCGCGTGTGAGGTTGCGGAGCTCGTAGCGCGCGACGATCCGCGACTGCCCGCGCGCACCCGACGCGAAGCTCGTGACACGGAGCTCCCATCCCGCGCCGCGCCAGATCACCCCGGGGATCGGAAGGTCGTCGTCCACCAGGAACTGACGCATCTCCACGTCGGCCCACGTCATCACGCGCGAATCGGTGACCACGAACGGCTCGATCGAAAACCCGGCCTTCGAGATCTCGAGCGCACCGTCTTCGGACAGGAGGCCGCTCTGATCACCGCCGTCGATGCCGACCACGGTCCACGCCGTCTGCTCGCCCGACATCCCGCGCGGATACGTACCGCGCGGGAATTCGCGCGCCGCCGCCTGGAAGAAGCTGTTGGCGGACGCCCCGAACGCGAGATCCTTGATCTCGAGCTCGGCCAGGCCATACGTCCGTTGCGGACCCTCGTGCAGGGCGAGGCGCAGGAATCGTGTCTCCGCCTCCGGCAGCCACACCGGATCGGGACCTCCACGGCCGGTGAGAATCCGACGGACGGTCGTCCAGCGCACGCCGTCCTCGGAGAACTGAACGTCGTAGCGCCTGGCGTACGCCCCCGGCAGCCATCGCATGACCAGGCCGCCGAGCTCACGCGGTCGGTGGAAGTCGATGGTGAGTGTCTGGGCCGGGCCCGCGGCCGCGTCGCTCTTCCACGCGGTCGCCGCGGAACCGTCGAGGACCAGCGATGGACCGGCGCCGGACAACGCGGACGACGCGCTCACGCTCGGCGGCGGCACGACCGCCTCCTGGTCGGGCAGCTCGCGGATCGCGAGCTGGCTCACGTACACCGAGCCGCGGCCGCCGTCGCGACCGGCCGCCACCACGAACTCGATCGCCGCCGCGTGGGAGAGCGTGCGGAGGCTGGTGGGCCCCCACGCGAACTGGATGTCGCGTGACTTGATCCTGACCAGCCGCCACTCCTGTGGAAAATGGAAGTCGGTCCGGTTGACCCACCAGACGTTGTCGCCGGTCGCGTCGACGAGCTTGACCTGGAAGTGATTGACGGGCGCGTCGGCACGCACGTAGAAAAGAATTTCGTAGCGGCGCGGGAGGTCGAGCGGCAGCGTGCGCCGCGCCAGCGCAAAGCCCGCCGTCCCCCCGAGGTCGAAATCCAGGCGCAGTGCCCTGCCCTGCAAGCCGTCCGCCTGCTGGACGGAGGCCTGAACACCGTCGGACCCGCCCGCCTTCCAGGGCATCATGTTCTCGAAGCTGTCGAGGACCCGCAGCACGTCGGACGCGTGCACCGCGGGCGGCGATCCCCACACGGCGAGCGCCAGACCGAGGACCATCAGCGTTTTCACTCCTTCACGCTTCCGAGCATGAGGCCTTGCATGTAGAAGCGCTGGAGCAGCAGGAACACGAGCAGCACGGGAAGCGTGGTGAGCACGGAGCCTGCCATCATGAGCTCCGTATCCTGCACGTGCTCGCGCGAGAGGCTGGCGAGCGCGACGGGCAGCGTGTAGAGCTCACGATCGTTCAGCACGATGAGCGGCCACATGAAGTCGTTCCAGGTCCCGAGCGACGTGAACACCGCCAGCGTCACGATGATCGGCGTCAGCACCGGCACCACCACCGACCGAAAGATCCGGAACTCGCTTGCGCCGTCGATGCGTGCCGCCTCGAGCAGGTCATCGGGAATGGTCAGCGCGTACTGGCGGACCAGGAAGATCCCGAAAATGCTGGCCATGGCGGGAACGATCACGCCGCCGTAGCTGTTCACGAGCCCCAGCTGCTTGAGCATCAGGAAGAGGGGGACCATCGCCACCTGGGCGGGAATCACCAGCGCACCGAGCAGCAGCTTGAAGATCCGGTCGCGGCCGGCGAAGCGCAGCTTTGCGAAGGCGTAGCCGGCGGCGACGTTGAACAGCAGCGACACGAGCGTCACCGCTGCTGTGAGCACGACGCTGTTGAGGACCGAGCGCCCCATGCCGGCACGCGCGAAGAGCTCCGCGTAGTTCCCGAACGTCGTCCGGCGCGGCAGCAGCGCGGGCGGGACCATCGTCGCGTCACCAGGCGACATCAGCGAGACCGACACCATCCACGCGAGCGGCGCGATCGTCACCATCGCCGCCCCCAGCAAGAGCCCGTTCACGAGAAGTCCGGCCACACCTCGGGTCACGGAGCATACTGCCATCGCGTCAGCCGCAACTGAAGCGCCGTCACGCCGAAGATGAACAGGAACAGCAAGAAGGCGACGGCCGAGGCCGAGCCGAGATTCCACCACTTGAACCCTTCCTCGTACATGAAGTAGAGCACGCTCACCGTGCTCTGCAGGGGGCCGCCCTGCGTCATCACGTACGGCTCCGCGAAGAGCTGGAAGTACCCGGCGATCGTCAGCACGTTCACCATGGCCACGATGGGCGCCAGCATCGGCAGCGTGATGTGGCGGAACTGCCGCCACGCCGACGCGCCGTCCACCCGCGCGGCCTCGTAGAGCGGCGGCGGGATGCTCTGCAGTCCCGCCAGGAAGATGATCATGTTGTAGCCGAAATTCTTCCACACCGCGAAGAGGATGATCGCGGGCATGGCCCAGTGCGGATCGCCGAGCCAGTCGACACGCGGAATGCCGACGCCATCCAGCGCGTAGTTCAGCAAGCCGTAGTCCGGATTGAAGAGATAGCGCCAGATGACGGCCACGGCCACGAGGGTCGTGACCACGGGCGCGAAGAGCGCCGTGCGAAAAACCCCACGGAATCTCACCAGCGGCGAGTGCAGCAGCAGCGCCGCTCCGAAGGAGACGACGATCGAGAGGGGGACGCCGACCACCACGAAGTAGAGCGTGTTCCCGAACGCCTGCCAGAAGAGCGGGGTCCGCAGGAGCTGCACGTAGTTCCCCAGTCCGACCAGACGCAGGTTCCGGACATCGGCGAGCGCGTAGATGTCGAAATCGGTGAGGCTCATCGCCAGCGCGGCGAGCACGGGCACGAAGAAGAACACGCCGATCACGAACAGCGCGGGCGCCACGAAGCACCAGGCGGCGACCCGAGCTCTCACGCGGCCGCCCGGCGCGCCAGCATCCAGCGACGCTTCTCGAGGATCCGATTCGCGCGCGCGTCGAGCTCCTGCGTCGCCCGCTCCACCGAGAGCCCGCCGCGCGCCGCGCGCTCCGCCACCAGGCGGATCTCGTTCGCGATGCGCTCCCACTCGGGCACCTTGGGCGCCGGCTTCACCCGCTCGAGCTGCTCGCGGAAGGCGCGGGCGTGGACGTCGCCGGCGAGCCCGGGATCCGCCCAGCTCGTGCGCCGGGGCGGCAGATCCCCGGTGAGCGCGTGGAAGCGGCGCTGCACGGCCGGCTGGGAGAGAAACTCGATGAGCCGCCACGCCGCGTCCGGATGACGGGAGGCCCGGAACACCACCAGGCTCGAGCCGCCGGCGATCGACGCGCCGGGCCCGTCCGGGCCCGGCAGCGGCGCGGTCATCCACGTGTCTTGCTGCTCGGCGGGCAGCCGGCGCTGCAGCTCGCCGATGTTCCACGGCCCCGAGATGTAGAAGACGAAGCGGCCGCGCCCGAAGTCCGTCCACACGTTCGAGACGGCGGCGCTGACCATGATCGGCGCCCAGCCCCGCTGGAACATCTCGAGATAGAATCCGAGCGCGCGGCGAAAGCCGGTCGAGCCGAAATTCCCCCACCGCCCGTCCTCGCGCAGGAGCGTGTCGTCCTGCTGGAGGGCGAGGGCGACGAGCGGCTCGAACTCGTTGAGCGGGAGGAGGATCGCGTGTCGATCGGCGCCCGCGTTCGCCTGCACGGCGGCGAGCATCCTCCTCCACTCCTCCCACGATCGCGGCGGTCCCGAGAAGCCGGCGCGGCTCAGGAGATCACGACGGTAGAACAAGAGCCGCGTGTCCACGTACCACGGGACACCGTAGACACGGCCGTCGACGCGGTTCGTGTCCCAGATCCCCGCGAAGTAATCGTCGGCGCGGACGATCGAGGAATCGGAAATGTGGTGATCGAGCGGTGCCACTGCGTTCAGCGCAACCAGCTCCGGGATCCACGTATTCCCGAGCTGGCAGACATCGGGCGTGGCGTCGCCCGCGAACGCGGTGAGGAGCTTTTCGTGCGCCGCCGTCCACGGGATCTGCTGGAGCTTGACGCGGATTCCGGGGTGGCTCCGTTCGAACTCGGGAAGCAGCTCGGCGACCACTTCGCCTTCGCGGCCCATCGCCCAGAACCGGAGCACGGTTTCCGGCGGCGCGGAGGCAAAGCAGCCCGCGGCGAGCGGCAGCGCCGCGATGACGACGAGGACGGTAGCCCGGGACAGACGTGTCCGAGCGCTACTGTTCGGGACCCAGCCAACCACCCGAGAAGCCGGCCTGTTCCAGGCCCCGACGCAGGTACAGGTTCTTGCGCATCACGCGCCAGACGAGCGCGCTCCGGTAGTTCTCGATCATCGTGAGGATCGGCCCCTGGTCGATGCCGAGATAGTCGCCCGCGACCCACCCGAAATCGGGCACGTTCCGGCCGTGGCGAAGGGGAACGTCGAACGTGAAGGTCCGATTGAACGCATCGAGGAAGCCGTACTTCGAATAGATGTGCGGGCCAAAGCGCCGGTGCAGCTCGAGCGTCGCCGGGATGACGAGCTCCGGCGCGAACGGAAGCGAGGCGACCACGGCCGTGGGCGCCAGCGTGCAGTCGTCCTTCCTCCCCGTGCGGTCGATGCCCCGCGCCGCGTAGCTGCGAAACCGCCGGCGCGGACCGGTTGGCTCCTCGATCACGATGTCGGCCGGCCCATCGCTGGCGGTGATGCCCCACACCGTTTCACCGTAGTCCCGACAGCCACGGGGGTTCGCCACCGCATAGGCTTGCTGCGCATAGACGGCGCGCCGGCTGTTCTCGAAGTAGTCGAGACCGCGGCGCCGCATGTAGGGATCGCGGATGTCGCGGAGATCGACCCACACGTGCGTGTACTGATGACCGAACTGCGGCCCGAAGCTCAGGAACTCCTGGCCGAAGAACGTGCCCCAGTGCTTGTCGTACGTGCTCGTCCATTCTTGCCACGCGTCGCCGTTGACCGGAAAGGTCGGCGAGCCGAGTGCGAGCAGGTACACGAGCATCGCCTCGTTGTACCCGCGCCAGTCGTACTTCAAGAAGCCCTTTTCGGGGGACCAGCCGAGGCTGATGGCCGGGCCCTTGGGCTGTGCCCACTGCCAGTCTACACGCCGGTAGATCGTCTCCACGAGCGAGCGAATCTCGACTTCCTCCGGCTCCGGGCCGTCGAAGTAGGACTGGCAGAACAGCGCGCCCGCGAGCAGGATCGCCGTATCGACCGTTGACAGCTCGCTCTGCCCGAAGCGCTCGCCGGTCTTCATGTCGAGGAAGTGATAGAAGAACCCGCGGTGACCGGTCACGCCTCGAGCGTCCGGCCCTTGCCGCGCGTCCGCGAAGAACCGAAGCGTCTTGAGCACGCGTTCTCGTGCCTGCTCGCGGCTGATGTAGCCGCGCTCGACGCCGATGGGATAGGTGGTGAGGCCGAAGCCAACGGCGGCGATGCTCGAGTACGATGGCGTGGGGTGCCGGTCGGGAATCAGTCCGTTCTCGGAATTGCCGGTGTCCCAGAAGAAGCGGAAGGTCCGCTCCTGGAGATCCACGAGGATGGGGTCGACGGGCGGGCTCGGCGGCGGGTCGATCGCGGGACTCGGCGTCAGCGCCACGCTCTTCTGCCCTTCGAGGACCTGGCCTTTTCCGATACGTGGTTCATCCAGCATCATGACGATCAACGCAGCGGTCGCGACGAGAGCGACGCGCAGGGTCGAGCGCGTTCTTGACATGGCATCCGCCCCATGATCCGTGGCGCCGACGGGGACGTCGGGACCAGCGTGCAGGCCGGCGGCCGGGGTTGGCCGAGACGACAGGAGAGTCCGCGGCTCAGGCGCGCTCGGACATGCGCGGCGCATGGCCGCGTTCGCGAAAGCCGCTCATGGGAAAAGTTTTTCACAGGGTGGGGCTGTTTGACGAATTTCTAGGCGGGGCGCTGGGCGTCGCGGCCCTGGCCGGGTGGTGGCGGGGGTTCCCCGCACATCGCGGCGTCAGCCGGGCGCTGCCTCAGGGGGACCCGGACTGGTCGAGGAAGCCGAAGGAACGGGTACTTACGCGCCCAGGCGGACCCGAGCGACTCTCATCGGCCGAACCGTCGATGGCGCTGCTGGTAGCTGCGGATCGCCCGGAGAAAGTCGATCTTCCGGAAGACGGGCCAGTGGGCATCGCAGAAGTAGAACTCGCTGTAGGCGCTCTGCCAGAGCATGAAGCCCGAGAGGCGCACCTCGCCGCTCGTCCGGATGATGAGATCCGGATCCGGGCAATCGCACGTGTACAGATGCTTGGCCAGCGAGTCGGCGGTCATCCCGTCGAGGATGTCTTCCGGACTGTCCCGCCGCACGAAGCTCTCATGGAGATAGCTCTTGATGGCATCGATGATCTCCTGCCGCCCGCCATATCCGACGCCGACATTCAGGAGGAGACGGTCGTGATGCTCGGTCGCTGACGCCGCCCGCTGCAATACTCCCAGTACCGAGTCAGGCAGAAGATCCAGTTTGCCGATGGGGCGAATGCGCATCTGAAGCCGCGTCGTGAAACCGCCTTGCACCCATTGCGGGATCTTGTCCTCGATCACGTCGAGCACGGCGGTGACATCGACGACGTCGCGGCTCAGGTTTTCGGTCGAGAGCCACCAGAGGGTCACCATCGGGATTCCGAGCTGCGCGCACCAGGTCAGGACCTCCTCGGTTTTCATGGCGCCGAGTCGGTAACCCTTGACGTTGGAGAGCCCCGCCTCCCGCGCATATCGCCGGTGCCCGTCCTGAATGAGCCCGAGATGATGCGGTATGGGACCGCGAGCGACATCCCTGTGGAGTCGTTGCTCATAGAGCCGGTAGACAAGCTGTTTCAGCATCTCGCTCTCGGGTCGCCGTGCGCGCGCACGGGACAGCGGGGCCGATTCACTGCGCGAAGAGCCGCCCGCGCCGCCGGCCAGTAGCGAACGACGGGCGGCGTCAATGGCAATAGTCGGTGAATGAGCCGCGCCGACAGACGAAGCATGGCCTCACGGCGCGGCCCCCAGGCGAAGCCATAGCCATCGCGGATTCGCGGCGGCAGCATGCCGATGGTGGTCAGGCGCACCAGCCCGAGGGCCGGGTTGGTCCGACGCGGGACGATCGTGCGCGCGAGCAGCCGCGCGACGTTGCTCACGGCGATCTCGCCGCTCTCGAACTTGCCGGCCATGTACTGCTCGAGCTCCCGGAAGCTTCGCGGGAGGAGCCCGGCGGGAATGCCGAAGTAAGGCTCGATGGTGCTCGTCTCGACGCAGTAGCGGTCCTTGTCCGCCGCACCCAGGGGAGCCACGAACGCGTCATACACGCGAAGGTTCATCGCGACCAGCGTCGCATGCACCCAGGCGAGCAGGGCCGGGTCGTGGGCCGAGTAGGACGTCCCGGCGGGAAAGATGCCCGCGCTCTCACGGAGCTGCCCGTGCACGCGGTCGTGAATCGCATTGATGTGGGCGGCCACCGCTTGGGCCTCGCCCTCGGTGCCGAAGGAGAGCCCCAGCATCGCCTCGATGGTGCGGTACAGACGCCGCGGCCGCCCCCAGCGCTCGCTGCGGAAAGAGCTGTGGTCGGCCACGCCTTGCGCGACCAGCGGGTGCGCGAGCTGGAGCAGGATCGCCGGGCCCCAGGCGAGAAGCAGAATGATTTCTTTCTGAAGCTTCGAGGCCACGGTGCCGACGTCGGCATGCGCGTCCGGCGAGCTGGGTCGTGAGATCCGGGATCCGATGTCGATCACAGCAGTAAAAGTCTCCGGGCGAGCACGATCGGCGAGCAGTAGAGTAACACGCCGGCAGAGGAGCGGGCAGCGATGGGGAGCAACATCAAGTACGCCAGGAATGGAGACGTCCACATCGCCTACCGTGTCTTCGGCCACGGCCCGCGCGATCTCGTGCTGATCCCGGGAACGCTGTCCCACGCCGACCTCTACTGGGAGTTCCCGGTCAACCAATATCTGCTGAAGCGGCTGACGTCCTTCGCTCGTGTGATCGTGTTCGACAAGCGAGGTCAGGGGCTGTCCGATCGTGTGGCCGAGCAGACCCTCGAAGAGCGGATCTCCGACGTGCGGGCCGTGATGGACGCGGCCGGATCCCCTCGTGCGACGATCTTCGGCTGGTCGGAAGGTGGATCGATGTCGCTGATGTTCTCTGCCACCTACCCCGAGCGCACGGCGTCCCTCGTGCTGTGCGGCAGCTTCGCCTCGATCAGGGCGGAGCCGTGGGCCGTGAGTGAAGAGCAATATTCCCGCCTCCTGCGCCGATTGGAGGGCCACTGGGGTGAGGGTGTGCTCATCCCGATCAACGCACCGAGCCGCCGAGACGACGAGGCATTCGTCCAGTGGTTTGGCCGGCTGGAGCGAGCCTCGGCGAGCCCGGGCGCGATCCTCGCGCTGATGCGCGCCAACTACGAGATCGACGTCCGCGATATTCTTCCCGCGATCCAGGCGCCGACCCTGATTCTCCATCGCGTCGGCGACAGGACCGTCCCCGTCGAGGCCGGTCGCTTCCTGGCGCAGCGGATCCCCGGCGCACGGTATGTGGAGCTTCCCGGCGACGACCATCTGCTCCAGGCGTTCGATCAGGCCGTCCTCGATCACCTGATCGATGAGATCGAAGAGTTCGTCACGGGAGCCCGACGCGACCCCGAGCCGGACCGCGCGCTCGTCACCGTGATGTTCACCGACATCGTT
>Ga0114129_10009261_pt1 | contig 14043 bp, 13 predicted proteins | sample RhiMetdeltSRZDD1_FD_80071 | JGI IMG/M metagenome (GOLD analysis project Ga0114129, IMG submission 80071) | Populus rhizosphere microbial communities from Tennessee, USA - Rhizosphere MetaG P. deltoides SRZDD1 (version 2) (version 2) | ecosystem: Host-associated > Plants > Roots > Rhizosphere >... | reverse complement strand
GACGGGGATCGCGGCGGACGCGATGCGGCGCCTGGTCTCCTCGTCGAGGTCGGCCGAGTCCGGCCCCTCGAACGGGCCCCAGCCGGGGAACGGCATGACGCCGTCCTTCACCTCGAAGAAATCCGCGTAGGGCTTCCCGTCGGCCGCCGGGAAGCCGCCGATGAGAACAGTCCTGGAGACCCGCTCCGGTCGCGCGTCGGCGGCCAGCCACGCCAGCGTGCAGGCGGCGGAATGCCCCACCACCATGGGCTTTCCGGACGCGGCGTCCACGGCCGCGAGTACGGCGGCGACCTGGTCGTCGAGGGTGGCGGACGCGGCTCCGTCGCCCTGACCCGGCAGGGTGAGCGGTACGGGACGGTGGCCGAGTCCCTCGAGCGCGGGTACCACCTCGTCCCAGGCGGATGCGTCGAGCCACAGGCCGCCAATGAGCAGTATGTCCATGATCAGTGCTCCTTCTCCAGTGCGGTCAGATCCCGGTCGGCATAGAGCCGGTGCTCCCACTCCTCGATGAGGACGGTGCCAAGACACTCCTTGACCGGGAAATTCTCCATGCGGGGCCAGCCCGGCTCGGTGCGAGTCACCCCGGCGGCGAGTTGCTCATCGGTCAGTGACTCTACGACCCGGCGGACCATCGCCTGGCGTTCGCGCCGGACCGTGAGAACCTCCTCGAACGAGGGTCGAGCCTCGCGGTCCCACGGGATGCCGTCCCACCCGGGCGCCTCGTCCCACGGCAGGTCCCACGGGTGCCACGGCGAAGCGTTGCCGAGGATCATCCGGCCCACCCAGGCCGCGCTGGCGAAGTTCAGGTGCCGCAGGGTCTGGATGAACGACCACTCGTCATCGACACGGCGGTGGAGAGCCGCTTCGGGGAACGTCCTCGCCCGCGCGACGGTACCCTCCCACAGCCGCTCGAGGATGGTCCACGCCGTACGGAAGCCGTCCGCGTCGTCGGGGCGCATCCGCGCCCGGTCGGGCATGCGACGGTTCAGCTCGGCGTCGACGAGCGGGGCGATGTCGACGCCGTTCACCACGACGTTCTCCAACGCGCCGGAGATCTCGACGTCGACCAGCTCGACACCGCGCAGACGGCTCTGGCTGAACAGGACGCCACGGAGCTGCGCCCCGCTGAAGTCGACCGAACGCATGCGGGCGTCAGTGAGCGACACCCGGGTGAAGGTGGCACCCCGCAGGTTCACGCGCTCGAAGTGCGTACCGCTGAGGTCCTGCTCGCGGAATTCGGTCATCGACCTCACGCTCCCGACTTCGCGCGCCATCCGGCCGGAGGGTCCTCGCCGACCACTCCGTCGACGGCCTCGCGGAGCAGGTCGGCGTGCCCGGTGTGCCGTCCGTACTCCTCGATCAGGTCGCACACCAGCCGGCGCAGGCTCAGCCGTTGCTCCCCCCAGGACAGGTGCACGAGCTGGTCGAGCCCGCCGTCGGCCAGGGCCGCGTCCAGCTTCGTCCGGGACCGTTCGATGGTGCTGTCCCAGATCGCGTAGAGCTGTTCGGGGGTGTCGTGGGCGGCCGATGTGAAGTCCCAGTCGGGGTCGGTGTCCCAGTCCGCGGTGTCCCATGGCGCACCGAGCGGCGTACCGCTGAGCTTCGTGCTGAACATCTGCTCCTCGGCGCGCGCCAGGTGCTTGAGAAGGCCGCCGAGGGTCAGCGAGGAGGCGCCGATGCGGGTCCGCAGCCCGGCCGCGTCGAGGTTGTCGGCCTTCCAGCGGAAGGTGGTACGCAGGCGCTCGAGGGCACCGACCAGGTGCTCGGCCTCGGTACCGGCCAGCGGGGGTTCCCACGGGTAGTCGTTGTTGGTCATGGCGCCACCGTAGACACCATTGCGGACGTTCTGCGTCCGGAAATCTGTGGACCTCGTGCGGCCTGCCCTCAGGGTTCCTCTGGGGACCGACTCGACGGCTGCGTACGCGTGCCCGGGTCGGGAGCGGCGGCGACACCGGCGCGCCGCCAGGGCCATGCCCCGGTCAGCTCGACGTCCAGGCTGAAGCTCAGGAATGTCCGTACGAGGACGATTCCCGAGAGGACCGCGACGGATTCGAGCGTCGGGCTGATAGCCACGGTACGGATGATGTCCGCCGCGACGAGGAGTTCGAGACCGAGGAGGATCGCGCGGCCCACCTCCTGCCGGAAGCGGCGGTACACGTGGGACTGGCGCCGCAACAGCCGGCTCGCGGACACGAGAGCGGCTGACCCGACGCCGCCCGCGATCGTCGACACGCCCGCGAGCTCGACGGCACGACCGATCGTTTCGATCACCTGGTTGAGGTTCACGCGTTCACCCCGCGGGCGACCGGGCGACCGCTCACGTCCGTTGGTACGCCGGCCAAGGGTCAGGCACCGGCCGCCGCCAGGTACCCCTCGGTCACCTCGTCCTTGTGCGCCGCGAACGCACCGAGAACCTCGTCCTTCTCCCGCGCGGGCACGTTGAAGGCGTCCAGAGTGCGCGCCAGCTCGGCGGCGACTTCGTCGAACTCCGCCGGAGAGATCCGGAGGTTGCGGTGGGCCTCCTCGAGGCCGAGCGGCGTGCTCCCCGGCCTCGTCGCGGCGAATTCGAAGGGTCCTCCCGCCACGTTGCACACCCACAGCGTGCGCATGAACTTCAGACCCGGCAGCCTGCCGAGATTGTTGGTGTGCCATTCGCGGAGGGCCGGGTTCTCCGACCGCTGACCGACGACGGGGTTCTGCACGACGGCATCGCTGAAGTGGTCGACGACCGCGGCGATGGCGAACACGCCACCAAGTCGTTCATACAGGCTGGACTCGGTCATTGTTCTGCCTCCACTCGTCGGTGCCGCTGTTGATCGCGTGCACAGTGTCCGGCAACCACCTGATAATCGACCTTGCACAATCCTTGGATCACGAAGTGCCGTCCGTGGCTGCCGGCGAGAGCCCGCCGGCCGCGCGACGTTCGCGGCTGGCTCTGGGAGGCGGCAGTGGCAGACCTGCGAGTGCTCGGCCCCGTGCAGGTGTGGGTTGCCCACAAACCGGTCGACGTGGGGCCCGCGAAGCAACGAACGGTCCTGGCGGCGCTGGTGGTCGACGCCGGCCTGCCGGTCGCGACCGAGACGCTGATCGACCGGGTCTGGGGCGAGAACCCGCCGGCCTCGGCGCGGAGCGGGCTGTACAGCTACGTCGCCCGGCTGCGGCTGGCGTTGCGACAAGCCAGCCGCAGCGCGGATCCGCCGCTCCGGCTGGAGTACGTCCCGGGCGGGTACCGGTTGGATGTCGACCGTCATCGGGTCGACCTCCACCGGTTCCGGCATCTGATCGAGCGGGCTCAACGACCCGGAGTCACCGACGAGCAACGGTCTGCCGTGCTGGACGAGGCGAGCCGGCTCTGGCGGGGCGAGGCTCTGGCCGGTCTCCACGGCGAGTGGGCGGCGCGTACCCGGGATGTGCTTGCCCAACAACGGTTGGAGGTCGCGCTGTTGTGGGCGAGATCGCAGCTGCGGCTCGGCCGGGCAACGGCGGTGATCGGCCCGTTGCGCGAGTTGCTGGCCCAGCATCCCCACGTGGAGCCGCTGGCCGTGATGCTGATCGAAGCGCTGTGCCGCGACGACCGTTCGGCGGAGGCGCTGGATCAGTACGCGTCGGTACGTAGTCGCCTCGTCGCGGAACTCGGTGTGGAACCGGGGCCCGAACTGCGCCGGCTGCACCAGGCGATCCTGCGGGGCGGGTTGGCCGGGAAACCGGCCGAGCGGGAGCCGGCGCCCCGACCTCCGGTACCGGCCCAGCTGCCGGTCGACGTGCACGGCTTCACCGGTCGCGCTGCCGAGCTCGCCGAGCTCGACACCGTCCTCGTACCCGGTGAGCAATGGCCGACGGTACGTATCGCCGCGTTGCTGGGTACGGCCGGTGTCGGAAAGACCGCGCTGGCCGTGCGGTGGGCCCATCGCGTAGCCGAGCGCTTCCCCGACGGGCAGCTCCATGTGAACCTGCGGGGATTCGACCAGTCTGGCTCGCCGATGACACCCGCCGAAGCGGTACGCGGGTTCCTGGACGCGTTCGGGGTCCCGCCGGAGCGCCGTCCGGCCGACCTGGCCGCTCAGGTGGGGCTGTACCGGAGTCTCGTCGCCGGTAAGCGGGTTCTGGTCGTGCTCGACAATGCGGCGACCGTCGAACAGGTCCGGCCGTTGCTGCCCGGCTCTCCCGGTTGCGTCGTCCTCGTCACGAGCCGGCACCAGCTCGGCAGTCTCGTCACCGCCGAGGGCGCCCACCTGCTCACGCTCGACCTGCTCGACGTACCGCAGGCTCGGGAGTTGCTTGCCGCCCGTATCGGTGAGGATCGGGTGGCCGCCGAACCGTCGGCCGTCAACGAGATCATCGCGCGGTGCGCGGGGTTGCCCCTCGCGCTGGCTGTCTTCGCCGCCCGCGCGTCCGAGCACCCGTCGTTCGGCTTGGCCGGCCTGGCCGCGCAGTTGCGGGAGGTCCGCGATGAGTTGGACGCCTTCCGCGACACCGATCCGACCGCCGACCTGCGGGCGGTTCTCTCCTGGTCGTACCGGACGGTGGGCCGCGAGGCCGCGGGCCTGTTCCGGTTGCTGGCGCTGCAACCCGGCCCGGACATCGCGGTCGCGGCGGTGGCGAGCCTGGCCGGTGTCCCGGTACATCAGGTCCTGCCGCCGCTCACCGAACTGACCCGCGCTCACCTGGTCGTCGAACAGGTCCCCGGCCGCTATGCGTTCCACGACCTGTTGCGGGCCTATGCCCACGAGCTGGCGCAGCAACACGACGCCGACGCAGACCGACGTTCGGCGCTGCTCCGGGTGCTCGACCATTACCTGCACACGGCCCATGCGGCGGCATCGCACCTCAACCCGCACCGCGACCCCATCGGCCTGGATCCGCCCCACCCCGGCGTCGCGCCCGAGCCCGTCGCCGACCACGAGGACGCCCTGACCTGGTTCGCCGACCACCATCAGAGCCTGCTCGCCAGCATCCGCGTCGCCACCGACGCCGGCTTCGACAGTCACACGTGGGGCATCACCTGGACAGTGGCCAGCTATCTCGACCTCCGAACGCACTGGCAGGACCTGGCCGACATCCAGGGCGCGGCGCTGGCCGCGGTAACCCGCCTGGACGACCGGCCCGGACAGGCCTACGTCCTCCGCATCCTCGGCCGCGCCCACGCCCGCCTGGGCCACCACGATGACGCCGACGCCCACTACCGGCGGTCTTTGACGATGTGCCGGCAGCTCGGCGACCAGACCGGAGAGGCGCACACGCACCTCAACCTCGCCTGGCTGCTCGAGCAGCAACGCGACTATCGGGGTGCGCTCGACCATGCCCGGCGCGCGCATGATCTGTACCGGGCCGCCGATCACCGGGCCGGGCAGGGCAGCGCGCTCAACCAGGTCGGTTGGTACCACGCCCAGCTCGGCGACCACGAAGCGGCGCTCACGCACTGTCTCCAAGCTCTCGAACTGCAGCGCGAGACCGGCCACCGGTACGGGCAGGCCGGCAGCTGGCACAGTCTGGGCTTTGCCCATCACCATCTCGGCCACCACGAGCAGGCGGCCGCCTGCTACGGACACGCCATCGACCTGCATCAGGAGGCCGGCGACCGGTACCGCGAGGCCGAAACGCTCACCCACCTCGCCGACAGCCACCTCGCGGCCGGCGACGTCGCCGCCGCTCGTACCGCGTGGCGGCAGGCCGTCGCCATCCTCGACCAGATCGACCACCCGGACGCCGACCGGGTACGGACGAGACTCGACGACCTGCGGTCCGTCCACGAGGAGCCGGCCGTGGCAGCTAGCGTTCTGAACCGCGCTGGTACCGGGTCCGTAGGTCTTTATGACACCCCACCAACTGTGAGGGGGTAAGGATTCATGTCTACCCAACCCGCCCGCGCGTTCCGCCGCGGACTGCTGGCCGTCGTCGCGGCGAGTGCGGTCGCGGCCCTCGGCTCGGCCGCCGCGCCGGCCTACGCGGCGCCGAAGGACAGCCGGTTCGTCCAGGTCAACGCAGTATCCGACCAACCTGGTGAAGCGGCGATCCTCGACCCGCTGCTGGTCAACCCGTGGGGGTTGGCGCTGTCGCCCACCAGCCCGGTCTGGGCGGCGAACAACGGCACCGGCACCTCGACCCTGTACCGCGGCGGTGGTGGCGGCACACCGTTCAGTAAAGTGGCCCTCGAGGTCACCGTCGTCAACGGCGCCCCCACCGGGCTGGTGTTCAACGGCACGACCAGTTTCCAGGTGCCGACGCCGCTCGGCCCGCGCCCGGCGCCCTTCATCTTCGACAGCCAGACCGGCGACGTCACCGGCTGGAACCCGGCCAACGGGACGACCGCGATCGTGGCCGCCCACTCCGACGGGGCCATCTACACCGGGCTGGCGTTGCTGCAGACCGCCGGTGGTCCGTTCCTGCTGGCGGCCGACTTCCGTCACGCGCGTATCGACGTCTATGACAGCAACTGGAACCCCGTCGACGTCGGATCCGCGTTCACCGACCCGAGCCTGCCGGCTGGCTACGCACCGTTCAACGTGCAGGTGCTCGGCGGTGCGGTGTACGTCAGCTACGCCTTGCAGAGCGAGGGCGGCGAGGAGGAAGTCGCCGGGCACAACCTCGGGTTCGTGGACAAGTACACCGAGTTCGGCCAGGCCGTGACACGCATCGCCAGCCGGGGCAACCTCAACGCGCCATGGGGCCTGGCCATCGCGCCGGCCAGCTTCGGCAGGTACGCCGGCGCGCTGCTGGTCGGCAACTTCGGCGACGGGAAGATCGGCGCGTACACCGACAGCGGCGAATATCTCGGCTTCCTTCGCGACGCCGACAACGACGTCATCGCGATCGACGGCCTCTGGGCGTTGCTGCCCGGCACCGCTGCCAGCGGGGGCACCGATGCGGTCTGGTTCAGCGCCGGCCCCGACGAGGAGACGCACGGACTTCTCGGCGTGCTACGCCCGGCAAGCTGACCGCACCGGACCCCGGTCGACAGTCGAGCAACGACGGTCCGCGCCCACGCGCCGGCCGTCGTTGCTCGTTCCGGGCACCCTGCTCGCCCGGGGCGGCTGGTGGCATGCTCACCACCATGACCGGATCCGATCCGAAGGCGGACCTGCGCGGCTACCTGCAAGCCGCGCGGGAGGCCCTGCTGTGGAAGCTCGAGGACCTTTCGGAGTACGACGTCCGCCGTCCGATGGTGCCGACCGGCACGAACCTGCTGGGACTGGTCAAGCACGTGGCCAGCGTCGAAGCGGGGTACCTCGGCGACACGTTCGGCCGGCCGTTCGACGAGCCACTGCCCTGGCTGGACGACGGCGCCGAACCCAACGCCGACATGTGGGCCACCGCCGAGGAGTCACGGGAACAGATCGTCGACCTGTATCACCGTGTCTGGGCGCATTCGGACGCCACGATCGATACGCTGCCGCTGGACGCAACCGGCCACGTTCCGTGGTGGCCACCTGAGCGGAGCGAGGTCACGCTGCAGCGAATCCTCGTGCACTTGATCGCCGAGACCGACCGGCACGCCGGCCATGCCGACATCATCCGCGAACTCATCGACGGAGCCGCCGGGCTACGCGACGGCAACGAGAACATGCCGCCCGCCGACAGCACGTGGTGGGACAGCTACCGCAGCCGGTTGGAGCGGGTCGCACGCGAGGCCGCCTCGACCTGAGGCATCGAGTACCCCCCGGTCACGGCCGGCGGTTACTCGCGCTCGATCCTTCGCAGCCCGTGCGCGGGCGTCCACCACTCGACGACGAGCATCGTGGCCTGCTCGTTGAGGTGGGTGTGTACGACCTCGGCGACGTCGGCGTGGAAGCGTTCGGCGTCGGGTCCGTCGGTGGTCGGCCCGGCAGCGAGCGCCCGACCGGAGATCTTCGCCTCGCCCGGCCACTGCGCCTCGGAGCCCTCGACCGGGTCGATCGTGGCGCTGTGTAGGGCGAACCGCGGATCCCGTAGAAGATCCGCGCCCTTCCGCGCGCGGGGCATCGAGCCGAAGGCCAGTTCGCCGTCTTCGAAGACCGCCTCGATCCCGGAGATCCGCGGCGATCCGTCGGCACGCAAGGTGGCAATCGTCTTGTGCCGGTGGGCCTCGAACAGCACCCTCACGCGCCGCGCGAACTCCGGTTCTGCCTGTTCGACATCCTGCCACGCTGTCATGCGCCGATGATCGCACCAGTGACAACCGCAGCGGCATCCACGGTGGACGAAGATCCATGAGTTCCGGACGCAGAACGTCCGCAATCACGCTTACGGTAGCGCCATGAGGATCAATCACCAGGTCGTCGTGTTCGACGCGGCCGACCTGAGCACCGAAAGCGGTTTCTGGGCCGCGCTGCTCGGGGGCACCGTCGACGCCGAGGATGACTGGCACATGGTGTTTGTCGACGGCAAACCGCGGGTGGGTGTTCAACTCGCGCCCGACCACGTGGCGCCCGACTGGCCCCACGGAACGCCGCAGCAGCAGATCCACCTCGACCTGTGGGTCGACGACATCGAAGCGGCTCACGACGAGGTCACATCATTCGGTGCCAAGCTTCTGCAGGCGGCCGGTGACAGCAACTCCGCCGACGACTACCAGGTCTATGCGGATCCGGCCGGGCATCCGTTCTGCCTCTGCTGGGTGAAACGCGCGTAGCGGCGTCGATACCCACCACGCGAGCGCGGTCAAGAACTCGCGTCCGGGTCGGAGAGGTCCTTGTCCTCCATCTCCCACGCATGGTCGAGTGTGTGGAATGCCGAGTGTCGGATGAGGAATGGCAGCGTCCACGACCGCATGCGCCGCTCGACCTCCCCGGCGTTGTACGCGCGCATCGCGGCGACGTAGGTCTCCCGATGCTGCCGCAGTCCATCCGGGGTCAGCGCCGCTTCCTCCGGTATCCGTAACCCGACCTTCTTGGCGAAGTCCTCGCTTTCGGTGCGGATGGTGTGGCGGATGATCCGGTTGCGGTCGCGTCCTCCCCCGCGCGGGCCCTTGCGCATCTCCGCCGAGACCCGTGCCGCGACGCCGTCGAAGAACGCCCAGCAGGCCCGCAACAGCGTGATCCCACGCTCGAGCTCGGCCTCGCTCATCGGACCCTGCTCGGTCGCGGAGGGCGAGAAGGAGATGCCCCAGAAGTCGGTCGAGCCGGTGCCGACCTTGTCCTCCACGATCTCGAGGGGTCCGGCGGCGGCGAACTCGCGGGCCATCCCGGCGAGACCCGCGACCGGCCGGTACCGCTCCCGGTAGGACTCGAGCGTCTCCAGGGCGAGTTCGGCGCTCTTCGCACCGCGACTCCACCCGGGCCAGTCGAGGCCGAAGGCCACCGACCGTTTCCCCTTGGGCCCGCGTTCGATGACGGTACGGACAGGCACCACGGTCCGCTTGGCTCTGGTCATGGCCGCAGGGTAGAACGACTTGCGGACGAAATGCGTCCGGATTGCGGCACCGGCCGATCGTGTACGCGGTCGCCGCTACGCCGCCGCCTTCCAGCGGTACGTACGGGACAAGGAGGTGACCCGGAAGCCGGCGCCGACGTAGAGGGCGCGGGCGATGTCGGTCTCATAGCCGACCTTCAGGCGGCGGGCGCCGCGGAGTGCGAGTCGCTGCAGGCCCTCGGTCAGCAACGCGCGAGCCAACCCCCGCCGCTGGTACGCGTCCTCCACTCGCATCGGCTCGACGAGACCGACCTGGGTCACCGGGTCGTACCAGAAAAGGGCGTACCCGGCGACCTCGCCGTCCGGCGCCCGGATGGCCAGATCCAGCGAGGGGTCGTACAGCGAGCACTGGTCCAGCCGGGCCTGCACGTCGGCGCCGTTGCGCTTGCGCATGGGATGCGGCAACCCCGCCTCCCGCCGGCGGTCCACCAGCGTGAATCCGCTGGCGACGGCGGCGACCTCGGGACGGCTGCCGGCCTCCATCCAGCAGGTACCCGAACTGTCCCCGGCCGCGTCGAAGCCGTACGCAGTCAACAGATGCCGCAACTCCACGTCGTCCTCGCTGACCAGCGTTTCGACCTCCGCCAGCCCCAACGTATCGACCAGGTCCAACCCGCGGGCCACGACCACTTCGGGCGGAACGGCCGGCACCGATCCGGTCGTGATCGGATCGCACCCCCAGGCATGGCCCCACTCGGTCAGGATCACCGCGGCGACCGGCCCATCGTCGTCAACCCAGAACAGCTGCTCGACCTCGTCGGAGCGGCGGGGCCGACGCCACCACCACTGCAGGTCGGCCGCCTCCCAGAAACCGGCCCACGGGTCCGCCAACCGGATGCGGTGCAACAGCTCGGTGACCAGCGCGACGCAGTCCAGACCCGAAACCCGCACCTCCCGCACCGTCACGCGCCGATCCTATGACCGGCGGGCATGCGGCTCCCCGCCGGATCCGTGTGGCCGGGTCTTCCCGGAATGGCCGGACCGGTGCCCGCGACTACACTCGGCCCGTGGCGAATCCCCCAGGTCCCCAGGCGGTCCAGGTAGGCGTTCTGCTTGCGCGACAACCGCATGACCTCGGCGAGTGGCTGGCCGACGGAGCGGCGTTCGACGCGGCGGGCGCCGCCGCGCTGTGGATCGATGTCGTCGCCGCGCCGGCGCGGGATCCACTGACCCTGGCGGCGGCGCTGGCCGCGGTCACCGCCCGATCCCTGCTCGTCGCAACGGTACCGGCGGCAGAACCGGCGGGAACTCACGGCAACACGCTCGCCACCGTCGGACGGCTCAGCCGCGGCCGCCTCCGGATCGTCACCGACAGCACCCCACGAGGCGGTACCGACGCCGGCCACGGCATCGCGGCGTTCCGCCGGGTACCCGGCCAACCGGACACGTACGAGCACACGGGCCGGCCGGACCAGACCGAACGCTGGGTTGCGGCACCGTCACCGAGCAGCCGCGCCCACTGGCAGACCACCCTCGCCGAGGCCGCCGGACAAGGCATCCACGGGCTGCTCGTACCCGCCGACCCACGCTTGCTCGACCTCCTGCGCAACCCCGACGACCCGGGTCCACGTCGCGACCTTCAGCTCGCCCAGGGCTGAGTCAGCACGCTGTCGACTTACGTCGATAGGGTTTAGTATCGCCCTTGTCCACGATGTGCCGATGAGCGGCCGCGAACCTGGTCGAGGGCGTAGCCCCGCGGTCGGCGACGAAAGGAGACGGCCGTGGAGGTCACCCGGCGACAGTTCCTCCAGTTGGGCGCCGCGGGGACGGGAGCTTTGGGCATCTCGCCGCTCGGATTCGACGTCGTCCCGGCCACCCGGGTCAAGCAGGACCTGCGCATCGAAGGGGCGTCCGTCTCACACTCCGTATGCCCGTACTGCGCGGTGGGTTGTGCGCTTGTCGCGTACACCAAGAAAGCGCCGAACGGCGACGTGCAGCTGCTGCAGATCGAGGGCGATCCAGATAGCCCGGTCAACGAGGGCCGTCTGTGCCCGAAGGGTGCCTCGGCGTTGCAGCTTGCCGTCTCGCGCCGCCGCATCGAGGGGCCGCTCTACCGCCAGCCCGGCGCCGCCGAGTGGCAGCGCGTCTCGTGGGACTTCGCCCTCGACAAGCTCGCGCGCAACATCAAGGCGTCGCGTGACCGTACGTTCGTGACGACGGACGGTAACGGCAACGTCGTGAACCGCTGCGAGGGCATCGCGTTCGCCGGCGGTGCCGCGTTCAGCTCCGAAGAGGGGTACCTCGCCACGAAGCTGATGCGCGGCCTCGGGATCGTCCATCTGGAGCAACAGGCCCGCGTTTGACACGGTCCCACGGTGGTCAGTTTGGCCGCCTCGTTTGGCCGCGGAGCCATGACCAACCACTGGCGTGACATCCGGCACGCCGACCTCATCCTGATCAACGGAGCAAACCCGGCCGAGGCCCATCCCGTGGGCTTCCAGTGGATGATGCGGGCGAAGCTCGATCGGGGCGCCAAGATGGTGCACGCCGATCCCCGGTTCACGCGGACCTCCGCGGTCGCCGACAAGTACCTGCGGATCCGCACCGGCACCGACGTCGCGTACTTCGGCGGGCTGATCAACTACGTCCTGCAGAACAACCTGCACCACGCGGAGTACGTCCAGTTCGCCACGAACGCAGGCTTCGTCATCAAGGAGGGGTACGCCTTCCACGACGGGCTCTTCAACGGGTACAACGCGCAGACGCAGACGTACAACGTCGCGGAATGGGCGTACGAGACCAGCCCCGACGGCTTCGCCACGGTGAACATCGAGCACCCGCGCTCGGTCCTCAACCTCATGCGCGCGCACTACAGCCGGTACACGCCGGAGATGGTGGAGCGGATCACGGGCATCCCGCGGGCCGAGTTCCTGGAGGTGGCCAAGCTGGTCGGCGAGACGGGCCGGCCCGACAAGGTGATGACGATCGTCTATGCCGTCGGCCTCACGCACCACACGACCGGTGTCCAGCTCATCCGCTCCGGCGCGCTGCTCCAACTCCTGCTGGGCAACATGGGCCGGCCGGGCGGCGGTATGAACGCGGAGCGTGGCCACGCCAACATCCAGGGCAACACCGATCACGCGATCTCGTGGGACATCCTGCCCGGCTACCTGCGAATCCCGGCGCCGGGCCAGCGGAACCTCGCCGACTACGTCACCCGCAGCGCGGCCAAACAGCTGCGCCCCAACTCGCTGAACTTCTTCGGCGCCAACTACCGCAAGTTCATGGTGAGCCTGTTGAAGGCCTGGTACGGAGACGCCGCGACCGCGGCCAACGAGTTCGCCTTCGACTACCTGCCCAAGCCGGCGTCGGACGCGTCCTGGCTCTCGATCTTCGACCAGGCACTGCGCGGCAAGATGGAAGGCCTCATGTTGTCGGGCATGACGGCGACCAGCATCGGGCCCGACTCCAACCAGGTGTTGCAGGCGCTCTCGAACCTCAAGTGGCTCTGCGTGATGGACGCCTTCGCCACCACGAGTTCGGAGTTCTGGCGCGCCCCCGGCATCGAGTCGAACACCTTACAGACCGAGGTGCTCCTGCTCCCCGCCACACACTGGATCGAGAAGGACGGCTCGTTCACCAACAGCGGGCGATGGGTGCAGTGGAAGGAGCAGGTCCTGCCGCCGCAGGGCGAAGCCCGCCACGACCACTGGATCCTGGCCGAGGTCTTCCAACGGGTACGCGACCTCTACCGGCAGCAGAGTGGCGCGTTCCCCGACCCGGTCCTGCAACTCGCGCTGCCGTACCGGGATGCGCGCCGGCCCGAACTGGACGAGATCGCCCAGGAGATCAACGGTCGGGACCTGACCACGGGCGAACGGTTGACGACGTTCGCCTCGCTGAAGGACGACGGCACCACGACCGCCGGAGACTGGATCTACACCGGGCACTACCCGCCGAGCGGCAACCTCGCCAAGCGGCGGGACGGTGTCCAGGACCCGGCGAAGAACGACCCGACGGGCATGGGGTTCTACCCGAACTGGGCCTGGAGCTGGCCGGCCAACCGGCGGGTGCTGTACAACCGTGCGTCGGCCGACCCGCTGGGCCGTCCATGGGATCCGCGCCGACCGGGCATCCAGTGGGATGCGGCGGCCGGCAAGTGGGTGGGCGACGTGCCCGACTACCCGGCCACCGCCGATCCGAGCAAGCCCGAGTCACCGTTGCCGTTCATCATGACCGGTGAGGGTACGGGTCGCCTGTTCAGCAACGGCGTCGCCGACGGACCTTTCCCGGAACACTACGAGCCGGTCGAGTCACCCATCGACAATCCGCTGCACCCGGCCGTGTCGACCACGCCGGTGGCGTTCCGGTACGACGAGCGGGCCGGGCGCAGCAACCGGTTCGGCACGTCGGCGGAGTTCCCGTACGTCGCCACGTCGTACCGGCTGACCGAGCACGAGCACTACGTCACGCAGCACATCGACCAGTTGGTCCAACTCCAGCCGGAGGCGTTCGTCGAGGTGCCGGCGGAGCTCGCCCGCGAGAAGGGCATCGAGAACGGTGACTGGGTACGGGTCTCGTCGAAGCGCGGGAAGCTGGAGGTCCGGGCAGTCGTGACGAAACGCCTCGGGCCGCTCACCGTGGACGGCAAGAAGGTGTACCAGATCGGCATCCCGATCCACTGGGGCTTCGTCGGCATCAACGCGGGACAGCACT
>Ga0114129_10009259_pt1 | contig 14044 bp, 11 predicted proteins | sample RhiMetdeltSRZDD1_FD_80071 | JGI IMG/M metagenome (GOLD analysis project Ga0114129, IMG submission 80071) | Populus rhizosphere microbial communities from Tennessee, USA - Rhizosphere MetaG P. deltoides SRZDD1 (version 2) (version 2) | ecosystem: Host-associated > Plants > Roots > Rhizosphere >... | reverse complement strand
TGCGATTACTCAGGCTCGCGCCGGGTTCCCGCTGCACCGTGGGCGAGACGCCGGCAATCTTCGAGACGCGATCGGCGATGTAATCACAGCGCGTCACCCACTCTTTCCACTCGGCGGCATGATCGCGCGCGACCCACCGCTCGACGGCGACCAGCATACCGACGATTTCCTCGCGGCCGACTTTCATGGCTCGCGCGTAGCCGTGATGCGGCGCGCTGTGCACCCAGGCCGCCTGCACGAGATCCTTGCGTCCGATCAACAGCCCCGCGCTTTGCGGCCCGCGGATGTACTTGCCGCCGCTATAGGCCACGAGCGTCGCGCCCCGCTGCAAGTGGACGTTCGGAATCGTCAGGATCTCGGCCGCGGCGTCCACGAGCACGGGGATGCCATGCGGCCTCGCCATCTTGCAGATCACTTCGGTCGACATCGGCCCGGTGTCGTTTCGCGGTCCCGCGAAGATGTAGATCATCGCGGTCTTCGGCCCGATCGCCAGCTGCAGCGCCTCCGGCGTGTCGACCTCGATGATCGTGACGCCCACCGCGCGAATCGCCGCGTCGTAGACGTTGCGCGAGTGCGTCGGGATGATGACTTCGTCCTTGGCAAAGCCTTCGAGATTTGGAATGCGGACGTGCAAATCCGGGTTGCCGCCCGCGACGCAGGCGGCGGTCGCGTGCGACATCGCTGCCGCACAGCCGGAGCTGACCATGGCCCACTCAGCGCCGGTCAGCTCGGCGAGGCGCTTGCCGGCCGCCGCCATCACCTCGTCGATCTGTGCGTGTTGCTGGTTGGCGGCGGTTTTTGCCGCACGAACCTCCGGCAGCTCGATCGATCCGCCGATGATGGTCAACGTCCCGCGACAGTTGATCAGGGGCCGGACCCCAATCGACTGGTAGACGTTGGGTTCCGTGACCGCCGCTTGCCCACCGAAGCTCGAGGAAGCGGCCGCGAGCGAAGGTGGGAGCAGGCCGGCCAGCCGAAACAGTTCGCGGCGGCTGAACATATCGCCCTCCTAATTCTTGACCTCGGTCCACAACGGCCTCGAGATCCCGTTGAGATCCCAGACCACGCGGCCGGCCTTGACCGTCAGCTCGCACTCGAGTTTCTGATCGCCGATCAACTTCCCGCCCTGCGTGTCGACGAATCCGAATTTGCCGCGGCGGATGTTCAGCACCGCGATGTCGGCTTCGGCGCCGACGGCGAGGTGTCCCAGATCGGTGCGCTTGATGACTTCGGCTGCGCGCGAGGTGTTGCCCTTGATCACATCCGCGAGCGGCATGCCCAGGTTCAGGAATTTCGACATCGTGTTGAGGATGTCCTTCATGCCGCTGTTCTGACTCCCGATGTGAAGATCGGTGCTGATCACATCGGGATGAAATCCCTGCTGCATCGCGGGGACCGCCTGCCGGAAGAGAAAGCTGCCGCCGCCGTGCCCGGCGTCGAAGATGATGCCGCGCTTTCGTGCCGCCCAGACGAACGGACGCACTTTCCCGCTCTTGTCGACAATGGGGATGCGGCCGCCAACCTGTGCGTAGGTATGCGTGAGGATGTCGCCGGGCCGCAGGTGCTTCATCAGCAGGTCTTCGAGCGACAGCGGCGGCGTGTGGCCGCCGAAGTCGACCATCACCGGCACGTTGGTCTCGCGGCCGGCGGCCACCGCGCGGATCACGGGATCCCACTCCGGACCGCTGTAGTGCGCGACCTTGACCCCGACGATGACGCCGGGGTGCTGGCGGATCCGCATCGCCGTGAGCTTCGCATCCATGTCGGACAGGTTCTGTTCAACCGGGCCGCCTCGCATGCCCGAGCCGACGATATTGAGGAACGACAGCACGCGCGTTTGCGAGCGGTCGATCACTTGCTCCTTGAACCTTGGAAAACTTCGCCATCCCGCGCCGCCGACATCAACCAGCGTCGTCTGTCCGCTTCGAAACGAATGGCTGTCGGGTTGCACCGCGCTGTAGCCGTCGCTGTACTGCGACTCTTCGTCGTGACCCCAGAACACGTGGGCGTGGATGTCGATCAGCCCCGGCGTCACATAGAAGCCGGCGGCGTCCGCGACCTCGCGGGCGCGCTCGCGGGCGATGGTGCCGGCCACCAGGGCCACTTTCCCGCCGGTGACGGCGACATCCATGACGGCGTTGACCCCGTTGCGGGGGTCGATGAGATGCCCGCCCTTGATCAGCAGATCGAATTCTGTTTTCTGGGCCTCGAGCGGCGAAGCCGCGATCGCTGCGAAGACGACGCATGCGACGAAGGGTGCCTGGCGCATTTGGCGCCTACCATCCTCCAGCCGCGCGCCCGAGTCAAGAAAAAGGGTAGGATCTCGCGTCGCCATGCTGCGCAGAGACTTCGTCCGGCTGATCGCGGCGTCTCCGTTCGCCGCGCGCTTCCAAACGTCTTCGCCGCTGCCCAGACTGCGAGCCGTGTCCGCCTACCAGAGCGCGCCGGCGCCTGGCATGCCGGGGCCGTATCCGGGCCGCGTGGTGGCGGTCCGATCCGACACCTGCGTCGACACCTCGACGGGCGCGGCCAATGACGATGTGGTACGGGAGATGATGGCGCGGGGCATGCGCTCGCTGACCGGCGCGCGCACGACGCGTGATGCGTGGCGGCGCTTCTTCACTCCGTCCGACATCGTCGGCCTCAAGGTCAACTGCGGCGGCTACCCGCATTGCGTGTCCGCGTACGAAATCGTCGCCGAGATCGTCCGTCAACTCACCGCACTCGGCATACCGGAGACGCAGATCTACGTCTACGAGCGCTTTCAAAACCAGATGGACGAAGTGAACTACGCTCCGCACTTGCCGCCGGGCGTTCAGATCGTGGCGGCCGAGCGCGCCAACCGGAACGTCGACAACGCCGGCTACGACCCTGCCGTCTATCTGGAGGCCGATCTATTCGGCGAAGACGATACGCGATCCAACATGATGCGGCTCGTCTCGCAACGCCTGACCAAAATCATCAACATCCCGAACATGAAGGACCACGGCGCCACCGGCGTGACGGGATGCCTGAAGAACATCGCCTACGGCAGTTTTTCGAACGTGGCTCGCACGCATCAGAACGGCAAATCTCACACTTACTCCATCGTCGGCGCGCTCGCCTCGATCGAGCCGCTCCGCTCTCGAACCGTGCTGCAGATCATGGACGGTCTGCGCGGTGTGTGGCATGGCGGTCCGTTCGCGCGAACGACGAAATACGTGTTCTATCCGAAGCAGATCATGTTCGGCACCGACCCGGTGGCGATCGATCGACTGTTACTCGACATCATCGAGAAGGAGCGCCGCGCGCACGGGGCGATCTCGATCTGGGATCGATCGCCCGCGTCGCTGAAGGTCGACGATGGCCGCGCGCGTGATGCCGATCCGAACGTCAACATCATCATCCGCGAGCCCGGACATGTGGAGTTCGCCGCCACGCTCGGCCTCGGCACCTACGACCGCGCGCGAATCAAAGTGCAGAACCTCACGGTGTGAAATCGCTCCTCCTCCTCTTCTGTGTCTATTCGGCGGGCGGCAGTGAGGTCACAGCCACGCTCGCAGCTGCCGGAATCACCCGCATCTGTGCCGAGGCGGATCTGGCGTCGCGGGAGTCCCTGCCGGTTCCCGGCATCACCGCGCGTGCCAACCTGGCTTCTCCCACGCGAATTCCATGGATCGTGGCCAACGGCTGGCGCGTCATCAGAAATCCGAAGAGCAAGTACGTCTACGAACTGCCGGCCGGCAAGGCCGCGCTCGCCGCCGCTGAAGCGCACGCGTATGGCGCGGACGCCGCATTGAAGATCGATCCCTCCGACGCCGGAGCACTCGGTGCGATGCTGACGTTTCTCGAAGGACTCCCCGCGCTCGACTTGCCGATCGTTGCGGATCTGGCGGTGGTTGACGATGGCTCGGCGGTGACGGGCGAGGTGATGAACCTGCTCGCTCGACGCAACCTGCTGTATCAGATCGTGCCGGCGCCGTCGCCGCGGTTTCGGATCACCGTTGCCATCGGCAGTCCTCAGTACCCGCGCGAAGAAGCCGCCGATCCAAGCGCGTTCGCACTGAAGATTCGCCGCCAGCTCACCGATGATCAGCGCACGGTGCGTGTGTTCGGCAGCGAAACGGTGATTTGCCGGTTGACCGGCGATGAGCGACAACTCAGATTGCACCTGATCAACTATGGCGGCCGCGACATCGAAGGATTGCGGATTCGGCTGCGTGGAAGCTATGCGAGCGGCGCGGCCCACGTCTTGGGCGTAGGCCGACAGGAGCTGCAGGATCACGTCGTGGCCAGTGGTTCGACCGAGTTCTCCGTTCCACGGCTGACCACGTATGCGGTTGTCGATCTCGCGAGAACTGCACCCTAGAGCCGTCCGTGAAACGGTCCATCGCTTCATCCGTCCTCTTCATGGCCATCGCGGCCGCGGCGTGTGGGGAATCGCCCACGGCAACGTCGGCCGCCAGGGTTGATCCGCTGTTCGCGACGTGGAACCGGCCGGACTCACCGGGCTGTGGGGTCGGAGTCAGCCGAAACGGCGCGGTCGTCTACGAGCACGGTTACGGAATGGCGAGCCTTGAACGCAAGGTGCCGATCACATCCTCCACCGTGTTCCCTCTGGCGTCGATTACGAAGGCATTTACGGCCATGAGTGTCCTGCTGGCGGCCGAACGGGGGCTGCTGGCATTGGACGACGACGTGTCGAAGTACGTCCCTGATTGGTCCAATCGCGAACAGCGCATCACCATCGGGCACGTGCTCACTCATACGAGCGGGCTTCGCGACGCCTATCTTTTGCAGGGCTGGGCGCCGAACATCGGCAATTCGACCGACGCGTTCATCAAGATCCTGTCGCGTCAGCGCGGCCTGAATTCCGTGCCCGGCGCCGAATACCAGTACAACAACGGCGGCTACTTGCTGCTCGGCAGAATCCTGGAGCGGGCGAGCGGTCAGACACTCGGCGCCTTTGCCGATGCCAACCTCTTCAAGCCCCTCGGTATGACGGGCGCCTACTTCAGTGGCGATCCCGTCAGGACGGCTCCGGATCACGCGTCGGGCTATTCGCCGCAGGTGAACGGCTGGCGTCTCTTGCCGGAAAGCTCAGGCTACGCCGGTAACGCGGGAATGATGTCGAGCGTGCGGGATCTCCTGCTCTGGGCGAACAACTTTGCCGACGCGCGCGTCGGTACGCCGGCGCTCCTCGCGCGCATGCAGACGGCAACCGTGTTGACCGGCGGCCAGGCAACCCAGAGCGGGATGGGGTTCGGCCTTGGCGACTATCGAGGTGCGCGCACGGTCCGCGCGGCTGGAGGTGATGTCGGAGTCGCCACGGAACTCGTCATGTTTCCCGATCACAAGGGCGCCATCGCGGTGCTGTGCAACATGGATTCGGCCGTGATGGGTGGATTGGCAACGGTCAACGCAGAGGATTTGGCAAAACGCGTGGCCGATATCTTCCTCGAGGATGTTCTCGAACCACGCCCGCCGGGCACCAGCGCGTCGTCAAGCGCCGGCACGCCGCCACCGCCTCCGGTGAACCTGTCGGCGGACGAACTGGCCGGCAGGACCGGGCTCTACCGCTTTGGATCGGACGAGAACTACATCGTGTCGATGTCGGTCCGCGACGGCAAGCTCACGCTGCGGGATTTCTACGGCGACAACTACGACATGCCGGTGACGCCCATCAGTCGAAGCCGCGTCCTGATTGCCGGCACCACCCCGCTCGAGTTCGCGCCGGCCGAAGCCGGCCGGCCTCGAGCGTGGCATCTCATCGACGGCGAAGGACGGCGACTGATTGAGCTTCCGCTGATGAAGTTCGATACTTCGAAGGCGGATCTCGAATCGTTCGCCGGCCATTACAGAAGCGACGAACTGGACGTCACCTACACCGTTGCGGTGCGGGATTCGAGCCTCGTCGTTCAATCTTCGACACTGCATCCCGTTTTCAAGGACGCCTTCGTCGGCGACTATCTGGGCACCGTCCGGTTCCTGCGCGATGCGCGAGGGGCGGTTACGGCGTTCACGCTGAATAGGAAGAGCGCACGGGGTGTGCGCTTCGAACGGACTTCACAACTTCGCTAGGACGTTCTCGAGAAACACTCGATTCGCCCGCGCATTCGCCATCGTCTCTTCGGCGGTTGCGCCGACCTTGCAACACTCGACCATGATCGGCCCATCGAAGCCGGCGGCTTTGAGCACGGCAAAGACTCCTTCGAAGTTCACCTTGCCCGCGCCGAACTGAATCATCACGTCGCCTCGCGGCGCAGCGCAGTCCTTGGCGCAGAAGCCGGTGACGTGCCGGGCCACAGGCTTCAATTCCTCAATCGGATCCTTGCCGGTGTAGTAAATGATGTTGCCCGCGTCATACCAAATCTTGAAGTTGGGATGCTGCACCGCCTTGATCGCGGCAACGATCTCGCCGGCAGCACCGCTGCTGCCGCCGTGCGGCTTCATGACCAGTTTGATCGTGCGTTCCTGGGCGTACGCCGCGGCGTCGCCCATGACGCGATAGTAGTGCTCGTACTCCTCCGGTCTCTCCACACCGAACGTGAGCACGTAGGTCAGCCCCAGCCCGCGTGCATTGTCGATTTGCGTCCGCGCCTCTTGCTTCGACTGCTCGAGCGGAATATCGTGCCGCGTCCGCAGCGCACCCATGTTGGCGTGCAGGCCGCTGGCGACAAGGCGCTGTTTCAGTCTGTCCAGGTACTCTGGTGACGCGTCGGCGCCGATGAACGGCTCATCCTTGGTGCGCGTCAAGAGACCGACGGTGTCGTATCCGGCCGCTTTGATCTGCTTGAGCGCATCGTCAAAACTCCAGGACGTCCAGGGCCGGTTGAAACAGCCCATTCGCCAGCGTACGGTACTGCGCTGCACCACGATCGAGACGGGCAGCGCCAGGGCTGCCTGTTGAAGGAACTCACGCCTGTTCATCGCGGCACCGCGCCGATGCTATCATCGCCTCCGCCTTGGAGTCATGGAGATAGAAGCGTGAGGTCGACTTTGTGCGGGGCCGCGCTCGTGTTAATGGTGCTCCACGCTGCGCTCGTCGCAGGCCAAGCTGGGAGCACGCTCCGTTCAACGAGCGGCCAACCATCCGTCGCTGAGTTCTCCGATGGGCGGACGCTCGTTGTCTTCGCGCATCAAGACGACGATCTGCTCTGGATGCTGCCCTTCTGGCCGGTCGCGGATAAGTTTCTTCTTGCCGCGTACCCAGCGGCGCCAATGTTTGACGAGCTCATCAACAGCTTCCCGCCGCGGCTGAACTATCGCGCGCGGTGGACCCCGATCTGGAGCTCGGTCGACAACGACATTTGGGCCGAGATCTTCACCGATCGATGCAAGCGTGCGCCGATCGTCACGTTGGCGTCCATGAAGGCCCACCTCCGTCCCTTCTTTGCCGCTCCGATTAGGCGCGTCGTCACCCACAACAATTGGGGCGAGTACGGGCACGCACAACACCGCCTCGTCAACATCGCCGTCAGGCAACTCGCGGTCGAAACCGGTCTCGACGTGTGGTCGCTGGGTACCCGCATGCCGGCCGAGGCGCGAGAACAGTCCCAGTACGTTGATGTGGCTCGTGAGCTTGGACTTCCGACCATCGAAGGATTCTTCGACGCCGGCCTCTTTCGTGACGTGCGTGCCGCCTACCTGGCTCACATTCCGAACGCGTCGACGCCGGAGCTGACGGCCAAGTTTCGGGCGTGGTGGCCGACGCTGTGGACGTGGTCTGATCAGCCGGAGGCCTTTCCAATGGGTTGGCGGCCGTTCGTCAAGCTGGTCGACAAGGGCGTTGACCTGACGGCCGGAAACAGGGTCATGCGCCGGATTGAAGAGGAAATCGCGGTTGCCAACGATTGCCTGACGAATCCGACGATTTCAAAACCTGATTGGTGAAGGCCAAATATCCTGGAGGAATGATGACGACTGACATTCGGAACGGCTTCGTGGCTGGAATGGTTGTGGCGGCGTGTTCCATCTCGATCAGCGGACAGGCGCCGGCGCAGCCGGCCCCCACGGCAGATATCGTGGTGGCGAATCCGACCTACACCAGCATCCTGATGGAAATCGACGTCAACAAACCGGCGGCCGAGGTGTGGAAACGCGTCGGCAAGTACTGCGATATCGCCGAGTGGCTGCAGATCGCGGCCGGATGCAAGATTATCGCGGGCACAGACGGCGAAGTCGGTGCGGTGCGCTCGGTGGTCAGCGAAGTGCTCGTCGGCAAAACCGAATTGTCGTACACCTACACGCAGCCGGTACGCGCCGGCCGGCCGTACAACCTCTATCACGGCACGCTCGAGGCCAGGCCCGTGACCGCGACCACGTCGAAACTCGTTTACACGTTGATGTTCGACAACTCGATGCTGCCGGACGCTGCGGCGCGCGACAAGGACATCGCGTCGCGCCGGGCCACCTTCATGCGCGCGTTGACCAACATGAAGACGCTCGCCGAAGGCGGAACGCTGCCGCCGAAGTAGCCGGTCCGGTTGTCAATTCAACCGAAACGCGTAAAGGATGTCGCCCGCGGCGACGAGAATGTGCTGTTTGCCGTCGAGTAAATAGGTTTGCGGCGCGTTGGTGACGTTGCCGAGACGCGCATTCCACAGCGGCGTGCCGGTGTTGGCGTCAAAGGCGACGAGATTGCCCGAACCGTCGCCGGCAAACAACAATCCGCCGGCGGTGGTGAGCATGCCCGTGGCACCGCCGCCATGAAGCTGGTGCCGCCACGCAATGCGGCCCGTCTTCGGATCGATCGCCGTCACGAAGTTGCCGAAGTTGCCGACGCCCGACGCCTGCCTGCCGCCAAGCCCCATCGACCCTCGAGGATCCGGATCGATCAGGTAGGTGATTGAGAGGGCGTTGTTCTCGGGAACATAGAAGAGACCGGTATCGGGCGAATACGCCGGCGGTGGCCAGTTGGTGATGCTGCCGTTGACAATCGCGCCCGGAATGGTCGCGACCTTTTCGGGATTGAGCACGGGCCGGCCCTGTTTATCCAGACCGCTCGCCCAGTTGGCGTAGCTGCCGAATTTCGTGGTGGCCACGTGTTCGCCCGTCACTCGATCGACCGTAAAGAAGTATCCGTTGCGCGCGGCGGTCGAGACCAGCTTGCGTGGCTTGCCGTCGATCACCGCGTCGACGAGCACAGGGGTCTGGGCGGAATCCCAATCGTGCATGTCGCGCGGCGAGGTCTGGTAGTACCACGACATCTTGCCGGTGTCGACGTTGACGGCGATGAGCGAGCAGGTGAAGAGCCCCACGCTCTTGCCGCGTCCGGAGACGGTGTAGGCCGGCGTCGGATTGCCCGTGCCGAAGATGTAGTTTCTCGTTTCAGGATCGAAGACGCCGGGCACCCATACCTGGGCGCCGCCGTGCCGCGCCGCCTCGAGACTCGGCCAGGTGTCGAGACCGGGATCGCCCGGGTTCATCGGCACGGTGTAGAAGATCCACTGGCGCTTGCCCGTCTCGGGATCGTACGACTGGAGAAACCCCGGCATGTCGAGATCGTTGCCGGTGCCGACGATCACGTGGTTGTCGATGATGATCGGCGCCATCGACGAGAAGTACTGCTGGTCGAAGTCCGAGATCTCGACCTTCCATTGTTCCTGTCCGGTGCGCGCGTCGAGCTTGACCAGGTAGTTGTCGTGAAACTCGGTGAAGATGAAATTGCGCCACATGCCGACACCACGATGGCCGGTATGCGTGCCGCCGCGCGTCTTCCAGTAGTACTGCCAGAGGATCGATCCGTCGCGCGCATCCACGGCCCACACGTTGTCGGGAGATGTCGGATACAACACGCCGTCGACCATCACGATCGAGCCGCGGAAACTCGGCGGACCGCCGCTGTTGTACTCGCCGGAGCCAAGGCCGCTGACAATGAACGGAATGGCCGCGGCCCCGCCGCCCCCGCCAAAGCCGCCGCGTCCGCCGCCGCCCTGGCCGCTGCGGCCGCTCGCGCCGGTGCCTTCGGTGAATCCGCGCCCCACCCACGCGAGCGAGAGGTTTTTGACGTTGCCCTTGTTGATCTGCTTGAGACCGCTGTAGCGGCGGCCCGTCAGATCGCCCGAATACGTGGGCCATGAATCGGTCGAGGGCTGCAACAGCGAGGCCGGATCGAGGCCGCGGCCTTGCGCAATCAGCAGGGCGGGCAGCAGCACGAGCACAGCGAGCACGAATTTGATCGATTTCATGATCGTCATTTCAGCGTCGCCAGATACGCGGTCACATTGTGCATGTCGCGATCGGTCAGCTCCAGCACCAGCCGCCGATGCGGCTCGAGCGGGTCGTTGATCTCGACCTTCGGCACCGCCCCGGCGCGGGCGATGGTGCGGCGCACACCATCTTCCTGCACGAGCGTCACGAGGAAGTCGTCGATGCGAACCAGGCGGCCCGTGATCGGCGCACCTCCCGGCGGCGTGACGGTGACGCGCCGTTCCCTGGAGCCGCCGCCCGAGACCCACAGGTTCTGCAGCGCGCGCGGATCGCTCACGCGCGTGGCAATGCCCTGAAGATTGCCGCTCGCCGAGTGACACTTGCCGCACGCCCGCGCGAAATACACCTGGCCCGCCGACGCATCGCCGACGAGCACGTTCAACTCGAATGGTTTATCGGGTTCGGGCGGCCGGCCCTGGCGTCCGGCCTGGCCCATCACGCTGTGAATGTATTCCGCGATCGCGAGGACGTCGGCATCGGGCAGGTTCTTCAGCGCGGGCATGGTGCCGATGGCGCCCTGACGTCCGTTGCGCACGACCTCGCCGATCTTTTCGCCCTTTTCGTCGGTGAGCACGATCTCGGATCGCAGCAGATTGGGTCCGCCCTGATCACCGCCGCGCAGATCCGGACCGTGACACCCGGTGCAGGCCACGCCGTACAAGCCGCGGCCGCGCGCGATCACGGCAGGATCGCCGGGCGGCCGCTGTTGTTGCGGAAAATTTGCCCGGCCTTGTGCCATCGCCGCCTCTACCGCGACGGCGGCCACCAACACCAGCATCAGCATCGAGCGCGAACGCATAGAGGGTTGCATCCTAGGAGCGGACCTGGTGGTTGTCAAGTATCATCGGCCGCCAGTGATGCGTTATCGCCGTTGTGCTCGACTCGATTGGGACCTCGCCGAGATCGGTTACGGCATGTGGGGGATGGGCGGCTGGACCGGATCGGACGACACCGAATCCGCCAGGTCGCTCGATCGCGCCGTCGCGCTCGGCTGCAATTTCTTTGACACCGCCCTGGCCTACGGAGACGGCAAGAGCGAACGGCTGCTTGGCCAGATGCTCGAGCGTCACCGGTCGGTACGGCTCTACATCGCGACGAAAGTCCCTCCCCTCAACCGGCAATGGCCCGGTCGCGCCACCACGCCGGTCGATCAGGTCTTTCCATACGACCACGTGATGCACAGCGCTCACACCAGCCTGTTGAACATCGGCGCCGACGCGATCGATCTGCTGCAGCTGCACGTGTGGGACGATGCGTGGACCGGCGACGGCGGATGGCAGCGCGCCGCCGAAGAGTTGAAGCGCGCCGGTGTCATCCGCGCCTTTGGCATCAGCGTCAACCGGTGGGAGCCGCACAACGTATTGCGCGCGCTCGACACCGGCCTGGTCGATGCGGTGCAGGTTGTCTACAACATTTTCGATCAGGCGCCGGCCGATGTGTTGTTTCCCGCGTGCGAGCGCCACGGCGCCGCCGTGATCGCGCGCGTGCCGTTTGACGAAGGCAGTCTCACCGGCGCGCTGACCAGGCAGACGCGCTGGCCCGACGGTGATTTTCGCAACATGTATTTCGCCGCGCCGAATCTCGCACTGACGCTCGATCGCGTCGATCGATTGCAGCAGGTGGCCGGCGGCTGGGGCCTGTCGCTGCCCGACCTCGCCTTGCGATTCATCCTCGCGCATCCCGCCGTCACGACCACGATTCCAGGGATGCGCCGCCTCGATCATGTCGAATCGAACCTGGCCGCGTCCGACGCGGGGCGGCTCGATGCGGCACGTCTCGACGTCCTGCGCGAATTCCGGTGGGACCGGCAGCCCGACTCGCGATCCTGACGCGGCATCAGTTGCGCAACAGGAGCTTACTCACGCAGCGCAAAGGCAAACAACGAGTTGCCCGAGATCACGGCCACGTATTGTTTGCCGTTCACCGCGTAGCTGATCGGACCGTTCACGATCTGACCGCCGAGGCTCGCCGACCACAGCTCGGCGCCGGTGCGCGCGTCGAGCGCGTAGAAATATCCTTCGCGGCCGCCGGTGAAGAGCAGATCGGCAGCGGTCGTCAGGATGCCGCTGTCGGTCACATCGAACTGATCGAACTTCCACTTCGTGCTGCCCGTGGCCGGATCGATCGCCAGCACCGCGCCGTGGCCGACGGCGTCGGTCCAGTTGTTGATCGGCGTGGTGCGCCCGATGCGAACGGCGGGTGCGCCGGGGACCGGCGTCAGCGGGCGGAATCCACCGCCGGAAAAGTTTCGTCCGGCCACGTACTCCTGTTGTTCCTTGCGGTAGATCGACGCGTAGCCTTCCCAAGCCGACACATAGAAAAGGCCCGTGCGCGGACTGAATGACGGCGAGTACCAATTCGTGCCGCCCTGATTGCCGGGCCACGTCGGTTCGCCGGGCGGCTGAGGCGTTTGCACCGGCCGGCCGCGCTCGTCGAGGTGCGAGGCCCAGTTGACCTTCACGAATGGCACGCCCGACAGAAACCGTCCGGTCGCGCGATCGAGGACGTAGAAAAAACCATTGCGGTTCGCCCACATCAGCGCTCGCAGGGGCTTGCCGAGCCAGGTGATATCCGCCAGCACGGCGATCTGAACGGAGTCGTAGTCGTAGGTATCGTTCGGCGTGAACTGGAAGTGCCACTTCAGTTGACCGGTATCCGCATCGAGCGCCACCACCGAGTCGGTGTAGAGGTTGTCGCCGGGCCGTTGATCGGAATTCCAGTCGGGTCCCGGGTTGCCGACGCCCCAGTAGGTCAGGTTGAGCGCAGGATCGTACGACGGTGTGACCCAGATCGAGCCGCCGCCGGTCTTCCACGCGTCGCCCTTCCAGGTGTCGTGCCCGGGCTCGCCGGGACCGGGAATGGTGTAGAAGCGCCACGCCTCCTTGCCGGTCTTCGCGTCGTAGGCCGCGATGAAACCGCGGATGCCGTACTCGCCTCCGCCGACGCCGACCAGCACTTTATCTTTCACGACGAGCGGCGCCATCGTGATCGAGTAGCCAAGTTTCGGCTCGCCGACGGTCACGTTCCAGAGCGGACGGCCGTTCTTCGCGTCGATCGCAACGAGGTGCGCGTCGAGCGTGCCCATGTAGAGCGTATCGCCGAGCATCGCCACGCCGCGGTTGTTGGAACCACAGCAGACACGTGCGTCCGGCGAATTGGTGTAGCGATACTGCCAGAACGCGCGGCCGGTCAGCGCATCCACGGCCAGCACGTCGTTGGGCCGCTGCGTGACATACATGATGCCGTCCACAACCAGCGGCGTCGATTGCCACGCGCCGAACACCTGGTTTTGAAGCACCCACTTCATCTCGAGGCCCTTCACGTTGGCTGGATCGATCTGGCGAAGCGGGCTGTGGCGCTGACCGAAATACCCGCCCGAGTAGGTCAGCCAGTTCTGCGGTTCGTTCAGCGCGCGAGCCAGACGGTCCGGCGTGACTTGCGCGTCCACTGCCGACAACGTCAGCGTCATCAGGATCAGCAGACCCACGAGGGTGCGGTGTGTCGTCATCGCTTCAGTTCCTTGAGTGTCAGGAGATACGCCACGACGTCGGCAATCTCATCGCTGGTCAGTCTCGACGCATACGACGGCATCGTCGACTTCGTCTCGACCGCCAGCGAGCGCAGATCGCGCTTCGCGATCGAGAGCAGGCGCTCCTCGCTGTCGATCAGCTGCACCGTCTTGGTGTCTTCGTTGAGCCGGCGGCCGGTGATCGTCCGGCCGTCGCTGGTCACGATTCGGACGGGCCGGTTGATCGGCAGCATGGCCGACGAGGGGTCGAGCAGCGTTCGCTGTACCGCCGCCGGCGAGCGCGCCATGCCGACGTCGCTCAGATCGGGAGCGGTTCGCGGACCT